>Ga0307416_100001727_pt1 | contig 12093 bp, 7 predicted proteins | sample DK1Cmetagenome_2_FD_203821 | JGI IMG/M metagenome (GOLD analysis project Ga0307416, IMG submission 203821) | Maize rhizosphere microbial communities from greenhouse at UC Davis, California, United States - DK15-C-3 | ecosystem: Host-associated > Plants > Roots > Rhizosphere > Soil | place: USA...
TAGTGCCGAACGTAGATCCGTAGGACCTGCTCGAGGTGACCGCAGCCGACGATCAGCAGCCAGTCAAGGCACTCGGTACGGACGGTCCGCACCCAACGCTCCGCATATGCGTTGGCGTTGGGCGCCTGCACCGGTGTGACCAGTACTTCGGCGCCTTCTGAGCGGAACACGTCGTCGAACCCGTGGCAGAACTTCGCGTCGCGATCGCGGACAAGGAAGCGCACGCGGTGTGCTTGGTCCTCCAGGCCCAGCAGCAGGTTGCGGGCCTGCTGGGTGACCCAGGTGGTGTTGGGATTGGCCGTCACCCCGGCCAGGTGGACCCGGCGAGTGCCCAGTTCGATGAAGAACAAGACGTAAAGTCGTCGCAGCCATACGGTGTCGACGGTGAAGAAGTCGCAGGCGACGATCCCGGCCGCCTGCTGGCGCAGGAACGCCCGCCAGGTGGTGACCGTCGGCCGCGGCGTTGGATCCATCCCGTGGCGGCGCAGCGTGGTGCGGATCGCGGTCGCCGAGACGCGCATCCCAAGCCCGAGCAGCTCACCCTGGATGCGCTGGTAGCCCCAGTGGGCGTTCTCGCTGGCCAGGCGGACGATCAGCCGCTGCAGCTCCTGGTCGAGCGGCGGTCGTCCTGTTCCGCGGTGCGGGTAGGTCCAGGCACCGGCGACCAGCCGCCGATGCCAGCGCAGCAGCGTGTCCGGAGTTACGAAGAAGCACGACCAGCGGAAGCGTGGCAGTGCCTGGCTGAGCGCCGCGAGGAGGGCGCGGTCGGCGGGTTGGAGCCTGGGGCGTGATACCTGCCGCCGCAGCACGGCGAGTTGGTGGCGGAGCACCAGGATCTCTAGGTCCTTGGCGGCGTCGCCGCGGGCCAGCAGGACGAGCAGTTGGCTGGAGCGGCAGAGCGCCAGATAGGCGAGCTTCGACAGCACGCAGGTAGCCTCCGAGACGGGTCAGTGGAGGCGTCACCCTACCCCGCGATGCTTGAGCGACCTGGCAGCTCAGAGGCCACGTCTGACTTTGCGCGCCCTACGGGCTGCAGGGGCCCTCGCAGTTGCCGGGCAGCCGCTGGCGGCGGTCGTCCTAGGCGTCGCGGGGCTCGCTACCTCGCTGCTCAACGCCTCCCAGGAACGCCAGGCGAGCGACAGATCACCAGATCCGTAACCGTGGTCAGGCCGACTGGCTCGGCGCTGACCTACCAGAGCCGTGCCACCGTGGTGGAGCTGCTTGGTGCTCCCGTGATCTGAGCTGTGGTCGACTTACACGGTGATGACGATCTTGCCGCGAGTGCTGCCTGCTTCCAGGGCCCGCATGGCCTCGGGGGCCTCGCCCAGCGGGTAGGTCCGGCCGATGAGTGGCCTGAGCTTGCTGGCCTCGATGAGTTCCCGCAGGACCTGCAGGTCGTCCTGGTTCGGCTTGGAGGTCAGCATCCGCAGCCGCTGACCGGTGAACCGTGACACTACCGGCGCCCGCAGGTTACGCAGGAACCCGCCCATCCACCGTCCGCCCCCCTCGCCGCCGACAATGACCAGCGTCCCGGTGGGCGTGAGCGCTCGCCGCAGCTGCGACAGCGTCCGGCGGCCCCCAGTGTCGACGATGACGTCCCACTGCCGGGTCCCGTCGGTGACATCCTCGCGGGTGTAGTCGATCACCTCGTCGGCCCCGATCGAACCGACCAGCTCCAGCTGGCTGGTGCTGGCCACCCCGGTCACCTGGGCGCCGAACGCCTTGGCCAGCTGGACCGCGAACCACCCCACCGCGCCGGCTGCCCCGAGGACCAGGACCTGCTGGCCGGGCTGGACCTCGCCCACATCGCGGACCGCCTGGAGGGCGGCGAACCCGGAGATGGGCACGACCGCCGCCTCCTCGAAGGAGAGGGTGGCTGGCTTGGCCGCCAAGTGGTCCTCGGGCGCGATGGCGTACTCGGCGAAGGAGCCGTCGGTCCAGCCGAACACCTCGTCACCGGGCTGGAACCGGGTCACCTGGGCACCGACCGCCTCGACTCGTCCGGCAACGTCCATACCGAGCACGGGGACCTTGGGCCTGCGCAGCCCCAGGGTTGGGACCACGAGGCGGATCATGTAGGGCAGGCCGGTCATGACGTGCCAGTCCCCCCGATGGACCCCGGCCGCCTGGACCTGGACCAGGACCTGGTTGTCCGCGGGCACTGGTTGGTCGATCTCCCTAAACTCCAGCACTTCGGGTCCGCCATACCGGTCTTGGACGATTGCCTTCATGGTGTGCTCCTGCGCCGTCGGGTTTGGGAGAGGAGCTGTCTCAAGGTAGGCGGGCGGGTTCGTCCTGGCCGCTGCTGGCACGCATCTCCACCGAGGACCATTTCCAGTTCGGCATCCACATCTTCCTCGCCGGCCTCCAAGCCCAGCAACCGACACCCAAAGCAGCGACCTACCAACCATCAGATCCGTAGGCTGGTGACGGTCGGGTCGTGTCCCGGATCAGGAGGAGCGGCCCGGGTTGTAGGGGTGAAGACCTCACCCCAACCCTTGAGCCAAGCCTCGGGGCTCAATCGGGAATGCCTCGAAGTCGTGGACAGGCATGCCTCATCACGTTCGGACGCGCACCTCCCCGGTTACCGCCCCAGGCCCAGACGCCATCGCCTAGGACGACGGCAGCACGCTCGCGATCCTGGCCGCCGAACACGGCAGGGTCCGCAAGCTCCTCGACGACCCGCTACCACCGGCAGAACCTGCCGCCCGCTCCTCTCCCTTCGTCTCCGAGGCGACCAGCTGTGCGATGACCCCTCCCACCAGCCGAAATACATCACACTTGGGCGCGGGATCGAGGTATGGTCCCACCCCCGCCGCCGACGGCAGGGCAGACCGGCCGCGGCCGGTCACAACACCACGCGCCCAGGAGCAGCAATGGCGACCCACTTCCAATCCTGGCGACCACCCACCGACCTCCCCTTCAGTTCCGCTCGACCTGGCCGGCTCCTCCACCTGCGCGCTGGCCACCCTGCCCGAGGTCCTCACCGCCCGCGAGGCCGCGGCCATCTTGAGGGTCGGGCGCAATCAGCTCTACCAGGCGGTTGGGCGTGGCGAGCTGGGCGCGGTCCGCATCGGCCGCAGTATCCGCATCCCCAAACAAGCCTTGCTGGATCTGCTCGCCTCTGCCAACCCCCCGCCAGCCAACAGCGATGAATAGCCGCGGCAACCTGCAATGAAAGTGCGTCAAGGGCCATCCCAAGGCAGCCGGCAAGTGCTCGGGCCGGTGCATCCGCTGGTACCCCCGGCTGGAGCTGCCCCGCGCCCCCGACGGCACCCGCACGTTCGAGGCCTTGGGCGGCTACCCCACCCGCGCCCAAGCCGAGGCCGCCCGGGCCGACGCGCTCGCCCGCCGCAGCCACGGCTTTGCGCTCGACCCGGCCAAGCTCACCGTCAACCAGTATCTGGACCGCTGGCTGGCTCACGTCCGCACTAGCCTGCGCGCCCGCACCGTGGCCAGGTACGCCGCGCTGCTCCGCGACCACGTCCGACCCCATGTTGGCGCCCGGCCCCTCAAGCAGCTCACCCCGCTGGAGGTGCAGGCGGTCTATGACCGGCTGGCTGTCGGCGGGCGACGGGACGGCAAGCCGGGTGGGTTGGCCCCCCAGCACATCCTGGCCGTACACCGCTGCCTGCACCGCGCCCTGGCGCAGGCGGTCACCTGGCGGCTGGTGGGCCACAACGTCGCCACCGATGCCACGCCACCGCCGGTGCCCACCGCCGGTGCCCACCATCGAGGCGGTGGCGCTGGCGCCCGAGCAGGTCGCGGTGTTGTTGGACGCCGCCGACCGCAGCCCCTCACCATGGCTTGGCACCTGGACCGTGCTGGCCGCTGCGACCGGCGCCCGCAACGGCGAACTGTGCGGCCTGGAATGGGCCGACCTGGACCTGGACGCCGGCACGGTCCGGTTCCGCCAGGCGCTCACCATCATCGACCCGGCCGTCCTTCCCGACGCCGACTCCGGCTCGAGCCCCAGGCGCAAGGAACTCGCAGCCGGGCCAGTCAAGTCCGCTGCCAGCAACGCCATCCTTGCCTTGCCACCATTCGCCGTCCAGGCGCTCCGCCATCACCGCCGCCAGCATGCCCGCTTGCGCCTCGCCTGCGGGCAGCCCCAAACGGTCTCGCTTCGACGGGTCGAACCCGGCTGGCCGCCCCGGCATGTCGAGTTGGACCTGGTGTTCCGCACCGAGCGGGGCACGCCAGTCAATCCAAATCACGCCAGCCGCGCCTTCGCCCGGCTGGCCGCCAGCGCCGGGCTGGCCGCCCACCCGCACCTGCTGCGCCATGCCCTAGCGTCGGCCATGGCGGCCAACAAGGAACCTGCCAGCATCATCGCCGCCCAGCTGCGCCATGCCGACGGCGGCACGCTCGCCCAGCGCGTGTACATCCACCAGCTCCCCCAGACCGCGCCCCGGCTGGCCGGGGTGATCGAGGGCGTGTTCGGCCCAGCAGCGCGAAATGGTCGGGTGGTGTCGGCGGGGCGTCGGGCGGAGGGAAAGTGGAGGGAAAGCCAGCCCTCGAGCCCGACTTGATAGGGCGGCCCGCGACCGCATTGCTGCTGGTCACGGGCTATGTGGCAGGGACAGGATTCGAACCTGTGTAGGCAATGCCGGCGATTTTACAGGTCGCAATGGCGGCTCCTTGAGCGTCCCCTCCCTACCCGCTTGGCCCCCATCATTGGGCGTGACGTGCAGGAACGACTTATCGACAGCTTCCGCCGTCCCTTGGCGTCCCCGCTTGTCATGCCCCATCCCGTGCGGCTTGACGTCGGGCGGAGCGAAAATGGAGCGAAATTCGGCCGCCGTCTGGCCAGAGTTCCACGCCGTAACCTGACGCGTGGGGCTCGAGCCAGCGGGCCGACTGCGGCACTGCGCCACAGGGTTCAGGACGTGGCTGCCGCTGTGGTGCTGCATCGCGTCGAGCAACCGGATTGGGACGCCAGGTATGCGGCTACCGCCAGGGGTGGCTATGTGCTACAACTAGCACATGACGACCGTCGGTGTACGTGAGCTCAGGCAGCGGGCGAGCGAGCTGCTGCGGCGGGTCGAGGCCGGCGAGACTATCGAGGTCACCGACCGGGGCCGGCCGGTCGCCGTGCTCGCCCCGTTGCCGGACCGCAGCCCGATCGAACGCCTCACCGCCGCCGGCGACCTCCTCCCCGGCCAGCACGATCTGGACGACCTGCCCGACCCGCTGCCCCTGGGGCCGGGCCAGGAACCACCCTCGGGCGTGCTTGCCCGCCTGCGGCGCGATGAGCGCTGACCGAGCCACGTATCTCGACGCCTCCGCGCTGGTGAAGCTCGCGGTCCGCGAGCCGGAGTCCGCGGCCCTGCGCCACTACCTCCGGCGCCGACGGCCGCTTATCACCAGCGCGCTCGCCCGGACCGAGGTCACCCGGGCGCTGCTGCCGCTTGGACCGGAAGCCGTCGGGCGTGGCCATGACGTGCTCACCCGCGTCGACCAGGTCAGGATCAACGATCGCGTCCTGGATGCCGCGGGCGCGATGCTGCCGGTCGAGCTCAGATCCCTCGACGCCATCCACCTGGCGACCGCCCAGCAGCTCGGCGCGGACCTGGCCCGAGTCGTCACCTACGACCAGCGGATGACCGTGGCAGCCAGGCAGCTCGGCTTGATGGTCGCGCGACCAAGCTGAGGCCTGTCGTGGGCATGCGTAGTCTCCGGGGATGGACCGGAACAGCATCGAGCCGGCCGAAGCGCCAGACCCAGCGTGCGAGAAGCTGCGTGCCGCCCTTGGCCTGACGGTGGCGGGGGCATGGGCGCGTCAGCTGAGCGTGCCCGGGACCGAGGATCCCGGGACACTGCCGAAGCCGACAACCGCCATCATCCGCGGCAACGGCCAACCCACAAGAAGTGCTGTGGAGCTCCGGCCTCTGAAGGCGCAGGGTGCGCAGTGTCGGGGTGATTGGGGATACTGCTCCCCTCTCTTTGGCAGCTATGAGCACCCCGTCGGAGCGACGCTGATGAGCCAGGAGCCGCAGGCCAAGCCGTTCGCGCACCTGGACGCGCCCAACGCCGAGCTGTACCGGCGCGTCATGGGCGTGTTCGTGGCGGCCAAGCGTAGGTTCCTGGTGCACCTGCGCCCTGAGGACCTGGCCTCCTCGCTGAACGAGGTGGGTGGCGCGCCGGCCGACCTTGCCGCCGTCGAGGCCGCGCTCAGGCAGCTGGAGCAGTGGCGCAACCTTCGTGCCGATCCGGACACCAGCCGGGTGACCACCGTCGATGACTTCTACCGACCCCGCTACCTCTACCAGCTCACCCCCGAGGGCGAGGCTGCGGAGCTGGCGCTGGCCGCCTACGACAAGGCGCTCGGCAACCGTGGCGAGCTGCAGTCGGTCGCGTTGGAGGACATCCGCGTGCGCCTGCGCGGGCTGCGCCGGCAGGCCGAGGCGCCGAACCGCGACCCTGCGGTGGTCCACAGCCTGCTTCGGGAGCTGTCGACCCTGCTCGACGGCCTCGCCGCCAACGCCAGCGCCTTCATGAGCGGCCTGCAACGGACCATCGACCTCCAGGACGTCAACGAGGAGGCCTTCATCGCCTACAAGGAGCGCCTGATCGGCTACCTGGAGCGGTTCGTCGGCGACCTGGTGGTCAAGTCCGCGGAGATCTCCACCATCCTCCGGGCGCTCGACCCGAGCGAGGTCGACGGCCTGCTCGCGCTGGCGGCCGCCCGCGAGGCAAGCGACGCCGCTCCCGACGAGAACGGCCAGGAGGCGGCGGTTCGCGCCAAGCTCGACGTGTGGCAAGCCCGCTGGTCCGGGTTGCGCTCGTGGTTCGTGGGCGACCGCGCCCACCCGTCGCAGGCAGCGCTGCTGCGCCAGCGCGCCCGCGCCGCCATCCCGGCGCTGCTGGCGGTCGTGACCACACTGCAGGAGCGGCGCACCGGCCGCAGCGACCGCTCCGCCGACTTCCGCACCCTGGCCCGCTGGTTCGCCGAGGCACCGAGCGAGGCCGAGGCGCACAGGCTGTGGCGGGCCGCGTTCGGGATCTCGTCCGCACGCCACCTCACGGTCGACGGCGCGACCCTCCAGGCCCGCCAGGAGCAGCCCGTGCCCGCCACGACGAGCTGGGCCGACGCGCCACCGGTGGCGATCAGCCCGCGCCTGCACGCAACCGGCCGCCACCAGCGCCGCGGGCCGCCCTCCAGGATCGTGGACCGCAGCCAGGCGCGACAACGGCTGGAGGAACTGCTCGCGGCCGAGCGGACCCAGACCGGGGTGGCCCGCCGCCGGCTCGCGACCGGCCGTCCGGTCCGGCTCAGCGACCTCGGCGCCCTCGACCGCGACGAGTTCGCGCTGTTCCTCGGGCTGCTGGGTGACGCGCTCGCCGCGGGTCCGCCGACTCCCAGCGGCGGCGTGAAGGCCATGACGTCGGACGGGACCATGGCGATCACCCTCGAGCCGACCGGCGACGGCGCGACCGCCGAGATCGTCACCCCCGACGGGGCGCTACGCGGCCCCGACCACGTCATCACCATCATCGACCTGTCCGATCCCGGCGAGGCCGGGCTCACCGACGGGTCCTTGCTGGCAGCGACCGGAACCGAACGATGACCGCTCCGCTCGCCGAGGTGCTCGACCGGCAGCAGGTCGAGGAACGGCGACGCGCGCTCCGCGCGCTGCTGCGGCACCCGCTGCTCACCCGCACCGGGCCCGATCCGGCCGCGTTCGCGCTGGTCCGTAGGCACGCCAGCTGGCTGCGCGAGTGGCTGTCGGCCAACGTCGGCTGGCCGCTGCAGGTCGATACGGGGCTCGCCCGGCTCCGGAAGCTGCCCGGACGCCTCGACGACCGCACTCGCCCGGCCATCGCCGAGCCTGCCAGAATGCCGTTCAGCCGCCGCCGCTACGTGCTCGCCTGCCTGGCGCTCGCCGCCCTGGAACGGGCCGACGCCCAGGTCACCCTCGGCTGGCTGGCCGAGCGGGTGCTGGCGCTGGCGGCCGACCCCGCGCTTGCCGACGCCGGCTTCTCCTTCGCGCTCGACTCGCGCGAGGAGCGCGCCGACCTGGTGGTCGTCGCCCGTCTCCTGCTCGCCACCCAGGCGCTCACCAGGGTCGCCGGCGACGAGCAGTCGTTCGTCAACGCGAGCGGGGACGCCCTCTACGACGTCAACCGCCGGGTGCTCGCCACCCTGCTGGCCGCCCAGCGCGGCCCGTCCACCGTAACGGGCACCGACCTGGAGGTGCGCTTGGGCGCCATCACCGACGAGTTGGTGCCCGACAGCGAGGACAGCCGTAACCGAGCCATCCGCCATCGGCTCGCCCGCCGGCTGCTGGACGACCCGGTGCTCTACTACAACGAGCTGAGCGACGCCGAGCGCGCCTACCTCTCCAGCCAGCGGAGCTTCCTGATGCGGCGCCTGGCGGACGCGACCGGGATGGTGGCGGAGATCCGAGCCGAGGGGCTGGCCCTGCTCGACCCGACCGGCGAGGCGACCGACCTGACCATGCCCGAGGAGGGCACCGATGGGCATGCCACCCTCCTGCTCGCCAAGCACCTGGCCGAGCGCGCGCGGGCGCGGCCAGGCGAGCCGATCCCGCTGGTGGCCCTCCAGACCCGCCTGGCCGACCTGGCCACCGAGCACCGCGCACGCTGGCGCAAGGGAACCGAGGAGCCCGGCGCCGTCGTGGCGCTGTGCCGGCTAGCCATCTACCGGCTGGAGGCGCTCGGGCTGGCACGGCGCGATGGTGCCGACGTGACCCCACTGCCGGGCCTCGCCCGCTTCGACTACGGGGAGCCTGCCATCCAGGACGACCTGGGAGAGGGAGCACCACCATGAGCGCCGACCAGGGGAACGGCCAACACCGGGCCGGCGACGCTCAGCGCCCCAGCGGCCACTGGGAGAGGCGGGAGGACGGCGACGGGCTGCCGCTGCCGGGGCGGGACCGCTGGCAGCCGCTGCGTGCCGGCCTCATCGACCTGTTCCTCTACGACGACGAGGAGTTCCGCTTCCGCGACGGCCACCTGCTGCTGCGCGGCAACAACGGCACGGGCAAGTCCAAGGTGCTCGCGCTCACCCTGCCGTTCCTGCTCGACGGCGAGCTGACGCCCCACCGGGTGGAACCGGACGCCGACCCCGCCAAGCGGATGGAGTGGAACCTCCTGCTCGGCGGCCGCTACCAGGAGCGGCTCGGCTACACCTGGCTGGAGCTCGGCCGCCTCTCCAGGGAAGGCACCCCCGCGTACCTGACACTCGGCTGCGGCCTCAAGGCAGTGGCCGGCCGCGGCATCGCGGCCCGCTGGTTCTTCGTCACCAGCCAGCGGCCCGGCGCCGACCTCCGCCTGGTCAGCGCGGCGGGCACGGCGCTGGTTCGTGAGCGGCTCGTCGAGGCGCTCGCCGAGCACGGCCGTGTCTACGACTCCGCCGAGGCGTACCGGCGCGCGGTCGACGAGGCCCTCTTCCACCTGGGCCCCGAGCGCTACGACGCGCTGGTGAACCTGCTCATCCAGCTCCGCCAACCGCAGCTCTCCAAGCGGCCGGACGCGGGCAGGCTGTCGCGCGCCCTGGCCCAGGCGCTGGCACCGGTCGACCAGGCCGTCCTGGCCGATGTCGCCGAGTCGTTCCACGACCTCGAGCAGCAGCGCGACGAGCTGCATGGCCTGGTGGACGCCCGGGCCCACGTCGAGCGGTTCCTGGATCGCTACCGCCAGTACGCGCGCATCGCCTCCCGTCGGCAGGCGGCCGAGCTGCGCTCTGCCCAGGCCGGCTACGAAGCCACCAACCGCCAGTTCGCGACCGTCGGGGAGGAGTTCGCCGAGGCGCGCACGGCGATGGCCGCCGCCGAGGAGGAGCTGAGGCGGGGCGAGCGCGACCTCGTCGCCGCACGCGCCGCAGCCCAGGAACTGGCCAACCGCTCCGAGATCAAGGACCTGAGCCGTGCGGAGGAGCTGGCCCGGCTGGCCCGCGACGCGGCGGATCGTGCCCGGCGGGACGTCGACGACGCCAAGCGGTTGCTCGCGCGCCGCCAGCAGGCGCGCGACCACGCCGCCGTCGCCGCCGAGGCGAGCAGGCGGGCGGTGCTGGCGGCGGCAGAGGATGCGGCTACCTCGGCGGCCGCGGCGGGCACAGCCCGCGAGCACGAGCTGCTGGTCGCCTCGCTCTCGCTTCCCGATGGCCCTGGCGACCCTCCCCAAGGTGTCGACGACGCGGTTCTGGCTCGCTCCGATGGCGCGGCGGCCTCACTGGCTGGCCGGCGCGAGCAGACCGTAGGGCACGTGCGGTCGCTGGCGGAGCGCGCCGCCACGCTGGCAGGCCGCCTGGCCGACGAGCGCCGGCGGCTCGACGAGCTGGCCGCCGAACGCGACACGGCCGCCGAGAGCCAGCAAGCCGCCGCGCAGGCGCTGACAGGAACCGCCCAGGCACTGGTCGACCAGTGGCGCGGCTACGCGGACGGGCTCGCCGAGGCCCGGCTTGCCGACCGCGACGGCGTCATCGCCGCCCTCGCCGAGTGGACCGACACGCTGGCCGGCGCCAACCCGGCCCGCGTGGCCCTCACCGCAGCCGGCGCCGCCACCGGCAACCGCCTCGCCGAGGCGCGCGCTCAGGCTCTGGCCCAGCTCCAGGCCGCCAAGGAGGCCCTGGACGAGCTTGTCCAGCAGCGCGACCGGCTGGAACGCGGCGAGCACGAGCAACCCCCACCCCCCTACACGCGAGCCACCGGCGCGCGGGACGACCGCGCCGGCGCACCCCTGTGGCAGGTGACCGACTTCCGGGAGAGCGTCGGCCAGGGCGAGCGGGCCGGACTGGAGGCCGCGCTGGAGGCGGCCGGCCTGCTGGACGCTTGGGTGGCCCCGGACGGCCGGCTGCTGGGCCCCGGCACCCACGACGTGGTGGTGACCGCGGGCGCCCCGGCGACCCCGAACCTCGGCGCCGTCCTCCAGCCGGCGGTCGACCGGGACGACCCGCGGGCCGCCACCCTCAGCGACGCGACCGTGGCGGCGGTGCTTGCCGGCATCGGGCTCGGCTCAGGCGGCGCGGGGACATGGGTGGACCCGGCCGGCAGCTGGCGCATGGGCGTCGCCGAAGGCGCCTGGGCCAAGCCGGTGGCCCGGTTCATCGGCCGGGGCGCTCGCGAGGCCGCGCGCCGCCGACGCCTGGCCGAGCTGGCCCAGGAGGTCGCCGAGGCCGAGGCGGCGGTCGGCACGGCCAACCAGTCCCTCGAGGTGGTGGAGGCGCGCCAGCGCTCCCTGGAAGCCGAGCTGGCCCGCGTCCCTGACGACCAGCCCCTACGCGACGCCCAGACCGCCGCCTCGCGCGCCGCCACGGACCTGCGGCAGTGCCAGGAGCGCGTCGATGCCCAGGAGCCGGTGGTGACCGAGGCCGCCAGCGCCGCGGCCAGCGCAGGAGAGGACCGCGACCAGGCCGCCGCCGACCTGGCGCTGCCCACGGGGCTGGAGGCCCTCCAGCAGGTGCGCGAAGCCCTGGGCGCCTACCGCACCGCGGTCGCGCGCCTCTGGCCGGAGGTCCGCGGCCACACCGACCGGCTCGGCGGCCGCCGCGCCGCGGAGGCGGAGCTGCGCGACGCCCAGGAGTCGATGCGGCGGCGAGCGGAGGAGGCGCGCGCCACCGACAACCAGGCACACGTCGCCGAGCGCAGACGAGACGAGGTCCGCGCCCAGCTCGGCGCGACCGTCGCCGAGCTGGGCGCCAGACTGGAGGCGACCAGGGCGGCGGTCGCGCGCCTCGAAGGCGAGGTCCAGCGTCTCGGCGACGCCCGCCTCAACCTCACCGGCCGGGTCGCCAACGCGGCCGGCCGTCAACAGGAGCTCGCCGCCAACCTCGAACGGGACACCGAGCGGCGGTCGCGGGCGACCACGGCCTTCCAGCGGTTCGCCGCCACCGGTCTGCTGGCGACGGCCCGGCCCGAGCTGGACCTGCCCGACCCGGCGGTCCCCTGGGCGCCCGACCCGGCGGTGCGGCTGGCCCGGCGGGTGGAGCAGGCCCTTGCCGCGGTCGAGTCCGGCGATCCAGCGTGGGAGCGGGTCCAGCGGGAGCTCACCCATGGCTTCAAGGAGCTCGCGGACGCGCTCAGCCGCTACGGCCACGAGGCCACCGCCGACCTCGTCGAGGACCGCTAC
>Ga0307416_100001728_pt1 | contig 12091 bp, 9 predicted proteins | sample DK1Cmetagenome_2_FD_203821 | JGI IMG/M metagenome (GOLD analysis project Ga0307416, IMG submission 203821) | Maize rhizosphere microbial communities from greenhouse at UC Davis, California, United States - DK15-C-3 | ecosystem: Host-associated > Plants > Roots > Rhizosphere > Soil | place: USA...
CGGTCAGGTAGCCCAGCGCGGCCAGGAGTTTGTAGTACCCCAGGCCAGTACCGATATCGGTGACGATGCGGTTGTGGGCATACAGGACCAGGGCGATGATCGGGATGTTGAGAAGCAGGTTGAGCTGGTTGCCGCCGGGGATGTGAAACAACTCCCACTCATGCCAATACGCCGCGTCGATCTGGTGCGTAATCAGGACGACAGCGTTCGCGAGGAAAAGCCATCGGAGGGTGGAGTGCACGGGCATATGTTTGCCTAATCTTGGTTTGACCAGGTTCAGGATACCATCGATGTTGCTGTATTGATAATTTATCGTGGTGTTGTCGTGGCGGCGGGCCCAGGATGGCAAGGAATGCAAATAGGGAAAGCGCCGTGCCTCCATGTAAAATAGCGGATTGTTCAAACGATTTGTAAGGCTAGAGCATGTCTATCCAATGGTTCCCGGGGCATATGAACTCCGCCAAGAAAAAGGCGGCGGAGCAGATGGCCGATGTCGACGTTGTCATCGAAGTGGTCGACGCGCGCCTGCCTGAAGCCAGCTGCAATCCATTGGTGGAAGAGCTGCGCAAGTTCCGCCAGCGTCCTTGCCTGAAGATCCTGAACAAGATCGACCTGGCCGACCCCGAGGCAACCGCTGCCTGGATTCGCCATTTCGAAATGGATAAGACCGTGTCGGCGTATGCGATGACGACCAAGAAGCCGTCCGACGTGGCGAAGGTGATCGACAAGGCCCGCAAGCTGGCGCCGCACCGCAGCCAGCCGACCAAGCCGCTGCGCATGATGATCATGGGGATTCCGAACGTCGGCAAGTCGACCCTGATGAATGCCTTGCTCAAGCGCCGCGTGGCGAAGGTGGGCGATGAGCCGGCGGTGACCAAGCAGCAGCAGAAGATCTACCTGGATATGCAAACGGTGCTGATCGACACGCCGGGCCTGCTGTGGCCGAAGATCGCGATGCCTTCGGATGGCCTGGCGCTGGCGGCATCGCACGCCATCGGCGCGAACGCGCTGATCGAGGACGAGGTGGCGGTCTGGCTGGGTGAGGAGCTGCTGAAGCGCTATCCCGAGTTGCTGAAGGCGCGCTACAAGTGCGACGTGTCCGAGATGGACGGCGTGGCGCTGGTGGAGCGCGTGGCGCAGCTGCGCGGCTACCGCTTGCGCGGCGGCGACTGGGACTTTGAGAAGGCGTCGCACATGCTGCTGCAGGACTACCGCAGCGGCGCGCTGGGACGCATCTCGCTGGAGACGCCTGAGACGCGCGCTGCCGCGCTGGCGGCGTTTGCCGAGGCCGAGCGTGTGAAGGCTGAAGAAGTCGCGCGCAAGGCGGCCGAGAAGGACGCCGAGCGCAATAAGGGCAAGCGCGGCACTTAACCGAGCTTGAAGCTGCTGACCGCCAGCGCGCCCATGAAGCGGTCTTCGTGATACACCACTTGCGCGGCCTCGTCTTCGGCCGCGCCGACCACCACCATCAATGGCAGCAAGTGCTCTTCGCGCGGATGCGCGAGGCGTGCGGCGGGAGCTTTGTCCCATGCCAGCAGGCGGGCACTCCGTTCGGCCGGCGCCTGCGCCATCGTTTCCCTCAGCCAGCTATCGAATAGCCGCGACGCCTCGGCGCCTGCGGCGTTAAAGGCGCGCAGGTTATGGAAACTCAGGCCGCTGCCTATAATCAGGATTCCCTCGTCCCGCAAAGGCCGCAGCAGGCGGCCGATGGCCATGTGTTCGGCCGGGTCGAGGCCGCGCCGCAGCGACAGCTGCACGATCGGTACGTCGGCGTCGGGGAAGGCGGGGTACATGGCGCTGAAGGTGCCGTGGTCGAGGCCGCGTTCGTGATCAAGCTGCGCGGCGCCGCCCAGCAGGTCGGCCACGCGCTGCGCCAGCGCCGGCGAACCGGGGGCGGGGTATTGGATCTGGTAGGTATGCGGCGGAAAACCGCCGTAATCGTAGATCATCGGCGGCCTGGCCGAGGCCGATACGAGGAAGTCCTTGCCTTCCCAGTGGGCGGTCACGACCAGCACGGCGGCCGGTTTGCCGCCGGCCTGTCGCGGCAGGTCGCGCAGCGAGGCCTCCAGCTGGTCGTAGGCACTGCCGTTTTGTTCGCGCATCCACGGCCAGGGACCGCCGCCGTGGGAAAGGAAGAAGGTGGGCAAGGTCGTCATGCCCACCAATATACGCCGGTCAGCGGTTCGTTGCAGACACCGTCATCAGGGCGAACAGGCGGGCGGCGCGCATCCACGCCATGGTCAGCGCGAGCAGCTGGGCGACCAGGAAGCCGGCCACCAGCAGCAGGCCGTTGCTGCCCTCGATGTTCAGGCGTCCTATGGCCAGCAGGCCAGCCAGGGTGAGGCCGACAACGGTCAGCAGCACGTAGCTCCCCAGCATCTGGCCGGGACGGCGCAGCAGCAGCTTGACGCCCGACCACCACGCCTTGACCGCCGATGTGCGACGGCGGTCGATGGCCAGTTGCGCGCGGCCGGCGTCCAGCGTGAGGTTGGCCAACGCCAGCAGCACTGCCGTGGCGATGGTTGCAGCGAGCGCCCAGTTGGCCGCGTCCGACTCCAGCGCAGCGGAATTGGCATAGTCCGCGGCCGCGTCGGACAGCGCGCCGCCGATGGCCAGCGCCAGGCCAAGCGGTACGATTGCCCACAGCAGCATGCGGAACATGCGCGGGTATTCGTGCATGCCGCCGGCGAACAGTTCGCGGAAGCGCGCGGTTTCCTGCGCACGTCCGGCCGTGGTGATGACGCCGGTCAGGAATGGCGACAGCAGCAGCGTCAGTGCCACGGCGCCCAGGCCGCCGACCTGCAGCGAAGTCCAGTTGCGGCGCAGTTCCTGCAGGATGTCGGCCACGGCCAGCAGGTCCAGCGCGCGCGCCAGTTCGGGGGCGCGCAGGGACTGGTCCAGTATGGCGGACAAGGTGTTCCAAACGGGGAGCGCGAGCAGCAGGGTAGGCAGCAGCACGCTGCCCAGCCAGATCACCAGCAGTCGCCATTGCAGGGCGGCGCGGCTTGCGTTTTTCAGGGTGATGGTCAGCTTCATACGGTGGCAATCAGGGAAATCAGGGTCTGGATAATGGCGGCAAAGTCGAAGGTCCAGCGGCGCGTGGCGCGGCCGTCGGATTTCAGCGCGCGGCTGTCATCGAGCTTGCTGGCGTCGAGGTAGTGCTTGCGGTCGGGGTCGATCTCCGCCGACACGGCCTTGGCATTTTTGGTCCATTCGAAGGTGTGCCAGCGCTGCTCGCCGCTCCATTGCACGGTTTCCTTGCTGCCGTCGGCGAACTTGACCACCAGCGTTTGCGGAACGTCGGTGCCGCGGCGGCGTACCGTCACCGCGGTGCGGTAAGGGAAGGGGCCGCTGCCGTCCTTGGCGTTTGGATTGGCTTTTTCCCATGCTTCGCGCAGCTTGTCCGCCTTTTCGTCGGCCTGCTCGGAGCTCAGCGCCACATGCTTGCCGTTTTCCACGCGCACGCCCGGTTGCGGCAGCACTTCCTTGCTGGAGAAGGCAGAGATGCGGTCGTCGACCCGGCTCACGCTGTACACCTGCTGCGCGAACACGCGTTCCACCAGCTCGCGCTTGCCGCTGACTTCACTCAGTACTTCGCGGAAGTCGGCCACGCTCGGGTGGCGGAATTTCCAGCGGCGGTAGTACTCCTTGAAGGCCGCGCCCATCACGTCCTTGCCCAACTGCTGCTCCAGGTCGCGCAGTGCGGTGGCGGTGCGGGTGTAGACGATGCCGACGCCTTGCAGGCGTGTGTAGGCGTTCTGGCCCAGCGGGTCGGACGGTTCTTCGCGCGGGGTACCCATGCGCTCCATCTCGAAGCCCTGGAAGCGCGGCGCAAAGCCGATCGATTGCAGGAACGGCGTGGTGATGTCCATCTTGCGGCCCAGGTCGCGCAGCATGCGCTGGTTCCAGAACTCGTTCAGGCCTTCGTCCAGCATCGGTTCTTCGAACTCGTTGTTGGCGAGGATGCCGTAGAAGTAGCCGTGGCCGAACTCGTGGATGGTGACGAAGTCCAGCGCGTCCAGGTTGGCGGTGCCGGGCTTGACGTGGTCGAAGCTGTCGGCGGTGAAGAAGGTGGGGTACTCCATGCCGCCCGCTTCGCGCGCATTGAACGGCGGAATGACGATGGTCAGCGTCTTGTACGGATAGGGGCCGAGGGTGTTCGAGAAGTAGGCCAGCGAATCCTTGGCGGCCTTCAGCGCCGGTGCGGCGTGCGACGCATATTCCGGCGGGAACAGAACGGACAGCTTGACTTGCGGGCTGCCTGGGCCGGTCCAGGTGTCGGTGACTGGTGCCGCGCTGCGGTTGTCGGCGGTCCACGCAAAGTCGTGCACGTCGCCCTGCACGTAGTGGTGGGTTACCTTGCCGTCCTTTTCCGCGGGCTGGCCTTGCAGCTCGCCGGTGGCGCCGACGGTGTAGCCTTTCGGCACGGTCAGCTTGACGTCGTAGTTGCCGAAGTCGGAATAGAACTCCGACTCGGCGTGGAATTCATGGGCGTTCCAGCGCGTGCTGGTGGCGCCGCGTTCGCCCGGCAGCTCCAGTACCGAGATCTTCGGGAACCATTGCGCTACCAGGTGGAAGCTGCCGAAGTAGCCGGTGCGTGCCACCACGCGCGGCAGCTGGTCGAAGAAGCTGATGTCCAGCGCGGTGCTGGCGCCCGGCGCCACAGGCTGCGGCAGGTCCATGCGCACCACGGTGCGGTCGGTGGCGGGGCCGCCGTCCGGCTGGACGAATTTCCACGGCACGTTGGCGCCGTTCTGCCGCACGCTGCGCAGGTCGATGTAGCCCCAGTCGCCATCGCCGGTCTCGACGCTGGAGCGGAAGCTGCTGCCGCTCTTGCGCTGCTCGGTGAAGAAGGTGCTGTCGGCGTTCTGGAATGCGTTCAGGTACAGGTGCACGTACACGCTGCGCACGGTTTCGCCGCTGCGGTTGCGCCAGGTCAGGCGCTGCTTGCCGTCGATGGTGTGCTTGACCGGATCGAGGGTGGCCTCGATCTTGTAGTCCACCACGCGGTCGGACAGGGTCGCTTCGGTCCCGCTGCGCATGCCGCCCCAGGCGTTGGGGGCGCTGGGCACTGCGACCGCGGCGGCTTTGGCCGGCGCCAGCGGTATGCCGCTGTGCGGCTCCTGCACGGCGGGGGCGATTTCGCCTTTCGCCACCAGGGTGGCTTGTACGCCCAGGCCCGCGAGCAGGGCGGCGACAGCCAGGATTTTAAGGCTTACTCGAACGCGCATGGTTCATCCATAACAAATTGGCAACGCGTCACTATAGCCATAGTTGCCCCAATTGCCAAACTTTCATGTGAAGTTTAAGCAGCGTATAATGCGTGCGCCTTGGTGCCAGCGTCCTGTTCATGGACGCAGTTAAACGGGAAACACAATGTGCTGCCCCCGCAACGGTACGCAAGCGCCGTCATGATGACGGCAGGCCGCGCCTGCAACCACTATGCACGCATAGGAAGGTGGCCCGGTCAGTCTTGCCAGCCCGGATACCGGCCAGGGAGGTGGAAGCGCGCCGCGCAAGGCGCGACTTCTGTGGATTCCGGCTGCGGGGACGCAGGCGGATACTCATCTCTAATGACTTTGCCATGACCAATTCCCCTATGCGCTGCGCGCTTGCCGCAGCTGTCGCCCTGTGCTTTGCCGCGCCGGCCCTTGCCCAATCCGAAACGCCTGCTGTCGTCATCTCCGGCGCCCGCTTCGCCAGCGACCCGGCCCTGCTGCCGATCGGCGCCACCACCATTACGGCCGCTGAAATCCGCCGTGCCGGCGCGACCGACGTCAACCAGGCAATCCGCAAGATCGGCGGCGTCTACGGCCGCCAGAGCCTGACCGGCAGCCCGGACTTCGGCCTGGACCTGCGCGGCTTCGGCACCAACAGCGACCAGAACGTGGTCATCGTGCTGGACGGCGTGCGCCTGTCGGAAAATGAGCTGACCAGCGCCGTGCTGTCTTCCATCCCGATCGACATGGTCGAACGCATCGACATCATGCGCGGCGGCGCCAGCGTGCTGTATGGCGAAGGCGCCACCGGCGGCGTGATCCAGATCGTTTCCAAGCGCGCGAAAACCGGCGGCAGCGCAGGCAATGTGTTTGCCGAAGCAGGGCAGTACGGCACCGCCGAGCTGCGCGCCAGCCTGGCCCAGTCGTTTGGCGACGTCGCCTATGACCTGTCGGCCGGGCGCCTGCGCACCGACAACTACCGCGACAACAACGGCTTCAAGCAGAGCCGCTTCAGCGGCGGGCTGCAGATCTTCGGCAGCATGGGCCGCCTGGCCCTGCGCGCCGATGTCGCGCGCCAGGACCAGCGCTTTGCCGGCAGCATGAGCGAAGCCCAGTTCCACACGGACCCGCGCCACAGTGCCACGACCAGGGATTTCGGCACGCTGGACAGCGACCGCTATACCGCCGCCTGGGAACACAAGGTCGGCGGCTTCGACCTGGCTGCCGAGCTGGTGTACCGCAAGAAAAATGCGCAAGCCGCATACTTCGGGCCATGGGGCGATTCGATCTCCGCCTACGAGTCCAGCCAGACCCAGTTCTCGCCACGCGTACGCCACCTGGCGCAGTTCGACGGCATGCTGAACGAACTGGTGGCCGGCGTTGACTTCGGCCGCTGGAACCGCGTTACCGCCAGCGGCTTCTCGCTGGCCGACGCCACCCAGAGCAGCAAGGCCATTTACGTGCGGGACGAAATCAAGTTCTCCGGCGCCCGCCAGGCGCGCCTGGCAGTGGGTGCTCGCCGCGAACTGTTCGACAAGGATTCCGTCGATCCGGCGCCGTTCACCAGCGCCACCTACAGCGTCAAGCAGGCCCACAACGCATGGGAAGTGCAGGGCAGCGTGCTGGCCGCGCAGGGCCTGACCCTGTGGGCCAAGGCCGGCCAGAGCTACCGCGTCGCCACCTCCGACGAAAACGGGTTCACCCCGCAGGCCAACCAGCCGCTGCAAACCCAGACCTCGCACGACGCGGAAATCGGCGCGGGCTATGTATACGGCGCGACCAGGATCGATGCGCGCATCTTCCGCCACAACCTGGACAACGAGATCTACTACGATCCGACCGCGGGCATGTTCGGCGCCAATACCAACCTCGACCCGACCCAGCGCAAGGGCGTCGAAGTCGATGCCAGCTACCCGCTCGGCAAGCAATGGCAGGTGTCCGGCCACTTCCAGCACGTTCAGGCCGAATTCCGCGCCGGCCGCAATGCCGGCCGCGAACTGGCGCTGGTGCCGCACCATATCGTGACGCTGCGCATGGCCTGGCTGCCGGCCGACGGCCAGAGCGCCGATATCGGCGTGCAGCGTGTCGGCACCCAGCGCTACGGTGGTGATTTTGCCAACACTTGCAGCGCCCGCATGCCGGCCTACACAACCGTGGATGCGCGCTACGCCCGCCAGGTCGGCCGGTGGGAGTTCGCGGTTTCGGCCCTGAACCTGCTGGACAAGGATTACTACAGCCAGGCGTTCTCCTGCCGCGGCGGCATCTACCCGAACAGCGGCCGCCAGCTGAAGCTGTCGGCGCGCTACGACTTCTAAGCGCTTAAAGCCAGCTTAATTCAGCCCTGCGGGCGGCATTTTTGCCGTCTGGGCTGAACAGGCGCGGCAAAAAATGGTAATCTCGCGGCGTTTACTACTAACACCGATAAGGATGACCATGCGTTTGCTGCGCCTGATGTTGGCTTCTGCCGCCCTGATGTTCTCCGCCACCGGCGCCTTTGCCGCGGGCCAGAAGGAGGGCGTCGACTTCAAGACCCTCGACACGCCAGTCCGCACCGAAGCCGCGGCCAAGAAAGTGGAAGTGATCGAGTTCTTCATGTACACCTGCCCGCATTGCTTCGCGCTCGAGCCGCATATCGCGGCCTGGGTCAAGAAGAATGCCGACAAGGTCACCTTCCGCCGCATCCACTTCGCGCGCAACGAAAAGGACGCGCTGGCACGCGCCTACGTCACCCTGGAAACCATGGGCCTGACCGAAACCGTCAACATCAAGATCTTCAACGCCATCCACGTTGACCGCAAGAACCTGATGCGCGAGGAAGCGGTCACCGATGTGATCGTCAAGGCCGGCGTGGACAAGGCCAAGTACCTGGAAGTGTATAACTCCTTCGGCGTGCAGGCTAAAATGAAGCGTATGAACCAGGTGGCCGGCGCCTACAAGGTGGATACCGCACCGACCATTGTGGTCGACGGGCGTTTTGTGACTTCGCCATCGATGGCGGGTCGCCCCGGCCAGCCGGAAGAGCAATCCCACCTCGCCGCGCTTGCCGTGACGGATTACCTGGTTGCCAAGGCAGCCAAGAAATAAACCATGACACAGCGTGAAGAAGATGCCATGACCGCGTTCCGGGAATCTTCCCCGGATGAGGCGCGCCTGTTCAATCGCACGCGCATCAACCAGCTTGCCTGGACTTTGATCGTGCTGTTGTGCGGCCTGGTGTTCTGGCTGGTGGTGGCCCTGGTCAATGCCGAGAACCAGCGCAATGCGCTGGCCAGCAAGATGTGCCGCGACCAGGTGTTCAAGGAAGAGATCGACCGCAGCTGCCTGCTCAACGTGAAGTCGCGCGAGCACTGGTGGCAGCATCTCTGGTATGCGATGAAGCATACGACGCCCCAGAAATGAACAAAGCCCGCAACTGCGGGCTTTGTTTTTTCGCGGGTTCCTCTTACATCGTGTGTTCGAGATTGGCCAGCTGGCGCTTGAACAGCTGTTCCATCACTTTGATGTCGTCGCCGTTATAGCCGTCGTAGGCGCGGGTGGTGCGCGTCCACACTTCCGGCATGACCTGTTCGATCAGGTTGCGGCCGGCATCGGTCAGCGTGATCATCACGCAGCGGCGGTCGCCCGGGCGGTTGCCGCGGGTGATCAGGCCCTGGGCTTCCAGGTCGTTGCAGACCCGCGTCAGGTTGGCCGGTTTTTCCATGCAGGCTTCGCCCAGGTTGGATGCGGTCGACGTTTCATTCTCGGAGCCGTACAGCACGGCCAGTACCATATAGCTGGCATCGACCAGGTCGTACTTGCGCAAGACGGCGTTGGCCAGGTCCTTCATGCGTTTCTGGACGTGGTAGGTCATGCGCAGCAGGCGTACCAACTCCTCCGGGAACTCCGGGATGCGAGTATGAATATTCTTCAGGCGCTTATTGGTTGCGTCAAAACTACTCATCTAGCGGGCACTCCTGTGCAATTTGTTCAAGACTGAATTTTACTATTGTTGACCTAAGGTAAATACCCTTTTGATCTAGATCAAACATTGGATGTCAGGCTGGTGTAAGGAAAGGTCGGGCACTTTTTGCAAGTCACTGATCGAAAACCCCTGTATCTGCGGGGGAAATTCGGTGAAAAGGGCGCCGGGCCGAAGATGTTTTCGCATAATGCACCCTCTGTAACAGTGTTGGCAACTTCCAACACTGCGCCGTGCCAGCCTCGCATTTGTTAAATTTCAGGTCATAGGAGGACACCATGTCAGGAAACAGCACCTTAGACCCCGACAACCTGCCGGCACCGAAGGATCGCGAACTGGGCAAGGGGCACGGCACCGGCGCCCTGGGTCCCAGCGACTCATCCGATTCCGGCAGCGACATGCAGGGTGGCAGTCCCGGCGACGGCGATGCCGAACTCGATAGTGATACCGACGCGGGCGGCACCGGCGAACGCGCTTCGGTCGGGCGCGACAGCCCGGCGCCGGACGGTGGCGATATCGATGTCGACCACGTGGAGACCATGCCGGACGCGCGGCGCCCCGAGCACGACGATGTCGAGCGCGGCCGCTAAAACGCAGCCTGTCGCAGGATTCGGCGTTTTGTCGCAAAGCAGGGGTTTGTGCAAGGCAGCTCAAGTAAGCTGCCCTGCATGTCAAAAAACACAACTAACCTGTACCGGCTGACCGTCAAAATGGCCCTGCGCGACTGGCGCGCAGGGGAGTTGCGGCTGCTGTTCCTCGCCTTGCTGGTGTCGGTCGCGGCACTGACTTCCGTAGGGTTCCTCACCGACCGCACGCGCGCCGCCATCGAAGGCGATACCCGCAAGATGCTGGGCGGCGACCTGGTCGTCAGCACCGACGCCCCGACTGCCCCGGATTGGCTGGCCGAAGCGCGCAGGAGCGGCTTGCGCACTGCCAGCACGCTGACGTTGGTCAGCATGGCGATGCCGGCCAGCGCGCCTGACGGCGCCGCGCGCCTGGTGTCGCTCAAAGGCGTCAGCAGCGCCTACCCGCTGCATGGCGCGGTCAGCCTCGCCGATGGCAGCGAGGGACGTCCCGTGCTGCGCCCCGGCACCGTGTGGGTGGATGCACCGCTGGCCGCCAGCACCGGCCTGTCCAAGGGCAGCGTGCTGCAGCTGGCCGGCCGCAGCTTCACCGTGGCCGGCGTCATTGTTACGGAACCGGATCGCCGGCCATCCATGCTGAACCTCGCGCCGCGCGTGATGGTCCCGCTGCAGGACATGGAAGCGCTGGAGCTGATCGGCCCCGGTTCGCGCGCCGTCTGGCGATTGCAGCTGACTGGCGATCCCGCCGCGCTGGCCGCGTACAAGGCTTACGTGCTCAAGGCCCACGGCGACAAGCCCGGCCTGCGCCTTGAAACGCCCGAAACCAGCCGCGCCGAAATGGCCGAAATGCTGGACCGCGCCGAAAGCTTCCTTTCCCTGGTATCGCTGATGGCGGCCATCCTGTCGGCCGTCGCGATCGCGATTGCCGCCCGCCGCTTTGTACTGCGCCACGTCGACACCTGCGCCATGCTGCGCTGCCTCGGCCTGCGCCAGGGGCAGGCGCTGGCGCTGCTGGCCGGCGAGCTGGCGCTGCTCGGCATCGCAGCCGGCCTGCTGGGTGCCGCCCTTGGCTTTGCCAGCCACCTGGTCTTGCTGGACATGATGGGCGACTGGACCCGCGACGCCTTCCAGGACACGTCGGCCAGCGTGATGCCTGCGCTGCAGGGCATCGGCATGGCGCTGGTGCTGCTGGCAGGTTTCGCCGGCCCGCAATTGCTGCAGCTGCGCGGCGCATCGCATGTCTCGCTGGTGCGCCGCGAAGGCCGCAAGCCCGGCGTGCCGGTCCTGCTGGCCGCCCTGGGCGGGATCGCAATGTCGCTGCTGCTGATGGCGTGGCAGACCGGCGATGTCGCCATGGCCATCGGTTTCGGCATCGGGCTGCCGCTGCTCGCGGCCGTATTCGCCTTCGTCGCTTGGTTATGTCTGCATGGCCTGGAGCGAGTGCGCCGGCGCGCCGGCAGTGCGCCGCTGCGCTTCGCGCTGGCAGCACTGTGCCGCCGTCCCGCAGCGAGCATCGCGCAAGCCGTCGCCCTGTCGATCGGGCTGGCCGCCTTGCTGCTGCTGACGGTGGTCAAGAACGATTTGCTGGCCGAATGGCGCCATGCCACGCCGGCCGACGCACCCAATCACTTCATCGGCAACATCCAGCCCGACCAGCTGGACGACGTCACGGCATCGCTGGCCAAGCTCGGCCCGGTGTCGCCGCACGCATCGATCCGCGGCCGCCTGCTGCTGGTCAATGGAAATCCGCCCACAGGCAACAAGCCGGCGCACGCCAGCTCCCTGCAAAAACGCGAATGGGAAATCTCCACCGCCAGCGCGGTACCGCAATGGAATACGCTGATCGCCGGCGCCTGGCCCGCATCAAAGGCAAAGCCCCAGTTTTCCATGGACGAAGAAGCGGCCGAAGCGGACGGCATCAAGCTGGGCGACGTGCTGACCTTCGACATCGCGGGCGAACAGGTCGCCGCGCCGGTCACCAGCCTGCGCAAGGTCGACTGGCGCTCGCGCCGAGAGAGCTTCTCCCTGCTGCTCAACGAAGACGCGGTGGAGCACCTGCCGCGCACCTACAACGCCACCGTGAAGGTGCCGCAAGGCGGCGCAAAAGCGATGGGCGAGCTGTCCGGCCGCCATCCCAACCTGCTGGTTTTCGACATCGGCTACTTCGTAAGCGCACTGGAACGCGTGGTCGCCCAGCTCACCGCCGCCATTGAATTCCTGTTCCTGTACGTACTGGCGGCGGGCCTGCTGGTACTGTACGCTGCGCTGGCCGCGTCCAGGGACGAGCGCATGGGCCAGGCCGCGTTGCTGCGCGCGCTGGGCGCCACCCG
>Ga0307416_100001729_pt1 | contig 12081 bp, 12 predicted proteins | sample DK1Cmetagenome_2_FD_203821 | JGI IMG/M metagenome (GOLD analysis project Ga0307416, IMG submission 203821) | Maize rhizosphere microbial communities from greenhouse at UC Davis, California, United States - DK15-C-3 | ecosystem: Host-associated > Plants > Roots > Rhizosphere > Soil | place...
CCCATCCCCAGGATCACTCCTGATTTCGTCAATCCATCGGGCACCATGCGGCGTGCATTCGCCAGAACTCGGAGCGCGCGCTCGTACCGGCCCCCCGGCCGCGCCATGCGGTACAGCCGCTCGGCGGTTTCCAGATTGTGATTCAGGATGTCGGGACGTGCATCCATGACGATCTGCAGTGCACGCTCGGAGCCCTTGAAATCCGGAATGAGAACCTCGACCGTGGTCTCGGGCAGCCGCTGGCGAATTTCAGTGATGCAGCCGGCGAACGCCTCAGCGCCGCCGTTCGGCAGATCGTCACGGTCGACCGACGTGATCACGACGTGCTGAAGGCTCATGCGCGACACTGCCTCGGCCAATCGGCTTGGTTCGAGAGGGTCGAGTGCCTTCGGCGTGCCGTGCGCAACCGCGCAGTAGGTACAATTCCGCGTGCACACATCGCCCAGGATCATGAAGGTGGCCGCCTCATGCTCCCAGCACTCGCCCACATTCGGGCAACGGGCCTCCTCGCAAACCGTGTGCAGCCCCAGCTCACGCATCATGGTCTTGATACGCACGTAGTTGGGCCCCCCGGGAGCCTTGACCTTGAGCCAGCCGGGCTTTCGAGTGGGTATCGACGGAACTGCCGGTGTCGCGCCGAATGTCGGCGCGGCGCGCGTCAGCTGGACCAGCGGAACTGCCAATGCGGCTCTCCCGATTCGGGCCCTTTCAGGCGGTCGTTGTTCGCCGTGGAAGCTAGCAGGAACAGGCTCCCATCAGCTAGCTGCGGCAGCGTTCGATGACCTTCGCGGCATCAGCATTAACCTCTGCGGATGCCTTTTCCTCCTCCTCGGTTGGGCCGCGATGCGTGGTGTACTCCGCGAAGGTACTCCCCTCAACCTGGATGCTCGTCTGGCCGTCGGCCTCAGCGGCGACGCCAACATCCAGCTTGTTCACCATCCTGCGAAATTGCACGTCGGGCCGGCGCGTCGTGTAGTCGAACTTGTTCGCGGTGACGCGGAACTCCGAGGCATCGTTGGAGGTCTGCTTGTAGCCCAGCTCCCCCAGCTGTTTCTTCACGCAGGCATAAGTCTCCTCCGGCCCCGCCGAGGTGCGGCCGGTTACCGGCGCAGAGAATGCTTTCTGACCGCAACCGGCCAGGACCAAGGCGCCAACGAGCAACGCAGGGGAACGCATCAGATCGACTCCAGAGGTAGGGGAATGGTGCAATCTACTCAGACGAGAGAGGGGACGGCTCGGACGTTTGAATAAAAAACGACGGCCTCCCGATGGGGGAGGCCGTCGATCCCACGATTTGCTCAGTGTTAGAAGAACAGCATCAACCCAACAGCGGGTGCAATGGACTTGTTGTCTTCGCTCGTGTCCAGATCGTCGGACGTCACGGCGTAGTTGAACTCGGCCACAGCCTTCAGGGACTTGGTGGCCTGATAGTAGATGCCGCCGGACGCCAGCCAGTTCTTGGTCTTGAAGTCGAGTTCTGCGTCGGCGTTCTCCAGGATGCTGATGCCCCAGCTGCCGGCGACGGTCATCTTGCTGTTGGCCGGTGTAAACGTCACCTGGCCGATGCCGCCGTACGACTTCCGAAGGTCGTCGCCACCGGTTCCGAGCCCCGCCGTGCCGTTGCCGATGGTATACAGCAGGGTCGTGCCCAGGCCCTTGCCGTAGTACCCGCTGGCGGTCAGTGAGAAGGAGGCGCCCCCGAAACGCACGCCGCCGCTGCCACCCCAGGAGGTGGCCTTCTCGTCAGCTGCCCCACCAGTGCCATTGTTTTGCAGCAGGCCACCAACCCAGAACTTTGTGGTTCCCTGGCTCCATACGCCTTCGGCCTCTAGGCGCGGGATCTCAACCGTGTTGTAGGGTGGGTTGCTCGCCGGGTCGAACACGCCCACGGAAAGCTGGAACGGCCGTCCCGCAGGAGTACTGAAAGTCATCTGTGCCTTGAACTGCGGGTAGATGTACCCGAAGCCGATACGGCCCAGGGTCGTTCCGCCGGAGAGCTGGCCACCGGTTGCCCCAACGCCGAACAGGGTCTGATCGGTCAGGATGTTCTGCCGGCCGAAGAGGCCGAGCTCACGACCTGCCAAAATCTGACCCCACGAGCCACCGACAGTCAGATATACCTGACGCATGTCTATCTGGGCGCCGAAGCAGTCGTGGAGCACCTGGCCACCCGCGGCGCCGCACTGGATCTGCGGCGCAAAACCAAAATGCACACCGAGGTCCGTGTTACCCTCTTTGCCCTTCGCATCAAACACTGCGAAGGCCGGAAGCAGGCCGGTTCGGATGCGGCTCGCTCCCTGGTCGCTGGCACCTACGACGGCGCCGGGTGTGGTAGCGACTGGCGTCGTTCCGTCATTCTCCTTTTCGTAGACGAGGAACGCGTTGACGTTACCACCAAACGTAAAGCTCCAGCCGTTGCTCATCTGCATCGTCAGCTGTGCCTCGGCGGCGCTCGCCGCTCCCATCACCAAACCCATACACAACAGTGCGACTCGCTTCATAGGTGCGTCTCCCTCAGAGTAAGGATCCCGCCATCGACAGGTTCAATTTCGAACTCAAGCAAGCCTGCTGCGAAGCTCCTGCCACATTACGGCAGTGTATCGGCAATCGGTCGGCCCAGAGCCGTATTCACCTCCAGGAAAGCGTGCCACGTAGGCAGGGGGACGTGGTTTTTCCACCAGTAGAAATCACTGATGCGACTCGAGTACACATTGGCGCCGAAGGCAAATCTCAGCCTGCCCTCATGGTTCAGCTTCTCCATGGCGCGCCGAACTTCAGTCGAGTCTCGAGCTCCCGCCGCGGCCTGACCCAGTGCCGCACCTGCCAGGAAGCCTTCGACATAGGCCAACCGCACATCCGGCTCCATTCGGCGCCAGTCCGCGCCGTTAACGCCAAGCCAGTGGCGGGGGGAAGCCTGTCGGGACCATGCCGCACCCGACAATGCTCCCGCCGCCACCAGTACCATCCCGAACCAGCGTCTCGCCTTCATACCGCCTGGCGTGACCTATCGCGTCGCCGCCCGCTTGGGAAGCCCGAAGACCAGCACTGCGTCGCCGAGCGGATAGCTGAGCTGGAAGTTTCCGCCGCAGGCGACCGCAATGAACTGCTCGCCTCCATGCGTGAACGTCATCGGCGCGGAGTTACAGCCGGCCCCGCCGTTGAACTGCCAGAGCAGCTTCCCGGTTCTCGAGTTGTACGCATTGAAGTTGCCGTTGCCTTCACCGGTGAAGGTGAGTCCGGTGGACGTGGCAAGCGCGCCACCCATCATCGGCTGCGGCACCTTGTTCTGCCACGCGATTTTACCGGTCTTGAGGTTCACGGCCGAGTAGAGTCCGTACTGCTCCTCGCCCGGAATCGCCACGAAGGCGGAGCCGAGCCAGAGCTTGCCCTTCTCGTATGGTGCGGTATGGGTGATGTAATTCATGGGCTGATGCAAGCCCGCCACGAAGGCGTAGCCGAGGGTAGGATCGACCGCGATGGGCGACCACTCCGAGCCTCCGTTCGCGCCCGGAAGCATCCGGGTGCCCTTCTCAGTGGGCAGGGCAAACATGTTCTCTTGCGGCGTGAAGTTGTCGGTCTTGCGGATCAGCTTGCCGGTCTCGGCGTCGAGGACGTAGACCCACGCGGTCTTACCGGCGTGGACCACGGCCTTTTTGCCACCCACGTTCATGACGACCGGGGGAGACGTCGCATCCAGGTCCCAGACGTCGTGCGGGACGGTCTGGTAGTACCATTTGGTTTTCCCGCTGGTGGCGTCAATGGCGACGACCGCGTCGGTGTAGAGATTGTCGCCCGGGCGAATGCTGCCATCCAGGTCCGGCGAGGGATTACCGACAGAGACAAATATGGAGTTGAGCTCCTTGTCGTACGCCGGTGTCGTCCAGACACCACCACCGCCGGTCTTCCAGGTGTCCGCGTACTTGGCACTGTCCGCCTTTTCCTTGGCGATGTCGCGGTGCAGGTCGTGCTGCTCAGCCTTCGGAGCCCAGGTGCCCCACCAGCCGTTGGGGGCCTTTTCGTCAAAGGTCGAATCGCCCTTTGGCGCGGGAATCGAATACCAGCGCCACACCTGTTCACCGCTCCCGGCGTTGTAGGCGGTGACGTGCCCGCGGATGCCGTACTCACCGCCTGACACTCCGACAATCACGTTGTCGCCGATGATCAAAGGGGCGTGGGTGATGCTGTAGCCGAAGGCGGGATCCGCTACTTCCTTATCCCACAGGACCTTGCCGGTCTTGGCGTCGAGCGCGACCAGGTGGGCGTCGAGAGTGCCCATGTACACGTGGGCCCCGCCGTGAATCCCAACACCACGGTTGTTCGGGCCGCAGCAGGTGATGGTAGTGCCGAGCTTGTGCTCGTAACGCCACAACTCCTTGTTCGTGTTCAGGTCATACGCCATGGCCGTGTTATACGGCGTCGTCACGTACATGACCCCGTTCTGGACGATCGGTGTGTTCTCGAAGGAGCCGAGCTTGGAGATGCCGGTCTGGAAGATCTTTCGTACGGTCAGCTGCGACACGTTGGCAGGGGTGATGCTCTTCAGAGTCGAGTACCGTTGGTTCGCATCATTTCCGCCGTAAGTGGTCCAGTCGCCTGCGCGTTGCGCGGCTGCTGGACTGGCAATCGCGATGAGCACAGGGGCCACCCACCAACGAGAACTGATCCTCATGGGCACTCTCCTAAGGGGCAAGGTCTGGTGAACGCATCGCCGACTGCAATGGCAGGCAAAGGGCCCGATTTGGTGACCGATGGACCCGGCTCGGTTGGTGATGAACGATCTAAATCGCAGGTCATGGGGGCGGCAGTGCGACCGCGGGGAAACCCGACGGGCGCCGGTTGCCTTGGCGCTGTAAGTGTTGGACGGGTTACAATCTGACGAGGTCGCCTTTGGCGTCAAGTCCCTCTTCCCCGGCAGGAAAGGGCCGTAATACGGCATAATGATGCAACGTCATACCGTGCAATCGGTTGCGCTCCGCCGGGGTGAAACAGTCCAAGGCGATCCATTTTCCGGGGACCTCCACGGAACAGTACCGCCGCCTGTCTTATCGTCTGGCAGATACCCCAGAGCAGCCCAAAGTAACGCTAGCCAAGCCACTGTCCCACCAAGCCCGGAGCCTGCAACAATATTCGGCCAGACGACATTTTATGCAACGGATCAGGTCAGCTCGCTTCCGGATCCGGCCTTCTCCATAGCAGTCCAGCCATCCCGAGTTTCCCGCGTTACCTTCCAATCCGACGCCGGAATCTGGTATCGAGGACGGCTGTTGGTGCGGGAAAGCCACGCCGGAACCCACGACTCACTCATGTGCCAAGAGCAAGGTAGATGATGTCGACTTCCTCCTGTTCCCGTCTCTTCATGGTGGTGCCACTGTGTGCCGCTCTGCTCGCGTGCTCCTCTCGAACACAGGCAACCGCCGCGCCGCCGGCAGCCGCTGCTTCCGAGCCCGTGTCTCCAGCACCAGGAGACTCCAGTGTCGCCGCGGATTCGTCTTCCTGGCTGCAGGTCGACAGTGCCGGCCGCACCGCGGCGCTCAACGTACTGGTCACCAGGAAGCCTGGTGCGCCATCGGCGCTGCTCAACGGATTCCGGGCCGGTGGGGCACGCATCATCATCCCCGTGGGCTGGACCGTGAAATGGAACTGGCGCTCCACCGATTCCACGGCTCCCCACAGTCTGGTTGTCATGGTGCAGCGCGAGAAAGTCCCGCTCGAAGGCGGCCGGCCTTCTTTCAGCAACGCAATGACTCGCATGGTGACAGAGGGCCTCCGCCCCGGCGAAATCGATCAGAGCACGTTTGAGGCAGAAGAAGCCGGATGGTACTGGATGATGTGCGGGGTGCCGGGTCATGCGCTCGAGGGCGAATGGCTGGAGCTGCGGGTGGATGCAGAGGCGAACACGGCGAGAGTGGACCTAAAGAAGAAAACGTGAACGGTAAACAGTGAACGGGGCCCACACCTCCTTCACTGTTCACTTTCACTGTTCACGCTTTCCTCCAGCAGCCTTTTGATCTCCCTCTCATACTCACGCAGGAGCCTGCCATGCTGCGCGCCTGTCGCCGGGCCATAGAATCCCGCATGCACCCTTCGTATCCTCCCGTCTCGCCCCAGGAACAGTGTCGTTGGAAAGGACGTGAAGCCCCTGAGCTGAGGTAGCGTTGCCGCCGCCGCCTCGGTGTCATTGATCCCGGCGAGCAGCAGAGGAAAGGTGATGTCGAACTTGTCGCGGTATCGTCGCAACTGGCGTCTGTCTACCACTGTGTCTCCCGTTACCTCGTATGCCAAACCCACGACCTCGAGTCCACGAGCCCGATACCGCTGGTAGAACCGCACTAACTCCGGTGCGGCATAGTGGCAGGTCGGGCACCAGCTGCCGAAGATATCGACCAGCACAACCTTGCCCCTGAACCGTGGATCGTCATTCGTGACCCTTCGCCCATCCACATCCTGGAAATCGAAACGGAACGGGGCCGTGGTGTCGGCCCCGGTCACTTCCAGTGGTGACTTGAGGTGCGGTTTGCCGGTGCTCCGCACCGCTTTCCATGGGGTCTGGCTGCGAAGGCCGGCGTGAAAAATTCCGCGCAGGGTGTCTCCGGCGAGCTTTCCAGTCAGCAGGTATACGAAAGACCCGTCGAAGCGTCCGATCACGAAGCTGTCTGCGGCCGCCGAGCCGGCAAAGTGACCGTAATCGCCCGTGTTCGAAATGATGGTACCTTCGAGTCCTGCCGGGCCATTCCTCAGCTCGAACACACGAGGACTGGTGCCCCAGTCCTGCAGAAACGTTGCATCCCAGCGGCCCACCAGTGTTCGAGGGGCCGCGCTCTTTGGCCACCGTCCTCGTCCGGCTCGAAACGGGATCGTGCGCGGACCGCGATTGCCCACGTTACGGTAGCTGCCCGTCAGGGAGTCTCCCCGGAGCGCTCCCGCCACAGTGGCAGCATAGTCCGCAATGTCCAGGATGAGGCTGTCGCCCACGATGCGAGCATCCGTGGTCTGACACTCGCTCCCATTGCAGAGCTTTGCCCGCAGCTGTCTTCCAGCGCGCTGGATTTCCAGTTCAAAGCGGAGCGGGCCACCCGCAAGGTCGAGCACCCCACGCCAATGCCCGACCGGAGAGGGCACAGTTTCGAATGCCAGTGCCCCCCAGAGCGCGAGTGAGAGAAATGTCATCTCGCCTCCTTCGCCGCAGGCACCGCCTCCAATCCACCACCCTCGTAGCGCTCTCCTGCCTGCACCGGGACGGCGATGGTATTGCCTCGCCAGGGAACAGGGCAGGGATACACTGAGCTGTAAGCACAGAAGGGATTCCGGGCGCGGTTCAGGTCCAGACGGAATTGACCGTTCGGAAGCGGGCGCAGGCTGACGAATCGGCCTGCGGGATAGGTGCCTTTTCCGTTGCTGGCGTCACGGAAGAAGATCTCGAGCTCCGACTCGTCACCGCTTGCTACCGGGATGCGCAACACCCGGAGCGACGTCCCTCCGCCCAGTGGCACGACGAAACTGCCCACTTCCGTGGCCTCCACCTCGATTCCATCCGACGCGAGCACGCGCATCTGTGACGGTGTCTTTGAGCGACTGAGCGGGCCAGTGAACACCATCGAGTCGTCGTAATCGTAGTAACCCGGCGGCTCTCTCCGTGACGTATCGCTGAACACCGTCAATACCAGGCCCGGTCGAGGACCGGTGAAGTACAGGGCGTATTTCCCGATCCGATGCGGGGCCCCTCGACCGACTGGACGTTTGCCATCCGGGCCCTCGAGAACCAGGCTGGATCCGCTGGAGTAGACTCGGTGCTCACTGATCCCGGGGAGGGGAATGTCCGCGTCCGCCGGTCCCAGCCGCAAACCACCTCCGACCTTCTGCTGCGCTACGGCGGCGAGCGGTGAATTTGGACCCTCCTTGAGCCATAGGACATATCCGGATCGTTCCATCGCGAGGTCCCGCGGTAACTGGGCCGCAAGCGTGGATGCCAGAACTGCTAATCCAGGAAAAATCACGAGAGTACGGAAGGTCAGAGGCACGTAAGGAACCCCTCCATTACCTGGGTCAAAATCGCTCTGCGGCAAATGCCCGCATGTCACAAGCCGGTTGCAGTCCATCCATCAGCTGTCGCAACAACAAGCCGGTAATTCCGGCCAGCAGAATTCCGTTTCTGCCGTGCCCGGTGGCGTACCACAGCCCCTTCATCTGAGGCTCTGGTCCTATGATCGGCAGGCCGTCCGGTGTCATGGGCCGGAGTCCCGCCCAGGTCCGGCGGACCTTGGCTCTCAATAAGTCAGGGCAAAGCGACATCATGGCGCTGAATATCTGCGTCACCCCTGAGGTGGTTACCTCGGCGTGGAACCCGGCTTCCTCCATAGTCGATCCGATTACCGCCTCGCCGCGGCGGGCAAGAATGTAAGAGTCCTTGTGGTAGATGATCGCACGCGGGATGTCGTCGGGCCACGGGAGCGCCGCCATCTGTCCTCTGACCGGACGTATCGGGAGTCCGCGCGGGAGTCCCTCCAGCAAACCGGACCACGCCCCACCCGCGACTACCACCTCGGCGGCGAAGTAGCTGCCTGCCTCTCCTCTGACGCCCTCTACACGTCCACCGCTGCCTAGCACAGCCAAACCTTTATCGGATGCCGCCGACGCTCCGAGACTCTCCGCACCAGCGAGCAGACCTTCGACCAGACGTTCAGGATCGAGCGCACCATCATCCGGCGCCCTGAGGGCTCCCTCGGTCGGGGCGAGCCAGGGCCACCGGTGTCGAACCTCGTCCTTCGTCAGCCACTCGCAGTTGAGGCCTTGCTCCTGCTGCCAGGCGACCTGGCCTCTGAGCTGGTCTCGCTCGGCTTCGGTCCTGGCTACCCGGGCGATGCCCTCTTGCCAGAGGCCCAGGTCGATGCCAACGGTTTCCTGAAGCGTAGCGGCGAGGTCCGTGTAGTGGTCCCGACCCACCAGCCCTAGTCCTAGCAGAGGATCGCCGGCACCCGTTTCGATCTGGGGAGCCAGCATTCCCGCTGCCGCGCGCCAAGCCTGGCCCGTGTGGCCGCCCTGCTCTACGATCAGGACCTTCCGGCCGGTCGATGCCAGTTCCCAGGCACAGGCAGCGCCAACGGCGCCGCCACCAATTACCACCGTGTCAAAGCTGCTCACCATCCGCCTGTGAAACTATTTGAAACGTCCGTCGTAGAGCGGCCTGACCCACTCTTTCGAGGAAGTTCAAATGCTCCGCAACCTGTTCGGCTTCGCGGTTTTTGCTGTGGTGACGATCTTTGTACTAAAGGTGGTCTTCGCGCTCTTCGGCTTGGCGTTAGGCTTGATTGTCACTGCCGCCTGGCTGGCATTCGTGGGGTTCATCATCTACCTGGTACTGAAGATTCTGGCGCCGGGCACTGCGGCGCGAGTTCGCGAAATGATTGCAGGGAGCTAGTTCTCAGTCGCCAGTCATCAGACGCCAGCCTTGCTCTGCCTCGCCTCAGCCCTGGGGGGAGCGACTCTCCAGGGACTGACGACTGATGACTGACGACTGATCTTCGATCTCCTCCAACACCCCCCATACCAGCAGCGGGATCAGGATCTCGTGGTGGCCGGTAAGCAGGAAGCCTGTTCCGCCTGATCGGGTAGGGCGCTGCACCACGTTCATCCGTGGACGGTAGTGGCGCTGCATGTCGAAGTCGGCAGCAGTAAAATGGGTCGGGCGGCCTTCATTCAGGTTTCGCGCGATTGTCAGTGCCTTCAGAAACACTTCCGGCATGAGAACAGCGCTGCCCCAGTTCAGCACGACCCCTCCCTGATCCAGACCGGGCAGGGAGCCGGCAAGCCGGCGGAAATCCCGATGGCTGGTGGCGCCCAGCGCGGCGCCATCCGCCGAGGGGTGTTGGTGGATGATCTCGGCGCCTATGGCAGCATGAACGGTGAGGGGGACATCCCGCTGGTGAGCCGTCAGCAGAATCGAAGCTTCTGCCCCGGGCAGCGTCCTCCTCTGATGCAGCGCTGCTGCGAGTCCCTCTCCCATGCCTTGCTCACGAACGGCTGCGGCTTCGATCGCCTGATTCATCTCGGCACCAGTTTCCTCGGACATGCCGAAGCTGCCATCGGAAAGTCCCTCTTCTACGTCCTCGCTCGTGCCCCCGAAGGCAGCCAGCTCGAAATCGTGTATAGCCGCCGCGCCATTCATTGCGATATGGCTGACGATGCCCTGCGCCAGCCACGAGTTGATGAGTGGACCGAGTCCGACTTTCACTACGTGTCCGCCGAGTAGAAGCACGACTGCCCGGCGATCCCGGTGGGCCTGGGCAACTGCCTGAACCAGATGGCGAAGATCACGGGCGGCGAGGACGTCAGGGAGGCTGGTAAGAAAGGCCGAGAACGAGCGATCGGTGCCGGGCGGTGTGGCCAAGAGGGACTGATCGACCTTGTTTCGCCGCCCGGCTACCGGAACTGTCGTGAGGCGGCTCAGGTCGGCCTCCTTGTACGACACGTCAGCGACTCATCGCCGATGTGGTCGTGCCGGGCAGAACCATGTCCTTGAGCCTGAGGGTGATTGTGCCGAAGGGGAACTTGGTGCGAACCTGGACCGGTAGCCGCCGAGCATCGTCGGTGAGCCAGATCCTCGTTTCAGACCGCTTGGAGAAGAGTCCCTTGGTATCGATCACTGGATGCAGCACCAAGCATTGTACGTCCGACCCATCCGGAAGCTCCAGCTTCTCACGCTTGAGCACCTCTATTCGGACTGGGTTCTTCTCTTTCCGGAAATATCGGTCGTAGTTGTATTTCCGTCCCACCTGAAGCGGAGTCACCCGCACAAAGTAGAAGAATCCGGCATCATCGAGCGGCTCGGCCGGCGTGGGCTGGGTCGTGTCGCGGCCCTGCTGTCGAAAGTATCCCGAGTCGGGAAAGATCTCGTACAGGCGGTGCTTTGGCTTGCCGTTCTCGACGAAGTCCTGAACGAAGCGGCGAGATATCAGGTCCGAGGTGCCGACCCAGGATTCCAGCACATCATCGAGAGAATAGAAGGCGTTCTTTCCTCTGAGCCGGAACCGGAGGCGAAAGCTCTCCACACCCCGAATGGTGTCGAGAGAGACCACCTCGAGGGTGGCCGCGCCCAGCGTCAGCATACCAAGCTTGGCGCTATAGCTGAGCTTTTCGCCGACAGCAAACGGATAGTCCGCGTGAGGTGGCGCCGCGGCTGGCACCGGAGCCTGCATCAGAGCAATGGCGATGCGAAGGCTGATCACGAGGGGGATGCTGCCTCTGCCTGCCGCGAGGGGTCGCGGGCTGCAGTGGAAGTGACCGTGGATCCGGACGAAGACACGCGCCGCAAGGTGTGGCGGGACGCCCAGACACTCAGGGCTTCCTCCCAGTAATTGACCCTGCTGTCTCGCTGGCGAAGATCGCCCCGCTCAATGGCGCTAATCGTTTCTATCCGGCGAGCATGGCGGGATGTGCGGGCATAAAGCTCGGCATTGGCTGCCCAGCCGTCAGTGCTGAGCAGCGACTTAGGGGCACTCCGGAACGCGTTGCGAAGTGTCACCAAGCGGAAAATCGCAAAGCCTGAGATCAGGTCACTGACGCCAGGGACAGTAACGACGCCTCGAAGCAGCACCGGTGCCAGCCGCCGAGTCCAGCGGCGGAGCCGGGAAGGCTCACCCTCCAGCTTCGCCTGTGCCACGACGATGTCGGCTCCACTCTCGATCCGGCGGACCAGATCCGGAATGAAGTGGGGTCCATGAGCAAAGTCGGCATGCATCAGGATGGCGCAATCTCGCTTGGGCCGATCCGTTCGCTCCACCGATTCCCGTAGCAGCTGCTCGACGCTTCTCGCATAGCCTCGCCGTTGCTCGTGTCGGATCACGCTAAGCGGCAGCACCCGTGTGTACCGCTCCAGCACCTCTCTGGTTGCGTCCGTGGACCCGTCATCCAGAACCAGCAGCTGGTACTCGCGCTGGAATCCTGCGAAGACCTGGCGAATCTTCCAGAGAAGGAGCCCGATTGTCGGTGCTTCGTTGTAACTCGGAATACAGACGTAAATCATGAGCCGTCAAGAGAATGGACGCACGAACGATACACAGATCGAACTTCCTCTGCCATTCGCTG
>Ga0307416_100001733_pt1 | contig 12072 bp, 11 predicted proteins | sample DK1Cmetagenome_2_FD_203821 | JGI IMG/M metagenome (GOLD analysis project Ga0307416, IMG submission 203821) | Maize rhizosphere microbial communities from greenhouse at UC Davis, California, United States - DK15-C-3 | ecosystem: Host-associated > Plants > Roots > Rhizosphere > Soil | place...
TGACCTCGTGCTCAATGCGCTCGTCGGCTCCGCAGGGCTCGGGCCCACGATCGCGAGCCTCGGCGAGGGCATCGACCTCGCGCTCGCGAACAAGGAGAGCCTCGTGGTCGGCGGTGAGCTCGTGATGGCGCTTGCCGAGGCGACCGGCGCGCAGGTCATCCCGGTGGACTCCGAGCACTCGGCCCTCTTCCAGCTGATTGGCGGCGAGCGGCCCGGGACGGTCGACCGGCTCGTGCTGACGGCATCCGGCGGGCCGTTCCGCGGCCGCAGCGCCGAGGACCTGCAGACGGTCAGCCGCGAGGACGCGCTCGCCCATCCGACGTGGGACATGGGCGGAAAGATCACGATCGACTCCGCGACGCTGATGAACAAGGGGCTCGAGCTGATCGAGGCCCACCACCTGTTCGGCGTCCCATATGAAGGCATCGACGTCGTGGTGCACCCGCAGTCGATCATCCACGCGATCGTGCACATGAACGACGGCGCGTCGCTCGCACACCTGGGCTACCCCGACATGCGCGTGCCGATCTCCTACGCGCTCCACCATCCGGAGCGGGTGGACGTCCCGGTGCCGCAGCTCGACCTCGTCGAGCTGGGCCAGCTCACGTTCGAGGCGCCCGACATCGATGCCTTCCCGTGCCTGCGGCTAGCGCGCGAGGCGGCCGAGGTGGGGGGCACCGCGCCGTGCGTCCTGAACGCGGCGAATGAGGTGGCCGTGCACGCGTTCCTCGCGGGCGAGCTTCCCTTCAGCGGGATCGCGCAGGTAATCGAGCAGACGCTCGAGGCTGTCCCGCCGAAATCGGTGCGCCACTTCTCCGACCTGTACGGCGCCGACACTGAGGCCCGTGAGGCCGCGAGGCGAGTGGCCGCATGAGCTGGGTCCTCGCCTTCGTCGGCTTCTCGGTCTTGATCATCCTGCACGAGTTCGGGCACTTCGCCGCGGCCAAGTGGGTCGGGATGCGCGTCGAGCGCTTCTCGCTCTTCTTCCCTCCGCTGATCTGGCGGAAGCAGCGCGGCGAGACGGAGTATGCGGTCGGCTCGATCCCGCTGGGCGGCTACGTGCGGATCAGCGGCATGAACCCTTCGGAGGACCTCCCGGAGGACGTGCGCGACCGCGCCTACCACGCGCAGCCGGTGTGGAAGCGGATGGTCGTGATCGCCGCCGGGCCCGCGATGAACCTGCTGCTGGCGTTCGTGCTCCTGTTCGCCTACCTCTCGCTGATCGGCCCGCGCGACCCGACGCAGGCGTCGGCGACGGTTGACGTGATCGAGAAGGGCTTCCCGGCGGCGAAGGCGCTCGAGCCCGGTGACCGCATCGTGTCGGTGGACGGCGTGGCCGGGAGCCCCTCCGACAAGTCAGACGCGATCGCGAAGCACATGTGCCCGGGCGGCGCCGAGGAGGACGGCTGCCGCGCGGCGTCGCCGGCGCGCGTCGTGATCGAGCGCGACGGCCAGCAGGAGACGCTCCAGCTGACACCGATCTACGACCCCGACACGGAGCGAATGCGGCTGGGCTTCTCGTATCTGGACGACGGACCGCGCGAGCCGTTCGCGGTCGGAACCGCGTTCACACAGACGGGCGACCGGCTGTGGCTGCTCAGCAAGGAGACCGTCAAGCTGCCCGCCCGGCTTCTGGACGCCGAGCAGCGCAAGGAGATCAGCGGCGTGGTGGGCTCCTACGAGGTCACGCGCCAGACGATCCTCGACGACGCCGCCGACGTGCTCGGGATCCTCGCGCTCATCTCACTGTCCCTCGCGATCGTGAACCTGTTCCCGTTCCTGCCGCTCGACGGCGGACACATCTTCTGGGCGATCGTCGAAGGGGTGCGGCGCAAACCGGTTCCGTACGCGGTGATGGAGCGCTCGGGCGTGATCGGATTCATGCTGGTAATCGGCCTGTTTCTGATCGGCCTGACCAACGACATCGATCGCCTCTCCGGGGAGGGCTTTCAAGTACGGTAAGCGGCGCAAAGCCGTGATTCCGTAGGGAGGAGAGCCCGTTGGAAGCCACCACCGCTGAGGCCGCCTATAAGCCACGCGCGCTCGACGCGAAGTCGATCGCCGAGGCATTCCAGCTGACGGCCGAGGACCACGCGGACACACCGGCGATTCGCACGAAGGGCGGCGAGTACTCGATCACGTGGTCCGAGTACGCGCAGCAGGTGGAGAAGATCGCGCGCGGGCTTGCCGGGCTCGGAATCGGCCGTGGCGACACCGTCGCGATCATGCTCACCAACCGGCCCGAGTTCCATCCCGTGGACTCGGCGGCGATGCACCTCGGCGCGACGCCGTTCTCGATCTACAACACCTACACGCCCGAGCAGATCAAGTACCTGGTGACCGACGCCGCCGCAGGCGTCCTTGTGACTGAGCAGGCCTTCCTGGAGACGGTGTTGAAGGCGAAGGAGGGCGCCGACAAGCTCGAGCACGTGGTGGTCATCGACGGCGATGCCCCCGAAGGCGGAATGACGCTCGACGAGCTGATCGCGAAGGGCGACGACAGCTTCGACTTCGAGGGCACGTGGAAGGCCGTCGAGCCGGACGACATCCTCACGCTGATCTACACGTCCGGCACGACCGGCGACCCCAAGGGCGTCCAGCTGACGCACCGGAACCTGCTCACGGCCGTCAAGGGCTACCACGGCATCATCGACTTCCCGGAGGAGGGAAGCGTCGTCTCGTGGCTGCCGATGGCGCACATCGCCGAGCGCGCGTGCTCGCACTACATCCCGATCCTGCTCGGGTTCACCACGACCTGCTGTCCCGACCCGCGTCAGGTGGTCGCGTACCTGCCCGAGGTGCGGCCGACGTGGTTCTTCGCCGTGCCCCGGATCTGGGAGAAGCTGAAGGCCGCGATCGAGGCGGGCATCGAGGCCGAGCAGGACGAGCAGAAGAAGGCCGTCACGAAGCAGGCGCTCGAGGTCGGCCTGAAGCGCGTTGACCTGATCCAGTCGGGCCAGGAGGTCCCCGAGGAGCTCGAGCAGCAGTGGCACAAGTTCGACGAGCTCGTCTACTCGAAGATCCGCACCGGCCTGGGCTTCGACCGAATCGAGTCGATGAACGTCGGCGCCGCGCCCACGCCGCCCGAGGTGATCCGCTTCTACCACGCGATCGGGCTTCCGCTCGCGGAGCTGTGGGGGATGTCCGAGACGACCGGCTACGGCACCTGCAACCGGCCCGACAACATCAAGATCGGAACCGTGGGGCCGGCATCGCCCGGTGCTGAGATCAAGCTCGCCGAGGACGGCGAGATCCTGATCAAGGGCCCGTTCGTCATGCCGGGCTACCGCAACAACGAGGAAAAGACGCGCGAGACGATGACCGAGGACGGTTGGCTCATGACCGGCGACATCGGTGAGTTCGACGAGGACGGCTTCCTCAAGATCGTCGACCGCAAGAAGGAGCTGATCATCAATGCCGCGGGCAAGAACATGTCGCCCGCGAACATCGAGGCCAAGCTGAAGGCCACCGGGCCGCTGATCGGTCAGGCGATCGCGGTCGGCGACGGCAAGCCCTTCAACGTCGCGCTCCTGACACTCGACCCGGACTCCGCGCCGGCGTTCGCGCAGGGGAACGACATCGAGGATGCCTCGGTCGAGTCGCTCGCCGAGAACGAGAAGGTGCTCGAGGCGGTGCAGAAGGAGGTCGACGACGCGAACGAGGAGATGGCGCGCGTCGAGCAGATCAAGAAGTGGAAGCTGCTCCCGGTCGAGTGGCAGCCGGGCGGCGAGGAGCTGACGCCCACCATGAAGCTGAAGCGCAAGCCGATTGCGCAGAAGTACGCCGACGAGATCGAGGCGCTGTACGAGCGCTAGCGGCGCCCGTAGGTCTCCTTCAGGTCGGTCAGCATCTCCTCCAGCGGCAGGTCGGTGTAGGTGCCGCGCTCGTTGACGTACTCCATGTACTGCGAGCCGTCGCCGCTGTAGGGGTGCAGCAGCGCGTCCTGCGTGCCGTCGAAGTCGAGCGGCGCCACGCCGAAGCGCTCACACAGCTCGGCATTGAAGGCGCAGCTCGCCTTGGTCCAACGGCCACCGACGAAGAACGTGCTGTACCCGTGCCAGATGAAGAGGTCCGTGCCCATGGCCGCTTTCAGGCGGTCCGACTGGAGGTGGTTCTTCACGTCCGCGAAGCCGAGCCGTGAGGGAATCCCCGCCGCCCGCGCGGCCGCCGTGAGCGCGACCGACTTCTGCACGCAGTAGCCGCTGTCCGAGCGCAGGACATTGCTCGCGCGGTAATCCTCAGGGTCGCCCGAGACGTTGTACGGGTCGTAGCGGATGCCATCGCGGACGGCGGCGAAGAGGCGTGCGACCACCTCGTGCTCGTCGCTCGCGTCTCCAGCGACCTGCTCGACGAAGCTCTTCACGACGTCGCTGTCGCGGTCGATGAACGCGGTCGGCGTCAGGTCCTCGGGGGTGGGCTGACCCGGGCTCACGAGCGGCGCTTGCGGCTGCGCCGTTTCTTCTTGCTCGTCGGATGCGGCCGTTTCGGCGCCGGAGTCGCGGGTTCCGACGTGGCGTCAGCGGCTTCAGGGCGGTTCGCTCGACCACGCATCGCGTAGACGCCGAACAGGAGTCCCAGGGCGGCCAGCTTCAGAATGCCGTAGACCGGGGTGCCGGGCGTGAGGATGTGTCTGAGCGTGTGTATGCCGCTGAACTTAGCGAGGTCGCCGCTACCCTTCGTTTGTGGCCTCGCGCAGGCAAATCGACGTGGGCGGAGTCAAGATCGGCGGGGGCGCCCCGGTTGCCGTCCAGTCGATGACGAAGACCGAGACCGCGGACTACGACGCGACCCTCACCCAGGTCCGGGCGATCGCCGACGCCGGCGCCGACCTCGTCCGCGTCGCGGTGCCGCGCGAGAAGGACGTCGATGCGCTGAAGCGGCTCGTCGTCGAGTCGCCCATCCCGGTGATCGCCGACATTCACTTCAACCACACGCTTGCGCTCAAGGCGATCGACGCCGGTGCCCACTGCGTGCGCCTCAACCCCGGCAACATCGGCGGCCCCGACAAGGTCGCGGAGGTCGCGAAGAAGGCCACTGCCGCCGGCGTGCCGATGCGCATCGGGGTCAACTCGGGCTCGCTGCCCAAGCACCTGCATGAGCTCGAGAAGCAGAACCCCGTCGAGGCGCTCGTCACCGCGGCGGTCGAGTTCGTCGACCTGATGGAGCGACTCGACTTCGAGAACTTCAAGGTGTCGATCAAGTCGACAAGCGTGCCGAACACGATCGCCTCGAACCGCCTGCTGGCCGAGCGGATCGATTACCCGATCCACCTGGGCATCACCGAGGCCGGCACGAAGTGGTCGGGCTCGCTCAAGTCCGCGGTTGGACTCGGCACGCTGCTTGCCGACGGAGTGGGGGACACGGTCCGGATCTCGCTCTCGACGTTCCATGCCGAGGAGGAGGTCAAGGTCGCGTGGGAGATCCTCAAGGCGCTGAAGATCCGCGAGCGCGGCCCCGTGCTGATCGCCTGCCCGACGTGCGGCCGGCTCCAGTTCGACATGGACACGGTCGTGGCTGAGATCGAGCAGCGGCTCGAGTCCTACGAGGAGCCGATCGAGGTCGCGGTGCTCGGGTGCGCGGTGAACGGCATCGGAGAGGCCTCCGCAGCGGACTTCGGCATTACGGGCGCCAAGAACGAGGGCCTGATCTTCGCCCACGGCAAGCCGCTCCGAAAGGTCCCCCAGGCGCAGCTCGTGGATGCGCTCTTCGCCGAGATCGACAAGTCACTCGAACGCGGCAAGACCGAGTTCAACGAGCGGGAGTCGGCCGCGGGCGCCGAGTGGCTGCAGAAGATCGAGGTCGAGAACGCTGACGAGATGACACCCGAGCGGATGGCCGCGCTCGAGGCCAAGGCGGCGACCGAGGAAGCGGGCGGGACCGCGCTTCCGATGGCGCCGAAGGTGAAGCTCGACGAGACCGTCTCGCCGACGGCCGGGCGCCGCTTCACGCGCGCCTAGCGCGCTATCGCCTCACGCGAGAACTCGAGGCGCTCGTAGTCCGGCTCTGCCCATACGGCGCGCCACGCGGTGCCCCGCTGCGTCGGGCGGCGCGCCCGGAAGAAGCCCTGGCTGTGCGTCACCTCGACCGGCGGACCCGCGTTCGTCCAGGTCGACGAGCCGGGCGCGCGTGCTTGGAGATAGACGGGATAGGTGATTCCGTTCGGGGCGAACCGCGCCTGGCCCCAGATGCGCGCCGTCCCGCGTCTGCGCTTGACGATGAGCGGGAACTTGTACGCGTTCAGGGCCGGCTTCACCTCGGGATCGGGAAAGGCCGTGATGAGGCCGGTCTGGAAAGTCGCCCAGTACGGCTGGGAGTCGCGCGGGAACTCGGTGCGCGCCGGTGAGTCGTAGAGCAGGAACTGGGCGCTCGAGAAGACACGCGGGTTCTTCCATGCGATGTAGTCGCCCTCGTTGATGTATTTCGCCTGCAGCGGCAGGGACACGCCCCTGAAGGGGTCCGGAGGCAGCGACTGGTATCCGAACTCGGTCAGGAAGACCGGCATCTGGGGTGGGAGCAGCCCGGTGCGGGCGGCGATCTTGTCAAGCGTGCGCGTGAGCTCGCCCAGGTTGCTGATGTCGATCATGTCGCGCTTGGGCTGCCGTTTCGTGGGCGCGCGCCTGCGTGTGTATGCGTGGTGGCCGACACCGAGCCGCGGGAGGCGCTCGAGGACGGCGAGCCGATCGAGCTTGTTGCAGCCGCGCGCCCGCGCCTCCCTCCCCGTGTATGCGTGGAAACGGCCGTTGAGGCAGAACATCTCGCGCAGGAAGAGGCCCGGCCTCAGCGACGCGCGCGCGCCCTTCGGCTTCACGGCACTGCCGATTGGGGCGAGCTCGCCGATCAGCACGAGATCGTCGCCGTGGCCGGTCCTGAGCAGCGCCTTGGCGCCGGCCACGAGGAGGTCGCGGTAGATGCGCGGCGCGGCGGCGACGTCGCCGACGCCGCGCTTCGTCTCACCCTGAGGGGTGAGCCAGCCGGGCTGGTTCGGCTCGTTCCAGATTCCCCACCATTCGACGCGCGGGAGGACATCTCGACTCTGATTCTCGTCACGGTACGAGCCGCTGTACCGGCGCCCGGCCGCGCGCACGAACTTCGCGTACTGCCTCGGGCTCGGCCGCCAGGCGCGTGCGGCGGGACGGATCCGCGTCCGGCCGTGGGCCCAGGCCGGCCCCGGGCCCGTCGGGTTGAAGTTGACCTCGATCCCGCGATCCCTGGCTTTTCTGACGAGGTCGTCGTACGGGTCCCATGCGAAATTCGGGTAGTCACCCGGCTTCGCCCCGTTGAAGCCGCGCGGCTTGCGCTTGGCAGTGATGTTCGGCGCGATCGCCTCCCACAGCATCGTCACGCGCACCGCCTCGACCCCCAGGTTCCTCATGCGGTTGAGCGCGGCGCCCCGACCCGCTGGGTCGATGTAGACGAGCTCGTCGTCGTCCTGCATCAGGGAGACCATGTAAGGAGCGGCGGATGCGGATCCGGACAGTACGAGCAGCGCCAGCGCGGCGGCGCATACGCACAGGATCATCCTCACCGGATTGCGGAGCATCAGAAGATTCAACATGGGCCAGGGCGGGCGGTTGCGCCGCTCTCCGAGCGGCTGTCCAGGAAGGCCCGCCTTTAGGCTAGCCGTGTGACCCGCCTGACCCGGTACTTCCTCCCAACCGAGAAGCTCCCTCCCGCCGATGCCGAGGCGCAGTCGCACAAGCTGATGGTGCGCGCGGGCCTCGTCAGGCAGGTGGGCGCCGGGCTCTGGTCGTGGCTGCCGGCCGGGTGGCGCGTGCACCGGCGGGCCGAGCAGATCGTCCGCGAGGAGCTCGACGCCATCGGCGGTCAGGAGATGCTGATGCCGGTGCTCCAGCCGGCAGAGCTGTGGCGACGGAGCGGCCGCTACGGCTTCGACGAGCAGTTCAGGCTTCAGGACCGCAAGGGCGCCGACCTCGTGCTCGCCATGACGCACGAGGAGAACGTGACGCTGCACGTCTCGAAGGTCGTGCGCTCATACCGCGACCTGCCGCTGATCCTCTACCACATCCAGGTCAAGGAGCGTGACGAGCCGCGGCCGCGCGCCGGCGTGCTGCGGACGCGCGAGTTCATCATGAAGGACTCGTACACGTTCGACCGCGATGCGGACGGGCTCCAGCATGGGTACGACCTGCACATCCAGGCCTATAACCGCATCTTCGACCGCTGCGGGCTCGAGTGGTACAGGGTCGAGTCCGACGTCGGCATGATGGGAGGGCTCGGCGCACACGAGTACATGGCGCCGTGTCCGGCCGGCGAGAACGAGATCGCATTGTCGGCGTCGGGTTACGCGGCCAACATCGAGGTGGCGAGCGCCACGCCCCAGCCCGTCGATGGTCTGGACGGGGGTCCCGCGGATCCGGTCGAGACGCCGGGCGCGACCACGATCGAAGCCGTGTCGCAGCTCCTCGGCCTGCCCGCCGGTGCGCTGATCAAGGCCTTCCCGGTGATCAGCGAGGAACGGGGGCCGTTGCTCGTCCTCACGCGCGGGGACCATCGTCTGAACGACGTAAAGCTGAGGAACGCTCTCGGCCAGGACTTCCGCCCCGCGCAGGAGGACGAGGTGAAGGGGCACTTCGGGTCGGTCCCGGGCTTCATCGGCCCGCTCGGGGCGCGCGTGCCGGTTGTCGCGGACGAGGCCCTGAAGGGTCTCGAGGGGCTGGTCGCGGGCGCCAATGAAGCGGACAAGCACATCACGGGCGTGCAACCCGGCCGTGACTTCGACCCGGAGTGGGCGGACGTCCGTACGGTCGAGGCCGGCGACACCGATCCGTCGGGGGAGGAGATCCGGATCGAGCCCGCGATCGAGATCGGCAACATCTTCAAGCTCGGGACTCGCTACTCGGAGCCGCTCGGCGCCACCTATCTCGACGAGAAGGGCAACGAGCAGCTGATCTGGATGGGGTCGTACGGGATCGGCCCAGCCCGGATCGCGGCCGCTGCCGTGGAGCAGTTCGCCGACGAGCAGGGAATCTCGTGGCCGCGCTCGATCGCGCCGTGGGACGTCGAGCTCGTGACGCTCGGCAAGGAGGGCGAGCCGGCGCGCGAGGTCGCCGACGGCCTCTACGGCGAGCTGCGCGAGGCGGGCCTCGAAGTCGTGTACGACGATCGCGACGCGAGCGCGGGGGAGAAGTTCGCTGACGCCGAGCTGCTCGGTGTTCCCCTGCGCCTCACGGTCGGCAAGCGCGGAGTCGAGGAGGGCGAGGTCGAGGCGCAGGTGCGGCGGGGGCAAGAGAAGCGGTCATTGCCCCTCGAGGGCGCGGCGCAGGCTGCCGCGGACCTGTGGCGCGAGCTCGACTGACCACGAGGCGGCTGCTCGGGCTCGACCGGTCCGGCGGGCCGCCGCCCGGGACCCGCGCGGGGGAGCCGCTCCACCCGTGGACCCTGCCGAACCTGATCGGCTTCATCCGGCTTGCCCTGATCCCGGTCTTCCTGGTGCTGGCGCTGAGCTCGGACGACGGGCGCATCGCGTCCGCCTCGATCCTCTACGCGGTGATCGGGGGCACGGACTACCTCGACGGCATGGCCGCGCGCCTGACGGGCCAGTACAGCCGGCTCGGGGCACTGATCGACCCGCTCACCGACCGGCTGCTCGTCGTCAGCGGCGTGGTCGTCTGCTGGCACTTCGAGCTCCTCCCGCGGTGGGCGCTCGGTGTGCTCGCCGCCCGCGAGGTCGTGATGCTCGTGCTCACGCAGATCGGCCTCCGGCACGGCCTCGACCTCGAGGTGAAGATGATCGGCCGCTGGGCGGTGTGGCCGACGATGTTCTCGATGTTCCTCGCGATGGTGTCGGTGACGTGGGTCGCGGAGGCGCTTCTATACATCGGCCTCGGGATGACGCTGGCCGCGACCGTTCTCTACGTTCGGGACGGCCTCGACGCGCTGCACCAAGGCTCAACTTCACGTGTAGACTCGCCCGACCGGCACACCTACGACTAGAGGACAGGAATGGACACGTTTCCGGACCTTGGCGCTTTGAGCGACCAGGAGCTGAAGGACCTGATTCAGCAGCTCACCGAGGAAGAGCAGGAAGTCTCGTATCAGCGCCGCATCCTGCACGGCAAGATCGACATCCTGCGCGCGGAACTCGTGAACCGCCTGCGGAAGAAGCACGAGGAGGGCGAGCCGGTCATCACCGGTGCGGATGTCCAGCAGCTCACGGACATCCTCTCCGGCAAGAGCGGCAACGACTCTCCGGAGTAGGGCGCGGGCAGGCGCAGGGCATGCACTGCCCCGAATGTGGGTTCGTAAACGGCGAGGGCGCCAACTACTGCCAGAAGTGCGGTGCCTTCCTCGCCGGCGTGGGCGAGCCAAGTGATGCTACGACCGCGCAGTACCAACTCGACGACGAGAGCGGCGAGCTGCGGCCGGTCGACGCCGAGCACCCGGCCGACGGCGGAGTGCTCGTGATCAGAGCCGGCGGCGGACGGGCCGGCGAGACATTCGAGCTGAGCGGCGAGCGGATCGCGATCGGGCGGAGCCCCGACGCGGACGTCTTCCTCGACGACGTCACCGTCTCCCGCAATCACGCCCTGCTCGTCAGGCGCCGCGACGGGCTCTATCTCGACGACCTGGGGTCGCTCAACGGGTCCTATGTCAACCGGCACCGGATCGAGTCGCACAAGCTGCAAGCGGGTGACGAGCTGCAGATAGGCAAGTACAAGCTGACCTACCTCGAGCGATGACCTCCGAGGCCCCCATAGCCCGGCCGCCGACGGCCAAGTCCCTGACGATCGGGGCCGTCTGCAAGTCGCTCGAGCGCGAGTTCCCGGACATCTCGATCTCGAAGATCCGCTACCTCGAGGACCAGAAGCTGCTCGCGCCGCGGCGCACGCGCGGGGGCTACCGGCTGTACTCGCCGGACGACGTCCAACGCCTGCGCACGATCCTGCGCCTCCAGCGCGACGAGTTCTTGCCGCTGCGAGTGATCCGCCAGGAGCTCGCCTCCGGGCGCGCCGAGGCCGACGTGGACCGGGCCAAGCCGGTGGCCGACCCCCGCGCGCTGCGCCGCGTCACCGTCCTCCGTAAGGGCCCCGAGTCGCTCTACTCGCTCGCGGAGGTGCTCGCGGACACCGGCGCGTCGGCAGACCTAGTCAAGGAGCTCGAGGACTACGGCATCGTGAACGGCCAGCGTGACGGCGGCGACGCGCTCTACGACGAGACCGAGCGGGAGATCATCAAGGCCGCCGCCGAGCTGGCGAAGTTCGGTGTCGGTGGCCGCAACCTGCGCGTCTTCCGGACCTCGGCGGACCGCGAAGCGGCGCTGCTCGAGCAGATCCTGGCCTCCGCGCTCAAGTCGCGCAACCCCGACCGCCGGCGCGAGGCGGTCGAGGCGCTCGGCGACCTCGCCGCGATCGCGTCGCATCTCAAGCATCTGCTGCTCGTGCGCGACCTGCGCCACATGGTCTGAGTGCCGGTCGTCACCAGCCACTCCGGCTACGACGCACCACTGGAGCGCGTTTGGAACGTGGTCTCTGACCCGTATTCGCTCCCGCGCTGGTGGCCGCGCGTCCAGCGGGTCGAGGAGGTCTCGGACTCCGGCTGGACCATGGTTCTCGTCTCCGACCGCGGCAAGCCGATCCGGGCCGACTACGCACTCGCGGACTCGCGCCCCATGGAGCTGCTCGAGTGGCGGCAGGAGCTCACGGAGACGCCATTCGAGCGCATGCTGTCGCAGTCGCGGATCGTCATCGAGCTCGGTCAGGACGAAGGCCCCGAGTCGACCGCGGTCGTGCTGCGCTCGACGGAGCGCCTGCGGGGGCTCGCGCGGCTCGGATCGCCGATGGTCCGCCGTGCCACCCGGAAGCGGCTGAACCAGGCGCTCGAGCGACTCGGGGAGCTCGTCGAATGAGCGTGCCCGACCCCCGCATGCGGTGGTGGGGCTGGGGGGTCGACCGCGACGCGACCTCGCTGCCCGACAAGGCGCGCGACATGCTGCGGCAGGCGTTCTCGATCGAGGAGGAGCCGGCGGCACCGCCGAACCTCGACGACGTCGCGCTGCCCGAGGCGGGGCTCCCGTCCGAGGTGCGCAGCCGGCTGGCGTCGATCGTCGGCGAT
>Ga0307416_100001734_pt1 | contig 12071 bp, 8 predicted proteins | sample DK1Cmetagenome_2_FD_203821 | JGI IMG/M metagenome (GOLD analysis project Ga0307416, IMG submission 203821) | Maize rhizosphere microbial communities from greenhouse at UC Davis, California, United States - DK15-C-3 | ecosystem: Host-associated > Plants > Roots > Rhizosphere > Soil | place: USA...
CCTCATACTCCTTCGCGATCTTCTGTCCCATCGCGCGGAAGAGACCTTGCGAGTACTTGAGGATGTTCGCCTTGTGGACGAGGGTGACCTTCTTCCGCCCGTGTCGCAATGCGTAGTCGAACGCGTACCGCACGATGCGCTCCGATCCCACACGCGTGATCAACGCGATCGATTCCGCCGCGGCCTGCGGATCCTCGCCGATGCGGATGTAGTGTTCGAGCCCCGCGTACAGATCCTCGGTATTCTCACGAATCAGGACGATGTCGACGCCGTCATACCGACCGCCGGGGACGATGTCGCGTGCCGGCCGCACGTTCGCGTAGAGATCGAAGGTCTGGCGGAGCGCGACATTCACCGATCGGTACCCCTCACCCACCGGAGTTTCGAGCGGCCCCTTCAACGCGAGCCGGGTGCGCTTGATCGAGTCGAGCGTCTCGTCAGGCATCGGCGTGCCCGTTTGCTCGACGCCGGCTGCCCCGGCGACCTGGCGGTCCCAGTCGAAGTCGGCGCCGGCCGCGTCGAGGATCGCGAGCGTCGCGTCAGTGATATCCGGACCGATCCCGTCGCCGGGAATGAGCGTGCAGGCTATGGCCATCGAATTGTCAGGGAACGACGAGGTCGGCGAATCGACGGGCGAGTGCCGAGATGATGCCGGGAGTGTACTCGGCGGCGTTGACGCCGGTGATGTCGCCAATGAACACGAGACGAGAACCCCGCAGGTCGAGTACCGCCATGCGCACCGTGGCCCGACCGGTGTTCTGTGCACTTCCCGCTTCGAATCGCAACTCCGAGGGAATGAGCGCATAACGAGCATCGTGGAACCCGGCCAGCGTTCGCAGCTGGCCGGCGACCGGTTCCGGGATGTTGCCGTCGCGCTGCCGCTCCAGGAACCGGACCGCATCTCCGGCGCGGATGTCAGCGGGATTGGTGGCGTACATCGGATTGCGGCGGGCGGTGCGCGCGAGATCGGCTGGCATCACCCACGACGTAATCCCTTTCGCCTGAACCGCCGATGCGAGTGACGAATCGAAGAGCGCGAACAGGACGCGGGGTTCGCCCGCCTTGGCTCCCCACCCCAGTGCATCGCCGGCGCGCTGCGTCGGCATCACGATCAATCGCATCGACGCGAACGAATTGAGCGGAGCGTCGGCTGGAGGTGGTGCGGCGGTCTGGGGCGGCGGCGAGCCGCCGCCACATCCGGCGAAGACGAGGGAGGCGATGAGAAGGCGTCGGATCACAGGAGGCGTGGAGGTGCCGGAAAGCTAAGCGGGGCACGAACATACGCAAAGCGGCCAGCCGTGTTCACTCTTCTGGCAGGCATGTGCACTTTCTGGCAAGCACAGCCGGAGTGGGATCCGCCTGGCACGCGCTCGTGTTTTCCCAAAGGCACGCCTAACGAATCACCGGTCCGGCATCGCCAGGAAGCATGAGCAGGCGATGCGCCCTGATCGGCGCGATCCCGTTCGACATGAAGCGCTCATGGAATTCCCGCAGGGTGAACTGCGCGCCCATTTTCGCCCGGTAATCCTCACGGAGCTTGAGAATCCCGCGCTTGCCGAGGAAGTAGCCGCCGTAGGTCGGATCGTAGACCGCGCGCTCCGCCTCACGCCTTGCCGCCGGCGACGCGACATACGCCTCCTCCTCGAAGCATCGCTGAGCGTCCGCCAGCGTCCACTGCTTCGTGTGCACCCGAATCCCGGATAGCAACCGGCAAATCCTCGTTAGGGCGTCGCTCAATTGTGCCAGACGATAGCGCGGGTCGTTGTTCGCGAAGCCTTCGTCGAGCACCATCTGCTCCGCGTAATGCGCCCAGCCGTCCTGCCCTGAGGAAGGCTGGGGAAACGGATTCAACCCGATCCAGATCCGGCGCACCTTCCCCGGCGTCTTCCGCATATAGATCGAATGCAGCCAATGCCCCGGCATCGCTTCATGGGCCGACGTGTTCTCGAGCGACGCGTAGTTGTATCGCTCGAGCCAGGCGTCGGCCTCCACCTTCGGCATGTCGGGTGGCGGTTCCGTGATGCGATAGATGCTCCGGACCGGCGTCTTCTCCATCGGTGGCGACGCATGCATCGACGCGAATCCTAACGCGAACGGCAGCGCCGGCTCGACGATGACTCGCTCGTCAGGCGGAACCGATGCGATGCCCTGTCGCACGACGAATGCCGTGAGCGAGTCCACGGTTTCGCGCGTGGCCGCCACAACGCCGCCCGGCTGTGGATGATTCTTCCGGACCTCGCGCCAGACCGCCAACGCATCGCGGCCAGGCGCCAGCCGCGCCGCGGCCGTCCGAAACTCGTCCTGCGCTACCTTGAGCTGGCGTTCACCGATTGCCACCAGCGTGTCGAGCGGCTGGTCGATCAGGTCCTCGCCGCGATACCGTCGTGCGACGCTCTCCCCGCCGACGGCAATGTCGCCGGTTGCCTTCGGTATGACCTCCTGCTCCAGCCACGCGACCCAGGCCGCCACCAAGGGAATCGCGGCATCGGCCGCGCGACGCAGCGAATCCTTCAAGGCCGCGTGCGAATCGGACGCGAACGCCAGGTCGAGGTCTTTCCCCAGCATGGCAGCGGCACCTTTCATCATTGCCGCGCCTCGTTCAGCGAGGAGACGCGGCGGATTGCCGAGGTTCGCGCGACCGGCGTCGAGCAGCACCTGCACCTGACCGAGTTTGCTGATGATCCGCCGCATGCGGATCGGCGCCGGATCGCTTTCCATCGCCATCAGGTTGTGCACGCCATCGGAGAGTGCCGATGCATAGAGCATCGGGTTCCGCTTCCAGTTCTCCAGCGTCTCCTGCTCCAGCAGCCATCCGTCGATGATTCCAGCGAGGATGAGCCGGTCGACCCGCTCGTCAGGCGTCAGCGTCGACGTGTCGAATGCCGCGAGCGTGACGGCGTCGCGCTTGAGCGCCGTGATTTCTGCCGCGATTCCCGCCGCGGTGAAGTCGTCGAGCCGGTCATCATGCTGATGCAGGCCGTTGCCGGCCGCGATCGACGGATGCCGACGCGCGAAATCGTCGAGGTAACGATCGACGAATACTGCGAAGGACTGGGGCGCTTTCTGGCGACACGCCGTCAGCGTCGTCGTCAGGCAGAGCGTCCCCAGGGCAAGCAAGAATGGTAGGCGCCGCATGATCTCGGGAAATCCGGAGACGCCAACTCTATGCGACACCCCGGGTTGCGCCATAGCAATTCGGAAGAAAGTCGTTGACCACGGGCGACCCGGGGGCCAAGTTCTGCACCCAGCACTCGCCCCACTTCCAGCACATCGCTCCAGCACCCAGTACTCAGCACTCAGCCTGGTTCCCTGATGCCGAAACCCCTCTCGATTCTGGTCTGGATTCTCGTTTCGCTCACTGGCGCCGGCGCCTTCGCCGCCATGGCACTGGGTCGCGGCGAACAGGTCAGCGCTGCCTGGCTGGTGACGGCCGCCGTCTGCACCTACATGGTCGCGTATCGCTTCTATAGCAAGATCATCGCGGCCAAGGTCTTCGCGCTCGACGCCAATCGCGCGACACCTGCCGAGCGACTGAACGACGGGCGCGACTACGTGCCGACGAACCGCTGGATCGTCTTCGGGCATCACTTTGCCGCCATCGCCGGACCCGGCCCCCTGGTGGGTCCCACGCTCGCCGCCCAGTTCGGGTTCCTGCCCGGCGCGATCTGGATCATCGTGGGCGTCGCGTTAGGCGGGGCCGTCCAGGACTTCGTCATCCTCTGCTCGTCGCTCCGCCGCAACGGCAAGTCGCTCGGGCAGATGGCGAAGGAAGAGATCGGCCCGGTGGCAGGGTTCACGGCTCTGGTCGCGGTGCTGGGGATCATGATCGTGCTGATCGCCGTCCTGGCCCTGGTCGTGGTCAACGCGTTAGGCGAGAGTCCGTGGGGCGTGGTCACCGTCGGCCTGACGATCCCGATTGCGCTGATCATGGGCGGCTACATGAAGTGGATCCGCCCCCATCGCGTGCTCGAGGCGACCGCGATCGGCCTGGTCCTGCTCTTCGTCGCGCTCTACATGGGCAAGGCCGTCTCGGAGAGCGCCACCCTGGCCCCGCTGTTCACGCTCAGCCGGGCGAACCTCGCCTGGCTGATCATGATCTACGGGTTCGCCGCTTCCGTGCTTCCCGTCTGGTTGCTGCTGGCGCCGCGCGACTACCTGTCCGCGTTCGTCAAGCTGGGGGTCGTCTTTGCCTTGGCGTTAGGCGTCCTGATCGTGCTGCCGCCGCTGCAGATGCCGGCCGTGACGCAGTTCATCGACGGCTCGGGCCCGGTGTTTGCCGGCAAGCTCTTCCCGTTCTGCTTCATCACGATTGCCTGCGGCGCGATTTCGGGATTCCACTCGCTGATCTCGTCCGGCACGACACCCAAGCTGCTGCAGCGGGAACCCGACGCGCGCTTCATCGGGTACGGCGCGATGACGCTGGAGTCGTTGGTGGCCATCCTGGCGCTGATCGCCGCCTGCGTCCTGACGCCGGGCGAGTACTTCGCCATCAACTCGCCGGCCGGCATCATCGGGACCACCCCGGAATCCGCCGCCGAAGCGATCCGGAATTGGGGCTTCGTGCTCGATCCGGAGGCCTTCCGGCAGCTCACGTCGAACATCGGTGAAGAGCGGTTGCTCTCGCGCACGGGGGGGGCGCCGAGCCTGGCCGTGGGCATGGCCCACCTCTTCTCGAACGTCCTCGGGGGCACGACGGCGCTCGCGCTCTGGTACCACTTCGCGATCATGTTCGAGGCGCTGTTCATCCTGACGACCCTCGACGCCGGAACGCGCGTCGGCCGGTTCATGCTCCAGGACCTGCTGAAGCACGTCTGGCCGCCGTTAGGCAGGGTGTCGTGGTATCCGGGCGTCCTCATCACCAGCTCCATCTTCGTCGCCATGTGGGGGTATTTCCTCTACCAGGGCGTCATCGACCCGTTAGGCGGCGTCAACACGCTCTGGCCGCTGTTCGGGATCGCCAATCAACTCCTCGCCGCCGTCGCGCTCTGCGTCGGGACGACGGTCATCATCAAGATGGGGAAGGCGAAGTACGCGTTCACGACCCTGCTGCCGCTGGCGTGGCTGGCGATCGTGACCATGACCGCCGGGTGGCAGAAGATGTTCTCGCCGGATCCAAAGCTCGGCTTCCTGGCGCGCGCCAACCTGTTCGAATCGACCCTGGCGGCGGGCAACCTGCCGCCGGGGATCGCCAGCGCCGAAGTCGCGCGGCGATTCATCCTGAACGATCGCATCGACGCCGCCGTCGCCGCCTTCTTCATGATCTCGGTCATCATCATCATCGCCGACAGCGCCAAGGAGTGGTACAAGGTGGTGTCGGGCCGGATACCGGCCGTGTCCAGTGAAGTGCCATTCGAGCCCCGGGCAGCGGTCGCGGGGGATTGAATGGATTCGCGGGTAACGACTGCAACTGCCTGAACACCAATCACAGCGGATGTGATGCATAACGGCGGATACAGACGTTAGCGCTCCGGCTCCGCTGTGATTTTATTGTTTCCGCAGTGATTGTCGTTCAGGTTACAGCGGATGTGGTGCGTAACGACAGCTTCCTCCGCTGTGATTTCATTGTTTCCGCAGTGATTGTCGTTCAGGTAGTGCCGAGGTCAACTGTGCAATTGCATGCCTGACGTCCACGTAGTCATCCTTGGCGCAGGTCCTGCCGGTTGCGCGGCGTCGAAACTTCTCGCGGGCTGGGGACTCGACGTGGTCGTCCTGGCCCGGCGCGCGAGCAACGACCGCGCGCTCGGCGAGTCGCTGCCGCCCAGTGCGCTCGCGTTGATGCAGCGCATCGGGTTCTCTCGCTTGGATACGAGCGTTGCCGTGCGTTCAACAGGGAACACGGTGCGCTGGGGCAATGACGCCGAGCGCGTGGAACGATTCAGCGCGGGACTCGAGGGCTACCAGATCGATCGCGCGGCCTTCGATGCGTTCCTGGTGCGCGAGGCAACCGGCGCCGGCGCCGACGTTAGGCTCGGCGCCAACGTCGTTCGGGTGAGCCGTGAACGACCCGCGACCGTCACCTACGAGCACGACGGCCAGACGAAAACGCTGCGCGCCGACTGGATCCTGGACTGTTCCGGACGGACCGGAGTCATCGCGCGCGACGGCTGGCGTGTCGCCGACGACGCGGCGCGGACGACGGCGATCGTCGGCGTCTGGGAGCGTGACGACCCGTGGCCGACGCCGGACGCCTCGCACACAATCGTCGAGAGTACGCCGGATGGGTGGGCCTGGTCAGTGCCGGTCTCCGAGAGGCGACGTTACGTCACACTGATGCTGGATCCGAGACTCACGGCGGTTGCCTCGCGAGGCGAACTGACGGAGTCGTACACAGAACTCCTCGGGCGGACGCGAACCCTCTCCGCCCTCGTTGTCGGTGCCCGACTGGATGGAGCCGTGTTCGCGCGCGATGCTTCGCCGTATCATGCCCGGTCGTACGCGCAGAGGGGCGTGATGCTTGTCGGCGATGCGGCGTCGTTCGTCGACCCGTTGTCGTCTTATGGAATCAAGAAGGCGCTGGCGTCGGCCTGGCTCGCGAGCGTGTGCGTCCACTCGATCCTGACGAACTCGGCTGTCGAAGGTGCGGCGCTCGAGCTGTTCAACACACGTGAACGCGTTATGCATGACGCCTTGCGAAGGGCGGCGACGATGTTGGCGCGGGATGCAGCCGGTTCGCACCCGACGGCGTTCTGGGAAACGCGTAGCGCCGCCTCGTCCGGCGAGACCCAGGGCGCTTTCGAGCCGGATGTGGCAGCGTTGCGCACCGATCCAGACGTGCTGCGCGCACTCGAGGAACTGCGGTCACGTGACGAGATCCATCTCCAGCTGACACCGACCGTCCAACGCGTGGGTCGTCCCACGGTTCGCAGTAATCGTGTCGTGGTCGAAGACCACCTCGTCGTGCCCGCGTTTCCCGACGGCGTTCGTTATGTACGCAATGTCGACCTGGTGAAGCTCAGCGACCTGGCCGCGTCGAGCACACGAGTACCCGACTTGTTCGACGCGTACAACAAGGTCGCGTCCCCCGCACCGCTGCCGGACTTTCTGGGTGCGTTGTCAATGCTCGTGGGGAAGGGCTTTCTCGAGTGGGTGGAATCGAGCGTCTCGTGGCACAAACAAGCCCGATAGGCGCTTTCGAGAAGGCCTGGGCCAAGCGCGGAATGGACGCGAATAGCGGCTCGTACGATCTCCCCAGAGACGTCATTCAGTTCCATCCCTGACGGTGGGCACGACTCGTCACTCCTGCGTCACGCACTCTCCGTGTTCCCCGCGTTCCCTGTGGTTAGAAGGTCCTATCGAGGCGTGCGAGAGGAACTTGCTTGACATCGTGTGGGAAACCCCAGCATATGTCGTCATGCATCTGCGACTGGTTTGCGCTGTCTTCCTTGCCGCGTTCTCGACGGCGTCAGCACAAGGCGGCCGGGATACTACGACCGGCTTCGAAATCAGAGACTCGCTGACGATCGCGAAGTGCGGTGGGTGCCACACCAAAGATTCGTCGGGAAAGTATCTCGGTCGCCTTTCCTACCTGCGCAAGACGCCCGAGGGTTGGGAGACGTCCGTCCGACGCATGATGACGCTGCAGAAGGTGAGCGTCTCGCCGGCTGAAGCACGCGCGATCGTACGCTATCTCGCAGACAACCAGGGGATCGCGCCGACGGAGCTGCGCCCTGGTCGCTGGGAAGTGGAGCGTCGCGTCGTCGACTACCGCTACACTGCCGACACGCGCACCGAGACGACATGCCGGGCCTGCCACACGATGGGACGGATCATCACGCAGCGGCGGACGCGCCCCGAATGGGAGCTGCTTGTCGCAATGCACCGCGGCTACTACCCGGGCGTGGACAACCAGGGGTTCCGGCGCGGAGGACCGCCGCCGCCGGATAGCGCGGGTGCACCGCATCCAATGGATCTCGCGATCACGCACCTTGCGCGCGCGTTTCCGTTGCGCACGCCGGAATGGGCCGCGTGGTCGGCAACGATGCGTCCGCCGCCGATCGAGGGGACCTGGATCCTGAGCGGGAACGAACCCGGCAAAGGCCCCTTCTATGGTAGAGTGACCATAACGAGCGCGGGACGCGCCGAGTACACCACGAAGGCCACCTATCGGTACGCGCGCTCCGGACAGACGGTGACCCGCGATGGGCGCTCGACAGTGTACACGGGCTTTCAATGGCGCGGTCGTTCCACGGCCGGCAACCAACAGTGGCGAGAAGTGGTGTTCGTCGAGCCGGGATGGCAGGAGATGTCGGGCCGGTGGTTCCGTGGAGACTATGACGAATTCGGGATCGATGTGACGCTGCGACGGATGACCCCGGCCATCGTAGCACTCGGCGTGTCCCCGAATGGGCTCCGCACCAACGCGGCCGGACAGGAGCTCACGATATTCGGAGCCAACCTGCCTAACAGCGCACAGGCCCTGGCGCTCGATCTCGGACCGGGTGTTCGCCTTGAACGAGTCGTTCGCGCCTCACCGGACTCGATTTCCGTCCGGGTCGCAGTGGATTCGAACGCGAACATCGGATTGCGCGACGTCTTCGTTGCCGGCACTTCGCTCAGCGGCGCGGTGGCAGTGTACGACAAGATCGATCGTATCCGCGTGCTCCCGAAGCACGGGATGGCGCGCGTCGGGGGCGTGAACTTCCCGAAGCAATTCGTACAATTCGAGGCCGTCGCCTTTAACGACGGGCTCGATCGCAAGCCCGAGACCGCCGACGATCTCGACCTCGGCGTCGTTCCGGTAACGTGGGGCCTCGAGGAGTACGCGGTAACGTTCGACGACGACGACATCAAGTTCGTCGGTGCCATCGATCGCAACGGACTCTTCACGCCTAACGTCGACGGCCCGAACCCGCAGCGAAGCGGGCAACGTAACAATGTCGGCGACGTCTGGGTCGTCGCCACCTACACGACCTCCGGAGCCGGGGCCAAGCCGATGAAGGCGCGATCGCTTCTGGTATCGACGGTCCCGCTCTACATGCGCTGGGAACCGTGGCGCGTCGACGATCCAAATCCGCCAGCGCGGCCAGTCCCGGTGCCCCCACGATGACAACCCTCGCGCGCGCGGAGTTTCACCAGTTCCACGGTGCTGAGGCGGACTACCTCTACCTCGTGCCGTCGGCCGGCGTGGTGAAACTGGACGACACCACCCGAGCCGTGCTCGACGCACTCGGCGAGAACCAGACGCCGGCTCGCGAGCTGGCAGCGCGGGTCGCGTCATTCTTTCCGATGGAAGACGTGCGGTCTGCGATCGAAGAGCTGTTGACGGTGCGCGCAATCCGGACCGTCGAAGCGGCACCGCCGCCGCCGTCGCAACCAGTCGTCGCCGCTGAAGCGAAGAAGAAACGGTCGATTCCGCTGAGCACGTTGGTCCTCAACGTCACCAGCAAGTGCAATCTCTCCTGCGGCTACTGCTACGAGTACGGAGAGGATCGACTCGTCCAGGTCGGAACGAAGCCGCGCTTCATGAACGAGGAAACCGCGAAGAAGAGCGTCGACTTCATGTTCGCCGAGTCGGGCGACATGCCGGTCGTGAACCTCACGTTCTTTGGCGGCGAGACACTGTTGAATTTCAAGGTGCTGCAGTCCGCCCTGGCCTACGCGCATGAGAAAGCAAAGCCGTTAGGCAAGCGCGTGAACGCCAGCCTGACGACCAACGCGACCTTGCTGCGCGACGAGGTCATCGACTGGATGGTCGACAACGAAGTCGGCGTCACGGTGTCCATCGACGGCGGGAAAGAACAGCAGGACAAGCACCGTGTCTTCTCGAACGGGATGGGGAGCTACGACGTCATCCGGCCGCGCATTGAAAAACTCCTTCAGCGGCATAGAAAGCGCCCGATCGGGGCGCGTGTCACCCTCACGGGGCAGAACCTCGATGTGGTCGGGATCTACAAGCATCTATTCGAGGAGATCGGCTTCTGGGAAGTCGGCTTTGCGCCGGTGACGACATCCTGGCAGCGCGATTACGCGATCGAAGCCGACGGGTTCAACACCATGCTGCGGCAATTCCAGCAGCTGGCGTTCGAGTATCGCGACTCGGTCCTCTCGGGAAAGCATCACGGTTTCTCGAACGTGCGGGACACCGTGGAGGAGATTCACAAGGGGATGAGCAAGTCGCACCCGTGCGGCGCGGGCTTTGGGCTACTCGGCGTCGCGACGGACGGGGATGTCGCACTGTGTCATCGCTTCGCGGGTTCCGACGCTCACAAGATCGGAACGGTGTTCGACGGCGTGGACCGGTCAGGCCAGGAGGAATTCCTCGCAAAGCACCACATCGACCTCAAGACCGATTGCTCGCGCTGCTGGGCGCGTCCACTGTGCGCCGGCGGGTGCTACCACGAAGCGCATACACGATATGGGTCCACGGAACGGCCGAATCTGCACTATTGCGAGTGGATCAGGGCGTGGACGCACACCTGTCTCGAAGTGTACGGAAGTCTGGCGGAGAGCAAGCCGGAGTTCCTGAACCAGTTGGCCTAACGACGGTACTCACATGCGTCATCTGACATCGATCAATCAGAAGGCGAAACGAATCGAATCGCTTTACGAAAACGACGTCGTCGCGTTGCAGGGCGCGCCGCCCGCGGCGACGGGACCGTTCATCCCCATGGGGTGCTCGTTCGTCTTCGCCCCCGGCTGGGAGGTCGATTCGACCGGAGGTACGGCAGGCCTGTGTCAGCCGGTCGAACGGGATCTCTTCGACTGCCACCTGACCTGCTTCTGGCCCGCACACGTGCCCGATCTTTACAACCACGCCCCCGAGTGGACGGCGAAGTGCGCGAATGCACAGAAAGACTGGCGCAAGATCGATCTGGTGTTCCCATGAGTTTCTTCCGGCTGGCAGCAGGAATCCTGCTGGTCGCGGCTCCGGACATTCGGGCGCAGCAGCTCCCGACACCGTCGCCTTCCGGCACGTTCTATATCGGCACGTATGCCAAGAAGATCATGGTCATGGACGAAGCGACCATGAGAATCACCGATTCCATGCCGGTTTCCATCGGCATCCCAATCGGCATGCAACTGTCCTACGACCGAAAGCACTTCTATGTCCAGGAGCCGCGCTTCGAGAGCGTCGAGATCTTCGACATCGCCACGCGCAAGTCGCTCGGCTCGTTCACTCTGTCGTCAGGCAACCGCACCGTACGCCTCAATGGGATGAACGTCGATCCCACCGAGCGGTTTGCGGTGATGGTGGTGAAGATCTTTACGAAGCGACCGGATCGTTTCGAGATCAGTACACCGAAGTTGCTGAAGTACGATCTCGCGACTCGCACGGTGACGGATACCATCCCGTGGCCGCGCGGCGAGGAGCGGGAATTCGCGACGATCATGTTCTCCCCGAACGGCGAGAACATGTACTTCTTCACGGGCGAAGACGTCCTGATCTACGACACGAAGACGCTCAAGCAGGTCGAGCGCTGGGAGATCGCGCGGGCGTTCTTCGAGGAAGGCTTTGGCCGCCTGCCGACGTTCTTCGGCACGCAGCTATACGAAGAACCGGGCTACTTCACGGGGCTGTTCCGCGTCACCGACCCCGTGAACCGGCGCACGCTGATGGGAATCGCGCGGTCGAACCTCATTCAGCGCACCATCGATTGGTACATGCTCGGACCCCCCGGGCCCTCGGCTCCCGGAGGCATCACACTCGCCCCGGGGCGCAAGCGTGCGTACGGGTTGGTCCAACAGGTCGGCAACTGGCAGTACTGGACCTTCGATCTCGAGAACAAGCGCGTGCTCGGAAAGGTCGAGTTCAAGGGCCGCCCGCGAATGCAGATCACCGCCGGTACCGACGGCAAGGTGATCTACCTGCACGGCGCCGGGAGTACGCTCGACATCCGCGATGTCAATTCATTCGATCTCATTCGCACCATCGAATTGCCCGGCGACATGACGGGCTTTCTGCTCCTGCCCCCCGGTCGGGGACCGACTCGACCACCAGGGAACTAGTGGGCAGCGGGGGGACGCAGTTGGAAACCGGAGGCCACTGGACCGCGGGACAGTCCACCGCGGGTGATGTCCGGCGACTGCTCTCCTTCGTTAGGCCCTACTGGCGCAGACTGGCCCTCGTGCTC
>Ga0307416_100001735_pt1 | contig 12070 bp, 9 predicted proteins | sample DK1Cmetagenome_2_FD_203821 | JGI IMG/M metagenome (GOLD analysis project Ga0307416, IMG submission 203821) | Maize rhizosphere microbial communities from greenhouse at UC Davis, California, United States - DK15-C-3 | ecosystem: Host-associated > Plants > Roots > Rhizosphere > Soil | place: USA...
TTTCACGTGGTCTGGCTCCCGGGATGGACGGCATCATCCCGCCTCTCCGTCAGCCTTCTTTACAAGTCCCCCCTCAGACGATGGTCTACAGGGGTGGAGACAACCCGCAAGACCAAATTCCGCAATGACTTCCACGGTCGCATGGTGGCGCTTTCGAGGGCCAGACGATTGGCACCGGTGTCGCTCTTCTGCCCGGCGGTAAGAGTTCCCGGTTCGTAACCTCGGGTAGAACGGAGGCTTCGTGGTGAGAAGGGTTTTGGCGCTCAAGACAGTTGGTGTTCTGGCGATGGCGGTCGCGTTCTGGGCGCTGCCGACGAGAGCGATGGCGATACCCGCGGCATGCGGCGGTGGAACTGACGTGACGACCTATGCCGAGGGCTGCACAGTGGACGGCCTGCTGTTCTCGAACTTTGCGGTTCTCGACGCGGGTTCGGACATAGTGCTGGTGAACGCGGTGACGGCCAATCTCGTCGGCGGTACCGTCTTTTTCACATTCAATCCGAATCTGACGGGCCCCGGAATCGACGATATTCACTTCTTCTTCCAGGTCTCGACGCTCGACGGCAGCGCGAGCATCAACGGCGTGGATCTGGAGAACCTGGGAATCGGCAACACGTCGATTCAGGAGTCGCTGTGCACCGTGTCGTGGCTGGCGGGCGGCGTCGGATGCGTCGGCAAGGGCGGGTCGCTCATCGGAACGGGCCTGCTCGCGTTCAGCGGTCAGTTCGATAACGACTTCTTCGCGCCGGTGTCGTCGGCCTGGGTCTTCAAGGACATCTTCAAGGGCGAAGGCGGCCATCTCACCGCATTCACCCAGAGCTTCCACCAGGTGCCGGACGGCGGCTCGACCATCGCGCTCCTCGGCCTCGGATTCCTCGGCCTGAGCGCGGCGCGGCGCAGATTCAGCACGCGCTGAGTCCGGCGTTCACACGGTCGGAAAAAGGAAAAGGCGCGAGGCTGATTGCCTCGCGCCTTTTTCTCTTTCGACCGTGCGTTTCGATCCCGTGGTTTGGTTCAGGGCGCCACGCCGCCGCCGAGCAGGTTCATCGAACATTCACCGTCGCGCTGGAGATGACGGCTAGTCTCTGGCGATTTTCAGCTTCTCCATCAACTCGTACAGCGTCGGACGGCTGATCCCGAGCTCCAGCGCCGCGGCGGTAATCTTCCATTTGTTCCGTCGCAACGAGTCCTGGACGATTTCACGTTCAGCGTTTTCGCGGGCTTCCTTCAGCGTCTGCATCGGCATCCCATCGAGCACGTCGGTCAGCTCCAGGTCAGCCGCCGTCACACGTTTGCCCTCGGCCATGATGACGGCCCGCTGCACCCGATTCTGCAGCTCGCGGACGTTTCCCGACCAAAGGTGCATGTTGAACGCGCGCAGCGCATCCGGTGCGAAGGTCAGGTTCCGCTTGCCGTGCTCCTTGCCGTACCGATCGAGGAAGTCGCGCGCGATCAGGTTGATGTCATCGCCTCGCTCGCGCAACGGCGGCACCGTAATGACCACGACCGCCAGGCGGAAGTAGAGGTCTTCGCGGAACGTTCCGCTCCTCACGGATTCCTTGAGGTTGACGTTCGTCGCCGCAATCACCCGCGCGTCGCTGTGGATTTCCTGGCGGCCACCGACGCGTTGAAAGCGTTTTTCCTGAAGAAAACGCAACAATTTCACCTGGACTGCGGCCGGAAGATCCCCGATTTCATCGAGAAACAGCGTGCCCCCCGCGGCGGATTCGACGTGTCCCTTTCTCAGTGTGTGCGCGCCCGTGAAGGCGCCTTTCTCGTGCCCGAACAGTTCGCTCTCGAGAAGCGTCTCGGGAATCGCACTGCAGTTGATCGCGGCGAACGGGCCGTTCCGCTGTGGACTGCTTTGGTGCAGCGCGTGCGCCACCATTTCTTTCCCGCTGCCGCTCTCGCCGAGGATCAGCACCGGCGCCGTTGTCGGTCCAACCTTGCGCACGAGACCGAAGACAGTCTGCATCTGAGGACTGACTCCGAGCATCCCCTCGAATGTCTCGGCGCGTTGCCCCTGCTGCATCGCCCGGTATTCCTGCTCGAGCTCCGCGACGTAGACCGAGCGCTGCAGGACGAGCTTCAGCTCCTCCATATCGACAGGTTTGACCAGGAAGTCGTACGCGCCCGCCCCAACGGCGCGAAGGGCGTTCTGCTTCTCACCCTGCCCGGAGACGATGATGACTTTTGCCAGTGGGTCGATGGCCAGCAGGGAGGACAATGTCTTCAGTCCTTCGTCCGGGTCGTTTGGACGCGGCGGCAGTCCCAGGTCCAGTAGCGACACCGCCGGGCGATTTTCGGTGAAGGCGGCCAGGGCACCCGCCTGGTCCTCGGCCATGACGACCTCGTAGTCGGAGGTCAGGGCCCACTTCATTTGTGTCCGGATATCCTCGTCGTCCTCGACGATGAGAAGCGTCGGCTTCGTCATTGCGCGTCCTTGACAGGCAGGCTGACCAGGAAGGTGGTGCCCTTTCCCGCTTCACTCTCCACCTGCATGCCGCCGCCGTGCGCCTGCACGATGGCCCGGCACTGGAACAGTCCAATGCCGAGTCCCTTCTTCTTCGTGCTTTGAAAGGGACGGAACAGTGATTCCCTGAGGAAGGTTTCGGTCATGCCGCAGCCGTTATCGGCGACCGTTAACAGCACCCGCTGGCCGTTGATGCTGGTGCGCACCTGAATGACACCCTCAGATCCCACCGCGTCCTGGGCGTTGAGCACCAGGTTGGTGACGACGCTCTGAATCTGCTCCCGATCCGCCAGGATGCGAGGCAACGGCTCCAGTTCCCTGGTCAGCCTGACGTCGCGGATTGGCTGGACCTTCGCGAGCGCCTCGTCCACGAGCTGGTTGAGGTCAGCGTCGACCCGCGTCGCATCTGGCCGCTGCCGCAAGGCGCTCAAGCGCGCGATCATGTCGTCGATGCGGCGGGCCGTGTTCCCGATCGTACGCAGTGCGTCGTCGCGGAAGGCTGGATCATCGAAGTGGACTGGCAGGTTTTTCAAGGTCAGGTTCAGCGACGAGGCCGCGTTCTTGAGATCGTGCACAAAAAATGTCGACATCAGCCGGAATGCGTCGAGCTCCCGCGTGTGTGCGACCTCATTGGCGAGGCGAAGATTCACCAGGATTGCCGACACGTGCTCGCCGATGCAGTTGAGCAGCTCGATTTCCTCGACGCTGTACATCGCACCGTTGACCCGGTCCGCCAGCACCATCGCGCCGATGGTTCGATCCCCGACGCGCAGGGGAATGCAGATGCGGTTCCCCCCCCTGGCGAACGTCGTTGGATTGAGCAGCCGGAATTCTTCCGCCCAGCCGTCGGGGGCCCGATCCAGATCGGAGCAGGAACGCAATGCCTTGACACCGGCCAGCACCGTGGCGGAAGGAACTCCCCCGTTTGATGGGATGCCGTGCTGCGCCGTCGAGGCCGCCGGCGCGAGCCGTTCCTTCTCGTCGTCAACGAGCCAGATTGTCACCGACAGCACGTCGAAGGTTTCAGACACCAGCTTTGCCGCGGCGTTGCAGAGGCCCTGCTGATCGCTCACCGCGCCGAGCCGTTTGGAGAACGACATCCAGATTCTCGTGGAGTCGTGCTGGGCCGGCTTGAAATGCCGGAGCACGAACGCGTGGATCTGCTGCCGGGCACGATCGGACAGGAGCAGCACCGCCAGTCCAGCCATCCCGATGATCACCACCAGAGCCTGAAACTGGAACACTTCGGCGCCGCCGAAGCGTGTCACCACCTGCGCGAGCACGCCAACGACCATGAGGTAGCCGCCGACGACGACAACCGTCAGCGATGAGCGCAGGACGGCCAGCGAGGGATACAGCTCAATCTCGGCCAGGCCGGTCCGGACGTAGGCCACCCCGAGGAATGCGCACCCGATCAGCAGCGCGCTCGATTCAAGGCTCCAGAAGGCGATGTCCGGGGCGGAAAAGAGAATGGCCTGGCTGCGAACGTACAGACGAGCGCCGAAGATGAGCGCAACGGCGACCACTACGAGTTTGATCTGCCAGCGCATCGTGCCGACGGTGGCGCGGAATGTCTGCTCCAGGGACATCAGAATCATCACCAGTGCGATCAGGAGGACGACGTTCAGTGCCATCGTCATTGGTCCTGGCCGGAGCCACCACAGGGTCATCGCGGATTCAGATAACGGATCGACCGCCACGGTCTGCGCGACGTCCAGACCCGCCGGGCTGGAGACGGACATGATCACCGCGATCGGCAAGGCGGCGAGAACGCCGAGCGGAATCCTCCAGCGGCGAAGGAACTCGCCATAGTTGAGGCGGGAATAGGTCAGGGTGAAGCCGAGCCAGAGAACCGGGACAAATGATTTGGCCACGAACGCCGGAGCCAGCCAGGCGAAAACGTCACCCGCCTGGGCGGAGCGCAGGCTCAATCCGGTGAAAATGCTGTCGAGTCCCAGTGCGATCATCCCGGCGATGAAGAACCATCCCGCCGGCGACGATCGGCGCCCGAACAGCCGGATGGCTGCCAGGACCAAGCTCGCCACACCAGCGATAAACGGGATAAGAAAAAAGCCGGTCACGAGGTCCGGTCGTGTCGCTGCAGCCAGACCAGCAGCCAGAACAATGGTGCGAGCGACAGCGCGAAGAAAATTGGCCCACCGCGATGATGGATGAAGCTGTTAATCATCTCCGGTCCGACATGGACGCAGAGCAGCGCAATCGTCAGGATGCGGAACCCGTTGCGCACAATGCCGAGAGGAATGACGAACGCCACCAGCACGAATCTGCGCCAGGGGCTGCTGAGCAGGGTATGCGACGCGAGGAGACCGACGATAAAGAGCACCCACGTGGACCGGATTCCGCTGCACTCGCGAGCGACTTGGAGAACGATGGTGGGCAGCGTAAAGACTGTTCCCTCGCGAAGCATCGGAGTTCCCGACGCGCGAATCATCAAGGCGGAGACGTCGGCCGAGGCGGCGACGAGCGCATCTTCCAGCCACACGACGATGCCGTCTGGAAGCGGCACCATGAACAGCAGAAACGCCATCGGAAACGCCGCGGCCGCCATCCATCGGGCGCCCATAAACAGGAACCCGCCGGCGGCGATCGCTGACACGTACGCCACGATCATCAGCGAGAGGCCGACATTACCGGTGAGCCGGGCGCCGAAGGTCAGTGCGGCGGCAATCGCGGCAGCGCACACGATCCCCATCGCAATCGCCCCGCCGGGCGACGACCGCGTCGCCGGACGGACTGTGCGATTGGTGGCCAGCAGATACAGGGATACGAACGGGATGAGCGGGATGTGCGAGTGGAGGGTGTCGTCGTTCGCGAGGTGGACCAGCCGGACGAGAGGCTGGGCGAACGCAACGGTCATCAGCGCAGTCCAGGCCGCCCAGCGCTTGACGCTGAGGCGCTGCGGCCGGGGAAGGGCGCGCCAGGCGGTAGCCATTTCACTGCCATAGCCCGCGATTCGCGTCGCGAGAGGACGTCCGCCGAACTCCTTCAGAGCCGGGCCCCTGGCCGTGCGGGGAGGTGCAGTAGCATCAGGAGCATCCCCGCCATGCGGCAGTCCCATTCCCGGCCGGCCTGGACCCGTCATTTTGTCCGTCGTAGCGAGCGGGTCAGAACCACGTGGAAGTTTCGCATCGCTCTGGTCGTGCTGATCGTCGGTGTCGGATCGCTCACTAGTGATTGGTGGACTGTCGTGGTGGGCCGAAGTCTCTTATGTGAACGAGACATTGCACCAGCCGACGGGATCCTGCTGGAAAACTTCAATCCGGAGTACCTGCTCTTTGAACGGGCCGCCGACCTGCGGCGGCGCGGCATCGCGCCAACGGTGTTCGTACCGATTCGTGTCGGCGCAGATCGCCGCCTCGACGCCGTGACGTGGGCGACGGCCAAGGTGATGGCAGAGCTCGCGCAACTCGATCAGATGGAGGCCATTCCCGTCCGCGAGGTCGAGCCGATTTCTCTCAATGCCGCCCGGGACATTCAGCGCTATCTGGGGCAGAAGAACGTCCGCTCGGTGGTCGTCGTCTCGCCGTTGTTTCGCAGTCGACGGTCGGTGCTGGTGTATCAGGCGACTCTCGGCCGGCAGGGCATCGCGGTCGGATGCGAACCTGTTCGGGGCACCATGGGCGTCGATTCGTGGACCAGGACGTGGCACGGTGTCCAGGGTGTGATGGAGCAGTGGCTGAAGCTGCAGTATTACCGGTTTTACGTGCTGCCGTTCTATTCGTGACCCGTTCGTGCGCTAACCGACGCCGCCCTCGCGTCGGGGCGTGTGATCCCGTACCAGTGCTCGAGATCGCGCCCGTCGATCACCCAGGGTTTCAGGCTTGGCCGCGCATTGTCGAAATCGATGATGAAGATGCGGCCATCGCGATAGATCACATTTCGCGGGTCGGCGCTGCCGTGCTTTATCCTGGTGCCGTGCAGTGCGAGATAGCTGTCCAGAATGGCTTGTCTGAGCTGAGCGGCCTCGTCTGAGCAACTCTCGCGGAACTGGCGGAATGCGTCGGCGACTCGCGTATCGACATTCAGGCCGTGGAAGCTCTGGAATTCCGCCACGTTGCTGGTGTCGCCGAAGCGGCTGAGGACCCATTCGAGCACCCGCTGGCCGTCGACGTACTCGAACACGATCTCCCGGGCCATCGGATGGAACTCGACCACGCGAGGAGTCACGCAGGTGCGTCGAGACACGTAGGTCGCCATGATGTATTCACGAAACATGGCAAGCCAGAAACCAGGCCGGTATGTCTTCCTGATGATTTTTCTGCCGGCGCGATCCTGAAGCAGTTCGACGACGGCCTTGCGGCCATTCGTCCAGGACGTCAGCACCGCAGCGCCGTCACCCTTGAGCGACATAAATGATGCGGTCCTTGAATACTTTGTGGTCCGGGTTGTAGTCCCACGTCCGCGGCGGGGCAACGGCCGGGAACCCCGCTGACACGATTTCCTGCGCGAACCGGCCGAAGTCGACCACCGCGCGCTCCTCCGACGGATTGTCGTATTCGTACGGCATCTCGATGATGCAGCGTCCGCCGGGAGCCGTCAACGCTCTCAGTTCGCGCAGCTGCGTCCTGAGGATCCCTCGATCGTCTTCATGCCGAGCGTCGGTCAGCACCTTCCACAGATCCTTTTTCCGCATCGAGTGGTGGAGGACCGACAGACAGATCACGTAATCAAAGCGCCGCTGCAGAGGGACGCCCGGAAAGATCCCGACCCTGTAACGGACGTGCACATGATCGCGCTTGTCCAGGTACATTGCCGTCAGGAGGCGGCCAAGACTTGGATCGATGCCGATCACCAGGTCCGCGCCGCGCCGCGCGCATTGGCGCGCGAAATAGCCTTCGGAGCAGCCGATATCGAGGACCGATTTGCCGGAGAGATCCGCCGGCATCTGCATCGCGTCCCACTTGTGCTCGCTGACCCCCTGATGGTCGGGTCCCGACTCGGCGCCGGAGACCTGGTAAAACGAGCGGCGCGAAAGGAACCAGTCTCGAACGAACTCCGGGGCCAGGGACGCGCCCCGAAGCACGAGGTTGCCGGCGGCACGGTACGAAGGGCCGTGCAGCCGGTATTCACCGGAACGACTGAGACTCATGTAATTGATGCCGTAAGAGGCGAGACGAGTTCTAGCGGGTGATTGCGCGACGAGAGCGCCCGCGGAACAGGAGTCCCGCGGGCGTAGAACGTATCAGGAGCGTGCTGTCGATCAGAATGAGCCGGTCACGCGGACGTTCGATGGCGGCGGTGGACCGCTGGTCGCTGCCGCCGCGGGCGCGCCGACCTCGTGCGCGCCGATATCCGGAGCGCTGCCGCCGTAGGGCCAGGCGGACCGTGCGTCATTGAAGTTCGGGATCAGCCCTCCGCGATCGATCGCCGGGCTGCCAGCAGCGACGTGCTTCTCCGAATCCGCGAACTGCGGATTGGCCGTCACGCCATGGACCTCCTGTCCGGTTGCGCTGGCAAACGCGGCGGTCGTCGTGAAGTCGGCATAGTTGACGCAGTTCCACCAGCTGACGATATTGCCGCCGTTCGGCCGGTAGTACAGGTTGTAGTCGAACTGCGATCCCCCGAACGTTCCCATGCAGTACAAGGGGTTCGCCTGGGACACGATGATGTTGTTTTTCAGGACCTGACCGGCGGCGCCGCCTGCGAATGCATCATGCGCGTTGCCAGATGTCTCAATGGTGTTGTGGAAGTAGAAGGTGTCGACAGCGCCGCTGATTTTGAACGCGTTTCCCGCACTCGCCGTCCATGTTAGCCGCGCGACGTTCCGGTAGACGTAGACGGGACCGACGAAACTCGCTGACATCGCCACCGCTGAATAGCCGTTGTTCGCGGTGATGTCGTTCCCCCAGATCCGCAGGTTGATGTCATCGCCTTCCATCTGAATGCCGTCATCCTTGCAGCCGCTGATGGTGTTCTGCGCGATGTCGGTGTTGCTTCTGGTGCTGGAGCCGAACGACTCGCCGGAGTTGCCGATACAGTCGCGAAATCCTCCGATGATCGTGTTCCCTTTGAACACGAACGTGCCTTCCGGCGCCATCGCGCCATTGACGTGAATGCCGGCGCCGGGAGAATCCCACCGCGGAGTGGCGGCAGGAGCGGCGGTGAGCCCGGGGGCCAGAATCGTATTGTTCAGGACATAGACGTGATGACTGCCGGAGTTGATCAGCACGCCGGCGTCGTTGTACGAGCGCTGGGCGGAGACGTCCTCGTGATAGAGATTGTCCAGCCAGATGTGGTGGCGATTCGCGCCGATCTCGACGGAGTTGTTCTGCGACTGTTTGAAGCGCAGATTCATCACCTGGATGTAGTCGCCGCTGATCGTGACGTTATTGCGGGCACCGCCGGTGATGACGGTGCTGTCGCGGTCTTCTCCGACAATCGCGATCCAGCCCGAGCTCGTGCCTGATTTGCTGACCGTGAACGGTGGATATGTGCCGCCGCGAAGCACGATACGGTCACCAGGATTGGCGACGCCGAGGGCCGACGGAATCGAGTTGAACGGACTGCCCGACGAGCCGTTGCCATTGGTGCCGACATCGTCGACGTACCACGTGGTTCCCTGCAGCGGGACATCCGGTGGCAGGGTCCAGACGACCGCCGAGAGGACGCTGCTCCCGGAGATCCCATCGGGATCGGAGACGGTGACCTGAACGTCGTAGCCCGAACCTGGGACCAGCCCGACGATACTGCCGCGGAACTGATTGACATGAGGGTTCGCCTGGTTGGCGATCGTCGTCCGGCGATCGACGACTGGGGGATACGCGTCGTTCCAGGTGCTGGTTCCGGATGGCCGGAATCTGATGGTGGCGCTGTTATTCGCGTTCGAGTCACCGGAGAACACGGCCGTCACGCTGATGCTGTCGAAGGTGGCCGCCATTCCGATATTGCTCGGGGTCGTGCCCGTCTGTGCCGCCACCACGCCGGGCAACGCCGCGCACATCGCGAACGCCATCGCAACCGGGGTAAGCCGCCGACCAGAACCTACCGCCATGTTCCTCATGTCCATGTGCCTCAATGATTTCTGCCTCTTCTTCGAGCGGACTGACGAATCGACACCACGGCGATCAAAGTTCGACGTGGGACCCACCAGTGCCGCGGCGCACGCCGCGACGCGGGAAACGTGTTTCGTTGGCCAATCTCGAATTTGTCGCCAACGGTCACATGATTTCACACTGTCGCGCTGTTGCTATGCGAAAGTGCAACGGCGGGGCCATCCCAGCAGTGGTCAAATGCCCTCATCCCCACCGCTGCCGCCACGCCTGCAGCATCAGGATTGACCACAACTCGGTCGAGCGGTTCTTGGCGCCGCGAAGGTGCTCGCCCCACGCCTGGCGAATGGGTTCCGGATTGAGCAGCCCGTCGCGGCGCAGGCTGGCCTCCGACAGCAGATCCTCGGCCCAGCACCGCAGTGGGCCGCGGAGCCAGTCCGCCAGCGGAAACCCGAACCCCATCTTCGGTCGCTCGAACAGTTCGGGCGGGACATGACGCGCGACGATATTGCGCAGGATCCGCTTCCCCTGACGTCCCGAGATCTTGAACGACAGCGGCAGCCGCCAGGCGAATTCGACGACACGGTGGTCGAGGATCGGCACACGCGCCTCCAGGCTGACGGCCATACTCGCGCGATCCAGTTTCGTCAGGATGTCTTCCGGCAGGTAGGTCACCATGTCCAGATACATCATCCGCTCGGCCTCGGTCATCCCCGCGATCCATGAAGACGGCCGGGTGAAGACCGTCGCGTGTTCGACTGTGTCCGTGACCACGGTGAGCGGTCGTTTCCACCCTGACACGTGGTAATGGTGAACGGCTTCCGGCGTCTCGAGTTCCAGGAACTGCGTCGCCCGCGCGAACCGGCCGAGCGCCTGCGGCACGGTGACCCGCTGCAGCCGGAACGATCGTGCGAGCGGTACCAGGCGCCGCAGAATGTTCCAGCGCTGAACGCCGAGCACGTATTCGTGATAGCCGCCGAAGAGCTCGTCGCCGCCATCGCCGGACAGCGATACCGTGACGCTGGCTCGCGCCAGCCGCGACACCATATAGGTTGGAATCTGCGAGGGATCGGCGAATGGCTCGTCATAAATGTCGGGGAGCGACTTAATCACCTCGGCCGCCTCCTCCGACGACACGCGTACTTCCGTGTGCTGCGTGCCCAGGTGCCGGGCAATCGCCTGCGCGTAATGCGACTCATCGTGACTCTCCTCGTCGAATCCGACGGTGAAGGTCTTGACGGCGGCGGTCCGCTGCGCCTGCATCAGCGCGACGACAAGGGAGGAATCGATCCCCCCGGAGAGAAACGCACCAACGGGCACGTCCGCGAGCATGCGCAAGCGAATCGAATCGCGCAGGAGTTCTTCGAGCGCGTCGGTCGCATCCTTGAAGTTCGGGGCGACGGTGTTCTGAATGCCGGCCTCGACGACGGCTTTCGCGTTCCAGTACGGCTGCGGGGCGAGGTCGTCGTCAGCGCTGCGCAAGGTCAGAAAATATCCCGGCTGCAGCTTGTGCACGCCTTCATAGATCGAGTGCGGCGCCGGGACATACCCAAAGCGCAGGAGCAGCGCCAGACTCCGCCGATCGATCGAGGCGGTGAACTCCGGATGCACTCGCAGCGCCTTCAACTCCGAGCCGAACACGAAGCTGCGCCCGCAGCGGGCGAAGTAGAGCGGCTTCTCGCCAAGCCGATCGCGGGCCACCGTCAGCGAACGCTCGTGCCGATCCCACACCGCGAAACTGAACATCCCGTTCAACGCATCGAACGTCCGCTGCGGACCCCATGCGGCCCACGCATTCACCAGCACCTCGGTGTCCGAATTGCTGACGAAGCGATGCCCGTCGTGTTCGAGGTCGGCTCGGATGTCCCGGAAGTTGTAGATCTCGCCGTTGAATGCGATCACGAATCGACCGCAGTGCGATGTCATCGGCATCCGCCCGGCCGGCGACAGGTCCAGGATGGCCAGCCGCCGGCTCGCGAGGGCAACGCCGGAGGCCGCATCCACCCAGACCCCGCTGTCGTCGGGGCCGCGGTGATGAAGCGTCGCCGACATGCGCTCGCCGCGCTGACGCAGGGCGTCGTCAGTCGACGACGAGAGAGTCAAGAATCCAGCGATTCCACACATATGTTGTGAAGGGCTCTGAAGAAAAACGCGACGCGCGGCCGAAGAGACCCGGGCTTACGGGAGGAATCGACTGGCCAGCGACATGATCCGCCGTCGAGTGCCGAAGTCACACACGGCGATGCCGACGATGAACACGGAGAAACCGAGGGCGCTGGGCAGCGCCACGTCGACGAATCGTGAAACCGCATCGGACATCGCGAATGACGAACTGATCGCCAGACCGAGGGCGAATCCGGCACCGGCCAGCGCGCCGCTGCCGGCCACGCGCCTGGCGAACGGCCACATCGCACTCCATCCGAGCGGTCCGAACGTGCGATTCAGCTTGACGATCATGTAGACAGTATTGGAGACGGCGGCGATGGACAACGCGATGCCGACGCCCTGTTCCCGCAGCAGCGCGGCCAGCAGCACGGCGAGAACGGTATTCGCCGCCGTGAAGATGACGGTGGCGACGAACGGCGTG
>Ga0307416_100001736_pt1 | contig 12068 bp, 9 predicted proteins | sample DK1Cmetagenome_2_FD_203821 | JGI IMG/M metagenome (GOLD analysis project Ga0307416, IMG submission 203821) | Maize rhizosphere microbial communities from greenhouse at UC Davis, California, United States - DK15-C-3 | ecosystem: Host-associated > Plants > Roots > Rhizosphere > Soil | place: USA...
CGCAGCACGTAGCGACGGACGGCCGCGAGCAGCGGCAGCATGACGGCCAGCGCCAGAAGCTGTCCGAGCTCGATGCCGACGTTGAAGGCGAAGAGCGACACCAGCAGATGCGTGCCGGCGAACTGGAAGCTCTCCTGCAGGCCATACGAGAAGCCGAAGCCATGGACCAGGCCGAACAGGCCGGTGATGACGAGCCGCCGCTGCAGGTCGGCGCCCATGATGTTCTCGAGCGCCATGTAGACGATCGACGCGGCGATGGCGCTCTCGACGAACGGGGGAAACCATGCACCGGATGGCGCCAGGCCGAACGCCGAGCCGATCAGCGTGAATGAATGCGCAATCGTGAAGATCGTCACGATCGCCACCATCGGCCGCCAGTTGCGCAGCGGGATCAGCAGGCACAGGAGAAACAGCAGGTGATCGATGCCCGTGAGGATGTGCGCGATGCCGAGCCCCACGAAGCCCGCGGCGGCACCCGACCATGTCGGGTTCAGGTCGACCATGCCCGAGCGGCTGCTGATCACCATCGCGCGCTCGTCGCCGCGCGCCGGCATGTAGCGCAAGGCGAGCTTGACGTAATCGCCGAGCTCGCGCGCCGCCTGCGTGCGCACGCTGAATACCGAATCCGGCGAAGCGATCGGATAGACCAGGTGCGCGTCGACGTAGCCCTGGTCGATATAGATTTGCGTATCCGCGGCCGGCGGCTGCGCGACGTGCGCGGTGGCGCTTTCGTACGTCTCGAACGAACGGTCTGACGGAAGCGAAAGGCGCGCATGCGCGGTCGCAGGACTCACCGCGCGTCCGTTCTCGTACAGGACGATCGATCGGGCGATGGCACTTGCCGAGCGGTCGAGCGCGGCGGCCGCGTTCGCCACGTCGATCTCGATGTTCTTGACCGGGAAGCGCACCGAGTTGAGCAAAAACAGCGGCGCGCGCACGATGACGTGCGCTTCGTTGCCGTGGATCCGGACGAACGCATTGATGAGCGCGTCCATCTTGAATTCGTGGCCATGCGCGCTCAGCGCGAACAGCGCGGCCGCGAGCGACAGCACGAGGCGATGCTTCATGGCGGACCTTTCGAGTCGGGTGCGCGCGACGCGGGGCCGGAGCGCACGCGCTCCGGCCCGCTTCACGGCGTCAGGTCTCAGTCACAGTTACCTTTGCCGTTGCCGTTGCCATTGCCCCTGCCTTTGCCGTTGCCATTGCCATTGCCATTGCCCTGTTCATTGTCCCTGTCGCAACCGGTGGGCGTGAACTTCTGAACCCGCCGGCCGTTGATCGTCTCGCCGGTGTAAAGGTTGCCCTTCGAGTCCCTGGCGACCGTGTGGAGGAACGTGAACTGTCCCGCCTGCAGGCCCGGCTGGCCGAATTCCGACAGGATCGTGCCCATCATGCGATCGAAAATGTGCAGAATCTCGTTGCCGCCGTCCACCTCGTACATGAACTGCTGCTGTGCGTCGGCCGAGAAATCGAGGTCCCACGCCGAGCCCGCGGTGCCGAGACCGGGTGCGCCGCCGAAGCCGAGCGTGACGCCCGTGCCCGGCACGATCGGCATGATCCGCTGCAGGACGCCCGTCTTCGTGAACACCTGGACGCGGTCGTCGGCGCGGTCGCACACGTAGATCAAGTTGTCGTTGCCGCCGACGACGCAGTGCGGATGACCGCCGTCGCCCGATGCGAACAACCCCGGCGAATCTGTCACCGCATTCACGGTCCCCGCGACGCCACCCCATTGCCGAAGCCACGTGCCGTTCGCGTCGAACACGACCACCCGATGGTTGCCGTAGCCGTCGGCGATGTAGATGCTGCCGCGCTGTCCCGTGACCGGATCGGGATTGGGATCGATCCACATGTCCGCCGGTTGATTCAGCAGCGTCTTGCTCTGGTTGGCGGTCGGGTCGGCGCCGGAATTGCCGCATGCGTTGCCGTTCGCCGGCCAGTCGCACACGCCGCGCGTGCCGATCTGCAGCAGCGGCGTCGCGGCGCCATCGTGCGGATACTTCTGGACGATCCCGTCGCCGTTGCCGGCGATCCAGAGGTTGTCCTGGTAATCGACGAAGCAGCCGTGAATGCCGTTCGGCAGCACGTTGCGGTCGCCCCAGGCATTGACGACGTTGCCTTTGACATCGAACTCGATGACCGGCGGCGCCGGTATCGAGTCCAGCGTTTCGGGTGAGTTGACGAGATTGCCGCGCGTGACGATGAACACGTGATCCTGCGAATCGACACAGGTGCCCGCGACTTCACCGGTGGACCACGGCTTCGGCTTGCCGGTCGACGTGCTGATCACGAGTGGCGTGCCGAACTGACCTGCGACCGGAAGCGGCATCTTCGGCCAGTTGCTGTCGACGACGTACTTCGGAGCGTTGGACTTATGCGGCGAATCGGCCTCGCTCGCGGTCCAAAGTCCCACGCCTGCGGCCGCAACGGCGGCGACGCATGCCGTGTACAGAATGCGTTTGGAATTCATTTGCTGAAACCTCCGTCGTTTTTTGGGGACGACGATCCGGCGGATGCCGGACGGGCGAGACCTGTCTTGATGCCCCTCCCCAAGGGCGTATCGCTGTGCAGGCTGATTCGCTCCCCGCTCGCATTGCGCGCGCCGGCCGAGATCGCCGAGCCTCGCCTGTCGAGCCGTTTATCCAGCGCCGTCAGTGAGTATTGGACGCTTGGGTCCGCGCCCGCGAGGAGCGCGGAACGGCCAGCGAGGATTCTTGATTTCACGCCGGGCGCGAGCTTCGCGAGCGCGCGCCCGGCGATCGTAAGGTGTGGAACGAAACCATGTCAATGTATGCGACAAGGTGTCTCGCACAATTGAACGACAATGCAAACCAACGCACCAGCGGCTGATGCCCGTTCTCGTCAGGTCGAACGACTGCGCGGCGGCTGACCGGCCGTCCGAGAACCCGCAACTGCACGGGTTGACAACGACGCCGGTGCGCTGCCGAGGTCCTGCGACAACCGCATCGCGACATCGCGCACGAGCGGGCCGAACTTGCGCAGCGCGCGATAGTTGAGACGTTCGGCGGGGCCCGAGATGCCGATCGCTGCGGCGACGGCACCCCGGCTGTCCATGACCGGCGCGGCAACGCCATGCACGCCGGCCACCCGCTCGCCGCGATTGAGTGCAAAGCCGTCGCGTCGAATCCGTGCGAGCTCGGCCGCAAGCTCGGCTTCGTTCGCGAGTGTCGCCGGGGTGAATTTCTCCATCGAGCGGGCAATCCCGGCGACGAAATCCGCAGGCTGAAACGCGAGCATCGCCTTGCCGGTGGACGAGCAGTACAGCAGCAGCGACCCGCCGATGGGCGTCTGGATGCGCATCGGAAGCCGCGTCTCCGCCTGCTCGATGCAGATGCCCTGATCGTCGCTCAATACGGTCAGGCGCGCCGTCTCCTGCGTTGCGTCGCGAAGCTCCCTGAGATAGGGCACCGCGATCGCGCGGACGTCGAGGCGCGCGGTTACGCGCGATCCCAGGTGCCACATCTTCAGCGACAGCTCGAACGATCCGCCGCCGTCGGCCCGGCTCACATAGCGCGACGCGCGAAGCGTTTCGAGCAGTCGATGAACGTTGCTCTTCGACAGGCCGAGCTCGCGCGCCAGATCCGACACGCCGCGCGGCCGATCGCTTTGCGCGAGCGCCTCGAGCACCTGCAGCGCTTTCACGACGGTTTTTTCCACGTTCCGAGACGTTTTGAAATCTGGAACGTGATGTTACTATTCGGAACGGTCAGGCGGCGCCTCGCGAGAGCGAGCGACCGGCGGTAACTGCGCGGAGCACATTGGCATCGGCTGTGGCGACGATGACCTTCCGGCGAATCGTTGAGGCCTGCATGGCGGCGCTGTCGGCCGCGTGCGTGTCGCTCGGTGCAGCGGGCCAGCCCGTTGCGAGCGACAACGCGAAAGTCTGGGAGCAGCTTCACCAGCTGCCGCCCGCGGAGCGACGGGCGACGCTCGAGCGCGAAGCGCGCCGCGAGGGCAGTCTCGTGCTCTACGGCGCGACAGGCGTCGACCGCGCGCAATTCTGGATCGCGGAGTTCAACAAGCGGTATCCCGACATCAAGGTCGACTTCGTGCGGCTGCAGGCCGCCGAGCTGTATCAGAAGATCGCCACCGAGCGGCGCACCGGCCAGCTTCGCGCCGACCTCGTCATCACGACGATCACCTATCTCGATCTTTTGAAGGAGGCGGGTGCGTTCGCGCCCTACGAGTCCGCACAGTGGGGCGATTTCGATACGCGCTTCCGCATGGGTGGTTACGACAAGGGATGGACGGCCGTCGTGTACGAGATCTTTCCGCACGCCATCGCGTGGAGAACCGACCGCGTGCGCGAGGCCGAAGCGCCGCGCACGCTGGCGCAATTGACGGATTCGAAATGGCGCGGGCGCGTCGGAACCACGACGCACATGGAAGACTTCCTGAACGCGATGCTCGTCAAGCTCGGCGACGACAAGGGCATGGCATTGATCCGCGGGCTTGCCGCACAGAAGAGCCGGCTCTATCCCAGCCACGCCGCGCTTGCCGATGCGCTCGCCGCCGGAGAAGTCGATGTCGCGTGGGGCCTGATCGCCGCCCGTCCGATCGATCTCGCAGCCAAGGGTGCGCCGGTCGCGTACGCCCTCGGCGAGCCGCAGGTGGCGGAAGGCAACACGATCTCGATCGGTCACGATACGACGAAACCGCACGCGGCGGCGCTGTTCGTCGACGTGATGCTGTCGCCGGAGGTGCTCGAAGCGTCGGACCGCTGGCAAGGCGGCCGGATCTTCGGCAATCGAAAGGGCAAGTATTCGATCCCCGCCGAGCGAACCACGGATCTGTTCATCTTTCCGGCACTTTCCCCGTCGCGGTACAAGGAGCTCAATCGCCTCGCGGAGGAGCTGTTCATCCGGTGAAGGAGACGATCCGGTGAACGCAGGTTTCGACGTCACGCCGCTTTCGAACGTAATCGGTGCGGAAGTCCGTGGCGTCGACGTGTCGAACTCGATCGACGACGTGACATTCGCGCGCATTCGCGCCGTCTGGCTCGAACATCTTGTGCTGCTGTTCCGCCAGCAGCGCCTGGACGACGCGGCGCTGGTGCGCTTCACGTCGCGCTTCGGCGAGCTCGAGGAGGCGCCGCTTTTCCAGGGGCGCCGCTTCGTCGACGCGCATCCGGAGGTGATGATCGTCTCGAACGTCGTCGTCGGCGGACGCGAGCTCGGCAGCCTCGGCAATTCCGAGGCGTTCTGGCACAGCGACCTCAACTTCGTCGAGCAGCCACCCGATGCGAGCTGCCTGTACGCGCTCGAAGTGCCGCCGGCCGGTGGCGATACGGGGTTCGCGAACATGTATGCGGCGTTCGAGACGCTGCCGGCCGACCTTGCCGCCGCGATCGACGGCCGCCAGATCCTTCACGATGCGCGCTTCAACAGCGCCGGTTACCTTCGCGAAATCCGCGTTCCCGACACGCTGCATCCGATCGTGCGCACGCATCCGGAGACCGGCCGCAAGGCGCTGTACCTCGGACGCCGGGCAAACGCGCGCATCGACGGCCTCACGGCCGATCGCTCCGATGCGCTGCTCGATCGCCTGTGGCGGCACGCGACGGCGCCGGCATGCACGTGGCATCACCGGTGGCAGGCCGGCGACCTGGTTATCTGGGACAATCGCTGCACGCTGCATCGGCGCGACGCATTCGATCCTTCGCAGCGGCGGATCATGCATCGGACGCAAACGCGCGGCACGCGGCCCGTTTGAGAGCGAGGAGTCGAGATGAACGCATCATCGCGGTTGATCAGGATCGTCGCGACGGTCTCCCTGCTGGTCGCCGGATCGGCGGCCGTTGCCCAGACGGCACCGCAGGAAGAAGCCGCCGCGATGAAGTTCCTCGCCGGCCTGCCGCCGGATCAGCGCCTTGCCGTCCTCGAACGCGAGGCGAAGCGCGAAAGCGAGTTCACGATCTACGGCGCGCTCGGAATCGATCGCGCCCAGATCCTCGGCAAGATATTCAACGAGCGCTATCCGGACGTGAAGGTCAACTTCGTGCGTCTCACGGAAGCGGAGCTCGCCGACAAGGTGCTGCTCGAAAGCCGCACGGGCCGCGTCAACTCGGACCTGGCGCTGTCCACCGTCGCATGGATGGGCTTGCTCGCGCCGGCGCTCGCGCCCTACGAGACGACGTCGTGGAGCGACTTCGACCCGCGCTTTCGCCTCGGCAGCGTGAAGGACGGATGGACGGCGATCGTCTACGAGTCGCTGCCGACGACGATCGCGTGGCGCACCGATCGCGTCAAGCGCGAGGATGCGCCGAAGACGCTGCAGCAGGTGGCGGACCCGAAGTGGGCGGGTCACATCGGCACGACGACGCACCTCGAGAACATGATGAACGGATTGATCGGCTCGCTTGGCGAGATCCAGGCGATGGATCTGCTGAAAAAGCTTGCGGCGAACCGGCCGCGGCTCTACAGCTCGACGGCGGCGCTGTCGCAGGGACTCGCAGCCGGCGAATTCGACGTGGCGTTCGACTTCAGCGCGCATCGCCCGGTGCTGCTGAAGAAGCAGGGTGCGCCCGTCGATTTCGTATTGCAGACGCCGCTGTTCGCAACCGGCATCACGTTCTCGGTGGTGAAGGGCGCGAAACATCCGTATGCGGCCGCGCTGTACATGGATTACCTGACGCAGGCGAGCCAGCAGGAGCGCCTCGACAAGGCCGAGGGGGGCCGGCTCTTCGGCAACACGAAGGGAACGTACGACATCAAGCTCGGCGACTATCCGCAGCTTCGTCCCTACACGCCGATCTCGCCGGAGCGGTTCAAGGAGCTCAACCGGATCGCCGAAGACCTGTTCATCCGCAAGTAACTTGAGGCGGCGCGCTGCGCCGCTTCCAGGCACCCGACATGAATCTCGCGACGTACTGGATGGACGGACCGCGGATCGGCATTGCCCATGAAGACGCACTATGGGACCTGCGCCGCGTCGTCACCCGCTGGCTGTTCGAAGTCGAGCGCAACGTGCACGCTGCCGAAATCGCGGCCGCGCTGGTGCCGTTCGACATGGCACTGTTCATCCGCCAGAACCACGCCGGCCTCGATCAATTCCGCGAGGCGATCGCCTGGGCACGCGAGCATCGCGATGCCCATGAGCGTTCGCCTGGGTCGATTGCGCCGCTGGTCGCTCCGCTCGACGGCGTTCGCCTCCTCCCGCCGGTCGTCCAACCGAGCAAGGTGATCTGCGTCGGCAATTCCTATGCGGACTACCTGGTGGACCAGAAGCTTCCCAAGGACGAATGGCCGAAGGACGTGAAGATCTCGTTCCTCAAGTCGCCGACGGCGCTGATCGGCCACGGCGAGACGATCCGCTTTCCGCCGGACTCGAGCGAATGGGACTACGAAAACGAGCTGACGATTGTCGTCGGGCGGACGTGCCGGGATGTCTCGCTCGCAGAAGCCGACCGGTACATTTTCGGCTACACGATCCTGAACGACGCCTGCGTGCGCGACGTGCCGAAATGGTCGGGCCGCTACGACAGCCCGCGCGGCAAGGCGTGCGACACGTTCGCCCCGTGCGGGCCGTGGATCGTCCCGCGCGAGGATCTGACGGCCGATCCGAACGACCTTGCGCTCAAGACGTGGGTGGACGACGAGCTGCGCCAGGATGTGCGCACGTCGGGCCTGCTATGGCCGATCCAGCGCATCCTCGCATTCGTGTCACGGTATGTGACCCTCGCTCCCGGGGACGTGATATCGACCGGCAGTGGCAGCGGCAACGCGCTTACCGGGCCCGGCGACTGGATGAAACCGGGGCAGGTCGTCCGCTGTCATGCCGAAGGCATCGGGACGCTTGCGAATCCCGTCGCAGTGCGGCAATGGCGATCGGAGATTCCGCCGCTGCCCGCTTCGTGACGAGACGCCGGCGAGTGGGTCGCGTCGCCGTCATGGCCGTGCGCTAACAGCCTCGCGCAATCGCGTGTGCGCGCATCCGCTCACTTGAACTGATGACTACGCATGATGTCGCGCTTCGCCCGCCGCGCGCGCGGTGGTCGCTCGACGTGGCACCCCAGACGTGGCTGCTGGCCGTTGTCGTCGCGGTGGTGGGCCTGTTCATCGTCCCGCCGCTTGCGGTTCTGGTCTACGGCAGCGTCACCGACACGCCTCCAGGCGTCACGCCGCATTTCACGCTCGACACGCTGCAGTACGCCTACGCGCGGCCACGCATCTGGTCGGCGCTCGCACGATCAGCACTGTACGCGGCCGCGACGGCGACGCTCGTGCTGGTGATCGGCGGCTTCCTCGCATGGCTGATCGAGCGCACCGACTCGCGCATGCGCGCGTTCGCCGACCTGTTCACGCTCGCGCCGATTCTCATGCCGTCCGTGTTGCTGATCAGCGGGTGGATCCTGCTGATGGGCCCGAAGAGTGGCATGATCAATCTCGTCGCGCGCGACTGGTTCGGCGCTTCCGGCCCGGTGTTCGACATCTTCTCGTTCACGGGCATGGTGTGGGTCGGCATGCTGCAGGAGCTGCCGCTCGCGTTCCTGTGGCTATGGCCGGCGTTTCGGGCGATGAATCCGGACCTGGAAGAGGCGGCCCGCGTCGCCGGGGCGGGATTCCTGACGACGATGCGGCGCGTCACGCTGCCGGTGCTTCGACCGACGATCATCGGCGCATGGATCATTTTCTTTATCTACTCGCTGGGCGCGCTCTCCGTCCCGCTGCTGCTCGGCCTGCCGGCGAAGATCTTTCTCTACTCGACGGAAATCTATCTGGCCTACCGCCGCGTCCCGTCCGATCTCAACGTCGCGAGCGCCTACAGTCTGATGTTCCTGCTCGTCACCATTTTCAGCATCTGGGTGTATCGACGCGCGACGGCCGACGCGGCGCGCTTCGTCACCGTGACGGGCAAGGCGTACCGCCCGCGCCTCGTGCAACTCGGCCGCTGGCAGTTTGCCGCCACGGGTTTCGGCATCGCGGTCCTCCTGCTCGTGGCGGGATTGCCGCTGTTCGTGCTCGTGTGGAATGCGTTCCTGCCGTATCCGCAGGCGCCGTCGTTCGCGAGCATCGCACTGCTCACGACGAAGAACTTCGCGGCCGCGCTCGATTACGGGCCCACGAAGCGGGCGATCGTCAACAGCCTGATGCTCGGTGCCGGCGCCGGCATCATCGCGACGGTGCTGGGAGCGCTGATCGCGTGGCTCAGTCTGCGCATGCGGACCGCTCGCGGCTGGGTGGCGCTGCTCGACCAGCTCGCGACCGCGCCGCTCGCGATTCCCGGCATGATCTTCGGTGTCGGCCTCGCATGGCTGTTCCTGGTCGTGCCGGCGCCGATCTACGGAACGCGATGGATCCTGCTGATCGCGTACGTCGCGCTGCATTTGCCGTTCGCGGTGCGCATTTGCATGTCCGGGCTCGCGCAGCTGCATCCGGAGCTGGAAGAGGCCGCGGCCGTCGCGGGCGCCGGGTGGACGACGCGCATCGTCCGCATCGTCCTGCGACTGGCCGCCCCGAGTCTCGTCGCGGCGATGCTCTACGTCGCGCTGCGGGCGTTTCGCGAGTACTCGGCATCGATTTTTCTCACGGCGCCGGGAACGGAGGTGTTCGCCGTTCTCGTGCTCGACATGTGGGAGGGAGGCAACTCGAACATCCTTTCGGCGTACGTGACGATGGTGATCGCGCTGATGTCGGTGCTGATGGTCGTGTTCGGCAAGCTGGGCCGGCGGCTCGGGGTCCACGGATGATCCGCGTTCGTGCGCTCAGCAAGCAGTTCGACGCCGGATCCGAACGGGTGCGCGCGCTCGACGAGATCGGTTTCGACATCGAAAGCCATACGTTCTTCACGTTGCTCGGACCGAGTGGCTGCGGCAAGAGCACGATTCTCCGCTGCGTCGCGGGACTCGAAACGCCGGACGCCGGCGACATCGACATCGGCGGCGAAGCGGTCTTCTCGTCGGCGCGCGGCATCAATCTGCCGCCGAACCGAAGGCGAATAGGCATGGTCTTCCAGTCGTATGCGATCTGGCCGCACATGACGGTGTACCAGAACGTCGCGTTTCCGCTGGAAGTGCAGCGCCGGAGCGACGTCCGCGCGCGGACGATGGCCGCGCTCGATGTCGTCGAGCTCGGCGCGCTGGCCGATCGCTATGCGTCGCACTTGAGTGGCGGCCAGCAGCAGCGTGTCGCGTTCGCGCGGGCGATCGTCGCGGAGCCGCAGGTGCTGCTGCTCGACGAGCCGCTGTCGAATCTCGACGCCGCGCTGCGCGATCAGATGTGCTCGGAGCTGCGCAAGCTTCACGAGCGGTTGCGCCTGACGACGCTGTTCGTGACGCACGACCAGGCGGAGGCGCTGTCGCTGTCCGATCGCATCGCCGTGATGCGCGACGGCCGGTTCATCGAGGTTGCGACGCCCGAGGCGCTGTGGCACACGCCGCGCACCGTGTTCGCCGCGCAGTTCCTGGGTGGCGCCAACGTCCTGACCGGCGAAGCGCGGCCGGAGGCGGGCGGCGCAAGCGTGCGCACGCCGTTTGGCGTCCTGCGCACGACGCGCGTTGCGCAGGGCCAGGTGTCGCTCTACGTTCGACCCGAGCACGTGACGCTCGTCGGCCCCGGCGAGGGCGTCAACCGCTTCGATTGCGTCGTCGTGAGCCAGCGCTTCCGGGGCGACCTGCGCGACCTCGAGCTGCGATTGCCGAATGGCGGTCCCGCACTGCGCTGCAAGGCGCGGGTCGGCGCGCTGCCGGCGAACCACACCGCGCGCATCGAAATCCGGCCGGAGCACATCGAGATCCTGACCGGGGAAGAGCGGTGACGCCCGCGAGATGGCTGTCCACCTCGGAACTCGCGCAATGGCGTGCGATTCCGGTCGCCGTCGTCAGCGACGAGCGGGAGCATCGTGGTGTGCTCGCCGCCATCCGGCCGCTCTTTGCGCGTCGTGCGTTTGCCGGACAGGCATTCACGATCGAGGTCGGGTCGGCGCACGACGTTGCTCCGCGAAGCGCGCTTGCGCACGTGTGGCCCGGCGCGTGCATCGTCATCGATGCGCGCGTCGCGCCGGATGCAGCCGTATGGGGCGGCAACCTGATGCGCATCGGACGAGAGCGCGGCATCGTTGCGGTCGTCGTCGACGGCAGCGTGCGGGACACGGCCGAACTGGCCGACAGTGGCCTGTCCATCTGCAGCCGCGGCGTGACACCGCGCGGCCCCGCCTGGGGCGGCCGCTTCGACGTGCGGATCGAATGCGGCGGCGCGACGATCGCGCCTGGCGATCTCGTCATCGGCGACGACGACGGCGTGATCGCGGTTCCGCTGGACGCGGTAAACGATGCACTGTTGGCGCGCTGCCGTTCTCGGCTGGCGCGCGAGGCCGAGGAAAGTACCCGATGAGCGACACGAACGCGACGAGTGGCACGAACATCGACGAACTGCGCCGCGCGCATGCGATGAGTGGGCAACATACAAGCGCCGGAGCAGGCGTCGCACGTTCGAGCGAATGGTGCAGCGACGTCGTCGCGAATCTGCTCCGGGACCTCGGCATCCCTTTTGTCGCGCTGAGTCCAGGTTCGAGCTTCCGCGGGTTGCACGAGAGCCTCGTGAACGTCCTCGGCAACCGCGATCCGGAAATGCTGTTGTGCCTGCACGAGGAGCACGCCGTCGCGATCGCGCACGGGTGGGCCAAGGTCACCGGCCAGCCAATGGGCGTCCTCGTCCACGCCAACGTCGGGCTGATGCACGCGACGATGGCCATCTACAACGCGTTCTGCGACCGCGTGCCGATGCTGGTGATGGGCGGCGTCGCGCCGATGGACGCGGGCCGCCGGATCTCGCCGGCGCACTGGTACCACAGCGTGCTCGACCAGGGTGCGCTCGTGCGCGATTACGTGAAATGGGACGATCAGCCGTTCTCGCTGCACGGGACGCTGGAGGCGCTGCTGCGCGCGAATCAGCTGACGCGCACCGCGCCAATGGCGCCGTGCTACGTCTCGATCGACCAGCGGATGCAGGAAGATGCGCTGCCGGCGCGCGTCGTCGCGCGCGACGTCGCGCGTTATGCGCCGCCGGCGCCGATCCGGCCCGATCCAGCCGCCGTGAGCCGCGCCGCCG
>Ga0307416_100001738_pt1 | contig 12052 bp, 6 predicted proteins | sample DK1Cmetagenome_2_FD_203821 | JGI IMG/M metagenome (GOLD analysis project Ga0307416, IMG submission 203821) | Maize rhizosphere microbial communities from greenhouse at UC Davis, California, United States - DK15-C-3 | ecosystem: Host-associated > Plants > Roots > Rhizosphere > Soil | place: USA...
TAAATAACATTGGGTTTGTCTATTTCAAGTTGAGAAATTATCAACAAGCAGTAGACTACTTCACTCGGTCCTTGGAATTGCGGCGCGAAGCTAAGGACAATTATGACATGGACAGGTTGCTAATAAATCTGGGAACCTGTTACATTCATCTACGTGATTTCTCGAAAGCCGAGGATTTAATAATGGAAGGCTTGAAGACTTGTGGGGATGCTTGTACTGATGACATAAGACTTCAAGGATTTTTTAGCTTAGGAGTAGCGCATTATAATTTAGAGCATTGGGATAATGCAAAAGAACACTTTCGGCAATCATTCGACATTTCGAAGCGATTGAGCAACGTCAGATTTCAAGCAGAGAACCTGATCTACTTAGGAAAAATCGCAATGCAGCTGGGTCAGTACCAACAGGCCGAAGATATGTTTGGGCAGGCCGAAGCGCTCGCGAAAACGTCCGGATACAATCAGCTTTTAATGGACTCCTATAAACAGTTCTCTATCCTTTATAATGATATCAAGGATTTCCAACGGGCGGCCATCAACCAAAATAAATATATTACATTAAAAGATAGTTTTATTGGCGAGGGCTTAGTTAACAATATCGCGAAAATTCAATCTAAGTTTGAAGAACGCGAGAACATTGCAACGATCGAGTCTAAGAATGATATTATTCGCTTACAAGGTAGCCTCATCACAGCCATTGTCATAATCGCCATCCTCGCAGGCGCTCTCATCTTTGTCCTCTACCGATCCATAAAGGTAAAACGCAAGGTCAACGCTGACCTCTCCGATGCAAAAGCTATTATCGAAGACCAGAATCGCCAGCTCACAAACTCCAACGTCCACCTCAACGAGGAGCTGAAAGAAAAAAATATCGAGCTCCAGAAAGCAAACGATTCACTGCACCGCGTAAATGAGGAATTGGATAATTTTATCTACAAAACTTCACACGATATCCGCGGTCCGCTCGCGAGCCTTAAGGGTATGTGCAACGTTGCCCTTATGGACGTGAAAGATCCACTCGCCCTCAGTTACCTCAATAAGCTCGACATCACCGCAGAAAAACTTAACACGATCCTGACCCGTCTTCTCATCGTTAACCAGATCAACCACTCCTCGCTGGCAAGCGACCGTATCGACTTTCCGGGCATCGTTGACGAGATCCTTCTCCTGGAAAAAAAGAAGGGATTGCCCAAACGTCTTACTATTACCAAGAGCATCTGTCCAAAGACCGTCTTCCATTCCGACCCCCAGCTTGTCCGTATCATTCTCGAAAACCTCATCGACAACGCCATCAAGTTCTACAACGACTCAGACCGCGCTCAGCCGTTCGTCAATATTAATATCGGAGGAAACGGAGAACACCTCTCCATTCATGTCGTCGACAACGGTATCGGTATCAGTAAAGTCCATCCGAATAAAATCTTTCAGATGTTCTCACGCGCATCTGAACGGTCGGAAACAGGTGGGATCGGTCTTTACATCACCAAGACCGCTGCGGAAAAACTCGGTGGAACAGTTCACCTAAAGACCACACCGGAAGGCTACACTGAATTTTATGTAAAACTTCCCTACGCCACTTCACGCGTTTTTGCATAACTTACTCGCCTTGTGTGATCATCTTCCATGTGCGGGCTTGCCTGCCTGGTATCAGGCCTGCCTGCATAATTAGTTTCGAGCGTTTCTTATGAACTTAAGCCGGACACCGGTGAATGCCGTCCTGTGCAAGGCACTCTTCATGTGCTGCCTGTTTCTCCTCGCATGCGAGAGCGGAAAAAAAATTCCACCGTTGTCACCAGACGACGCGCTGAAAACTTTTCAACTGCCCGATGGTTTCCGCATCGAGCTCGTTGCATCTGACCCGCTCATCTCTGACCCTGTGGAAATCGCCTTCGATGAAGACGGTTTTCTATATGTCGTCGAAATGGAAGACTATCCCGCCAACGCGGCTCCTGGCGGCCGGATCATGATGCTGGAAGATGTAGATGGCAACGGACATTATGAGAAGGGTGATGTCTTCGCCGATAGCCTGCCGTATGTCAATGGTGTATTCCCCTGGCGCGGAGGTGTGCTCGTCACGAGTGCTCCGGATATCATCTTTCTCAAAGACACAACCGGCGACCGAAGAGCGGATATCCACGAAGTTGTAATCACAGGCTTTGCGTTTACAAATCCCCAGCTGCGCGTGAGCAGCCTGCGTTATGGTATCGACAACTGGATCTATGGCGCTTACTCGCGCTCGGGTGGACAACGCGGTTACCCCGAGTTCACGAACCACGGAAGTCCGCTGAAGTTTCCAGCGAACCCACTCAAAGACTCCGCCGACATCTACCCGGGCAATGACTTCCGTTTCATTGCCGACTCCTTTAAGATAGAGCCTGCGGGAGGGATGTCGCAGTTCGGCATGGCGTTCGACGCTGAAGGCAATCGCTTCACAGTATGGAACAACGTGCATCTCAGGCACGTTGTAATCGATGGGCGGTATGCGGCGAGAAATCCATGGCTCAATATAAGTTCGGTGATGGCGCCGATCTCCGACCACGGCGACGCCGCCACGGTCTATTCACGTGCAGAGAACCGCCTGAATCTCCACGAATCGGAGATAGGACACTTCACATCTGCCTGCGGACATTCTGTATATACTGGAGATCTTTTCGAACCACGCTACGCAGGCGCCGCCTTTATCTGCGAACCCGTCTCAAATATTGTACACCTTGATTTGCTCACAAGAAAAGGCGCGACATTCTCCGCCTCGCGCCTTGAGGACGGAAAGGAGTTCCTCAGCTCAACCGACAGCTGGTTCAGGCCTGTCAATACAACCGTTGGCCCCGACGGCGGACTCTATGTCGTCGATTTCTATAGAAAGCTTGTGGAGCATCCCGCGTGGATTGCCAGGGCTGACGACAAAGGTATTTACACACATGCGGGGGTGCTACAGGAAAAAGATTTCCTTGAAGGCAACGATCGCGGGCGCATCTATCGAATTGTGCCAGAAGATTTTCGTCGCGACGACTCCATGCACCCACGTCTCGGCAAAGCAAGCAGTGAACAACTTGTTCAGCACCTCACGCATGGAAATATGTGGTGGCGCATCAACGCGCAACGCCTTCTTGTTGATCGCCAGGATACTTCTGTCATCCCTTCGCTGAGGAAACTTATCATCGACTCCGGATCCTCGCAAGCAAAGATTCACGCGTTGAGAACCCTCGACGGCCTCCGCGCATTGGATGACGCGTTGCTGCTGTCAGCTCTTCGCGATAAAGATCCTTCCGTAAAAAAACATGCTGTGCTGCTTGCCGAGCCGAGGCTCGAGGCTCCCGATTTAAAGGAACAGGTTCTTTCTATGGCAGGCGAGACTGATGATGCGCTTCAATTTCAGATAGCGTCTACGTTATCCTTATTGCCTTCCGAAGTGTCGTTCCCGCATTTGCACAGGATCGCTGTGCAACGCGTCGCCGATGAATGGTTTCACAACGTAATTTTGCTGAGCGCGCGTGAAAATGTGTTGGATTGGTACCGCAGCGTTGTCAGTTTCATCGCCACAGATGAAACAAAGGAAGGCAAGGAAAAACTCCTGAAGCGGATCGCCTCCATTGCAGGAAGGCGAAACCAAAGCGACGAGATTTCTGATTTGGTGATGATGATTGCGGCTGAGAACGACACTTCTGCTCAACGAGCCGCGCTGCAGGGCATTGCTGAGGGACTTCCATCAAGGGACAATCGAGTACCACTTTCAACGAAAGCGCAGGATTCTTTGATCACGTTGATCACGTCGCGGGCCAGTGACGTTCAGGTGGCTTCCCTTGATCTCGCGGAGAAGATCCAATTTCAAAGATGGACACGGCTTGCCAAGGTAATGGGCGAAAGAATTAACGTTGCGCTGGACGCACAGGCATCCCCTCATATCCGTGCGCAGGGTGTTCGAATTCTCGGGCTTAAACCCGACGCAATGCCTACCAACACCTTCGAAGAACTACTCCGTCCCACACAGCCAAGGGAAGTGCAGGCTGCTGCCGCGCGCGTATTGAGCCTGAAAAATGAAGAGGCCGCCTTCCGACTTCTATCTGAACATTTCAATACTTCTACGCCCGAAGTTCGCGCGATCATCGAGAGCGCTTTCGCAAGATCCGTTGACAGGATGTCGGTCGCTCTTGCTGCGATGGAACAGGGACGCATAGATCCCGCGTTGCTCAGTCCTCAGTTCCGTTCCCGGCTCGTCCAGCATCCGGAAAAAGCGATAGGCCAACGTGCCGCGAAGCTGGTGGCCAATGTGTCCGGCCGTAAGCGGGATGATGTCGTGAATAGTTATTACGAGTCGACGATCCTGAAGGGTAGTGTGGCCCGTGGCAAAGATGTGTTTAGCAAAACGTGCACCGTATGTCACCAGATGGAGGGCGCTGGCCGTCCATTCGGTCCGGATCTTTTAAGTGTGAGCAATCAAACCCGCATCAACCTGCTCACCATGATCCTGGATCCAAACAATAATATTGCACCAGGTTACGACGGATATTTTATTGAAACCTCGGAAGGACGTACTTTGAGTGGCATATTGGGAAATGAGACATCTTCAGGCGTGATGCTGCACACTCCGGACGGAAAAGAGGAAACAATCCGCCGCGATAACATAGTAACCCTTAGACCGATGACCACATCTCTTATGCCCGAAGGCCTGGAGGCGGGTTTGACAAAACAGGATATCGCGGATCTGCTCGAGTATCTGAAGAATGGAAAGAGCACGGAGGCAAAGTGATTTTGAGACGCGTGACTCTACACGACAAATATTGTTGAAGGCATTGTTATAATTATGAAGATTACAGAAATGTTAAAAAATTCAGACCGGAGGACAGCTGAGTCTTCCATCAGTAAATCACCGGAGAAAAGAAACGCCTTTACATGGCAGAGGTGGACCACGTGTACCCTGGTGCTAGTGTTGTTTTCATACACTAATTTGTGTCGCGCACAGCGCAACTCTGCTCAACCTGCTCAGGCGAATCAGAAGGTTTTTCGCGCCGGAGCTGCGACGAGCAACATCACTCCACCACTCGGGGAGCTCATTGTAGGAAATTATGAGACGCCTCCGGCCAGACATGTACACGATGAGTTGCATGCACGCTGTCTTGTGCTCGATGACGGCAGCTCGAAGCTTGTTTTTGCGATCGTTGATAACGTGGGTGTCGACCGCCGGGTGTTTGATGAGGCGAAGAAACGAATCCAGTCTGCCACGGGCATTCCCCAGGATCACATGATGATGTCGGCGACGCATACGCATTCTGCTACCAGCGCTGGAGGTTTGGACGAAAAGCGCAGGGGCTGGAACGAAAGCGATCCCCTTGACGAGTATCAGACTTTCCTTGCCCAACGTATCGCTGACGGCGTGCAGGTTGCTCTAAACAACCTTGAGCCGGCGCGTATAGCCTGGGGCGTTGGATCACTGCCGCAGCACCTGTTTAACCGTCGATGGAAGATGAAGACGCCGAAGATAAACCCTTATGGTGTGAAGGATGCGGTCGTCATGAATCCTGGACTAGCCAACCCGGACCTTGTGGAGCCTGCTGGCCCTACTGATCCTCAGGTGTCTTTTATTTCTGTGCAGTCCAAAGAGGGACGGCCCATCGCCCTGCTCGCAAATTATTCTTTGCATTATGTGGGAGGTGTTCCCAAGGATCATATCTCTGCTGATTACTTCGCCGTGTTTGCAGATCGTATTCAGGAACTGTTCAAGGCCGATCGGCAGGAACCACCGTTTGTTGGTATGCTTTCAAATGGCACGTCTGGCGATGTTAACAACATCAACTTCCGAGGTCCTGCTGAAAAGCATCCGCCCTATGCGAAAATGAAGATTGTCGCGCACGATCTGGCGAACGAAGTGCTGCGCGTGAACAAGTCGTTAAAATTTGCGGACTGGGTTTTGCTCGGCGCGGCGCAATCGCCGTTGACGCTGAAAGTTCGACGCGCCACACCGCAGATGGTGGCTAAAGCGAAAGAAGTAATGACCAGGCCCGACACTGTGAAGATGATCCATCCGTTGGAAAAGATCTACGCTAAACGGCTTCTGCAAATGGAAGAGGAATGGCCCGACCAGGTGGAGATCCTGTTGCAGGCCTTTCGCATTGGTGACCTCGGCATCGCGGCGGTTCCGTTTGAAACTTTTACCGAGACCGGACTGGAGATCAAATCCAAGAGTCCATTCAAGCCCTCGTTCACCATTTCGCTGGCGAACGGAAGCTACGGATATCTGCCCACACCCGAGCAACATGCGATGGGCGGCTACGAAACCTGGCTCACTACGAACAAAGTGCAGCTCGACGCAACGCGACTGATAGTCGACAAGTTGATGACGCTGTTTTCTCAAATCAACAAATAGGTTACGGACTGAACACCTTCCATCGCATCTACAAAAGGAATTTAAGAAAACGAGGTCTGTGATGATCTCAGCTACCCTTCGGACCAGTACACTAAAGCTTATGAACATATTCAATAAAATTGCTCTCTTCCTTGTGATAACTTTTTTTTCAGGAATCATCACCGCGAATGCGCAAACGCGAAAGCAAAAAAAGTCGGCGAAGACCGTCCAACTTTTCAATGGCAAGGACCTTGATGGCTGGTATACCTTCCTGAAAGGCCGCGGACGTGACAATGACCCGAAAGGCGTCTTCACTGTGAAAGATGGATTGCTGCACATCTCGGGGGAGGAATGGGGATGCATTACGACCAACAAGGAGTATGAGAACTACAAGCTCACCGTTGAATTCCGGTGGGAGGGTGGAACCCACGAGCCTCGTCTTGACCGGGCGCGCGATAGTGGCATCCTGCTTCATTCGAAAGGCGAGGATGGAGGTTATGATAGCACGTGGATGCACTCCATTGAATGTCAGATCATCGAAGGAGGATCGGGCGACTTCATCGTAGTTGGCAATGGCACACCGGAGTTTTCCATTACCTGCACCGTTGCGGTTGAAAAACAGGGAAGCTCCCATGTGTACAAACCCGGCGGCAAGGAAGTGACCATCAACGGCGGAAGGATCAACTGGTACGCCCGCGATCCGCAATGGCAGGATGTCAAAGACTTTCGCGGATCACAGGACATTGAAAAACCCGTGGGCGAATGGAACACTATGGAATGTGTGGCGAAAGGTGACGAGATCTTTGTATACCTGAACGGCGTTCTTGTAAACCACGCCAAAAATGTCCGCCCCAGCAAGGGACGTATACAGATCCAATCCGAGGCAGCCGAGATAGCCTTTCGCAAAGTCATGCTGACGAAGCTTTGATCGATACCTGGAGACGATCGACTGGATGTATTAATGCCCAACCGAATGGAGGTAAGCGTTGGGCCACTGGCTGCTGGCTGGAAACATATGACTGGTGCCTTCAACCTGCGGTTGCTGTAATTCTGCCAATGTCATCAAATTACCACTGTCATAGCACGACTTCAGTGTTTCTGTATAAGTCTGTCCGCCACAGCAAGCGCAGGATCTTGAATACGTAGAGTCTGCCAACTGACAGAAGCCGCAGGCTTAAAATCGCAGCCCAGGACTTCGTAGCCAGAAGCAAGCCGCCAGGCGCCAGTGGCCGCGCCCACCCGTCATTTTTTTACCTGCCGACCATTCCGCATCTTTGCAGTCCAGATTACCATCATGAAAAAATTTAAGCGCTATACCATTACTTCAGCCCTTCCGTATGCCAACGGGCCGCTTCACATCGGCCATATCGCCGGCGCCTATTTGCCGGCAGATACGTATGTTCGGTTCCTGCGCTTGAAGGGCGAGGATGTGGTATATGTGGGGGGCTCGGACGAGCACGGCGTGGCTATCACGATTGGCGCGAAGAAAGAAGGGCTCACACCAAAAGCGTTCGTTGACAAGTATCACAACCTGATGAAAAAAGCCTTCCAGGATTTTGGTATCTCGTTCGATATCTACTCCCGGACGTCGAATGACACCCATTATAAAACTGCGCAGGATTTTTTCACCGTGGTGAATGAAAAGAAGATACTGATAGAAGAAACGTCCGATCAATACTACGACGAGCAGGAAAAGATGTTTCTCGCGGACCGGTACATCGTCGGAACGTGCCCGAACTGCGGAAACCCGAACGCATATGGCGACCAGTGTGAAAAATGCGGAACGAGTCTAAGTCCTAAACAGCTTATCAACCCAAGGTCTACTGTTTCAGGGAACACACCGGTCTTGAAACCAACGCGTCACTGGTATTTTCCACTCGACAAGTTCGAAGGTTGGCTGCGCGAGTGGGTGATCGAAGGACACAAAGATGACTGGAAGACCAACGTCTATGGCCAATGTAAATCATGGATCGACCAGGGCCTCCAGCCCCGCTCCATCACGCGTGACCTCGACTGGGGTATACCCGTTCCGATTGATGACGCAAAAGGAAAGGTACTCTACGTGTGGTTCGACGCTCCCATAGGTTACATCTCAGCAACGAAAGAGCTGAGGCCTACCGATTGGGAAAAGTACTGGAAGGATCCTGACACGAGGCTGATACACTTCATCGGCAAGGATAACATTGTGTTTCACTGCATTATTTTTCCGGCGATGCTCAAGGCACATGGAGAATTTGTGTTGCCCGACAATGTTCCCGCCAATGAGTTTCTGAATCTGGAAGGAGACAAGCTCTCAACGTCGCGTAACCACGCCGTGTGGCTGCATGAATATCTGGAAGATTTTCCGGGGCGCCGTGACGAGCTGCGTTATGTGCTTACATCTATCTCGCCAGAGACTAAAGACTCCGACTTCACATGGAAAGACTATCAGCAAAAAGTTAACAGCGAGCTGGTAGCCATCCTAGGAAACTTTGTCAACCGGGTGATGGTGCTGACATGGAAATATTTTGATGGTAAGGTTCCTTCTGAACATGAGTTGCCGGCAACGAACGATAAGCGTAAGCGCATCCTCGATCTGTACAATCAGGCGCATGGAGATCTGAATAGATCCGTAAAGGAGATGATCGACGCGCTCGAGCATTTCCGTTTTCGCGAGGCACAGTTTCACATGATGAACATGGCGCGAACTGGTAACAAGTTCCTTGCGGATACGGAACCATGGAAACTCGCGAAGGATGACATGGAGGCAGTTGGGTGTATCTTGAACTACGCGCTGGCGATCGTAGGAAATATCGGCATCGCCATCGAGCCTTTTCTGCCCGACGCTGCAGCGAACATTCTTAAGCAGCTCAATAGCACACACTTTAGAAATGACTGGAAAACATTCTGGCGCAAGGGAGAGCTCGTACACACGGTGAAGGAAGGACATCAATTGAATCAGCCCGAGCTTTTGTACAAGAACGTCGAGGACATTGACATCGAAAAGCAAATGGCGCGTCTGTCGAAGTCTAAGCCAACTTCAACTCCTGATGTGAAGCCGTCTTCAACTCCCGTTGCTGAAACGAAATCCTCCTCTGAAAAAGTATGGCCCACACCGCTGAAGTCGGAAATTGTTTTTGACGATTTTTCAAAGCTTGACATCCGGATCGGGAAGGTGATTGCCGCTGAGAGGATGGAGAAGTCGAACAAGCTGTTAAAGTTGACCATCGAGAGCGGGGTGGATACACGCACGATCCTTAGTGGTATTGCCCAGCATTACACACCCGAAGAGATGATGGGAAAAAGTGTGACCTTCATCGCCAACCTTGCTCCGCGCAAGATGATGGGTATCATGTCGCAGGGAATGATCCTGATGGCCGAAGATAAGGAAGGCAAGCTCAGGCTTGTGTTACCGGACAACGATGTGGAGCCTGGATCAACCGTGAGCTGATGCCTGGAGGCAAAACATTGAAGTGGAACTGGATGGGCTTTCTTATGCTCATGGCATTGCTCGCTTCGTGCGGAAGAGAAAAGGAGCAAGCCACTACACATTACGACGAATTTACCGCCATCATCGTTCCTTACAAAGACGGGACGGAAAGTATCCTGACGCAGATCCAGGGCACCTTGCAGAAGCAGTTGAAGGCCTCGGGACAGTTCACCTTGTCTGCACAAGACAGTATCCGGCAAGATGAGCTCATCCGTGACTTCGCCACACTCGCCCAACAGACAATTATCGCTCTGGAGGCCATGAAAGAAATGCCCGAGTCAGACCTGAAGTCGGCGGGAGTACAGTATGTGGGCCGGACAGCGGAATCGATCCTCGGTGCTTACAATAATATCGTAGTTCCCATGCTGGATTCTGTGCAGCGTCCATCTCAGCACGTAATTGACAGCTTGAGTAAAGTTTACAGTGATCAGCTTGTGCGTTCCAACGAGGAGTTTGCAGCCCGTCAGTTGGAGTTTTTAAAAAAGTCGGGGTTGTTGGAGTTGTAGTCAGCGTCAAAGGGTTGGCTTTTACATCTGATTGATCATCCGGAGCAGGTAAGCCTATACGTCGTATGATAACAAAAGAGATCAAGTCAGAAATCAATAACTGCCGGGAAATATTCCCCAACCTGTCCTCCGGGTGATCTTAGATTAGGTAAAGGAAATTCAGCGTAACCCGCGGAAGAGATAGAACAGGCGGTATAACGCTTCCATGAAGTTGCTTGATACGTCTTGATGCAACGCCATAATCCGTGTCATCCGTTAATCGGCGTAATCCGTGATTCAGACGACTTCCGAGGTGATGAGCATCGGGGTTGGTTCCATTTACCGCTAAGACGCCGAGGCGCTAAGGAGCGCAAAGAAAACTGAAACACGAATTCGAAGGAATTCAGACGACCGCGGCGCCCTCAGCAGGGGTGGCCCAGGGATTTATCAAAAAGTCGTAAATTTATCGAAGAGCGTGCGGCCTGGCACAAGCATGTGATTCTATGAAGAGATGGTGCATTTCTGTTTGTATTGCGTCAATCCTGATGATTGCATGTGAGAACGAGCTTCAATGAGTGTATAACATTTATGACTCTTGCTTGAAAAAAGTACAACTCGAAATACCTTCACCTGCTTCTTAAGGTCTGACGTTACGAATGCTCGCCTGTCGTGAAGCCGCTCTCTGTTTCGAACACTTTTGTTCAAATTCGTACGGTTCAGTATAGTTCATACCGCAAAATTCGCTGATTCTGCGGCGAACCAAATCTGGCATAATTGTTATTCCTACATTTAGGAAATAATGTTCCTTCATGAAGAAATACTATTTAGGAGAGTTTGAAGAGATCGTCATACTCACCATTGCGGTCCTTTACAAAGAGGCATACGGAGTATCCATCAAAAAAGAAATCGAGACGCGGCTTTCCCGAAGCGTAAGCATGGGGGCACTGCATACAGCGCTCGTCCGGCTGGAAGACAAAGGCTACATCAAATCATTCAACGGAGAGGCTACTGAAGAAAGGGCAGGGCGTCCTAAAAAATATTTTCAGATCACAGCGCTGGGAAAAAAGGCGATGGCTCATTCAAGAGAAACGCGCGAAGACCTGTGGAAATCAATTCCAAAAATAGCTTTGGAACTTAAAGCGCTTACGTGAGCTATGCAAAATTTACCACCAAGGCTTTTTCTCCGGCTCTTCCGCTGGTATTGCCACCCGAAGCTGCGGGATCATATTGAAGGTGACCTCATCGAAGTGTACAATGAGCGGCTCCGGACGTCAGGCAAGCGCATCGCTGACCGAAAATTTATCATTGATGTGGCGCTGCTCTTCCGGCCGGGCATCATAAGACCCTTTGAGGGACCAAAAAACTTAACGACATACAGTATGTACAAGAGCTATTTCAAGATCGGATGGAGAAATGTTTTAAAGAGTAAAAGTTACTCCGCTATCAACATCGGTGGACTGGCCATCGGAATGACGGTCGCGATATTCATCGGGCTGTGGATTCACGATGAGCTATCGTTCAATAAATACCACGAGGATTATGAGCACATTGCACAGGTTTGGAGCGGGGACTCGGATCCTGTAACGGGTGAGATCTCCGGTTCTTATTCCATGCAGTATCCTGTAGGGACGATACTCAAGAGCAACTACCCGCAATATTTCGAGCATGTGCTGATGGCGTGGGGTCCCGGCGACCACACACTTTCATCGGGTGACAAACTTTTCAACCGAACAGGCATGTTCATCGACCGAGGCGTTAT
>Ga0307416_100001742_pt1 | contig 12039 bp, 10 predicted proteins | sample DK1Cmetagenome_2_FD_203821 | JGI IMG/M metagenome (GOLD analysis project Ga0307416, IMG submission 203821) | Maize rhizosphere microbial communities from greenhouse at UC Davis, California, United States - DK15-C-3 | ecosystem: Host-associated > Plants > Roots > Rhizosphere > Soil | place...
TGGGCGGCGTGCGGGTCAGCCCGAAAGCGGACATCACTCTGCGCGGAGACCTGCCCTGTGACGATCCGGCCGAGCTGCGGGCCAAGCTGGCCGCCGCGGTGCTCGGCACGGTCGCCGCCGAGATCGCCGGGCTGCTGACGCGGCACCACGGCGCGGACCCCTTGCGCCTGTGGGGAATCATCGCCAGGGCGATCACGGACAAAGAGCTGCGAACCAGTCCCCTGCCGCTGAAGGCGACCACCGCGATGCGACTGGCCGCCGACCCGCTGCGGGACGTGTGGTGCCACCTGGACAACCCGATGGCGGGAGCCTGATGACACACAGCCTGACCGGCCGGCGCCTGGCCGTCGCCGCCGCGCACGCCGAGGCCGCCCTGGCCGTGCACGCGCCGGACCTGGTGGACGGGTTCGCGGCCGCGCTGCCGGTCGCCGCCGACACGGTGGGCCGGCGGCTACGCGGGGCGCTGGTGCGCGAGGACATCGGCGACGCCCGGGCCCGGCACGCCGGGCAGGGGGTGGCGCACGGGTTCGACCGGGTGGAGTTCGCCGAGGCGGGCGCCGACGACCCGGTCGAGCTGCTGATCGGCATCGACGCGCCGGGCTTCGCCGCGGAGCTGCGCAACGCCGTCGTGAACCTGGCGATCGCGATGGCCCGGCCGGGCGGCGCGGATGCCGGGATCGAGGGCCTGGAACGGCTCGCGGTCGCCGGGCACAACCTGCACCCCTGCGGGCGTACCCGGCTGGGCTGGGACACCACCGACGTGCTCGCGCACGACCTCGAAGCCGGGCACACCGCCGTGGGTTTCGTCGCGGTCCGCGACGACGGTCATCTCGGCGACGACGTCGGCGCCGCCCTCACCGAGGTGTACCCGTGGCTGCCGGGAGCGCCCGCCGGATATCGGCTGCAGCCGGTGCACGCCTGGCAGCGCGACGCGATCCTGCGACAGCGCTACGGCGACCTGCTGCGCGACGGCGCCCTGCAGATCATGGACGCCACCCTGGACGCGGTGCCGACCGCCGCGCTGCGCACCCTGCTGCTGCCGCCCGGCGCGGACGGCCGCCGCCGCTACCTCAAGGTGTCGCTGGACATCCAGGTCACCTCGACGCGGCGCAGCATCAGCGTGGCCAGCACCCGCAACGGCCCGGCGGTGTCCGGGCTGCTGCACCGCATGGCCGCCGACGATCCCGACGGTCACCGGCTGATCCTGCTCGCCGAGACGGCCGGCGCCGCGGTCCCGGCGGGTTCGGGGCGGGACATCTCGGCCATCCTGCGCGACGGCGTCGACCACCGTCTGTCCCCGACGGAGCGCGCGATCCCGGGCGGGGCGGTCGGCGCCCAGCTGCCCGCGCTGATCGCGGAGTCACGACTCGAACCGGCGGACTGGCTGGAGCGCTACGCCCGCCTGCTGCTCCCGCCGCTGCTGCGGTTCACCGCCCTGGGCGTCGCCTTCGAGGCGCATCTGCAGAACTGCCTGCCCACCTTCGTCGGCGGCGTGCCGCATCGGCTGGTGCTGCGCGACTTCGCCGGGCTGCGGCTGCACCGGGCGCGGCTCGCGGCGAACGGCTTCGCGGTCAGCCTGTGGCCCGGCTCGGTGGTCGGCACCGACGACGAGGGCACGCTGCGCGCCAAGATCGGCTACACGGCGTTCCAGGCGCATCTCGGCGAGGTGGTGATCCGGCTGGGCGAGTCGCACGGCCTGGACGAGGCCGCGGCGTGGCGGATCGTGCGGCGCGTGGTCGACGAGACGTACGACGGGCTGGGTGGTGATCCGGTCGCGCGGCGGGACCACGCCGCGTTCACCGCGCCGCGGGTGCCGCACAAGGCCCTGGTCAGGATGCGGCTCGGCGGGGACGGCGACGCGTACCTGCCGGTGCGGAACCCGCTGCATGCGTCCGCCTGAGTGGGTGGCCGCGGCGCTGCGGGCGCTGCCGCGGCCGCGCTGCGCGTTCGCCTACGACACGTCCGTCGTGCGCGCTCAGGCGGAGCGGCTGCGGGCCGCCTTCGGTGACAAGACCGTCCTGCTGTACGCGGTGAAGGCCAACGGCAACACCTCGGTGGTGAGCGCCCTCGCCGACGCCTGCGACGGACTGGACGTGGCCTCGCGCGGCGAGCTCGACCTCGCGGTGGCCGCGGGCGCCCGCCGCATCGTGGTCAGCGGCCCGGCCAAGACCGACGACCTGCTCGCCGCGGCGGTCCGCGCGGGCGCCCAGATCAACGTCGAGAGCCGCCACGAGCTGCTGCGCCTGCCGCCCGGGGCGCGGATCGCGATCCGGGTGAACCGGCGCGGCGCGGCGCTGCCCGGCAGCCACGCGATGACCGGGACGCCGACGCCGTTCGGGGTGGACGAGTCGGAACTGCCCGCCCTGATCGGCTCCGGCCCGGAGATCGAGGGCTTCCACCTGCACGCGGTCTCCAACAACCTGGACGCCGCCGCACACTCGGCTTTCGCCCGAGAGAGCTTGGCCTGGTCGGTGCGGACGGCCGAGCGGTTCGGCATCGAGCTGCGGTCGGTCAACGTCGGCGGCGGCCTCGGCGTCGACTACCGGTCCGAGGACACCATCGATCTGTCGGTGTTGCGGACGTCGTGGCCGGCACCACCGGCCGGTGTGGAGCTCGTCGTCGAGCCCGGCCGGATCCTGGCCGCGGACGCCGGCTGGTACGCCGCCGAGGTGCTGGACCTCAAACGCACGCACGGCCGCTGGTTCGCGGTGCTGCGCGGCGGCACCCACCACTTCCGGCTGCCGGCCGCGTGGGGCTACAGCCACCCGTTCACGGTGCTGCCGATCGACGAGTGGCCGTACGGCTGGCCGCGGCCGGAGATCCGGGACGCCGAGGTGGACGCGGTCGGTGAGCTGTGCACGCCGCGGGACGTGCTCGCCCGCGCCCGGCACGTGGACCGGCTGCGGATCGGCGACCTGCTGGTGTTCGGCCGGGCGGGCGCGTACGGCTGGGACATCTCGCACCACGACTTCCTGCGGCACGAGCCGCCGGAGTTCCTGATTCGATGATCCCGATTCACCGATTCACCGATTCCACGGTTCACCGGTTCACCGTGCGGTGAAGACCGCCCGCCAGCGCGCCGAGAACGGGTCGTCGGCGGCCGGGAACTCGTCGATCGACGCGGCGTCCAGCCCGTCGCCGGCGAACGACTCGACCTCGTCGCGGGTCAGCGGCCACGGCGGCCCGTCGTCGCTGGGCTCGTCGACCTTCGCGGCCAGCACCAGCAGCGTGCCGCCGGGCGCGACGAGCGTGCCGACCGACGCGATCGCCCGGTCCCGCAGCGCGCGCGGCAGGGCCTGCACGTTGTTGCTCTCCACCACCAGGTCGAAGTGGCCCTGCCAGGACGCCGGCGGGTCGAGCAGGTCGGCCACCACGTACCGCACCAGCGAATGCGGATGGCGCTCGCGGGCCACGCGTACCGCGGTCTCGGAGATGTCGAAGGCGGTGGTCGCGAAGCCCAGAGCGGCCACGAACTCGGCGTCGCGGCCCAGGCCGCAACCCACCACCAGGGCTCGGCGGCCCGCCCCGGACACCCGGGTCTCCGCCGCCCACTCGGACAGCAGCGGCGTCGCCGCGGGCCGGTCCCACGGCACCTCGGCAGTGCCCTGCTCGGCCTCGGCGTAGAGCCGCTCGAACCAGCCGGTCGGATCCCCGGCGGCGAGCGACGCCTTGGCCAGCCGATCGGTGTCCCGCGCGTCGTCGTCCATCTAAGGTTTATAACCCGCGCGCAGCTCCCGTAGCGCCCGCCGGCGGACGTCGCCGGTGAGGGTGTCGATGTAGAGGCGGCCGTCGAGGTGGTCGGTCTCGTGCTGCAACGCCCGCGCGAGGAAGCCCTCACCCTCGATGACCAGCGGCTCGCCGTACTGGTCCTGGCCGGTGGCGACCACCCGCATCGCCCGCTTGGTGGGGAACCACAGGCCGGGCACCGACAGGCAGCCCTCGTCGTCCTCCTGCTCGCCCTCGAAACCGGACAGCACCGGGTTGACCATGTGCCCGACGACGTCGTCGACGTTGTACGCGAACAGCCGCAGGCTGACCCCGATCTGCGGCCCGGCGACCCCGGCACGGCCCGGCTCGCGGACCGTGTCCTCCAGGTCGCGCACCAGCGAGCGCAGCTCGGCGTCGAAGACCTTGACCGGGTCGGCCTCGGTGCGCAGAACCGGGTCACCGATCACCCTGATGGGCCGAATCGTCATGCCCGCAAGGCTATCCGGTCGTTACCGAGCGGTATCGGCAAGGAAGGCGGGTTGCGGACGTGGTGAACCATGAGTGATCGGATGGGCGTACACATCTACCAGAAACGGAAACGGTGGATACGCAGAGTGTCCGTCTGTGCCAACTTGGCTAGCCATTCGGTCAGCGATTCGCACCGACAGTCCGTCATCAAACCGGACGGCGGAGCCAAGCTCGGCGGGTCACCCGAGTCGCTTCGGCGACAACCGGACGAACATGACAGACAGTAACCCCAGGCCAGAGCATCGAGAGGCCCCGATGAGACGGACGGAGGTGTCGGGAAGTGGTCGGCAGCGCCCCTACCGTGGATCCTTGGAAGCGAGGATTCTTGAGCGAGGACGCCGTCACCCATGCAGTCCGATGTCGTTCGGATTGAGGTAACGTTCGTCACCGCGATGGTGAGTCATCACACAGCCCCCTGACCGGAGATACCCCGATGTGCCAGCACAACACCCCTTGCCCGCCTGCCGACGCCGTGGATCGCGAAGCGGCCCTGATCGTCGCCACCTGCCGGGAGCAGGGTTGGAGCCTGCTCTGCAACGGAGTGATCATCTTCGAGGACACCGGCGAGATCCTGCCCGACGGCACGCTGATCCAGCCACACCGCGGGCCGGCCAAGCACGCCCTCGCCGCATAAATCGTAAAGTTTCCTGGCCGTCACTCAGGGTGACGGCCAGTTGTCAGTCTTCGAACGCCTCCGGAGACGGGCACGAGCACACCAGATGCCGGTCGCCGTACGCCCCGTCGATCCGCCGCACCGGCGGCCAGTACTTCGCCGCACGGTCCACACCCGCCGGGTAACCCGCCACCGACCGCGGGTACGCGTGACCCCACTCGTCCGCCGACACCGACGCCGCCGTGTGCGGGGCGTTCGCGAGCGGATTGTCGTCCTTCGGCCAGTCCCCCGCCGCCACCGCGGCGATCTCCGCCCGGATGGCGATCATCGCGTCGCAGAACCTGTCGAGCTCCTCCAGGTCCTCGCTCTCGGTCGGCTCCACCATCAGCGTGCCGGCCACCGGGAACGACATGGTCGGCGCATGGAAGCCGTAGTCGATCAACCGCTTCGCCACGTCGTCCACCGAGACGCCGGTCGCCTTCGTGATCGGGCGCAGGTCGAGGATGCACTCGTGGGCGACCAGCCCGTCGTCGCCGGTGTAGAGCACCGGGTAGTGGTCCCGCAGCCGCGCCGCGACGTAGTTGGCCGAGAGCACCGCCACCGACGTCGCCGCCGCCAGCCCGTCCGGGCCCATCATCCGCAGGTACGCCCACGAGATCGGCAGGATGCCCGCCGAGCCGTGCGCCGCCGCCGACACCGCGTGGTGCTCGCCCGGCTCCAGCGGGTCGCCCGGCAGGAAGTCGGCCAGGTGCGAGCGCACCGCCACCGGGCCCACGCCGGGACCGCCGCCGCCGTGCGGGATGCAGAACGTCTTGTGCAGGTTGAGGTGCGACACGTCGGCGCCGAACTTCCCCGGCCGGGCGAAGCCCACCAGCGCGTTCAGGTTGGCCCCGTCCACATAGACCTGACCGCCGGCGTCGTGCACCTTCGCGCACAGGTCCGCGATCCCGGTCTCGTACACGCCGTGCGTCGACGGGTAGGTCACCATGATCGCGGCCAGCCGGTCGGCGTGCTGCTCGATCTTCGCGTCCAGGTCGCCCAGGTCGACGTTGCCGTTGTCGTCGCAGGCCACCACGACCACTCGCATGCCGGCCATCACCGCGGACGCGGCGTTCGTGCCGTGCGCGCTGGACGGGATCAGGCAGACGTCCCGTTCGTCGTCGCCGCGCGAACGGTGGTACCCCCGGATCGCCAGCAGCCCGGCCAGCTCGCCCTGCGAACCGGCGTTCGGCTGCACCGACACCGCGTCGTAGCCGGTGAGCTCGGCCAGCCAGCCTTCGAGCTGGGCGACGAGGGACTCGTAGCCGGCGGTGCGCGACGCCGGGGCGTACGGGTGGATGTTCGCGAACTCCGGCCAGGTGATCGGCTCCATCTCGGCGGTCGCGTTCAGCTTCATCGTGCACGACCCGAGCGGGATCATCCCCCGGTCCAGCGCGTAGTCCTTGTCCGACAGCCGGCGCAAGTAGCGCAGCATCCCGGTCTCGGAGTGGTGCGTCGAGAAGACCGGGTGGGTGAGGAAGTCGCTGGTCCGCTTGAGCTGCTGCGGGATGACTTCCTTAGCCGTGGCCTTCTCGGCGCCGAACGCCTTCCGGACCGCCGCGACGTGCGCGTCCGTGGTGGTCTCGTCGGTCGAGACCGACACGTGGTCGGCGTCCACCAGGCGCAGGTCGATGCCCTCCGCGGCCGCCGCCGCGACGATCTCGGCGGCGCGGCCGGGCACGCGCACGGTCACGGTGTCGAAGAACGCGGCGTGGGTGGTCTCGAGGCCGGCCGCGAGATCCAAGGCCTTCTGATGGGTACGCCGGGCGATCGCCCGCAACCCGCCCGGACCGTGGTACACCGCGTACATGCTCGCCATCACCGCGAGCAGCACCTGCGCGGTGCAGATGTTGCTGGTCGCCTTCTCCCGCCGGATGTGCTGCTCACGGGTCTGCAGGGCGAGGCGGTACGCGGGCTGGGAGTCGGCGTCGCGCGACACCCCGACCAGGCGGCCGGGCAGCGACCGCTCGAGGCCGGCCCGCACCGCCAGGTAGCCGGCGTGCGGCCCGCCGAACCCGAGCGGCACCCCGAACCGCTGCGTGGTGCCGGCCGCGATGTCCGCGCCGATCTCGCCCGGCGCGCGCAGCAGCGTGAGCGCCAGCAGGTCGGCGGCCACGGTGACCAGGGCACCGGCGGCGTGGGCCCGCTCGATGAGCGCGGTGTGGTCCCGGATCGCCCCGGACGCGCCCGGGTAGTGCAGGTGCAGGCCGAAGAACTCATCCGGCAGGGCGGCGCCGTCCGGATCGTCGCCCAGGTCGACGAGGCGCAGCTCGATGCCGAGCGGCTCGGCCCGGGTGCGGAGCACGGCCAGGGTCTGCGGGAACGTGTCGGCGTCCACCACGTACACCGAAGACTTGACCTTCGACCCGCGCCTGGCCAGGGTCATCGCCTCGGCGACCGCGGTGCCCTCGTCCAGCATCGACGCGTTCGCGGTGGCCAGCCCGGTCAGGTCGGTGACCATGGTCTGGAAGTTCAGCAACGCCTCGAGCCGGCCCTGGCTGATCTCCGGCTGGTACGGCGTGTACGCGGTGTACCAGGCCGGGTTCTCCAGCACGTTGCGCCTGATCACCGCCGGGGTGTGCGTGCCGTAGTAGCCGAGCCCGATCATCGGCGTGGTGACCTGGTTGCGGCCGGCCAGCTCGCGCAGCTCGGCGAGGGCCTCCTCCTCCGAGGCCGCGGCCGGCAGATCCAGCGTGCCGTGCCAGCGGATCACCTCGGGGACCGCCGCGTCCATCAGGTCGTCCAGCGTCGGATACCCGATCGCCTTGAGCATCGTGGCCTGCTCGTCGGCGTCCGGGCCGATGTGGCGGTTAGCGAAGGTCGTCATGGGCGCACTCCTGGCGGAAGGTCACGTGAAAGACCCTCCCCCTCTGTCATACCCAGAGGCACTTCAGAGTCGCCTGCCCGCGCGGTCCTTTTGCCTGAGAGGTTCCGGGGAGGATTTGCCCCTTCGGCGCCGCCGGCCCATGGTGCTGGGCTGCGAACTCTCCCGCGCGGCTGGGGCCAAACCTACCAGCGCGAATCTTGTCGTAGCGCATCCCTATGGTGTGGCGTATGACCTACTCCGCCGCGGACGACCGCTACGACACGATGACCTACCGCCGGGCCGGCCGCTCCGGCCTGCGTCTGCCCGCGATCTCGCTGGGCCTGTGGCACAACTTCGGCGACGGCCGAGCCTTCGAGACCCAGCAGGCCATCGTCGCTCGCGCCTTCGACCTCGGCGTCACCCATTTCGACCTGGCCAACAACTACGGGCCGCCGCCGGGCAGCGCGGAGGCCAACTTCGGCCGGATGCTCGACGCCGGCCTGCGCCGCTACCGCGACGAGATCGTGGTCAGCACCAAGGCGGGCTACTACATGTGGGAGGGCCCGTACGGCGAGTGGGGCTCGCGGAAATACTTGGTCTCGTCGCTCGACGCGTCGCTGCGCCGCATGCGGCTGGACTACGTCGACATCTTCTACCACCACCGGCCCGACCCGGACACGCCGCTCGAGGAGACGATGGGCGCGCTCGACGCGGTGGTCCGGGCCGGCAAGGCGCTGTATGTGGGCATCAGCAACTACACCGCCGAGCAGACCACGCAGGCCGCCGCGATCCTGCGCGAGCTGGGCACGCCGCTGCTCATCCACCAGCCGTCGTACTCGATCCTCAACCGCGCCATCGAGCGCGACCACCTGCTCGACGCCCTCGAGCGGGCCGGCGCCGGGTGCATCGCGTTCAGCCCGCTGCAGCAGGGCCTGCTGACCGACCGCTATCTCCACGGCATCCCCGACGACTCGCGCGTGCGCACCAGCGTGTTCCTCGACGAGAGCGCGCTGGACAGCAAGACCCTGGGCCGCATCCACGCGCTCAACGACATCGCTCGCGACCGGGGCCAGTCGCTGGCGCAGATGGCCCTCGCCTGGGCGTTGCGCGACCCGCGGATGACCAGCCTGATCATCGGTGCGTCGAGCATCGCGCAGCTGGAGAACAACGTGGCGGCCCTGCAGGGCCCGGAGCTGTCCAAGGACGAGCTGGACGCGATTGACGGCACGGTGCTGGACCTGTGACGACGATGCCGATGGTCGTGAGCGGCCGCGCACCACGCCTAGCGCGTCCTAGGATGCTAGGTATCGATCGGCCCGGGGTTACCCTGTGACCATGACCAGGCCCGTCGTGCATCTCGCGCGGCCGCACCGCCCCGTGGTGGTGGCCGGGAGCCTGCACGAGCTGACCGGGCCCGAGCACGGGCTGGTGGAACTGCCGCTGCGGCTGTGGTGGGGCCCGCCGCGCGCGTTCGACCTCGACGACCCCGACGCGCTGCTGTGGATGTACGAGAACGTGCTGCGCGAGGCGGTCCGGGTCGAGGAGCTGCGCGCGTGGCTGCACGGGCCGACGCTGGTCCAGGTCTGGCCCCGGCTCAATCTCCCCCGCGGCGTGCGCGCCGCCTGGGAGGCACGGCATCGCTGTCTGAAGCGGTGACCGACTTCTTCACCGACGTGGCCCGCGTCGCGCTGCGGGTCGCCACCAAGCACGGGTTCGTCCTCGGCGGCGGCGTCGCCTGGCTGGTCAACGGCCTCGTCCGGCGCCCCACCGAGGACGTCGACCTGTTCACCGACGCCGCGGACGGCGTGACCGCGGCGGCCGGTGAGGTGGCCGCCGCGCTGGCCGCGGCCGGATACTCGGTGGCCCGGGAGACGCCCGACGAGATGTTCGCCGGGATGGACGACAACCTGCGCGAGTTCCTGGTCGCCGACGGTGACCGGGCGCTGCGCCTCACCCTGTGCCGGCTGGACCGCCGCCGGGCGCCCGTGGTGATGGACGTCGGCCCGGTCATGCACCTCGACGACCTGGTCGCGACGAAGGTGGCGGCGCTGGTCGGGCGGCGTGAGGTCCGCGACTACATCGACGTGGCGGCCGCCCTTTCCCGGTACTCGCTCGCCCGCGTGCTCGAGCTGGCGAAGGCCGCGGATCCGGCGATCGAGCCCTCCGATGTGCGAGACGCCGGCCGCTATCTCGATCAGCTCGACGACTCCCGGTTCGCCGTCTACGGCCTGGGCCCGGCTGAGGTCGCCGGATTGCGGGCGGCGTTGCGCGACTGGCCCCGCTGAGTCCCGCTACCGATTCGCACCCGGGGCCGTCCCGATCGGCAACTGACGGCCCGCAATCTTTGTGTCAGGTCCCCCCGGAAACACCTCACACAAGGAGCTCCCCCACCATGCGTACCCGTATCGGCTCCACCATCGCCGTCATCGTCGCCGCCGTCGGCCTCACCGCCGGTGTCGCGGGCCCGATCTACTCGGCGTTCGGCGGCGACGCGCCGGCCACGACCACGGTTCAGGCCGGAAAGATCATGAGGGCCGGAACGATCATGCAGTAACTCCTCCACAGCAGGACTGGCCGGGTACGAGCGCTCGTACCCGGCCATTCCTTTGTCTATAGGCTTGACGAACCATGACGCTGACCGACCGCCTCCCGAATGATGCCGATCCCGAAACCGTCCTCGACGCCTTCCAGAGCTGGGTCGGTGAGCAGGGCCTGACGCTGTACGCGCATCAGGAGGAGGCGCTGCTGGAGATCGCCACCGGGTCGAACGTCATCCTCAACACCCCCACCGGCTCCGGCAAGAGCCTGGTCGCGACCGGCGCCCACTTCGCCGCGCTGGCCGACAAGCGCACCACCTTCTACACCGCGCCGATCAAGGCCCTGGTGTCGGAGAAGTTCTTCGCGCTCTGCCAGGTCTTCGGCGCGCACAACGTCGGCATGCTGACCGGCGACGCGAGCGTCAACGCGGACGCGCCGATCATCTGCTGCACCGCCGAGATCCTCGCCAACCTGGCGCTGCGCGAGGGCGCGGCGGCCGACGTCGGCCAGGTCGTCATGGACGAGTTCCACTTCTACGCCGAACCCGACCGGGGCTGGGCCTGGCAGGTGCCGATCATCGAGCTGCCGCAGGCGCAGTTCCTGCTGATGTCGGCCACGCTCGGCGACACGACCCGCTTCGTCGACGACCTGTCGCGGCGCACCGGCCGGTCGACCGCGGTGGTCGCCACCGCCGAGCGGCCGGTCCCGCTGCTCTTCGAGTACGCGATGACGCCGCTGCACGAGACGATCGAGGAGCTGCTGACCACCCGGCAGGCGCCCGTCTACATCGTGCACTTCACGCAGGCCGCCGCCCTGGACCGCGCGCAGGCCCTGATGAGCATCAACATGTGCACGCGCGCGGAGAAGGACGCGATCGGCGCGGCCATCGGCAACTTCCGGTTCACGGCGGGCTTCGGGCGCACCCTCTCCCGGCTCGTCCGCCACGGCATCGGGGTGCATCACGCCGGCATGCTGCCCAAGTATCGCCGCCTGGTGGAGACGCTCGCCCAGGCCGGCCTGCTCAAGGTCATCTGCGGCACGGACACCCTCGGCGTGGGCATCAACGTGCCGATCCGCACGGTGCTGTTCACCGGACTGTCCAAATACGACGGCGTGAAGACCCGGCTGCTGAAGGCGCGCGAGTTCCACCAGATCGCCGGGCGCGCCGGCCGGGCCGGCTTCGACACCGTCGGCACCGTGATCGTGCAGGCGCCCGAGCACGTGATCGACAACGAGCGGATGCTGGCGAAGGCCGGCGACGACCCGAAGAAGCGCCGCAAGGTGGTCCGCAAGAAGCCGCCGGAGGGCACGATCGGCTGGGGCCGGCCCACCTTCGACCGGCTCGTCGAGGCCGAGCCCGAGCCGCTGACCTCGTCGTTCCAGGTGTCGCACGCGATGCTGCTGAACGTGCTCGGCCGCGGCGGCGACCCACTGCCCGCTCTGCGGCACCTGCTCACGGAGAATCACGAGGATCCACCGGCGCAGCGCCGGCACATCCGCCGGACCGTGGCGATCGCGCGGGCGCTGCTGGCCGGCGGTGTGATCGAGAAGTCTGACGGCGTCTACCGGCTCGTCGAAGACCTGCAGCTCGACTTCGCGCTCAACCAGGCCCTCTCCCCCTTCGCGCTGGCCTGCCTCGAGCTGCTCGACCGGGAGTCGCCGGACTATCCGCTGGACGTCGTGTCGGTCATCGAGGCGACCCTGGAGGATCCGCGGCAGGTGCTGTCGGCGCAGCGGCAGAAGGCGCGCGGCGAGGCGGTCAACGCGATGAAGGCCGAAGGCATCGAGTACGAGCAGCGGATGGAGT
>Ga0307416_100001748_pt1 | contig 12022 bp, 8 predicted proteins | sample DK1Cmetagenome_2_FD_203821 | JGI IMG/M metagenome (GOLD analysis project Ga0307416, IMG submission 203821) | Maize rhizosphere microbial communities from greenhouse at UC Davis, California, United States - DK15-C-3 | ecosystem: Host-associated > Plants > Roots > Rhizosphere > Soil | place: USA...
ACCGACACGGAAGTGCAGATCACCACCCACGCTGACATCGGTTCGGGCGCCGACATCACCGGCACCACCGTCGCCGCGCGCAAGCTGCTGGACATCCTGCGCGCGCTGCCGGAAGCCGGCGACGTGACCATGACCCTGCTGAACAAGCGCCTGACCGTCCAGAGCGGCAAATCGCGCTTTGCGCTGCAGACCCTGGCCGCCGAAGAATTCCCGACCGTCCAGCAAGCCGACACCTTCACCGCCTCGTTCCAGCTGCCGCAAAAAACCCTGAAGCACCTGTTCAACATGGTGCACTTCTCGATGGCGCAGCAGGACATCCGCTACTACCTGAACGGCCTGCTGCTGGTCCTGGACGGCAATAAAGTCATCGCCGTGGCGACCGACGGCCACCGCCTGGCGTTCTGCCAGGTGGAGACCGACCAGAGCTTCGCCCGCGAAGAAGTGATCATCCCGCGCAAGACCATCATTGAGCTGCAACGCCTGCTGGAAGAAACCGACGACGCCGTCGCGCTGGACATCGCCGCCTCCCAGGTCAAGCTGAAGTTCGCCGACATCGAGCTGGTCTCCAAGCTGGTGGAAGGCAAGTTCCCCGACTACACCCGCGTGATCCCGAAGGGCTACACCAACAACTTCACCATTGGCCGCGAAGAGCTGCTGCGCTCCCTGCAGCGCGCCGCGATCATGACCAGCGATAAGTTCAAGGGCGTACGCTGCATCATCACCCCCGGCTCGCTGAAGATCTCGTCCACCAACGCGGACCAGGAAGAAGCGGTCGAAGAACTGGAAATCGACTACGGCGGCGACAGCGTGGACATCGGTTTCAACGTGACCTACCTGCTGGACGTGCTGAACAACCTGAAGTGCGACCAGGTGAACGTAGCGCTGGGCGACAGCAACTCGTCGGCCCTGATCTCGATCCCCGAGAACGCGGACTTCAAGTACGTCGTCATGCCAATGCGTATCTAAGGACCCGCCCGGGTCCTATAAGAAGAGCAGAAAAGAAATTCGTTAAGAGAGAAAGCAGTCCATGTCCGAAAGCCACAACGAACAACCCAAGGCCAATGCAGAAGAATACGGCGCCGCCTCGATCCAGATCCTGGAAGGCCTGGAAGCGGTGCGCAAGCGTCCCGGCATGTACATCGGCGACACGTCCGACGGCACCGGCCTGCACCACCTGGTATTCGAGGTGCTGGACAACTCGATTGACGAATCTTTGGCCGGTCACTGTACCGAGATCCACGTCACCATCCACAGCGACAACTCGATCTCCATCACCGACAACGGCCGCGGCATTCCCGTCGGCCTGAAGATGGACGACAAGCACGAACCAAAGCGCTCCGCCGCCGAAATCGTGCTGACCGAGCTGCACGCCGGCGGCAAGTTCGACCAGAACTCGTACAAAGTCTCCGGCGGCCTGCACGGCGTGGGCGTCTCCTGCGTGAACGCACTGTCCAAGCTGCTGCGCGTGACCATTCGCCGCGACGGCAAAGTGCACCAGATGGAATTCGTGCGCGGCGTGCCGCAGAACCGCGAACTGGAAATGCGCGACGGCGTGCAGGTCTCCCCGATCAAGGTGATCGGCGAATCCGACAAGCGCGGCACCGATGTGCACTTCTGGGCCGACGAGCAGATCTTCACGCACGTGGAATTCCACTACGAGATCCTGGCCAAGCGTATCCGCGAACTGAGCTTCCTGAACAACGGCGTCAACATCAAGCTGACCGACCAGCGCAACGGCAAGGAAGAGATTTTTGCGTTCGAAGGCGGCACCCGCGGCTTCGTTGAATACATCAACAAAGCCAAGACCGTGCTGCACCCGACCGTGTTCCAGGCCACCGGCGAACGCCAGTCGGACCAGAACACCACCATTTCGGTCGACGTGTCGATGCAGTGGAACGACGCCTTCAACGAACAGGTGCTCTGCTTCACCAACAACATTCCGCAGCGCGACGGCGGCACCCACCTGACCGGCCTGCGCGCGGCAATGACCCGCGTGATCAACAAGTACATCGACGAGAACGACTTCGCCAAGAAGGCCAAGGTCGAAATCGCCGGCGACGACATGCGCGAAGGCCTGACCTGCGTGCTGTCGGTCAAAGTACCGGAACCAAAGTTCTCCAGCCAGACCAAGGACAAGCTGGTCTCGTCCGAAGTGCGCGGCCCGGTCGAAGAGATCGTCGCCAAGACGCTGACCGACTTCCTGATGGAAAAGCCGAACGACGCCAAGATCATCTGCGGCAAGATCGTGGAAGCAGCGCGCGCCCGTGAAGCGGCCCGCAAGGCACGCGACCTGACCCGCCGCAAAGGCATCATGGACGGCCTGGGCCTTTCCGCCAAGCTGGCCGACTGCCAGGAAAAAGACCCGGCCCTGTCCGAACTGTACATCGTCGAGGGTGACTCCGCAGGCGGCTCCGCCAAGCAGGGCCGCGACCGCAAGTTCCAGGCCATCCTGCCGCTGCGCGGCAAGGTGCTGAACGTGGAAAAGGCGCGCTTCGAGAAGATGCTGTCGTCCGAGCAGATCACCACCCTGATCGCCACCCTGGGCACCAGCATCGGCGCTGACGAATTCAATATCGAAAAGCTGCGCTACCACCGCATCATCATCATGACCGACGCGGACGTCGACGGCGCCCACATCCGCACCCTGCTGCTGACGCTGTTCTACCGCCAGATGCCGCAGCTGGTCGAACGCGGCCACATCTACATTGCGCAGCCGCCGCTGTACAAGGTCAAGGCCGGCCGCGACGAGCGCTACCTGAAGGACGACCTGGAAGAAGCAGGCTACATGATGAATGTAGCGCTGAACACCGCCGCCCTGACCCCGCGCGAAGGCGCCGACGTGATCCAGGGCGAAGCGCTGGGCGAACTGGCGCGCACCTACAACATGGCCAACGCCATCATGATGCGCCTGACCCGCGTGATCGACCGCGCCGCGCTGACCGCGATCATGACCGGCGTCACGCTGGACCTGACCTCGATCGACGCCGCGCAGGCATCGGCCAAGGCGCTGGAATCGAACATCAACGACAGCGCAGTGCACGTGACCGTGACCACGGACGAACTGTCCGAGAAGCACACCCTGGTCATCAAGCGCCTGCACCACGGTAACGTGAAGGTCTCCTCGATCGACGCCGACTTCGTACAGGGCGCCGACTACCGCGTGCTGGCCGACGCCGCTGCCACCTTCACTGGCCTGATCGGCGAAGGCGCCGTGATCCGCCGCGGCGAAGGCGAACGCACCAAGGAAAGCGCCGTGGTGGACTTCCACCACGCGATGCAGTGGCTGCGCGAAGAAGCGGAACGCACCGTCTCCAAGCAGCGCTACAAAGGCCTGGGCGAGATGAATCCATCGCAGCTGTGGGAAACCACCATGGACCCAACCGTCCGCCGCCTGCTGAAAGTGCAAATCGAAGACGCGATTGCCGCCGACCAGATCTTCACCACGCTGATGGGCGACGACGTTGAACCGCGCCGCAACTTCATCGAAGCAAACGCGCTGCGCGCTGGCAATATCGACGTGTAAAAAATTTGTAGGTGGTCCCAAAAGCTGGCATTTGGGGAACCATAAACTGGCAAAAAAACCAAGAGGCCCATGCAGCAATGCATGGGCCTCTTGCGTTAGGCCGTTGGGAGGAGCGGGGCCCGCTGAATTTAGCACCAAATTTAGCAGGCCCATGCTATGATGTAGCTATCAACCCTGAGGAGGTAACACATGAACTACTTTGATATTCAGCCAATCAGCTATCTCAAGACGAATCCTAGCGACGTGGTCAAACGAGTTCAAGAATCTCTCGAGCCGGTTGGAATAACTGTCAATGGCCGCGTTCAGGCAGTTATTCAAGACCCAATTTCGTTTCAGAAAACAAGGGATCAGCTCACGATGCTTCGCATTCTCGCAATCGGACAGCAGCAGATCGCAGAAGGTAAAGTAAGTGACCATGATGCTTTGTTTGACCGTCTTGAGGCTGAAGATAACGAAAGCACAAATCGCAAATGAAAATCTTGTGGACCGACGTAGCAATTGAGGACCTGTTGGAACTCCGTGAACATTGGCAAGCTGAGTCCAAAGAGTACTCCGCCAAACTTACGAAAGGCATTCGGGCTACTGTTGCGACGCTGAAAGAATGGCCTCATCAAAAAGGCACTTTTATTAAAGAGCTGGAAGACCTTAACCTGACTCAATATCGTCAGATTCTTCATGAGCAGTATCGAATTATCTTTGAGCGTGTGGAAAGTCAGGATACTTTCTTTATTCACATTGTTTGTCATACGAGGCGCGACCTTGATTCTCTTCTGCGCCGGCGCCAACTCAACAGTCATACCTAAGGAAGTACTGATTTATTCTCTGCCGATGTCAATCAGGACCGGCCTCGTCAGGGTGCTCATTCGCGAGTGCGATGCGGACGGGAACCTGCGTCCGGTCGGCTTCGTCGGCGACGTTGAAACTGCCTGCTAATGCATGGATATCTCCAGGCGCAATGCCGGCGTCGCGGAATTCGTCGCGCCAGGTCGATGCAATCGCCTTGACCTCGCTGATGATTGCACGCGCCTCGTCCTTGGTCAGCAGGAACCGGCCGCACTGTGAAAGGGCGTTGGCGATGGTGCTCGCCGGTCCGAATTCCCCGACGCCGATGCTTTGTGGCCGCCCTGGCGCTTCGATATGTGGAACGATATCAAAGGCTGGTGAAAGCCGGTACTGACCAGGTTGAAGCATCAGGAAAGCATGGTTGCGCAGATGGTCGTCAACGTTGCCTACCATGATGTTAAGGACCACGCGCCTATATAGCTCGTGCGAATCCGCGCGAGCATCCAACCCGTAGGGCCGCAACACTTCGGCAATGCCGGCGTACGAAAAGTTCGTCACATACTCCCGGCCATCTGGGCTGATAGGCCGCGGGTCCAGGAGACTGTGTGCGCTGGCGTAGTGAATCTGCTTGTCGTCGACCCGATCGCATCAACTTGATGCATAGATTCACCTTTTTACAGAAAAATGGTGTATCTATACACCAAAAAGACCAGCGCTTCAGGCCGGAGATTGCGTGGCCTGCAGGGCCGCGAGGGCGACGCTCCAGGAAATCCGCTCCTGTTCCAGCCGCAGCCGGTTTCCCCAGCGATGCTCTTTCAGTCCCTGGTACATGGCCAGCTCCGCCGGCTGCAGCATCGCCAGCTCCCCGGCGCGGCAGGGCTCCGCCTCCGTGGTCCACAGGTCAGAAAACTGCAGCAAGGTCGCCTCGTCCATCAGCACTGACCGGAGCTGCGGCAAGTGCTGGCGCGCGCGGTGCAGTATTGCGTAACCGTGGGTATCGATGTCCCCCCAATAGATGCCCTTGCTGTCCTGGATCCAGGGAATACGTGACAGCACGTCGACACGGTTGCCCAGGCCGATAAAGGCTACCGTGCCTGGCAGGTCGGGCAACGCCAGCCCGGTCTGCAGGTTTTCCACCACCAGCACGGTCGCCGGCGCCAGGTCCAGTGCGGCAACCTGCTCCAGCGGCGCACTGACGTCGCCCAGGCCCCGCATGGCCGCGCGCAGCGCGGGGTCGAGGATGCGCATGCGCACCAGCGCAGGCGGCGGTCGCAGCCCGCACAGGCGGTGGAAGTCCTCGTCCGGGGAAGGCAGGCCGCGAATGCCGGCCAGCAGCCTGGCCAGGAATCCCTTGCGCTGTTCGATCCATTTCGTATCCACGCCGGAAATCGGCAACTGGCGAAGGTACAGGCCTGACGATGGATTGCGTTCGAGCCAGGACAATACTGCCATCATCCGTTCGAAGTCGGCGTCGTCGATATCGGCCAGCGTGCCGAACAAGCGGGATGCGGTTTGCGCCAGTTGCGGCCAGGCCTCGCCAAGCGACCGATAGCGCCATTCGGCGCGCTGCCAGCGTTCCAGCTCGCCGATCCATGCACAGACGGCGCGCGGGCTATCCAGCTGCAGGCTCTCCGGCAGGCGCTGCGTGCCCAGCACGCGCCAGCGCCGCTCAACCCATTGCAGGCTGCCGTCGCCGCGCCAGTCGCGCCAGGCGCAGGCCCAGGCGCGCACGGCGTCCACCTGCTGCTGCGCCAGCGCTTCGCTCGGCACGCCCAGGGGAATCACCAAAGGCCAGTGCGGCGCTGCGGCGCCGGCATCCAGCCATTCGCGATGCTTGCCGGCGAAGCGTTTCGTCAGCAGCGCGCCCACATCATCCGGCAGCTTCATGCAGCGCCTCCGCACGCACCTCGGCCGCCAGTTTCAGGCGCCGCTGCCCTTCGTCATACTCGATCAGCAGCACCCCTGAATCGCGGCGATCGCGAATCGCGACAAAGCAGGCGCCGCCGATGAAAGGTTCGAGCGTCATCACGGACTTCAACGGCGTCGCGACGATCATCTGGAAACCGAAGTTGGCGAAGATGTTCATGGCGAGCGCAGTGAACTCGTTGTCCGCCTTGTCGAAGGCTTCGTCCAGCACCACCGGCGCGTAGACGGGCAAGCCGCTTTCGCTGCCGCCCAGCTGGTAGCGCAGCGCAGCCGCCAGCACGGTGGTGGCCAGCTTCTGCCGCTGGCCGCCGGATTTGCCGGCACCGCTTTCCAGCACGTCATGTTCAACGCCATGCTCGTCATACTCCCGGCCGATGAATTCGACATGCAGGCGCACGTCCAGCACGGATTCGCGCCAGCGCCGCAGTTCCGCGTCCTGGCTGGAAAGGCGGTCCACCAGGCGGCGCAGTTCAACGAACCTGGCCTCTGCCGCCTGCGGGTCGTCCTGCCAGGCATGGCTGAGGGCATCGAGGATGTCCTGCTTGAACTGGCGCACTTCGGGCAGCTGGCGATCCTTGGGCTGGATCTGCAGGTAAGTGTTGCGGTCCTCATTGCGGTTGAACGGCACCTGGCGCAGGCTTTCGTTCACCTGCTCCATGCGCGCCAGGATGGCCTTGCGGGCGTCGCTCAGGTAGGTGGAGAGGGCGGCCAGGTTCTGGTGGCTCTGGTTGCGCAGCAAGTCGAAGAAGCGCTGCTCGTGGCCCGGCAGGCCGTCCGTCTCCAGGCGTGCCAGCTTGGTAAAGAAGTCCGGCGCCGACGGCAACGCGGCGTCCAGCCCGTCGGCATCCGCGCGCCAGGCGCCGATAAAGACGGCGAACTGCGCTTCGATGTACTTGATGCAGTCGCCGATACCTTCGCTCAGGGCGAGCACGTCGTTCGAAATGCCCTTGCTCACGGCGCGATCGGCGCTGTCCACGTCCTTCAAGGCAGGTGCTTGCGGCAGCCGATGATAGCGTTCGTCCAGGCCGGCCTGCTGGTGCGGCGTCAAGGCTACGATGGACGGGTCCTCCTGCGCCGCAGCCAGCTGCTTCCCGTGCGCATCGACTTCCCGCTGGCGTGCCAGCAGCGAGACTTTCTCCTCCTCCAGCGCCGCCGCGGCTTTCCCGACCAGCTCGCGCTGCTGGCGCAGCCGCTCGTCGATCGCCTGCAGGCTGGCGTTGCTGTCCCGGATGGACGCCAGCTGGCGGTCGATGGCGCCGATGCGCTGCACCAGCGGTTCGGCTTCGATCTCATGCCACTGCAGGTTGACCAGGGTCTGGCATTGCAGCACGCGCACGGCTGCCGCGCGACGTTGCTGGCCAAGTGCCGCCAGCTGGTCATCCAGCGCCGCCTGCGCCCGGCCCAGCTCCTGCTCCTGCTGTTCAAACAGGGCCAGCTTGTCCCGGTTGTCGAAGCCGAGCACCCAGTAGCGGCGGTCGTTGACGCTGCTGCGGTCGTCCTTTTCATGGCGCGAGCGGTTGTGCTTGATCTGGCCTTCCTGCGTCAGGGCCCGCTCGGGCGCAGCGCGAAAGGCCTTCATCGACTCCACACACTCATAGTCGAAGCGCTGGCGCAGGTCGGCCTGCAGCCAGTCCGCAAAACGCCCGCCCTTGACATTGAGCTTGGCGACCAGCGACGAGGCGCGCAGCGGACGCGCCTGCGGCGGCTCGGCGCGGCTGGTGCGCAGGTAGACCAGCTTCTGCCCCAGGCTGGCGTCGTTGACATGGCTGGACAAGGCCGCGTAATGGTCCTCGTCGACCAGGATGGACAGCGCCAGGCCGTGCAGCACGCGTTCGATGGCGCCGCGCCAGGCTTCCTCCGCCGGCTTGACTTCGATCAGCTCACCGCCGAACGGCAGTGCATCGGGCCCGACGCCAATGGCGGCCGCCAACTGCCGCCGCATCTCCAGCATGTGGCCCGGGATACTGCTCGGCTGGCGGCGCAGCGACTGCAGTTCCTGCAGCACCTCATCGCGCTTGCGCTTGACGTCGTCGCGGGCGCGGCCCAGCGCCAGCAAGCGGTCCTCGCCGCCGGCCTGCTGCTGCCAGTCGTCCAGTTCCTGGCGCGCCTGGCCGACCAGGGCGGCGAAGCCGTCCGGCGAGCCGGCAAAGCTCCAGTCCAGGGCTTTGCAGGCATCGACCGCCTGCTTGCGCCGGGCCATGCGGCCGGCGCGCTGCTCGTCTAACAGCCGACGCTCGACTTCCAGCTGCTCGATGCGGTCGCCGCCGGCGGCGCTGCGCTGCTGCTCCAGGTCGCGCAGCGCCAGTTCACGATTGTCGAGCGTGCCGCGCAGCTGCTGGACGCGGCCGGACAGGCCCTCGGCCTCGATGCGCAGCGCGGCGATGTGCGCCATCAGCAGGCGAATGCGCAACTGTTCGCGGTAGCTGTGCAGCCCAGCCTCCAGCTCACGCAAGCCGTTGCGTTCCTGCTGCAGCGACTCCATCTGCTGGTGGCGCGCGCGGGCCGGCGCCAGGACCTGCACTTGGCGGCGCGCCGTCACTACCGACTGGTGGGCGGCATTCAGCTCGCCGAATTCATTGACCAGGCGATCCGCCACCTCGAAGGTTTCCGGCTTCTCCAGCATGAAGTCGCGCAGGAAGGTGTTCAGGTCGCCCACATTCTTGGCCGACTGGGTCTTGTGCAGCAGGCGCAGTGCCATTTCATTCTCGATGCCCAGCAGGCGGCAGAACCGTTCGCAGTACGGCCGGAACTCGTCCTTGATATGGGCATCCGGGTAGGCTTGCTTCAGCTTGCGCAGGTCGAAATTGGTGCTGCCGAAGTCCTGCAGCTCACGCAGGTCGAAAGGCCGCTCCAGCACCAGGAAGATGCGTTTGACGTCGGTATTGGCGTTACTGTTCCCGCGCAGCCAGAACAGCTGGACCAGCACCACGTCCTGCCCGCTGCCGCTGCGGTAATGCAGCGCGATGGCGGACCAGGTGGTGGCGCCCCCGCGCAGATAGCGGGTGCTGGTGACGCCGGACGCGCTGTCGCTCTGCGCCGACCAGGCGCCGCGCACATAGCTGACCAGGTTGCGGTCGCGCCCCGTGCGGTCGGCCTCGCGTGCCGCCGCATTGAAATCGATCCAGCGCGGCGGCACCAGCAGGGCGGAAAACGCGTCCAGCAAGGTCGACTTGCCGGCGCCGGAAGGGCCGACAATCAGGAAGCCGCGCTCGCTGATCGGGATCTCGTGCAGCCCGCTGAAAGTGCCCCAATTGAACACCTGCAGACGGGCCATGCGGAACTGGTCGTTCATTCCGTGTCCTCGTCGTCCAGCGGCTGGCGTTCCAGCGCCGGGGTGTCGCCGGCGGCCATGGCGTCGTAAAGTGCGGTCAGCGCCAGGATCTCCTCCGCCGTGAACAACAGCTTGAGCGTCGGCGAGATCTCGAAACGATCCTCGCTGGATCGGAACTTCTGCAGGATATTGTGCTTCTTCATCTTCTCGATCGAGGCCGCGATGCGCTTCGTGAAACCGGCGCGGTCGGTGCTGGCGGCGCGCTCATAGAGCACCAGGTTTTCCACCATCTCGTCGCGCGCGACCACTGCGCGGTCGCCGTGCGCCTCGGCCTGCGTCAGGCGCTGGCGCAGGAACAGCACCAGCACCGAATCGATGAAGGTGAGCTGGGCGCGGCGCAGCAGGATCGGCACTTCCAGCTCGCCGGCGTCGACCTGGCGCGTGAAGGCCACCTGCATGTCGCGGTCGATCACCAGGTCCAGGAACAGGTCATGCAGGCGGCGCTGGACAACCGCCTCATCGCGCAGCAGCACCGGCCACAGCTTGGGATGGCGGCGGCCTTCCAGCGATGGGCCGGACAGCAGCTGCACCAGCACGCGGCGGGTCTCCAGCGGCAGTTCGCCCGTATCGTTGAGGAACAGGGCGGCCGGCTGGTGCGCTGCCTCAGCTTGCGGCGCCGCTGGCTCTGGCAAGTCCATCCTGTTGGTCCTTGAAGAAGTAGATTGCCGGTATTGTAGCCTTGCGCAGCACCGCGTCGCCCCCCAGCCAGGAGACAGTCTCGCTGGCCTCGGCCACCAGTCCGTAGCGGCTGCCCAGCGACAGCAGTCCGATCACGCTGCCCAGGCCTTGCGCCGCAGGGTAGGCGGCCAGCACGTCGGCGACGGAGGCCTGGCTGCGGGTGGCCAGCACCGCCTGTACGTTCGCAGCCAGCGTGCGGAAGTCGATCTCCGACTGCGCCACCAGCTCGCCGATCGCGGCCAGGTCGATGGGTGCGGCGGCGCCGTCCGCCATCCGGTCCGGCAAGGCCTGCAAGGCGGGATCGTGCAGCAGCCATTGCGACAGCGACGACAGCCTGCTGCTGGTGAGTTCCAGCGTGTAGTTCAGGGTATCGGTGGCCCTGACCTCTTCCTTCAGCGCCAGGGCCGAGCGCTGTGCCGCGCGCAGCAGCTGCGTCAGGCGGCGCTGCTCCATGAACTCGCGGCTCTGCACAAAGTGTTTCAGGCTGCGCGCAAAGGATTGCAGCACCTCGTGCACGATGCCGCCCTGTTCCAGCAGGGTGCGTGTCATTCGCAGCAGGAATTTGCGTTCGGCCGGGGCCAGCGCGGCCACGAATTCGCGCGACATCAGCTGGTCCAGCGCATCTTCCAGCACCGCCGACTGCACCGGGTCCGTCAACAGCCGCCAGAATGCAGCGAAGGTGCGGCCGGCATCGCTTTCCCCTATCAGGTCGATGCCGGCGAAGAGCGAATCCAGCACCTGGCCGCGGCTGCCGTCATTGTCCATGATGCGCTCGCGCAGTTCGCGGTTCAACTGCTCGAACTGGTCGCGCACACGGCGAAAATCGCCGGCCAGGCTGTCGGCCAGCGCAATGATTTCACGCGTGCGCTCCAGGGCGGCCGCCTCCGGCAACACCTGCACGGTGCCGCGCTCGATGGCGGCGATTTCCCGTTCCATGCGCTCCTGCTCCGCGCGCAAGCGCGCGATGCGGCGGGCCTTGTCGGCATCCGTATCGTCGGACAGCTTGGACAGCGCGTCGATCACCAGGCCAAGACGGCTTTCGGTGGCCGCACTGTGGGGCTTGGCGAGACCGGAAATGAAGCGGATCGCTTCCACCGTGGAGGTGGACAGCTCGAACTCCTCCTCTTTTGAGCCGGGCGGAAAGCGACGCTCCAGGTAGCCGTCCGCCAGCCAGGAGGCGGCGTATTGCTGTGCGGTTTGCGGCCATTCCTCGCCCAGGTTGCGCAGGCGTTCCAGCTCGCGCTCAAGGCGTTCGTGCAGGATGGAAGCAGGCTGGCTGCGCTCCCCCTCGTACAGCTGGGCCTGCAGCAGCGCCAGTATGGCCGGGCCATTGGCCGCCGCCAGCAGGCGCCACAAGGGCTGCTGGCGCATCTTCCGATAGGTTGCGAGTGATTTGTCGGGCTTCATGATGGCGACTCAATATGCACCAAAGACCCTGTCCAGCGCAGTCTGAATTTCAAACTGTTGCGCGCGTGCCGAAGCGATCCTGCTTTTGAGCTCACCCAAAGGAATGGCGCCGAGCTGTGGCGTATCCAGTACGTAACCGTCGCCATTGACAGTGATGACCGGGAACAGGTCCGCCGGCAGTGTCACAGACGCAAACTCGGCCAGCGGACGGAGCGGAACAACAATCCGTGTCGCCAATCCGCTGATGACATTGCTTTGCACATCGACGAGGTAAGGAACCTTGCTGCGGAGGCACGGCGCGACGAGAGGAACTGTCGTACCTCTGCTCGGTTATCCATAGGGACACGTTACGACGTATCCGTTTAGCGGTGGGA
>Ga0307416_100001751_pt1 | contig 12019 bp, 7 predicted proteins | sample DK1Cmetagenome_2_FD_203821 | JGI IMG/M metagenome (GOLD analysis project Ga0307416, IMG submission 203821) | Maize rhizosphere microbial communities from greenhouse at UC Davis, California, United States - DK15-C-3 | ecosystem: Host-associated > Plants > Roots > Rhizosphere > Soil | place: USA...
GCCGAGGCTCAGCACCTCGCCCGGGCGGGGGTACCACTCCCACCGGACGTCGGCGTTGTCGATCCGGGTGCGGACCAGCTTCGGATTGCCGACGAGCAGGACGCCGCCGATCACGTCGCGGGTCGTCAGTGCGGCGAGCTCGCGGTACTCGGGACGGGCGAGCGTCCGCGACACCGAGACGCGCAGGTTCTGCAGCTCGGTCAGCTTGTAGTTCACCGCGAGGGAAGGCAGCAGGTCGGTGAAGTCGCGCGTCGTCGGGATCCGCACCCCGAGCGTATTGGTCGCGTCGACCTTGACGTTGGAGTACTCGAGCCGGGCGCCGCCGATGAGGCGGAGCCGGTCGGTGAACCCCACGTCGGCCATCGCGTATCCTGCCGCGAGGTCGTCGGTCGCGCCATAGCGCCCACCCTGGCCGAGCGCCGTCACCTGGATGCGCGACGAGTCCGGGCCGGTCAGGATGCCGCCGAAGAGCTGGTCCGGGGGGAGCGCGCGCTCCGACTCGGGCATGTTTGCCGCCGACATGCCGTACGCACGGGTGTCGGCGTCACGGTCCGTGTGTCGCACCAGCCCGCCCACTTTGATAGTTTGCGGGCGCTCGGCAGCGCCGAGCTGGAATTGGTAGTTCGCACGCCCTTCGTAGTTCTGTTCGTCGAGCGTCGCGAAGGTCCTCACGGCGCCTTCGCCGCCGGCATTCAACCAGAGCAGGCGGTCCCCGCCGCTGGCGGGGTTCGCGGCGACCTGGTAGACGACCTCCGAGCGGTCGGGCTGGTCGCGACTCACGCCGGAGACGGTCCCTGCCCAGTCGAACCGCTGTCGCGACGAGAGCTGGTGCTCGCCGGCGAGCTGCGACGACCACACGCTGCGCTCGACGTAGTCCAGGCGCTGAATCTCGACCGGGATGCCCAGGTTCTCGATGTTCCCGCGCTCGACGCGCGCGTCGTTGTCCGCCGTGCGGTTGTACACGTTGTTGAAGTCGAGCCGCGTATGCGTGCCGAGGAGCGTGCTGAGGTTGAGGAGCCCGCCCCAGAGTACCGAGGCGCGTCCGGTAGTACCGGTGAAGCGGTCGTACGTCTCGCCCCCGGCGCCGCGCGCGAGGGCACGAACCTGGTCGGCCCTCACCTCCTGACCGTACGAGTAGGTCAGGGCGCCCACGTAGCCCACTCGCCGGCCGAAGATGGGGTCGTTCCCGCCGAAGCCGGCGCTCATGGACGTGTTGGGCGAGCCGTTGCCGCTGCCGGCGCGCCAGACGTTGCGGAACGAGTTGACCGATTGATTCTGCTGCGGCTGCGTCGCGGTGTTGAAGTTGCCAAGCGATGCCACGTAGCCGGGGAGGTTGCGGTCGGCGCCGGCGAGCGCGAATGCTTCGCCGCCCACCGTCTGCGGCATCGGCATGCTCTGGCCCGTGGCCGCGTCGTTGTAGCCCATCGAAAGCGAGAGCGTGCTCTGCCGGCGGGCGGGGAACTCGCGCGTGCGAATGTCCACCGACGCGCCGCTGAAGTCGCCCGGCTGGTCGGGGGTGAAGGTCTTCGACGTCGTCACGGACTGCAGGAGCCCGGACGGGAAGAGATCGAGCGGGACGACCTTGCGCTCCGGCTCCGGACTCGGGATGCGCGTGCCGTTGAGCGACGTCTGGGTGTACCGCTCGCCGAGCCCGCGGACGAAAACGCACCGGCCGTCCTGCACCGTGACCCCGCTCACGCGCTGCACCGCCTGCGCGGCGTCCGAGTCCGGACTCTTCGAGATCTGCTCGGCGGTGACGGAGTTCACCACACCGGTCGCCGTGCGCTGCTTGTCGAGTGCCTCGGAGACCATGCCGCGCTCGGCGCTCGCGGTCACGACCTGCGCGGTCAGCGTGACCGCGGCGGTGGTGAGCGTCACGTCCTGCTCGAGCGTCCTCCCGGGCTCGAGCATCAAGCCCGTCACCGTCTTCGGCGCGTAGCCGATCCGGCGCACCTGGATCGTGATCGTCCCGGCGGGGACGCTCGAGATCTGGTACCGGCCATTCACTCCCGACATCGTACCCAGCGTGGTCCCGACGACCTGGACGCCAACGTCGGTGAGGCCCTCGCCGCTCGCGGCGTCGATCACCCGCCCAACAATGCGGCCAGCGTCCTGCGCGGGGAGCGGGGCGACGACCAGCAGAGAGCTACAGAGGACCACGGCGGCCGCACGAGCCGAGACCACGATCCACTTCATTCGAACAGTCATGTGCCTCTCTGGGAGGTTCGAGGAGTGCTCACGGCAGGAGTACGCGCCGTGCGCTCACGCTCGAATGGTGTCCCAGGCGAGTCTCGAATCACCCACGGTCGTGCAACGAACGTGTCACGCCTGCCCCGATCGCCCAGCGCCGTGGCTTGACACATCAATAAGTATTGATGTATTATCTGCCCATGCCCACCACCACTGCTCCCGACCTGTCGCGCCTGACCCGGCAGTTCCGCGCACTCTCCGACGAAACGCGCCTCCAGGTCATCGACCTGCTGCGCGGCGGGGAGCGATGCGTCTGCGACCTCACGGCCGCCCTCGACGTCGGCCAGTCCCTGCTGTCCTTCCACCTGCGGGCCCTGAAGGACGCCGGGTTGGTTACGGACCGCCGGGAGGGCCGCTGGGCGTACTACGCGCTGAACACGGAGGCGTTCGCGCAGCTCGAGGAGTTCGTCGGCGGCTTGCCGTCCACGAAGCTCACCGTGTTGACCGCGCGGTGTTGCGGGTGACGGCAGCGGTCACGCCGGCCACGGGCGCCCGGCGCCGGTGAGGGACGTTTGGGGTCGGAGAGCCCCCACTTTCGGCTCGCATTCATCAACCGAACTTGATACTTTCCTTCGACCGCCCGGAGATCCCATGAACCCCCAGCGTGCCCCGGTCGCTGCCCCCGTTAGTCCCGACGCGGCGTCCCTCGGTCAGCCCCCGAGCGACGACCTGACTGCGGTCGTGCGCGAGAAGTACGGTCAGGCTGCCCGCCGAGTGGCGGAAGGGAAGGGAAGCTCGTGCTGCGGCGGCGACACCGCGACCGGATCGTGCGATCCGATCACCGCGAATCTCTACGCACGAGGCGAGACCGACCAGCTTCCGGCCGACGCGGTGCTCGCGTCGCTGGGCTGCGGCAACCCGACGGCGCTCGCCGAGCTGTACGAGGGCGAGACCGTCCTCGACCTCGGCTCAGGCGGCGGAATCGACGTGCTTCTCTCGGCGCGCCGCGTCGGCCCGACCGGCAAGGCCTTCGGGCTGGACATGACCGACGAGATGCTGGCACTGGCACGCGAGAACCAGCGGAAAGCGGGCGTCGCCAACGTCGAGTTCCTCAAGGGGCAGATCGAGGCCATCCCGCTGCCCGACAAGTCGGTGGACGTGATCATCTCGAACTGCGTGATCAACTTGTCGGGCGACAAGCGACGCGTGCTCGCGGAGGCGTTTCGCGTGCTCAAGCCCGGAGGCCGCTTCGCCGTCTCGGACGTGGTCGTCCAGGGCGAGCTCCCCGCGGAGGTGCAGCGGAGCATGGAGCTCTGGGTCGGGTGCGTGGCGGGCGCGCTGAAGGACCAGGACTTCCTCGCCCTCCTGCGAGACGTCGGGTTCCACGACGCGACGATCGAGATGACGCGCACGTACGACGTAAACGACGCTCGGGCGTTCCTCGTGAACGCCGGCGTCGACGTCGAACGGGCCGCGCATGACGTCGCCGGCCGTGTGGGCGCCGCGTTCGTGCGGGCCCGCAAGCCCGGTACGCCCATCCCTTGTTGTGGGCCGACCTGCTGCGCCTGACGATCACTGCCGCCGGTCGTCCGAACCATTGTCCACCCACCCTTTGCCTCCCGAGCCCGTATGACCACTGCAACTGTCACGAACGAGCCAACGACCCCGGCGCTTCGGGGTGCCTCGCCGAGCGACCTCCCTCAGGTCGAGCGGCTTCTCGTGGGCGCCGGCCTCCCGCTGGCGGGGGTGGCCGCTGCTCTTCCGACGTTCACCGTCGCCGAGGTGGGAGCCACACTCGTCGGCGTCGCCGGCCTGGAAGTCTGCTGCGACAACGCGCTCTTGCGCTCGGTTGCCGTGGCACCCGAGTGGCAGGGGCGCGGCCTTGGGCGCGCCCTCGTGACACGCGTGATCGCCGACGCCGAGGCGCGCGGCTTGCGCGCGCTGTACTTGCTGACCACTACCGCCGAGCACTACTTCCCGAGCTTCGGCTTCGTGCGCACGTCGCGCGACCGCGTCCCGGAGGAGGTCCGCGCGACCGAGGAGTTCAAGGGAGTGTGCCCCTCGTCGGCGGTCGTGATGGAGCGGCCGCTCGGCACGGCCGCCTGACGGCGGACCGTCGTGCAGTACGCACTTCTCTCCGACGTCCACGCCAACCTGCCGGCGCTCGAGGCGGTACTGCGGGACGTCGGCGGGCGCGCCGGGGTCGACGCCGTCTACCACCTAGGCGACCTCGTCGGCTACAGCCCGTGGCCCAACGAAGTCGTGGAGGCGATCGGCCGCGCCGGCATTCACGGCGTCGCGGGCAACTACGACTCGACGGTCGCGACGGATTACAAGCACTGCGGGTGCCGGAGCGAGAGCCCGCGACAGGAAGAGCTCGCGCACGTGAGCTACGAGTGGACGCGGGCGCACGCCGCGCCGCGCACCAAGGCGCTTCTGCGGGCGCTCCCATTCCGAATCGACCTGAAGCCGCTCGGCGGCCACACGGCCGGCCCCACCGTGACACTCGTGCACGCGACGCCGACGAGCAACCTGGTCTACGTCACGGAGGACCGACCCGACAGCTTTCTCGGCAAGATGGCCGAGCAGGCCTGCCTCCGTGCCGGGGACGTCCTCTGCTTCGGGCACACGCACAAGCCGTGGCATCGAACAGTGGCCGGAATCCACTTTGTGAACACCGGCAGCGTCGGCCGACCGAAGGACGGAGACTGGCGCGCCGGCTACATGCTCGTGGACGTCAGCGGCGCGGGCGTGCGCGTCGAGCTCGTGCGCGTCGAGTACGACCTCGAGGCGGCCACGGCCGGTGTGCGTGCCGCGGGCTTGCCTGACGAGTTCGCCGAGTTTCTGCGCACCGGCGGCCGGCCCATTCCGTCCGCAGTCGATGGCTGAACGGTGCGGCGCCGATTGGCTGCGCTGTGAAGCCAAGCGACTCGCAACGTTCTTTCTCGAGCTGGCCGGGCCAGGTTCGGCGATGACGAACGCCTGCCGCCACGGGGCGGTCGGTCACGCCCCACGGCTGGTCACGCCGTAACGCGCGCGGGGCCCGGGAAGAACGCGCAGATGGTCGTGCCCTGGCCCGGCGCGCTCTCCGCGCGCACGTGGCCGCCGTGGGCCTCCACCAGGTGCTTCACGATGGACAGGCCCAAGCCGGTGCCTCCCACCTCGCGCGAGCGGCCCGCATCCACGCGGTAGAATCGCTCGAAGATTCGCGGCAAGTGCTCGGGCGGGATCCCGACGCCGGTGTCCCGGACTCCCACCCAGGCGCCGCCCGCGGCCGCTTCGGTGAAAACGGTGACCGTGCCGGCGTTGGTGTGCCGGACCGCGTTCTCCACGAGGTTAGTAAGGACCTGTCGCAGCGCCGTCGGGTCGGCGCGGACGGTGCGGGCGTCGTCGGCGATGGCGATGCGGATCGTGACGCCCTTCTCCTGGGCGGCCGCTCGGACGGGCGCGACCGCGTCGGTCGCGACGCTCCTCACGTCGACCGCGGTCGGATTCGGCACCCAGCCGCCGCTCTCGATGCGCGACAGGTCGAGGAGGTCGTCGACGAGGCGCTGCATCCGCCGGGTATTGGCGAGGATCGTCTCGGCGAATCGACGCCGCCGGTCGGGGGGCACGTCGTCCTCGACCAGCGTCTCGGCGAAGCCGCCGACGACAGTGAGCGGGGTGCGGAGCTCGTGCGAGACGTTGGCCACGAAGTCGCGTCGCACCGCCTCGAGGCGGCGGATCTGGGTGAGGTCGAAGAGCGCCAGCACCGCGCCGCCGTCGGTGAGGGGGCGAGCGGTGAGGCTGAGCGTACGGCCCGCGACATACACCTCCACCGGGCCGGCGCCGGCGCCGGCGAGTGCGCTGTCGAGCGCCGCCTGGAGGGCACGGTCGCGCGGCAGCTGGTCCACGGAAAAGGGCGCTGCGCCGGGCGCGCGGACCAGTCGCCGACCGACGCCGTTGATACGGACCACCCGCCGGCTGGCGTCGATCACCACGGCGCCCTCGTTGAGCGAATCGAACAGCTCCGTCAGGAGAGACTCCTCGGCCTTCAGGGCGGCCAGGCGTGACCCGAGCTGCTCGCCGAGACGGCGGAGCGCGATGGCGAGGTCACCGACTTCGCCGGGCGCCGAGAGGGACGGGCGGCGGCTGAGGTCACCGGCCGCCATGGCTTGCGCGACGTCCCGCAGCTCGACGATGGGACGGGTGACGGCGCGGGAGAAGAGATACGCCAGCAGCGTCGACGCGAGGAGCGCGGCCAGGCCGGCCGCGAAGATGTCTCGGCGGGCGCGGTCGAAGATCTCCTCGATGGACCGCGTGGCGAGCGACACCCGCGCGACCCCGAGCGCGGCGGGTACGGCGACGTAAAGCTCCTCGTCCCCGGCGGAGGCACTCACCCGCCGGGCCGAGCCCGTGACGCCGCTCGCGGCCTGCCGCACCTCGAGGCGCACGGAGTGATTCTCCAGCCGGTCGAGCTCCGGGCCGTCGAACTCGGAGTCCCCGATCACGCGTCCGGTCCGGTCGATGAGCGTCACGCGGTGGCCGAGGGCCGCGCCGGCGGTATCGGCGAGTGCGTCGGCGGAGGCGCCGGGTCGCCACTGCGTCGCCACGAGCCTCGCCTCGCGCGCGAGCTGGCCGACCGTCTGCTCGGTGATGCGGAGGTGGAGCCGCTGATCGATCACCGCCACGACGACGATGACGAGCACGGCGACGACGACCAGGAAGGCGAGGAGGAGTCGCTCGGTGAGGCGCAAGTCAGGAGCTAGTGAACAGGGACGAGTGGCGAGAGCCAAGTGGGAGGCGTACGGTGTTACTCCTCTCTCGCCACTCGTCCCTCTTCACTCACGCGCTTCGGGACTGGCCTGCCCTGAGGCGGTAGCCGAAGCCGCGCACGGTCTCGATCAAGTCGCCGGCGGCGCCGAGCTTCGTCCGCAGCCGCTGGACGTGCATGTCCACCGTGCGCGTCTGGATGTCGGGTGCGGCCTCCCACACCGTTTCGAGCAGGTGGGCGCGTGCCTGCACGCGCCCGCGCCGCTCGGCGAGCGTGAGGAGGAGCCGGAACTCCGTCGGCGTGAGCTCGATCTCGGCGCCGTCCACGGCGACGCGGTGCGCCGCGCGGTCGATCAGCACGGGGCCGATCTGGATCGAGTCGCCGGGCGCTGGCATCGAGCGCACGCGGCGCAGAATCGCTCCCACGCGCAGCACGAGCTCCTGAGGACTGAAGGGCTTCGTCAGGTAGTCGTCCGCGCCGATCGACAGGCCGCGGATCCGGTCCTGCTCCTCCTTGCGCGCCGTGAGCATGAGCACGGCCACGTTCCCCATGGCGTCGTCGGCACGGAGCTGTTCGAGGACGTCGAAACCGGAGAGCCCGGGGAGCATGAGGTCGAGGACGATCAGGGCGGGGCGCTCCTGGCGGGCGAGCGTAAGAGCGTCGCCGCCGGTAACGGCGGTCGACACCCGGTAGCCGGACTTCGCGAGGTGGTAGGCGACCAGCGCGACGATGTCCGGCTCGTCGTCGACGACGAGGATACGCTCGGACCCTGCCGAGGCCGGCGTCGTCACGCCCGTTCCACCTGTGGCGGCGGCGCGCTGGGCGCCGCCGCCGGCGCGTCGGTTGTTAGCTGGCCCGCGAGCCGCCGCTGGATCTTCGCGATGATCATCTCGATGGCGACTGGGTTGCGCCCGCCCCGCGGGACGATGACGTCGGCGTAGCGCTTGCTCGGCTCGACGAACTGGAGGTGCATCGGCCCCACGGTCGTCTCGTATTGCTGCAGAATCTCGTCCAGCGGGCGCCCGCGCTTCTTCATGTCGCGCCGTATGCGCCGGATGAGGCGGACGTCGGGGTCGGCATCGACGAAGACCTTCACGTCGCACGCGGCGCGGACACGCTCGTCCACGAAGAGGAGGATCCCGTCGATCACGACCACGTCCGCGGGCGCCACGAGCTCCGTGCGCGGGCTTCGGATGTGCTGCACGAAGTCATACACCGGCTTCTCCACCGACTCACCACGGGCCAGCCGATCGAGGTGGTCGACGAGCAGGTCGTTGTCGAAGGCGTCAGGGTGGTCCCAGTTCACGCGCCTGCGCTCGTCCATCGGCAGGTGGGCGAAGTCTCGGTAGTAGGCGTCCATGTCGATGAACGCGACCGAGGCCCCGCCCAGCGACTCGGCGACAGTGCGTGCGACCGTGGACTTCCCGGAGCCCGACCCGCCGGCGATGCCGATGATGAGCGCCTTCACGGCCGCGCTCGCGCGCGCGGAACCCCGAGAAGGTGCCGACGCCCGCACCAAATGAGAAGCGCTACTGCTGTCACAGTCTGGTATCAGCGAGGGATCGGCCGGCGGCTTGGGGCAGGGGCGGCGGGCCTCCGGTACGGTGAAGGTTGCCAGGGGTCCCAGGCCCCGTCAACGACGCGCTCGCCCTCGCGGCAGGAGCTCGCCATCGGATCGCGCAGTGCGAGTCGGGAGGCGCGGGAGTTGCCCCCCGCGCCATGACACCGCGGCGACTCGCCGGGCACCCCGACCTGCAACGCCGTACTGCCACCCCCCAGCCGGGCCCGCTAGCTTCGAGCCATGACCTCCTGTTTCTTCGCGTTCTTCGCGACGCGCGGCCGGCCGGCCGCGGCACTAGCGGTCGGGCTCCTCGTCGCATGTGCCGGCCGACCGACCGGCGGCGTGCAGCCCGCGACCGAACGGGCCGCGCCGCCGTCCGCGACGGACACCGCGGACATCGTGGTGGCGGCGACCACCGACGTTCACGGGTGGCTGTGGGGCTGGGACTATTACGCCGGCACCGCCGACAGCGTGCGCGGACTGGCCCGCGCGGCGAGCGTCGTCGACTCGGTTCGACGGGCGAACCCGGGGCGCGTGCTCCTGGTGGACGCCGGGGACCTACTGCAGGGAAACCCGCTGGCGTACGTCGCCGCGCGGGTGTCGAGCGATTCCTCGCACCCCGTGATCGCGGCGATGAACGCGATGCGCTACGACGCCGCCGCCATCGGCAACCACGAGTACAACTACGGCGTGGACCTCCTCGACCGGGCCGCGCGGCAGGCGAGATTCCCCTTCCTCTCCGCCAACACGTACCGACCCGGTGGCGAGCGTGCGTACGCAGGGTGGCGGATCGTCGAGCGGGCCGGCGTGAGGGTGGGGATCGTCGGTGCGACCACGCCGGGCGTGATGGTCTGGGACCGCGACAACGTGCGCGGCCGCGTCGAGCTGCGGGACGTCGTGCCGGCCGTCCGCGCCGCCGTCGGCGAGGCTCGTGGCGCCGGCGCCGACATCGTGGTCGTCGTCGCGCACTCGGGACTCGGCGAGCCGTCGAGCTACGACAGCGCCACAACGGGCGTGCCGGCCGAAAACGTGTCGGCGCGCCTCGCGCGCGATCTGCCCGGCATCGACCTGGTCGTCTTCGGGCACTCGCACAAGGAAGTCGCCGACACCGTGATCGGCTCGACGCTCCTCGTGCAGCCAAAGAACTGGGCCGCCAGCGTTGCCGTGGCGCACCTCGGCGTGGTCCGCGACGCTGGCCGGTGGCGGGTAGCGAGTCGGCGAGGGTCGCTCGTGCCCGCCGCCGGCCACCCGGAGAGCCCGGCCGTGCTCGCGGCGACCGAGCGAGCCCACCGGGCGACCGTCGATTACGTCGGCACAGCCGTCGGCCATACGCCGGTGGCGTGGCGCGCCGACTCGGGCCGGGTCGCCGACACCCCGCTCATCGATTTCGTGCTGGAAGTGGAGCGGCGAGCGGCCGGCAGCGATCTCGCATCCACGGCCGCCTTCTCGCTGGAGGCGTCACTGGACTCGGGCGCCATCACCGTGGCCGAGCTGGCGCGGCTCTACCCGTACGACAATACGCTGCGGGCGATCCGCATCTCCGGACGCCAGCTCCGCGAGTACCTGGAGCACACAGCGCGCTACTACCGCACCTACCTGCCGCGCGACACCGTGCAGCCGCTCGTCGATCCCGCGGTGCCCGGCTACAACTTCGACGTCCTCGCCGGCGCGGAGTACGTGCTCGACCTGACGAAACCCGTGGGGCGGCGGGTGACACACCTGGCGGTGAAGGGGAGAGCAGTGGCCCCCAGCGACTCGTTCACGCTGGCGCTCAACAACTACCGCCAGACCGGCGGGGGCGGCTACTCGATGCTGGCCGGGGCGCCGGTCGTGTACGACGAGCAGCGGGAGATCCGGCAGCTTCTGATCGACGAGGTAAAGCGCCGCGGCACGATCCTGCCCGCCGACTACGCCTCCCGCAACTGGCGTCTCGAGCCCACCGCGGCAATCGGCGCGGCGTACGCCGCGAGCAACGCCGGCGGGAGCACCGGTCCCGGGCGCCGGTCCGCCGCTGCCGGGGGGGCCCCCCCACCGGGACGTTCGCCCGAGGTCCCTCGGTCGCCACCACCCGAACGTCTCCGCGACGCGCGAATTCGCGCGTCGGCACCGGCCACGCCGGGAGCTCGCCCTACGCGACGCGTGCACCTGCGCATCATCGCCACCAACGACTTCCATGGCGCCCTGGAGCCCCGCCCCGACTCGCGCGGGGTGCTCCGGGGCGGCGCGGCGGCGTTGGCGGCCAGCATCCGGCGTGCAGCCGCGGAGTGCGCGCCTGCGTGCGCGACACTCGTCGTCGACGGCGGCGACATGTTCCAGGGGACTCCGGCGTCCAACCTGGCCTACGGGCGGCCAGTCGCGGAACTGTTCGACACGCTCGGCTACGCCGCCGCCGCGCTCGGAAACCACGAGTTCGACTGGGGCGTCGACACGCTGAAGGCGCGCATGCGGCAGGCCCGATACGCCATCCTCGGCGCGAACGTACGCTACGCCGACGGGCGGGACGTCGAGTGGATCCGCGACGACACGATCGTGACGCGTGGCCCGCTCAGGATCGGGATCGTCGGCATCGCGGGCGTCCAGACCGCGTGGACCACGCGCGCGCGCAACGTCGCGGGACTGCGCTTCGACGATCCCGCGCCGGTGGTCGACGCGCACGCGCGCTCACTGCGCTCGAGGGGCGCTGACGTGGTCGTCGTGGTAGCGCACACGGGCGGCTTCTGCGGGGGCGATCGACCGGATGTCGGCGACGCGCCGGACTCCGCCGCGACCTGTACGGGCGACATCGTCGACCTTGCCCGGCGCCTCACGGAGCCGGTGGACGCGATCGTCAGCGGACACACCCACTCCCTCATCGACGCGGCGGTGCGCGGCACGCCCGTCGTCCAGGCGCGGTCTGGTGGGCGCGCCGTTGCGGTGATCGACCTCGACGTCGACTCCGCGGCGCCGGGCGCAACCCGTGGCCGGCCGCGAGCCGCGGGGGGCGCGGCGCTCACGCCATCCGAGTCTGCTAGAGCCCGCCGCTGGGGGGCCCAGGTCCGCGACGTGTTCGGGGATTCCGCCGCCGGTGCCGAGGACGTGGTCACGCTGGTCCGTCGCGCCCGGCAGGCCGTCGCCGGGGTGGTCGAGCGACCGGTGGCGACGGTGGCCGAGGACATGCGCCGCACTGGCGAGCAGTACGCGCTCGGCAATCTGATCGCCGACGCGCAACGTGCCGCCGGCCGGGGCGACGTCGCGATCATGAACAATGGCGGCATCCGCGCCGACCTCCCCGCGGGGCCGGCCAACTACGGGACACTGTTCGAGGTTCAGCCGTTCGGGAACACGTTGTACCGCGTGACGGTCACGGGGCGCGATTTGCGCGAGTACCTGGAGGGGCTGCTCGGCGCCGGCGAGCCGCGCGTGCACGTGAGCGGCCTGACGGTTGCCTACGATCCCCGGCGGCCGGCCGGCTCGCGCATCGCTGCCGTGCAGGTCGGCGGCGCGCCGCTCCGCGACGGCGCAACCTACGCGGTCGT
>Ga0307416_100001753_pt1 | contig 12015 bp, 7 predicted proteins | sample DK1Cmetagenome_2_FD_203821 | JGI IMG/M metagenome (GOLD analysis project Ga0307416, IMG submission 203821) | Maize rhizosphere microbial communities from greenhouse at UC Davis, California, United States - DK15-C-3 | ecosystem: Host-associated > Plants > Roots > Rhizosphere > Soil | place: USA...
CGAGGGCGAATACGGCATCAACAACCTCGTCGTCGGCGTGCCGGTGAAGTTGGGCAAAAACGGCGTAGAACAGATAATCGAGATCAGCCTCACCAACGAAGAGCGCTCGGCACTGCAGAAGAGTGCCGGTGCGGTGCAGGAGCTGGTCGACATTTTAGAGATCTGATCTGCAGTCTCAAGAAGTTCGACGCTGTGAGGAGGCCGTCCGTGAGGGCGGCCTCCTTGCCGTCTGCCGATCGATATTTTGGTGAACCGCAATTGAGCGCTCGACCGTACCCTGAAAATCTACCTACAGGATGTGCCTCCTTTTCCGGAATAGGTACTAAGTGAAATGTGATAAGTGATAACTGAGGGACCGGACGCCCGATATAACTTGTCGCTTATCAGTTATCACTTATTTCGGCGAACTATACGTCCAGTCTGCTGCGCACAGCCCGGTACTCGTCAAATTGACCGGTTCCGACTTCATTCTGACCGAATCCTGATCGGATCGCAGCGACAGGTTGTCGCTTAACCCGCTTGTTTACTTCATTAAGCTCACTGGCACACACCTTGATAAAGGAACGGCGACGGCAGAGTACCGCCGACCGACCGTTGTCCAAGGAGCCAGAAAATGACTTTGTCGAAGAAGACATCCTCAATATTACGAAGGGCGATATCCCTGGCCCTGCTTTATTCGTTCATGGTAACGAATATTGCAGTCGTCGGGGCCCTCGCCTCCAACCAAAATGATTCCCCGCCGGCCGCATCGGCGCTGACGAGATACACCACCGACCTGACGCAGATTGGCCGTAACGGAAGATTGCGTGAGAACCTGAACCTTGAGAATGAGACGGTCCGTCTTATGAAGGTGTTAGCCGGTGGCAGTCTGCGTCAACCGGTCCTCGTTGATGAGAAGTCCGAATTTCAGGACCTTGTCGTGGAACAGCTTGCATTGCGTATCGCGGGCGGAAGCGTCAGCGAAAAACTTGTGGGCGTTTCAATCGTCAAGCTGGAAACTGACACGATCTTTTCCGCCCGCGGTAACGCAGGGGACGTTTCGGCGCGCATTGAGGCGGTGCTTGACGAAGTGCTTGCGTCGAATGCCCAAACGATACTGTACGTGGATGAACTCGTTCATGTACTCGGTGCCGGAAACGGCGGCAAGCGGCTTCTAGACAGCATCACGTCCGGCAAGCTCAAGGTCATCGGCGGGAGTTCGAGGGCCGCCTACGACGCAAAGATCGCAACGCGGGAAGACCTTTCGAGGCTTTTTGAAGTGATCGACATGGGCGGTGGTGCGGTGAACACCTTATTGACGGCTGAGAACGACGCGAACCCGAACGGCTATCGCGGCGACAACGTCTCGCCGGATCTTCGTGAGATGCTTGCGAAGGACCCGTCCGGCACCACCCGCGTGGACGTCGTCATTCAGGCGAAGGACGCTGACAACGCAGCGTTCCGCGCGCTGATGGCAAACGGAAACGCCCGCATCCTTGACCGGATTGGCCGTGACGAGACCCTCGTCGTGAACCTTCCGCTTTCGGCAGTCCAAACGCTTTCCACCAGCGGGTTGGTCAATTATGTTTCACCGAACCGCGACACTCGAGTGACCGGCCACATCGAAGACACGACCGGCCTGTCGCTTGTGCGTTCGCAGCCCGCAACGGCGACCAGAGGAGCCTACACGCTCGACGGGTCGGGTATCGGAATCGCCGTGCTCGATTCGGGCATTTACTCGGGGCACAACGGGTTTAAATACGGCGGCTCGTCGAGGTTAGTCGCGAACGTGAATTTCACGAACTGGAACACCTACGCGACCGGCGACACATACGGCCACGGCACTCACGTGGCGGGGCTCGCGGCCGGAAACTCCACTCTCAACAGCAGTGCCTACAAGGGTGTTGCCCCCCGGGCAAACATCGTGAGCGTTAAAGTTCTCGACGGCAACGGACGAGGGCAGGTCTCGTGGCTGCTTAACGGGCTAAACTGGGTGCTTCAGAACCGCTCGGCTTACAACATCCGCGTGGTCAACCTGAGCCTCGGTTCCGACGCCATTGACACATATACGAACGATCCCGTCTGCATCAAAGTTAAGGAACTCGCCAACGCCGGCGTCGTCGTCATTACGGCCGCGGGCAATCTGGGCAAGACCGACAGCGGTACCAAAGCGTACGGCCGGATCCATTCGCCGGGCAACAGCCCGTTCGCGATAACGGTCGGCGCGAGCGACACCAGGGGTTCGAACAGCCAGGTGGACGACACGGTCGCTACGTACAGTTCGCGCGGCCCCTCCCGCAGTTACTACACGAACGCGAACGGCGTCCGCGTTTACGACAACCTTCTTAAGCCTGACCTGGTAGCCCCCGGGAACCGGATAATCTCACACAAAGCTCCCTCGAACACGTTGTCACTGCTCAATCCGGCACTCTTGCTCTCGAACGACCTGTTCACCCCCGAGGCCGAAAAGGTTATGTACATGAGCGGTACATCGATGTCTGCCCCAGTCGTCGCGGGCGCCGCGGCTTTGCTGCTAGAGGTAAACCCGAAGCTGACGCCGAACATGATCAAGATGATCCTGCAGTACACCGCCCGGCCGATCGCCGGTGCCAACATGTACGAGCAAGGGGCTGGAAGCCTCAACCTTGAGGGTGCCGTGCGGCTCGCAAGCTCGCTTAGGACGGACTCGGACTTTCAGTACCTTTCGAAAGGTGCCTCGATGGTCCCGGAGAATTGGGCAGCCCCCACTCCAAGCACGACCATCGGGGGGAGTACCTTCGGCTGGGCACAAATCACGTCAGCCAACCACTCGTTCCTCACCGGTCAGAACCTTGTTTCGCAATTTCAGGTGGTTTACCGGAAGGGGCTGATCGCGAACTCCGGAATGCTGCTGGAAGGCACGACGGTGTCGCTTAATACGGCCGCCTACTACACCGCCGGGCTTACCCTGAGCCGGGGCGTGATGATAAGCGATGGCGGGCCCGGGGGTTCGGGGACGGTAATGTTGTCTTACGGGGTGCTTGTCGGTGACGGTGTACTCGTCGGTGACGGCGTTCTCGTAGGAGACGGCGTTTTGGTCGGCGACGGAGTTCTCGTAGGTGACGGGGTTCTCGTAGGCGACGGTGTTCTCGTGGGCGACGGAGTACTTGTCGGCGACGGGGTTCTTGTAGGTGACGGCGTTCTCGTAGGAGACGGCGTTTTAATTGGCGACTCGGTATTGCTCGGTGATGACACACCGGCAATGCAGTAGTTGTTTTTCAAGAGGAAAATGGAGGAAAAACAATGAGAAACCAATTAATGAACGCCACCAGCACATTCGAACGATACTTCCCGCTCGTGATCGCTTTCCCGGCCGCCGACCTGTCAAAGGTGAGCGAGCTGACCGAAGCGGAACGCGAAGAAGTGCTTGCCTTTCTTGCGGTCCGCCCGGTGCATACGGTCGTGATGACGAGCTTCGTCAACGACAATGGCCTACAGAGCAAGCTCAACCGCGGCAAGTTCTACGGCTGCCGTGACGGGGCCGGCAGGCTCGAAGGCGTCGCCCTGATCGGGCACTCGACGCTGATCGAGGCCAGGTCCGAGGCCGCTTTGATGGCCTTCGCCCAACAGGCGAAGAATTCCGAAACGCCGATCCACCTGATCATGTCTCACGGCACGGCAGCGGATTCGTTCTGGAACTATTACTCCGCCGGACTCTCGGAACCGCGGCTCAGATGCGTTGAGCGGCTGTTCGAGGTCAGATTCCCGTTCATGGTGCGGAAGGGCGGCAGGACCGTCCGGCTTGCAACGACGGATGAGCTCCTTCCGGTCGCCGAAGCGCAGGCTGCGGTTGCGTTAATGGAATGCGGCATTGACCCGATGCATAGGGACCGCGAAGGCTTCCTGAAACGGGTGCTTCGGCGCATCGAGCAAGGACGAGTGTTCGTCTTCTTCGACGGCGATGAACTGGTATTCAAGGTGGACGTGATCGCCGAAACCGGCGAAACCGCTTACCTTGAAGGGGTCTTTGTCACCGAGAAGTATCGAGGCAAGGGAATCGGTTCCGACTGTCTTGCCAGTGTGACGCTTGGGCTGCTGGACCGGGTCCGGAACGTGTGTTTGCTGAGCAACGTAGAGTTCGAACCTGCTCATAAGACGTTCGCGAGAGCGGGTTTCCAAGCTTCGAACGAGTGCACCACCTTGTTTGTTTAATTGTAGAAAACACTGGACAAACAAGTTGTTTCGACCGATAATAGGGTGGGGTCCTTTCTGGGCCGCACCCTTCTTCGCTCCCGGCACCGAAAACCTATCCCTTTCTCACACGATACTGATCGCCTGATCCGGCGAACTCGCAGGAAATGTACAACAGGAATCTGACAGAACGATATATGACCGCCGTCATCGCTGGCGGGGCATTATGCGTAACAGCGGCGGTTATCAATCTGCCGTACTATCTGATCGACCTGAACTTCCTCGTGCTGTTCTGCCTGACGATATTCGTCGGCTCGCGTATCACGATCCAGATACCGAAGTTCAAATCCCACATCGCCGTCTCTGACACGTTCATCTTCCTGGCACTCCTGACGTACGGCGGCGAGGTCGCGATCGTTCTTTCCGCTCTCGAGGCCTTCTTCTCGTCATGGCGTTTCTGCAGCCAGAAACGCACGATCTTTTTCAACGCGGGCGCGGTCGCGATATCGACCGGTGTCGTTTACTCCGCCCTCAAGATCTCGGGGCTGTACAATGTTGAGCACCTGCACGGCGGAACTGGCTATCTTGAGAATCTCGCGATCGCGCTCTCGGCCATCGCTTTGATCCAGTTTTTAGCGAACACCGCCCTCGCCTCAGTCCACGATGCAGTTAAGAACGGCATTCCGCTGTGGGAAACCTGGAAGAGCAAATACGCGTGGAGTTTCATAACATATCTTGTCGGCGCCGTCAGCGCCGGCGTGCTGCACCTCTTGCACGATTCCATTGGTTTTGGCGTCATCATCGGCGTGTTCCCGGTCATTTTTTTCATCTTCCTGACCTACCGCATGTACCTGAAGAACATCGAGATGTCGATGCAGCAAGCGGACCAGGCCAAACAATACGCGAAGATCCTGGAAGAACAATCGCATGCACTTCGCGAGTCCGAAGAACGGTTCAGAAGCGCGTTCAACTATGCCCCGATCGGCATAGCGCTGGTCTCCGCCGGCGGGACCTGGCTAAAGGTGAACCACGCGCTTTGCGACATTCTCGGCTATACGGACAAAGAATTTCTCGCGATGGATTTTCAGTCCGTGATCTCTCCCGAAGATCTGGGGGACACCCTGGTGAAGATCCACGATCTGATAGGGGGGAAGACGGCCAACTGCCAGATGGAGCAACGCTACATTCATAAATCCGGTAAGACGGTTTGGGCGTCGTGGAGCGTTTCAACCGCCAGCGACTCGAAGGCTGGCTTGCCGAACCTGATCTTCCAGATCCAGGACATAACCGGCAAAAAACTGGCCGAAGAGAAGCTGCACCACGAGGCCTCCCATGACGTGCTTACCGGGCTGCCGAACCGGAAGATGTTCATGTCGCGGCTCTCCGATGCATTAGCCAAGGCGAAAACCCTCCGCAACTACAGCGTAAGCGTTCTTTTCATCGATCTAGATCGCTTCAAGTACGTAAATGATTCGCTCGGCCATCTGATCGGCGACCAGCTTCTGATCGGGATCGCCGGCCGGCTGACCGAATGCCTCCGGCCGTCGGATATCGTCGCCCGTCTGGGCGGCGACGAATTCACGATCCTGGTCGAGGGAAGCTACGACGGCGACGAGGTGATCCGCATCGCCGAACGCATTCAGCAGAAATTTGGCCTTCCCTTCGGTCTTGAAGGGCATGAGGTATTCAGCTCAGCCAGCATCGGTATCCTTCACGCCTCCGACCAGCACTTGACCGCGGAAGACATGATGCGCGACGCCGACACGGCAATGTACCAGGCCAAGAGGGCAGGCAAGGCCCGTCACGAGGTGTTCGACGAAAAGATGCACCACGCGGCAAAGGAAACGCTGCAGCTCGAGACGGACCTGCGCAGGGCGATCGAGAACGGCGAGATCTATCTGACGTACCAGCCGATATTCTCGCTTGCCGACGAGAAGATCCAGGGCTTCGAGGCCCTCACGCGCTGGATACATCCCAAGTTGGGCAAGATATCGCCGTCAAGGTTCATCGGAATCGCCGAGGAGATTGGGGTCATCGATGCCCTGGGCGAATACATCCTCGAGCGCGCCTGCCGGGAAATGGGGCCTCTGTTGAACGTCTTCTCGACTGAGCAGCGACTAACGGTGAGCGTTAACCTTTCATGCAGGCAGTTTGGTCAGCCTAATCTGGTCAAACACGTGAAAAGGATCCTCGAGGAAACCGGCTTCCCCGCTTCATGCCTGAAGTTGGAGATCACGGAATCGATCTTTTTCGAATACCAGGCGAAAGCGATCGAAATGCTGCATCAGATACGGGAGCTCGGCATAGAGATCGACATTGACGATTTCGGGACGGGCTATTCGAACCTTGGCTATCTGATAAAGCTGCCGATATCGATGCTCAAAATAGATCGTTCATTCGTAATGCCGATCGACACCGAGGGGAATAACACCGAGATCGTCAAAACGGTACTTGGCCTCGCACGAAACCTTGGTTTAAAGACCGTCGCCGAAGGCATCGAAACAATTCAGCAGCTTAAGGCACTGAAAGAACTGGGATGTGACAGCGGCCAGGGCTTTCTGTTCGCAAAGCCAATGGAGATAGACGGGCTCAGAGATTATTTGTCGGAATATTCGGGCAACGAGTTCCTTAAATTTCCGTTCAACGAAGTTCCAGTAGTCGCGACACTTCAGTGACGCTGGAACAGCACGGGACATACACAATTTCCGCTCCCCGCGGCCCGATCATTTCTTCAGCCAGCCGAACAAGGCGTTGACGGTTACGTCGCGGTTCGTTTCGTAAATGGCACGCGTGAGCGGGATGCCCATCGGGCAGACCTGAACGCAGTTCTGAGCGTTGCCGCAATTGCCGATCCCGTCGTCACCCGTCAAGCCATTGAGCCGGTCGTCGATATTGATCTTGCCGGTCGGATGCATGTTGAACAACCGGGCCTGCGCGATCGCCTGCGGGCCGATATATTGATCGTCCGAATATTGCGGGCACGCCTCCAGGCAGCACCCGCACGTCATGCAGCGTGAGTACGCGTAACGCTCTTGAGCGATCTCGTTCGACAATTGCGGCCCCGGTCCGAGGTCGTAGCTGCCGTCGAGCTCGATCCACGCGTGGACCTGCTTGAGGTGCTCGAACATCCTCGAACGGTCGACCTTGAGATCGCGGACATTCGGAAATTTCGACATCGGCTGCAGCGTCACCGTGTCGTTGCCGGTGTCGAGGAGCAGATCGTCGATCAACGCAGAGCACGACTGCCGCACCCGCCCGTTGATCACCATCGTGCATATCCCGCAGACCTGCTCCAGGCAGCTCATGTCCCACACCGGCGGTGTCGTCGCTTTCCCGTCGGCGGTGACGGGGTGCTTCCGGATGTCCATCAGGACCGAGATCACATTCAGGTTCCGCCGATACGGTACCTCGAAGGTCTCCCAATAAGCGGTCGAGTCAGCTTTATCGCGTCGCTGGATCCTGATCTTTACGCTCTTTGGCGGTTCGGTCAGCCGCTTTTTTTCTTTTACATTCGCCGGATTCATATTCGATAAAATCAGCAATAACTCCCGATCCTTTACTCCTTGATCGACTCTCCCTTGGCCACCTTCTTCCCTTCCTTCACCCATATCTCTTCGCGGCCTTCGGGTTTCAGTTCGCTGCCGGGCTGCGGGACCTGGGCGGCTTTTGCTTTGCCTTTTGAATAATCGCGTTTGCGCGGTTCGACGAGTGAGACATCGATCGGTTCGTAGCTGAAGACGGGTGACTCATCCGAGTATTCGGCGATCGTTGTCTTCATCCAGTTCGCGTCGTCGCGTTCGGGAAAATCGGGTTTGTAATGTGCCCCGCGGGACTCGTTGCGGTTGAGAGCCCCGAGCGTGATCACGCGGGCGAGCTGCAGCATGTTCCAGAGCTGGCGGGCGTGCGGCACCGCCTGCGTCGCCCAGAGATTCGAATCGTTGATTGAGATCTTCTGAAAACGCTCCTGCAGCTCGAGGAGCTTTTCGTCCGTCACCTTGAGCCGGTCGTTGTAACGCACGACGGTTACGTTATCCGTCATGATCTTGCCCATTTCGTCGTGCAATTTGTACTGGTTCTCGCCCCCCTCATTGCGGACGATCTGTTCGTTTATCTCCGCCTGGCGTTTCAGTTCGGCGTCGTAGATGCCGTTCGTTTCGGTGCTGCCGCGTTCGACGTTCTTAGCGTAATCGATCGCGGAGGGGGCAGCCGTGAAGCCGCCGTAAACGCATGACACCAAAGAGTTTGCTCCCAGCCGGTTGGCGCCATGGATCGAATAATCGCATTCGCCGGCGGCGAACAGGCCGGGAATGTTCGTACGCTGTTCGAAATCGACCCATAACCCGCCCATCGAATAATGAACTCCCGGAAAAATGCGCATCGGCACGTGCCGCGGATCGTCGCCGACGAACATCTCGTAGATCTCGAGTATCGCTCCCAATTTTCGCGTCAGCGTTTCTGCCGGGATGTGCGTCAGGTCGAGGTAGACCTGATTTTCGCCGGCGACGCCGTGTCCTTCGAGACAAACCTGAAAGATCTCACGCGTCGCGATGTCGCGCGGCACCAGGTTCCCGTATGCAGGATATTTCTCTTCGAGAAAATACCACCGTTCATTCTCGGGAATATCGCGGGGCGAACGTGCGTCGCCGTCCTTTCGCGGGACCCACACGCGGCCGCCTTCGCCGCGAGCGGATTCGCTCATCAGCCTCAGCTTGTCCTCGCCGGGAATAGATGTCGGGTGCACCTGGATAAACTCGCCATTCGCGTAACGGGCTCCTTGCTGATAACACGCTGAAACGGCGCTGCCCGTGCAGGTCATCGAATTGGTTGATTTCCCGAAGATCAGCCCAGGCCCGCCGGTTGCCATGATCACCGCGTCTGCGGGGAATGCTTTCAGCTCAAGCGTCTGCAGATCCATCGCGATCAGGCCGCGGCAAACCTGATGGTCGTCGAGGACGAGGGACAGCATTTCCCAGCCCTCGTATTTCGTGACCTGTCCGCCGACTTCCCACTTGCGGACCTGCTCATCAAGGGCGTAAAGAAGCTGCTGACCGGTCGAAGCACCGGCGAACGCTGTTCGGTGGTGAAGCGTCCCGCCGAAACGTCGAAAATCGAGCAGGCCTTCCTTCGTTCGCGAAAACGGCACGCCCATCCGGTCGAACAAATAGATGATCTGCGGCGCCATATCGCACATCCGCTGGACCGGCGGCTGGTTGGCGAGGAAGTCCCCGCCGTAGACCGTGTCGTCGAGGTGCTTAGCGGGCGAATCGCCTTCGCCTTTGGTATTGACCGCGCCGTTGATCCCGCCCTGAGCGCAGACGGAATGAGACCGCTTCACCGGCACGACCGAGATCAGGTCGACTGAGTGCCCCGCTTCAGCGATCTTCATCGCCGCCCCCAGGCCCGCCAGGCCGCCGCCAACAATTGCTATTTTCAGACCATTCGATGCCATAAATGTTCAGCCGCGAGGACCGCAAACGCCCCCGGGCCTGCCGCCTAAAATCTTTTCGGTTCAATGACTCCTTTGGTTTCCGCCTGCTCGCACAGGGCCGCTGGGAGGACGCCGCACGGCTTCACGAATGAGATCGCGGCGTTGATACCGACAACCGAGAAGAACAAAGCCAGGCCGATGCAAGCGTATAGCGAATACTTCTGTGCCTTTTCCCCTATCACGATTCCCCAGTCGACCGCGAAGAGCCAGATGCCATAAGCGAGATGCCACGCCGTAGCAAGGACGCCGAGTATGTAAAACAAAAGTATCCCGACATTCCTGAATTCGGCAGCGACGATGGCAAATGCTCGGTCGGCATTGCCCGCGACGGGATCGCCATACGATTCCAGGCCCGGGATCACCCCGAACCGGAGGTTGAGGATGTGAAAAAGCAGGAAGACAAATAGGAAGATGCCGGTGACCCGCTGGAACAGATAGAACCAGTTTCGCCCGTAACCGTAACTGGAGACGTTGGGACGAGCCTCGGCGGAGATGTGCAGCCCGTAGAGCGAGTGGAACAGCAGCGGGATGAAAATGCCGAACACCTCCAGAAAGATGAGATACGGCATGTGGTGGATCCCTTCGACGTGCTCGTTGAACACCTCGGCACCGTTCATCGCGGTCGAATTGGTGTACATATGCACCGCGAAAAACGCCCCCAACGGAACGATCCCGGTAAGCTGATGAAGCTTTCGCAACAGAAATGTGCTGCTTAATTTGATCGCCATCTTTTCCCAGTCGAAAGAGATTCTAATTGTTCAGATGTTCTCTCAAATTCTAGAGCCTAAACGACGAATCGGCAATTCTCTAACGACTGCATATTATCTTAATGATTTCGTTTAATAAGATAAAATGAATTTTCATATACGTAATAAGTAACTTATACTAATAAGAGCAGTATGCACATCGAAACGTTAAAAGTATTCTGCGACCTGGTTGACCTGCAGAGCTTTTCGCTGGCCGCCGAGCGGAACTTCGTCACCCAGTCCGCCGTCAGCCAGCAGATTCGCACGCTCGAGGAAAAGTTCAAACGCCGCCTTCTCGAACGCGTTCGAGGCCGGCGCGAAATAAAGCTGACGCCCGCGGGCGAGGTTTTCTATCGTGAGTGCAAGAACGTCCTCGCCGCATACGACCAATTGAACGAGAGCCTCCGCGGACTTGTTGGCAAGATCGGCGGAACCGTCAAGGTGGCGACGGTTTACAGCGTCGGGCTGCATGAGATGCCCGCAAAGGTCGGGGAGTTCATGTCAAAATTTCCTTCAGCGAGAATCGACCTGGAATATTCCCGCACAACGAAGGTGATGCGGGACGTGATGAACGGCACAGTAGAACTGGGCGTGCTCGCGTTCCCCGAACCTAAACGCGGCCTCACCGTGGTGCAGATGCCCGCGCACCGGCTGGTCCTGATCTGCCAACCCGAGCATAAGTTCGCCAAACGGGCTCAGGTTAAGACGAAAGAGCTTAACGGACTGGACTTCGTGCTCTTCGAACGCGACACCCCAACGCGGAAAGCGACCGATAAGATTCTCAAAGCCCACGGCGTTGAGGTCAAAAAGGTGGCCGAGTTCGACAACATCGAAACGATAAAGCGGGCGGTGCAGGTGGGCTTCGGACTTGCGATACTGCCCCAGCCCTCGATCACCGACGAACTGCGAAACGGCCAGCTCGCGATGGTGAAGCTTGCGGAAAAAGAATGGACGCGACCCGTCGGCGTAATTTACCGCACCGACCGTAATTTGTCGCTCGCCGCGAAAAAATTCGTCCAGCTGCTCGAAACCGATCCCGCCTGACCTCTATCGATCCGGCCCATCACGGAACTAATAATTGAGCGCGAATGCCTAATCCGGGTTGATCATCGTCAGCGGTGATGTGGGCGCCATTTCGTTCAGGGAGTTGCGCAGCGCGATGGCGAGGCCTTCGGCTTCCATATATTCTCGGCCGAGCAGTCGGCGGAACTTTTTGTCCTTGACCTCTCCGTTCAGTTCTTTCAGTATCCCGCGGAAAAATGAAGTCACGATCTCGGGGGCGAACTGCTTGCCGGCGTTCCGGTGCAGGTCGTCGAAAACCTCGTTTGCGGGCCGGCGGCGGCGATAGGGGCGGTCGGTGGTCATTGCGTCGAATGAATCGGCGAGGTTGACGACCTTTGCGATGTAAGGGATCTCGCGATCGAAGAGCCCGTCGGGGTAGCCGCGGCCATCGAGGCGTTCGTGGTGGTATTTGGCGGCGAGCGGCACGTCGGCGTAAGGGTGATGGATCGGCGCAAGTATCTGGTACCCTACGGCCGGGTGCTTGTTCAGCTCGGCCGATTCTTTGGCGTTGATCCGGTACGGCGCGTTGATGATCTTGCGCTCGACGGTTAGCTTGCCGACGTCGTGAAG
>Ga0307416_100001754_pt1 | contig 12013 bp, 11 predicted proteins | sample DK1Cmetagenome_2_FD_203821 | JGI IMG/M metagenome (GOLD analysis project Ga0307416, IMG submission 203821) | Maize rhizosphere microbial communities from greenhouse at UC Davis, California, United States - DK15-C-3 | ecosystem: Host-associated > Plants > Roots > Rhizosphere > Soil | place...
CGTTGACGCCGTTGTTTGCCGCTACAGCCGTTGTACATCATCGGCAATTCGACGTTTTCCAGCGCGGTGGTGCGTGCAAGCAGATTGAATCCCTGAAACACAAAGCCGATACGGCGGTTACGAATGTCCGCCCACTGATCCGGGGTCAATGCCCCGACTTCATCGCCATCGAGAAAATATTTGCCGCTGGTCGGGCGATCGAGACAACCGAGTATATTCATAAAGGTCGATTTGCCGGAGCCGGAAGATCCCATCACGGCGACGAATTCACCTCGTCCGATGCCGAGAGTAACGCCGCGCAACGCGGGCACCTCCACGTCACCCATGCGATAGGTTTTGCACAGTTCCTTGACGCGGATCAGCTCACTCATCTAAAACCGAAGCCGCGAGTCGGCGGCGGCTGAAACGGATTGGCCACCCCCGGGTTACCGGAGGTTGCGCCAGTACTCATACCGATAATGACCGGATCATTCTCCTGGAGATCAGCGCTGGTAACCTCGGTTTTCGATCCGTCGGTGATGCCCAGCTGAATTTCGATCGGTTGCGCTTTGTCTCCTTTTAGAACATAGATGCGCACCCGCCTCGTTCCGCGAACGGATACGGCACCCGTGCCCGCCACGCTCTGCCGGCTAGTCCGCCTCTCGCCTACTTTCGCCGCAGTTCGACTCTGCTCGCGGCGCAGAAGTTCCTGCGCCTCTTCTTTCTCTTCCGGCGGTTTGAAGCGCAACGCCATATTGGGGATCGTGAGCACGTCTTCTTTTCGGCTGACCAGGAATTGCACGTTGGCAGTCATACCGGGTTTGAGCAGCAACTCTTTGTTGTCGATGCGGACGACGGCTACATAGGTCACAACATTTTGCACGACAATGGGCGCATTGCGCACTTGATGGACGCGCCCGCGAAAGCGCCGCGACGGAAAGGCGTCCACCGTGAACGTGACTTCCTGCCCTTCTCTGACATTACCGACATCCGCCTCATCAACGTTGGTATGAACTTCCATTCGCGCCAACTCGTTGGCAATCGTAAATAGCGTCGGCGCCTGAAGAGAAGCCGCCACGGTTTGACCGACATCGACATTTCTTGAGATCACCAGTCCGTCGACGGGCGAGCGAATCACCGTATTGTTGAGATCTACCGTGGCTTGCTTCAACGACGCTTGGGCTTGCGCCGCCTGCGCCCGGTTCACTTCGACTTGGGCAACGGCGGCGTCGTACGCCGCCTGGGCCGCGTCCAGATCGCTTTGCGCCATCAAGTCTTTCGTTCTGAGCTGCCGATTGCGCTCGAGCGTGCGCAACGTATCGGCTACGCCAACCTTGCTTTTCTCGATATTGGACTGGGCAGCCAGTAAATTCGCCCGTGCCTGATCCTCAGCGGCCCTGAATTTATCCTGATTGAGCTGAGCGACAATCTGCCCGGCTTTTACTTTGGTGTTGAAATCGGCGAAGAGCTTTTCGATGGTTCCGGAAACCTGGCTGCCGACTTGAACAGTCACGACGGCCTGCAGAGTGCCGGTCGAGGAGACCACCTGCGTGATATTTGCCCTTTGTGCCGGTGTGGTAACGTACGGAGGTTCTTTAGCGCCGTCGCCAAGTTGCCACCAGCCGACGCCACCCAGACCGATGACGCTTGCCGCTGCCAACCAAGCAATGGCCTTCTTCCGATTCACTATCTTTCTTTCAAGCCTCGGAAAACTTTCGCGGCAAAATCGTTGGGGTCACGCCGAGTCATTCGGCGATAGGTCAATCCGGTGGTTATCTCGGCATTAGGTTCCTGATCCTCGATCACCTGCTCCAGAGTCACACGAAAGCGCGAAACCGCAGCGGCGCCCGACATTTCAGCTTCGGTCTGGCTCACCGTCCCTTTCAGATAATAGTTCAACGCGTGGTCGATGATTATTAAGGTCACCTTACCCGTTTGCCTGAGATTATTAGCCGTTGAGCTGTTTTTCCACAGCGCCATATCGATGGTACATGGATTTTTCGCCACCATTTCGTAATACGACAACAAAGCCGGATGCGGCCAGCCGTCTTCATCCACCGTCACAATCGGGACGATCTTACCCTCATGGGATTCGACGTCCCGTCCATCCAATCGGCTCAATAGCTCTGCCGTCAACTCATTGCCTAGTACTTGCGACATTGTTCGTCCTTGCTACGCTTCCTTGGTCAACTCCAACTCTTGCCGTTTACCGAAGCCCTGCTCGTTATCGATAAAATATATCCTCTCAGGGACTACGCAGTAAAATTTGACTTTGAGAAAAGCCTGGTAAAAGACTCCACTGCCGGGGGTCGTGAAAAGCTTGATAATCTCCGGATACTTGCGCGCATAAACGGCCATCGCTTTGGTTTTCTCGAGGATTGAATCCACCAGCAGGCCTTTTCCTTCCAGCTGAATTCCTTTAATCCGGCGCCAATCCTTGTAATCCTCTTGGATCGTAACTGCAACTCCAGCGTTCGCGGCGAGATTTTGACAATGGCGTGATTGCGGCGCCGAGAAAAAATAGAGCTTCCATTCTTCACTGGCGTAAAAGACCGTAGCTGCCCACGGCAGCTCGCCGGCGCAAGTCGCCAAAGTCATAGTATTATGAGTCTGGAGATAGTGGATAAGCTCGCGCTTTAAATCGTCAGGCATGAAACGTCATGGCATCAACGAGCATAGGTTTCTGTAAATTCAAACTAGCATGGAGTAGCTCACAGCGGCCGCCGCAGCAGCGGAGTTCTACGCAAGGCGCCAAGGTCGCGAGCCCCCACACACAACATTGCCACCTTGATCTCGTAAATGATCGAACGCAGCGACTTTACCACTTTCTCGGCGGACTCCAACGCCGGGGCCAGCAGCGGTTGGCCTAAAGCGGCTATGTCGGCGCCGAGGGCTATGGCTTTGGCCATGTCCAAGCCGGAGCGAATGCCGCCGGAAGCGACCAGTGTCATTTCCGGGAGGACTTCGCGTATGGCTATTAACGATTGATCAGTTGGAATTCCCCAGTCGGCAAATGAGACATCCACCGGCTGCCCGGCCTTGGCCGCCCTGGAAGCCTCGACTGCGTACCAGGAAGTGCCTCCCTTTCCCGCAACATCGATCGCTTTGACGCCGGCACGAGCAAGCCGCACGGCAACTTCGGCCGAGATGCCGCTGCCGACTTCTTTGGCGATCACCGGCACTTCCAGATCACGACAGATCGCCGCTATTTTCGCCGTCAACCCGGAAAAATTGCGATTGCCTTCTGGCTGCACTGCTTCCTGGAGAACGTTAAGATGCAGGATCAGGGCATCGGCGCCAATCATTTCCACGGCCCGTCGACACTGATCAACACCGTAACCGTAATTGAGTTGAACGGCACCGAGATTGGCAAGCAAGAGAATATCGGGTGCGACTTCTCTGACCTGAAACGAATCGGCCGCGGACGGCTCCTCGATCGCCACTCGCTGGGACCCGACCCCCATCCCCAGACCGAGCTCCTGCGCCGCGGCCGCAAGGTTGCGGTTAACCGTCCGCGCCAGGCTGAAACCGCCGGTCATTGAGGAGATGAGTAAAGGTGCCTCCAGTCGTTTGCCCAAAAACGTTGTCCCGGTATCGATTTCGTCGAGGTCGAGATCGGGCAAAGCATTATGGAGAAAACTATACGAATCAAGACCGGATCCCGTTGGCGCCGAAACGGTCTTGGTGTCGAGACACAGCTCGAGATGTTCTTTTTTCCGCTGTTGCGTCTTGGTGAGAGTCTTGTTCTCTCGGCTTGGCATGTCGAGCAAAGCAGCGGTCTACGACTGCTTTTTGACTCGCCGGCTAGCTTTGGCGGCGGCCAGCGTGGTGGTTTTTCCGGCCTCAGGATGTCGGCTCATTCCCTCGTCATCCCAGCGGTGAAACAATTTCACATCGATTTCGAACTGATCCAGGATCCGAGTGACTGTTTGGTTGATGAGGTCGTCCAATGTTTTAGGACGGTGGTAAAAAGCCGGCACCGGCGGAAAGATAATAGCTCCCATTCGAGTCAGTGAAACCATCGCTTCGAGATGGCCTAAGTGTAGCGGAGTTTCCCGTACCACCAGCACAAGCTTTTTGCGCTCCTTCAAAACCACGTCGGCGGCACGCACCAGGAGGTCCCCGCCCAATGAATGCGCGATACCGCCCATCGACTTCATCGAGCACGGAGCGATGACCATGCCTTCGGTGCGGAAAGATCCGCTGGAGATGCTCGCTCCGACATTGTTGACGTCGTGGACGACATCGGCCATGGCCTCAACATCTTTAGACGAGTACGGCGTCTCAACCTGGATGGTCATCCGACCCGCTTTGCTCAACACTAAATGGGTTTCGATTTCAGCCAATTTGGCCAGGATCTCGAGAATGCGAACGCCATAGATGGCGCCGGTCGCTCCGGAAATGCCGACGATTAGTCGCTTTTTGTTATTCAATCGTTAAACTCCAAAACCAAGCAGTCACCGTCCTCGACAGAAAGCGCTTGTTTCAATCGAACGGGGGCAACGATTTCAATTTTATCCTCGGGGTAATCGATCACAGCAGGAAGCAGGACAGCTCCTTTGACCGTTTTATCGCCTCGAACCAATCGTTGTATGCTGACAGAATAAAGCCCGGCGTTGCAGAAGCCGCTCTCGACCGGCGCCAATGCTTCCGGCGCAACTTCTCTCTGGATCTCTTGCCACTGCCGCGCATCCTGGGGGGTTGATGGCCGCACATTGAGAGTAGCCGGGTATGGCGCAAAACCTAAACATTTCCGAAGCGCTTCCTGGACCCAGTCGAGCGCCATGAATCTAGACGCTTGGCCCAGGTCGGAAAAAATCACACCGTGAATTTTGCGCGGCACTGGCAGCGTCCGATTAAAGTGCCGGCTCAATGGCCGGAGAGTGATGCCGCCTTGCCGCCGCGACGAACTTTAACCACCTCGGCCAGAATTGACAATGCAATTTCGGCTGGCGTCTCGGTCGCGATATGCAGACCGATCGGAGCGTAGACCCGCTCGATCACTTCCTCGGCGATTTTCTCCTCATCACGGAATCGTTGAAAGCAGGCCTTGATTCGGCGCCGGCTACCAATCATGCCGATGTATTTGGCTTTGCTGTGAAGGATCTGACGCAGACAAGGTTCATCGTATTTATGCCCGCGGGTAATCAGGACAATATAAAAGGATGGCGTAATCGTCATCGCCGTCAACATTTGCGCCATATCGCCGACTAACACTTCATCCGCCGCCGGAAACCTTTCGCGGTTGGCGTAAAGGAGACGATCGTCGATGACAGTGACATGAAAATCGAGAACCTTGGCGATTTGAACCAGAGGCACTGCAATATGTCCGGCGCCAACGACGATCAGCTTGGGCGGCGCCAGCATGACTTCAAAAAAGACCTGAAGTCTTCCGCCGTCGGGAATTTCAAGTGCGACGAGTTTAGACTTCTCCGAGCTTAAAATCGCCTCGCTCTCGCGAACAATCTTCTCAATCGCGCGCGAATCGCCGATCGTCTCGGTTTCGCTTTTGCCGTCCACCACCAGGCATTTAGCACCGGCGTGAATACGGTCGCTTCCCTCCACCTCGACGATTGTCGCAAGAACAGCGGATAAGCCTTGCTCGCTGATCCGGACCAATTCTTCAGAAAGCGCGCTCATTCGCTGGCCGCTGGCTTCGCATCGCGCTCTTCCCACCAGGGATCGACAAAAATATTCATGATGCCGCCGCAAACAGCCGGACTGTCGGACGCTATATCATCGAGCAGATCAACACGCACCATTCTGGGCTTGCGTGTGCGGATAACTTCAATAGCTTCCCGCTTGACATCGGCCTCGCCACAACCACCGCCAATGGTGCCGAGAATTTCTCCCCAGGCCGTGACCACCATTTTAGCGCCCACTTCTCGCGGCGTGGAGCCTTTGGCCGAGACGATGGTCGCCACAGCCACTGTTTCGCCTTTGTCGAGAAACTCTTTTACCTGGTGATAAACCGAGTCTTTCTTCTTGGCTTCCAACCCGGGGTTCTCAAAACATGTTCCTTGACCTGACATAATTTTCCTCCGTGGAACCGTTAAGCGACCATCTTCTGTAAAGTGCGCCCCAACGCGACCAGACTGTTCAGGTTGTGAACCGACAAAAACAAATCGATGTACGGTAATGCCGCCTGCATTCCCTTGCACAAGGGCTCATAATTTTCGCTGGCGAGCAGCGGGTTGAGCCAGATCACTTTCTTGCATCGACGCTTTAGATCCTGCATCTGCCGCTCTAGCAGGCTGACGTCGCCCCGGTCCCAACCATCGCTGATGATGACGACGATGGATCGAGAGGTGACCATGGCCGGAGCAAAATTCCGGTTGAAGGTCTGCAAAGAACGACCGATATTGGTGCCGCCGGACCAGCCCAGGATGCTGCCGGAAATCTGCTCCAGCGCATTGGCAATATCCTTGGTGCGAATCAAATGGGTGATACGGGTAAGCGAGGTGCTAAAAACAAATGTCTCAACACCCCACAACTCATTCTGCAATCCGTACATGAACTGAATCAAGAATCGACTGTAGCAATCCATCGAGCCGCTGACATCGCAAAGCAGCACGACCTTGGTTTTCTTGATGCGCCGCTTGCGGTTGACCAACTCGACGACGTCGCCGCCGTACTTGATGTTTTTTCGCAAGGTCCAGCGCGGGTCCACCGTTGCCCCTTTGCGCGCGTGTTTCTTGCGCCGGCTGACCTGCGTCGCGATTTTAGTGGCAATCAGCAGAATGGCTCGCGCGATCGCGCGGCTTTCTTCGACAGTCATTTCGCTGAAATCTTTGCGGTTGAGCAACTCTTGAGCGCTGTAGGTCGGGATTGAAAACTCGTCCAGGTTCTCCAGCTCGACGTTCTCTTTGGCGGGACTTTCGGCAAAGGCTTCATCCAACCCCTCCTCCTCACCACCTTCTTGCGCCTGAGATTCGGTAGGCGTTCCCTCAATCTCGAGCGTTTCCATCGGCACCCGCTCGTAATTCTGTTCACGCCAAAAATAGTCGAAGACCGTGTCGAAAATCGGAAAGTCCTCCACTTGGGATATCAAATTGGAGCGCAGGAGCGCACGAAAATCCTCCTTCTCGGCGATATCTACCAAATTGAGCGACCGGGACGCGTCGATGACTTGGCTCAAGCTTATCTTGACCCCCAACTGCTTCAGAGCGCGTCCGAAAGCGAGTAAGTTGGCGACGGTACCGTGTCCGCGCACTCCTGCAAAATTGTTGACCGCAGCTGCTACGCTTTCCGGTGTAATTTCCATATCCGCTAACTCATCAACTCAGGCGAAGACCTGAGCAACGCATCCAAATTAAGATGTTTGCTTTCGATTTGCTCTTTCAAATGGTGTAGATCCTCTCGATATTTGAATACACAGCCCATCGTCTCAACGACAGTCTTGTCGTCCAACCCCTTTCGGTTAAGGGCAATCAGAGCTGTCGCCCAATCCAAGGTTTCGGCGACACCCGGGCGTTTGTAAAAATTCATCTCCCGTACCCGCTGCATAAAAGCACAGATCTGCTTGGCCATTGCAGGGGCGACTTCTGGAAACTTAGTCGAAATGATCTCCAGCTCTTTTTCAAAAGTCGGATACTCGATCCAATGATAAAGACAGCGTCGTTTTAGAGCGTCATGAATTTCGCGGGTCCGATTCGATGTCAAAAACACGTACGGACGCTGCTTCGCTTGCACAGTGCCGATCTCGGGAATAGTGATCTGGAAGTCGGATAGCACTTCGAGCAAAAAGGCTTCAAACTCCACGTCCGCGCGATCAATCTCGTCGATAAGCAACACCGGCGGATTCTCCTCTTCACTGATAATAGCCTCCAGCAAAGGGCGCTTGAGCAAGTAATCCTGGTTGAAGATCTCGGTTTCGACCGCCTTTTTATCCCCTCTTTGAACCTCCTCCAGTTTGATCCGCAACATCTGCTTTGGATAATTCCACTCGTACAGCGCCGTGTTGGCATCCAGCCCTTCGTAGCACTGAAGCCGGATCAGTTTGGCGTTCAACACTTTTGCAAGCACCTTGGCAATTTCGGTTTTACCGACTCCGGCCTCGCCTTCGAGCAGCAACGGTTTACCCATCGTCAGCGAAAGATACACGACGGTAGCCAATGAGCGGTCGCAAACATATTCCTCTTTGAGCAGAATCTCCTGAACGTCGTCGATCGTTAGCTGTTTTGGATTCACGCCAGCCTCACCGTTTGAGATTTTGGAATTTGAAATCGTCATGAATTTAAGTCGCTGAGAGAATGAAGAACCGCTTCCAACACGCCGCCGGCGATGGCTCGCGATTTATCGGAAATTGAATCACAATAACCCCTTTCACCACGCGGATCAATGTCACCAGCCTTGATGCCTTTCTCGACCTGAATGCCGTTTCGAAGCAGCCCCCGGATCTGACCTGAGATCTCTGCTTTAATCAGTTCACCGTTCACGGTTGCGACTGCCTCGCCCGCCGAGACCGCATCTCCGATCGCTCGCAATGCGCTGAAGATCCCGTTTCGTGGCACCCGCAGGACTCTAGATGCTGTGTAGCCATCCACGGAAGCGGGTATGCCCGTGTCGGACTCGGCGGCTCCATCCCAGATGACCCGGCCTAAGTGATGACCCCGATTACTTTCGATTACCGCATGCACATCGAAACCAGCGATGAACCCCGGCCCGACCCCGATCACAAGCGGCGCGTCAGTAAGTTTTGCAGCCCCACTCTTCTTAGCCATAATCGCGTCGACGATGACCACGGGTTTTAATATTTTTCCAATGGATGCTTCAGGATCTATAAAAATGGGTATTTGGTTTTGCTCCCAAGCGGCATAGGCTTCATCAGAGGAATCAACCCGGACAGCCTTAACCCCTTCGACCGTCTGAGCGCCCTCGTAAACCGCCTCAGCAAACGCGACAGTGCGCCGCACCGAGGTGGGCGTGGCAATTTCAGTGATCAACACCCGCATATGGCTGCGGTGCAAGCGGTGCGCGATGCCCGTAGCCATCTCGCCGCCACCGCGAATAAGTACCATCAACTCAGAAATCGGCACTGTCATGCGTCTATAGAACCGTCATACAATCCATAGAAAGATCATAACAAAGCGGTCCAGGTTATGGAAAGCTTTGTAGATAATCGCAGTCGAATAGAACCGGCGTAAGACTTACCAGCACAGCGGCGCATCCGCCGCTGTGCTGGAAGGAGAGAAATTCTCGCAGAATAGGAAGTAGGATTCTGAAGAATCTGGCAGAGATTCGGTTATCTAATAGTTACCCGCGAAATGTAGCTATCGGCAAACTTCTCGTTTGCCTTGAGCCTATTGTTTAGTTCGACCGCTTCATTTCGGCTCGTCAATTGGCCGACACGAACGCGGTACCGCAATCGATTGTCAACCTCGGCCTTAATAACGCGCGCATCGTAGCCTTTTTGACGCAGCGTTGCCGCCATCTGATCAGCATCATTCTCCTGCGGCAGAGACGCGACCTGAACCATCCAGATATGATTCATTCCGACCGCTGGAGTTGCGCGCTCGATCTTTTTTGCGATTGTGATGACCCGCTCTGTAGCTGGCACCGGATTGCCTGCGTTCGCTTTCGTCGACGCTGCTTGCTCGAATTGCGCGACCGGGTCAATCGAGCGAACCGACAACGCCGAGCCTATGCTTTCAGCTTGCGGACCCTGTGCGATTTGCATTGTATCAGTGGGCGCAATCAATTCAGTCGGCGACAAGGGCACTGATGGCGGCCATGGTAACGGAGGGTTGCGGTTGGTCAACTCGGTTACTACCGCGGCATCTGCGGGCCGGTTGAATGTGACCGTCGTACTGGCCGTCTCTATGGGAGGCGCATTTTTTCTGCCTCGTTTGTTTAGGGATATGGAGGGTTGGGGCGGCGCAGGATTCTGCGGCGTGTGCTGCGGCAGACCTTGCGCAGGGATTGATGGCGTTAAATCCCTTGGAATGGACGAAGTGTTCGGAGTTGGATTCAGTAATCTATCCCCTGCGCCTGGCACTGCCGGAATGTCGGCTGGCGGCATGGGAGATTGCTGCCTTCGTGACTTCAACCTCCCCTGTTCCAACTCAAAACGCTCCAGTTCATTTCTCACACCATAGAGCTTCTCTTTGAAGCCTTCAGTAACCTGCTGGGCTTCATCCCGGTTACGAACGACATGGGGCGTGATAAGCATCACCAGCTCAGTACGGTCCGTCGTGTCGTTAGTGGTGCCAAAAAGACGGCCCAAAACTGGAAGATCCATCAAGTAAGGAACTCCGGTTCGATCTCGCCTTGTGGTGTCGCTGATGATGCCGCCGATCGCCAGGGTATCGCCGTCTTGAACGACCGCGGTGGTTTCTGCATCGCGGGTCGTGAACGACGGCGAGTTGGTATTGCCAAAAGAAGGAGCTCCAACATCGCTAACTTCTTGTTTGACCTGGAGGTTAACTAAACCCTGTGAATTGACCTGCGGAATGATCGTGAGAATCACGCCGGTGTTACGATACTGCACACTGTTTACAATCGGGCTGTCGCCGACGATGGACTGCGCTTGTGACGAAAGAACAGGAATCTCGCGGCCCACTTGGATTCGGGCCGGTCGATTATCGGTCGCCAAGACACTGGGTGAAGAGAGAATCTTTGCTCGGTTGTCGGTTGCTAAAGCCGAGATAAATGCACGGATGGTATTGCCCCGACCGGCAACGCCACTAATGCCATTTAAGAACTGAGCAAACGGCGAGCCCTCGGTTGCCGCGCGCGTTGCTTGATTGAAAATTCCGCTTCTCACTGCTCCTTGAGAGTCGAAGTTTTGGCCGAAAATCGACGGGTTATTTCTGCGAAACAACTCATACTCAACGCCGAATGCTTCGGAACCCGTCAGCGATACTTCGGCTACCATCACATCCATTAAGACCTGACGCGGAATGATGTCCAATTCTTTCAGAATGTTCTTGATATTTTGGAACTCTTGAACGGTGCCGTAAATAATTAAGGAATTCGTCCCGGGATCCGGCACGATCCTCAATTGTTCTTCCGGCTTGGTTCCTGGAGCGGCCGGCGCCGGCGGTCGCGGAGCTCCCGGCACCGAGGGTAGACCTGGTGCGACTCCGGGCGCTGGCGCCGCCGGTGGAAGTTGGCCCGGTACCGGAACGGTAGCATACGCGCCGCCTAATGGCTGGTTTTGTTGCTGAAAACCTGAGCGTCCAAATGGTGAACTCGATGAACGGGTGCTGCTATCGAATTGGCCGAAACCCCCAGGCGTGGATCGATGCAAGTCTTGGAGGGTCCTGGAACTTTCTCTTCTGCCCGTGGTCGGCTGGCCGAGCGCCTGGGTTAAAACATCGGCCAGCTCAATCGCCTTGCCGTTTTCCACCGGATATATGAAAATTCGCCGGCCTGGTCCTTCACCAGCAACATCGACGCGCTCCAGCCACCTCCTCGCGTAAGTCCACGCAGCCTCACTGTGGCTGATCACCAACAGCTGATTGATGCGCGGCAAAGGAACGAATTGAGAAGCGAAGTTCTCTTGTTGCGGCGCCGACGCGGCGTAATACTGCATCACTTTAGTCATCTCGGCGGCAAGTTCTTCGGCGCTGGCAACCTTGGGCTGATAAATCTCCATGCGCGTTCCCGCAAACACCTGAACATCGATCATATCGGCGATTTCGACTAAGCGTTGAATGTTAGAAGGAAGATCGATGATGACGAGAAAATTTCCTCGCGGATAATCGACGAGCTCCCCGCCGGGCGTCAAAAAGGGCGTCAACAGTTTCTTCATCTCCGCCGCCGAGAAAAATCGCACTGGAACGACCTGCATCGCGAAACTGTCTTCACGGCCTTGCGCCACCGGCCGTACTAGCCCTTTAGCATCCTTGATGGTCGTGATCCGATAGATGTTTCCCGTGCGCACCGCTACCGCATTGTTCATTCGCAGAACTTGATGGAAAATCGGCAACAGATCTTCCGGGCGCAGTGGCTCGGCGCTGTGAATCGTGACAATTCCCTTAACCTCCGGATCAATGGTGTATGTCAGTCGAAGGTGCTGCGCCAATATGTG
>Ga0307416_100001755_pt1 | contig 12006 bp, 18 predicted proteins | sample DK1Cmetagenome_2_FD_203821 | JGI IMG/M metagenome (GOLD analysis project Ga0307416, IMG submission 203821) | Maize rhizosphere microbial communities from greenhouse at UC Davis, California, United States - DK15-C-3 | ecosystem: Host-associated > Plants > Roots > Rhizosphere > Soil | place...
GAGCGCTCGGGGTGCGCATCGCCCGTGTGGGTCGAGCGCTCGCGGCGGCGGCGCTCCTTGGGGCCGAGCTGCTCCTCGGGCTCTGCCGGCGGGGCCTCTTCCGCAGCCTCAGCCGCGGGCGCCTCGTCCTCTGCCGCGGGCGCTTCCTCCTCCGTGGGGTCAGACCCCTGTGGCGTGTCGGGCGCCGCCGTTTCTGCAGGGTCCGGGTCAGACCCCTGCGGCGTCTCCTCGGTCTCCTCGTTCTTCTCTTCCTCGATCACTCTGTCTCGTCTCTCTGGCGCTTGATCTCCACGTCGGCATCGACTCCGCGCTCGCGCGCGACGGTCAGCCCACGTGCCAGCTCCTGCTTGGCCGCCCCGAGCCGCGCCGTGTTCTCGAGCTGGCCGGTGGCGTGCTGGAAGCGCAGGTTGAAGATCTCCTTGCGGGCGTCGGCCACGAACTCGACGAGCTGCGTGTCGTCCAGGTTATGCACTTCGACCGCCTTCACTGCTGGCCGGCCCCCTCGCGCGCCACGAACTTGGTCTTGATGGGGAGCTTGTGGCCGGCCAGGCGCATCGCCTCACGGGCGAGTGGCTCCGGCACGCCGGCGAGCTCGAACATGACACGGCCGGGCTTGACGACGGCCACCCAACCCTCCGGGTTGCCCTTGCCGGATCCCATGCGGGTCTCGGCCGGCTTGGCCGTCACCGGCTTGTCCGGGAAGATGTTGATCCAGACCTTCCCGCCGCGCTTGATCTTGCGGGTCATCGCGATTCGGGCGGCCTCGATCTGGCGGTTGGTCACCCACCCGCGGTCGATCGCCTTCAAGCCGTATTCGCCGAACTGCACCGTGGTGCCGCCGCGGGACATCCCCGCGCGCCGGCCGCGGTGCTGCTTGCGGTGCTTGACGCGCTTCGGCATCAGCATTAGCCGCGTCCCCCTCGCTGGCCGCCACCGCGTCCGCCGCCACCGCCGCCGCCGCGTCCGCCACCACCGCGTCCGCCGGCACCGCCGCGTCCGCCGCCACCGCGTCCGCCACCACCACCGCCGGTCGCCTGCTGCGGCGCGTCGAGCTGCGTGAGGTCGGACGCAAAGCCCTTCGGCATGATCTCGCCCTTGTTGATCCAGACCTTCACGCCGATGCGCCCGAAGGTCGTGCGCGCCTCGTGGAACCCGTAGTCGATGTCGGCGCGCATTGTGTGGAGCGGGACACGGCCGTCGGAGTAGCCCTCGGTCCGGGCCATCTCCGCGCCGCCGAGCCGGCCCGAGACCTGGACCTTGACGCCCTTGGCTCCCGACCGCATCGCGGACGTGAGCGAGCGCTTCATCGCGCGCCGGAATGCGACGCGGTTCTGGAGCTGCTCGGCTATCGACTGTGCCACGAGCTTCGCGTCGAGCTCCGGGCGCTTGATCTCGAGAATGTTGACCTTGACCGCCTTGCTCGTGAGCTTGTGCAGGTCGCGCCGGAGGGCGTCCACCTCGCTGCCCGACTTGCCGATCACGATGCCCGGGCGCGCGGTGTGGATGTTCACCTCGATCTCGTTCGCGTTCTTCTTGATCGTGATGTCCGACAGACCGGCGTGCGCGAGCTTCCCGACGATGTGATCGCGGATGCGGATGTCCTCGAGCAGGTAGTCGTCGAAGGTGCGCTCGTTGAACCAGCTCGACTTCCAGTCGTGGATGTAGCCGACGCGGATGGACTCGGGGTGGACCTTCTGTCCCATTTGGTTAGGCGTCTTCCTTTGTCGTCAGCAGGATGGTCATATGGCTGGTGCGCTTGCGGATGCGGGTTGCGCGGCCCTGGGCGCGCGGCTGGAAGCGCTTCAGCGTCGGTCCCTCGTCGACGAAGACCTTGGCGATCTTCAGCTCGTCCGCGACGAGCTCGTGGTTGTTCTCCGCGTTGGCGACTGCGGAGTCGAGCAGCTTCAGGACGTCGCGCGCAGCGACTCGCGGCGTCGACCCCAGGATGGCACGTGCGTCGCCCACGGACTTGCCGCGGATGTGGTCGACGACGAGCCGCGCCTTCCGCGGGGCGCAGCGGACGTACCTGGCCTGCGCGCGGACGGACACGCGGCCCGTGCTGTCGCGGGGGGCCGCGACGGCCTCGCGCTTGGCGGTCGTAGTCGTCTCGGCGGAGCCTCGGCGCCGGCGGCGGCCCTTTGCGGCCGGCTTCGCCTTCGCCGAGGTGTCGTCTGACGTGTCATCCGAGGTGTCGTCTGACGTGTCGTCGGACGTGTCGTCGTCCTCGGGAGGAAGCGCCTCGTGCTCCGGCGTCTCCGCCTCGTTCTCGAGCTTTTCGCCCTTCTCGTCCTTCATCGCATCTTCGCTCTCTCACCGCCGGCGTGGCCGCGGAAGATCCGCGTCGGCGCGAACTCGCCGAGCTTGTGCCCGACCATCGACTCGGAGATGAAGACCGGCACGTGCTTGCGCCCGTCGTGGACCGCGACCGTATGACCGACCATGTCGGGGAAGATCGTCGAGGTCCGCGACCAGGTCTTCACCATCTGCTTGTCGCCCGACTCGTTCATGGCCTGGATGCGCGCGATCAGGCGCTCCTCGACCCACGGGCCCTTCTTTGACGAACGGCTCATCGCTTCTTGCCTCTCCGGCGTCCGCGCACGATGTAGCGGTCGGACGACTTGTTCTTCTTACGAGTGCGGTAGCCCAGCGTCGGCACGCCCCACGGCGTAACCGGATGGCGGCCCGGAGTGGTCGACCCCTCGCCGCCCCCGTGCGGGTGGTCGACCGGGTTCATGGCCGTGCCGCGCGTCTGCGGGCGCTTGCCCTTGTGCCGGTTGCGGCCCGCCTTGCCGATGTCGACGTTCTGGTGCTCGACGTTTCCGATCGATCCGACGGTGGCGCGGCAGTCCGCGAGCACCATCCGCATCTCGCCCGACGGCAGGCGCAGGGTCACGTAGCGGCCCTCCTTCGCCATCAGCTGGACGGCGGCGCCGGCGGAGCGCGCCATCTGGCCGCCGCGTCCGGGCGTCAGCTCGACGTTGTGCACCACCGTGCCTGTGGGGATCCGCGCCAGCGGGAGCGCGTTGCCCAGCGACGGCTCGGCGGTCGGCCCCGAGATCACCGTCGCGCCGACTCGCAGTCGCTGCGGCGCGAGGATGTACCGCTTGTCGCCGTCTGCGTAGTGGACGAGCGCGATGTGAGCCGACCGGTTTGGGTCGTACTCGATCGCCGCGACCTTCGCGGGCACGCCGTCCTTCTGGCGCTTGAAGTCGATCTTCCGGTACTTGCGCTTCGCGCCGCCACCGCGGTGGCGCGAGGTGATGCGTCCGTGGGTGTTGCGCCCACCTGACTTCTTGAGCCCCTCGACGAGCGACTTCTCGGGTTCGGCCTTGGTGACCTCGGCGTTGTCGTTCCAGGTGGCGAACCGGCGACCGGGCGAGGTGGGCTTGTGCTTCTTGACCGCCATCGCCTACGCCCCTATGTCCTGGCCCTCGAATAGCTCGATCGAATCCTCTGGATGGAGCTGGACGACGGCCTTCTTCCAGCGCCTCGTCTTGCCGCTGGTCCAGCCGCGCCGCTTGGGCTTCGACTTCACCCACGAGGTGCGCACGTCCTGGACGCGAACGCCGAAGACCTCCTCGATCGCCTGGCGGATCTGGGTCTTGTGGGCCTCGTCGTGGACGCGGAACGTGTACTTGTTGGCGGCGAGGAGCGCGTAGCTCTTCTCGCTCACGACCGGGCGAATGACGATCTCGCGCGCGTTCATGCGGCCCTCCGCGTGAGCTCCTCGAGCGCGCCCTGCGAGAGCACGAGCCGCTCGGCGCCGATCACGTCGGCGACGCCGACCTGATCCACGGGCAGGACGGAGACGTCGCGGATATTGCGAAACGACTTGACCGCGTTGTCCTCGTTCTCGCGCGCGCAGACGACCAGTGCGCGGCCCTCGCCGAACTTGGCGAGCGCCTCCGCAGCCTGCTTGGTGGCCGGCTTGTCGTAGTCACCCGACTCGAAGACGGCGAGCGTTCCGCGGTCGGCGTGCACCGACAGGGCGGCCCGCAGCGCCTTCCGGAAGGCCTTCCTGTTCACCTTGACCGTGTAGTGACGCGGCTTCGGGCCGAAGGCGACGCCGCCGCCGTAGCGATTGGGCGTGGAGAGGGCGCCGGCGCGGGCGCGGCCCGTGCCCTTCTGGCGCCAGGCCTTTGCGCCGGTCATGGCCACCTCGCCGCGCGTCTTGGTCGAGGCCGTGCCCCGCCGGCGGGCGTTCAGCTCGGCACGAGCGGCCTCGTGGACGAGCGACATGTTGAACTTCTCGCCGAATACCGCCTGGTCGACGTCGGTCTTCGTGCTCTTGCCGAGCGTCGCGGCCTTCATGACGTCGTCCTTATCTCGACAACGGTGCCCTTGGGGCCCGGCACCGGGCCGCGCAGGAGCAGCAGGTTGTCGTCCAGGATCACGTCGACGACGGTCAGGCCGCGTTGGGTGACGCGCTTGTTGCCCATCTGCCCCGGCCCGCGGATGCCCTTGAACACGCGCGAGGGCGTGGCCGAGGCGCCGATCGACCCCGGCGCGCGCACGTTGTGCGAGCCGTGCGTCACGGGGCCGCGGCTGAAGTTGTGGCGCTTGACGGTGCCCTGGAAGCCCTTGCCCTTCGAGACGCCCGACACCTTCACCTGCTGGCCCTTCTCGAAGACGTCGACCTTCACGTCCTCGCCGACCTGGAGCTCGCCGGCCTCGTCGCGGAACTCGCGTACGTGCCTCAGCGGGCCCGCGTCCGCCTTCTTCAGGTGCCCGAGCAGCGGCTTGTTGAGCGCCTTCTGGGACACCTCGCCGAAGGCGAGCTGGACGGCCTCGTAGCCGTCGCGGTCGTGCGTCCGGATGCCAGTGACCCGGCAGGGCCCGGCCTCGAGCACGGTGACGCGCTCGACCTGGCCGTCCTCGCCGAACACCTGGGTCATCCCCAACTTCCTGCCCAGGAGCGCGGCCATCAGACGAGTTGGATCTGGATGTCGACGCCCGCCGGCAGGTGGTCGAGCCGCTGGAGCGAGTCGACCGTCTTCGGCGTCGGCTGATGGATGTCGATCAGCCGCTTGTGGGTGCGGATCTCGAAGTGCTCCCGGGAGTCCTTGTCCTTGAACGGCGAGCGGATCACGCAGTAGACGTTCTTCTCAGTCGGCAGGGGCACGGGCCCGGCGACGGTCGCCCCGGTGCGCTCGGCCGTTTCCACGATCTCCTTCGCCGCCGTTTCGATGGCGGAGTGGTCGTAGGCCTTGAGCCTGATCCTGATCTTGTTCTGGGTTATCGCTGCCAATTCGGTCTGTCCCTTGGGCGGCAAAAGGGGTCAGGCTGAAGCCTGACCCCTGGTACCGGCTGTCGGTGAACGCTTTCTCCTACTCGACGATCTCCGTCACCACACCTGAGCCGACGGTACGGCCGCCCTCGCGGATCGCGAAGCGCAGGCCCTGGTCCATGGCGATCGGCTGGATCAGCTCGATCGTCATCTGGACGTTGTCACCCGGCATGACCATCTCCGTGCCCTCGGGCAGGTTGGCGACGCCGGTGACGTCGGTGGTGCGGAAGTAGAACTGTGGCCGGTACCCGTTGAAGAACGGGGTGTGGCGTCCACCCTCTTCCTTCTTCAGGCAGTACACCTCGGCCTTGAACTTGGTGTGCGGGGTGATCGACCCCGGCTTGCACAGCACCTGGCCGCGCTCGATGTCCTCGCGCTTGGTGCCGCGGAGCAGGCAGCCGACGTTGTCGCCCGCCTGGCCCTGATCGAGGATCTTGCGGAACATCTCGACGCCCGTCACGACGGTCTTGTCGGTCTGCTCCTTGATGCCGACGACCTCGACCTCGTCGCCCGTGTTGACGATGCCCTGCTCGATGCGGCCGGTGGCGACCGTGCCGCGGCCGGTGATCGAGAACACGTCCTCGACCGGCATCAGGAACGGCTTGTCGAGTTCGCGCGTCGGCTCCGGGATGTAGGTGTCCAGCGCCTCGGCCAGCTCGACGATCTTGGCCTTCTGGTCCTCGTCACCCTCGAGCGCCTTCAGCGCCGAACCGGTGATGAACGGGATGTCGTCGCCCGGGAAGTCGTACTCGGACAGGAGGTCGCGAACCTCGACTTCCACGAGCTCGAGGAGCTCGTCGTCGTCGACCATGTCCGCCTTGTTGAGGAAGACGATGATGTAGGGGACGCCGACCTGGCGGGCGAGCAGGATGTGCTCACGCGTCTGCGGCATCGGGCCGTCAGCAGCCGATACGACGAGGATCGCGCCGTCCATCTGGGCGGCGCCCGTGATCATGTTCTTCACGTAGTCGGCGTGGCCCGGGCAGTCGACGTGGGCGTAGTGCCGGTTCTCCGTCTGGTACTCGACGTGCGAGGTGGCGATCGTGATCCCGCGCTCCTTCTCCTCGGGCGCGTTGTCGATCTCGTCGAAGCTCTTCGCCTCGCCACCCATCTTCTCGGCCAGCACCTGGGTGATCGCCGCGGTAAGCGTGGTCTTGCCGTGGTCGATGTGCCCGATCGTGCCGACGTTCACGTGCGGCTTGTCGCGCTCGAACTTCTCCTTTGCCACTTTCTAGTCGCTCCTTTGCGTGTAGAACCGGAAAAACATACTCGTTATGCGGTGGCCCCAACCGGCTCGCCGGTGCGGTGCTCGGTGATCTCCTGGGCGATGTTGGGCGGCACTTCCTCGTAACGGTCGAACTGCATGGTGTAGGCGGCTCGGCCCTGGGTGTTCGAGCGCAGATCCGTCGCGTATCCGAACATCTCGCCGAGCGGCACGCGGGCCTGGACCGCGAGCGCGTTTCCGCGCGGCTCCTGGCCCTCGACGCGGCCGCGGCGCTTCGACAGGTCGCCGATGACGTCGCCGAGGAACTCCTGCGGCGTGACGACCTCGACGGCCATGATCGGCTCGAGCAGGACGGGCTTCGCGCGGTGCGCGGCCTCCTTGAGCGCCATCGAGCCGGCGATCTTGAACGCGACCTCCGAGGAGTCGGTGTCGTGGTACTTGCCGTCCACGAGCGTGGCGCGGACGTCCACCATCGGGAAGCCGGCCTTGACGCCGGACTCGAGCGCCTCCTCGATGCCCTTCTCGACGGCGGGGATGAACTCGGACGGGACGGAGCCGCCCTTGATCTTGTTCACGAAGTCGAAGCCCTCGCCCGGGCAGGGCTCGAGGTTGATGTAGACGACCCCGTACTGGCCCGAGCCGCCCGTCTGGCGGATGAACTTGCCCTCGACCTTCTCGGCCGTGCCGCGGATGGTCTCGCGGTAGGCGACCTGCGGGCGCCCGACGCCGGCCTCCACGTTGAACTCGCGCTTCATCCGGTCGACGATCACCTCGAGATGGAGCTCGCCCATGCCTGAGATGACGGTCTGGCCGGTCTCCTCATCGGTCCTGACCTGGAACGTCGGGTCCTCCTCGGCGAGGCGCGCGAGCGCGGTGGCCATCTTCTCCTGGTCGACCTTGGTCTTGGGCTCGATCGAGACGTGGACGACCGGCTCGGGGAACACGATCGTCTCGAGCTTGATCGCCGCGTCGGGCGCGCAGAGGGTGTCGCCCGTCGAGGTCTGCTTCAGGCCGACCGCGGCGGCGATGTCGCCCGCGTAGATCTCCGGCTGTTCCTCGCGGTCGTTCGCGTGCATCATCAGGATGCGGCCTGCCCGCTCGGTCCGGCCAGTCGAGACATTCAGCACACGGCCGCCGGCCTCGAGCTTGCCCGAGTACACGCGGAAGTAGGTGAGCTTGCCGACGAACGGATCGGACATGACCTTGAAGGCGAGCGCGGAGAACGGCGCATCGTCCTTCGGTTCGCGCACGGCCGGCTTGTCCTCCTCCTCGCCCTTCTTCGCCGGCTCGAGGCCCTCGACCGGTGGGACGTCGAGCGGACTCGGCAGGTAGTCGAGAACGGCGTCGAGCAGCGGCTGCACGCCCTTGTTCTTGAAGCTCGAGCCGCAGAGGACGGGCGTGAGCGCCGGGCGCTCGCCGCCGTGGAAGTCGAGCGTCGCCTTGCGGATGTCGGCCTTCAGGCGGTCGACCTCGATGTCCTTGCCCTCGAGGTAGTCCTCCATCAGCTCGTCGTCGTACTCGGCAACGGCCTCGACGAGGGCTGTACGGGCCTCCTCGGCGCGCTCCTGGTAGTCGGAGGGGATGTCGGTCTCCTCCCACTCCTTGCCGAGGTCGTCCTTGTAGATGACGGCCTTCATCGCGACGAGGTCGATGATCCCCTTGAAGTCGGCCTCGGCACCCATCGGAAGCTGGATCGGCACAGGCACCGCACCGAGGCGGTCGATCATCGTCTGCACGCCCTTGTCGAAATCGGCCCCGACGCGGTCCATCTTGTTGATGTAGGCGATCCGCGGAACGCGGTACTTGTCGGCCTGGCGCCAGACGGTCTCGGACTGCGGCTCGACGCCGGCTACGGAGTCGAAGAGCGCGATCGCCCCGTCGAGGACGCGCAGCGAGCGCTCGACCTCGACGGTGAAGTCCACGTGGCCCGGCGTATCGATGATGTTGACCCGGAAGTCCTTCCACGAGGCGGTCGTGGCGGCCGACGTGATCGTGATGCCGCGCTCCTGCTCCTGCTCCATCCAGTCCATGACCGCGGCGCCCTCGTGGACCTCGCCCATCTTGTGGGTCCGGCCCGTGTAGTAGAGGATGCGCTCAGTCGTCGTCGTCTTACCGGCATCGATGTGGGCCATGATGCCGATGTTGCGCGTCTTCTCGAGAGGGATCTGCCTAGGCATGTTGATTCGATCTATTCCCGGATTTGGAGCAGAAAAAAGGCCCTACCGGGCCCCAATCCACGCAAAGTCGCTTCCGGGTCGGCGGCTTTATGTGGTCGGGGTCTCCATCCTTCCGTGAAAAGCCTTCGGGACGACCCGAAAGCGGTCGGAGACTCTAGCAGAGGAATTGCCGCTTTCCACGCGCGTTTCAGGCGTAGCGGGGCGCTCGGGCCGCTGATCCTGACGCTCGGGATCGCAGCCGCTCTCCTGCTCGTGCTCGCGGAGGTCACGACGCTCTTCTCGATCGAGGTCGACACGGCCACCTGCAGCGACCTTGCGGACCCGGATCTGGCCGACCGATGCGACACCACCGGGGGCGAGCAGCACTCGTTCGCACTGGTCCCGATCGCGGTCCTTGTGGGCGTGATGGCCGTCGGAGCCGGCCTGGGCGGCTCGCGCCCGGCGGGGATCGCCCTGATCGGCGCCGGCGTGCTCGTCCTCGTGATCACCCTCGGCTTCGATCTCCCCGACACCACCGAGACCGGGGAGGTTGGCTCGAGCTTCGCGTCGGCCGAGGCGACGAAGGGACCCGCGTTCTGGTTCGAGCTCGTCGCCGGGCTCTTGGCGGTGGCCGCGGGCGTGGTACGGCTGCGGGCGCGATGAGTGTTCGCCGAGTTGTGCCCGACTTCCAGGCGGACGATCCCACCGCGGGGAGCGACTTCTATGCCGAGGTTCTCGGGCTCGAGCTCGTTATGGACCTCGGATGGGTCGTCACGTTCGCGGCGCCGGACAATCCGACGGCACAGATCATCGTGATGCGGAAGGACGCGACCGCGTCAGTGCAGCCGGACGCGTCGATCGAGGTCGACGACGTCGATGCTGCGCACGAGGCCGCTCAGCGCCTCGGCTGCGAGATCGTGCATCCCTTGACCGACGAGCCGTGGGGTGTCCGCCGCTTCTTCGTGCGCGACCCGAACGGCAACGTGCTCAACATCCTCGGCCACGCGTCTTAGTCGCGCCACTTCACGCTGCAGCCTCGCGGGGGCGTCTCCGCCGGGTCCGGCTGCTCCCCGCCGAGGGCGGCGTCGATCGCGCCGCGAAGCCACGCGGCCCCCTCGCTCTCGTCGGTGTGGTCGGCATCCGGAGCGCCCTGGTAGATGAGCCGGTGCTCCGAGTCGAAGACGTAGACGTGCGGGGTCGCAACGGCGTCAAGAGCGTGGGCCACTGCCTGCGACTCGTCGTAGAGGTACGGGATCGGCCAGGACTGGTCCGCCACGAACCGCTTCATGTGGTCGAGCGAGTCCGCGGGAAAGCGCGAAGCGTCGTTCGAGTTGATCTGGAGGAAGCGCACGCCCTTGGGCGCGTAGTCCTCGGCCACCTGCCGCAAACGCGGGTTCCACGCGATCACATACGGGCAGTGGTTGCAGGTCTGAACGATCACCGTCGCCGGCGGCGCCGGGTCCGCGGGCACCGCGTGCATCTGGCCGCTCGTGTCGGGAAGCTCGAAGCTGGGAGCGGTGTCGCCGACTACCACCGGTAGTGGGCGAAGGCCTTGTTGGCCTGGGCCATCCGGTAGATGTCGTCCTTGCGCTTGAACGCGCCGCCCTGCTGGTTCTGCGCGTCGAGCAGCTCGCCGGCGAGCCGCTCCGCCATCGTCTTCTCGCGGCGGTTGCGTGCGAACTCCGTCAGCCAGCGGACGGCGAGCGTGCGCGCCCGGCGTGGCGGGACCTCGACGGGCACCTGGTAGGTGGCGCCGCCAACCCGGCGCGAGCGGACCTCCAGTACCGGGGTGAGCGCCTTGACCGACTCCTCGAGCGCGGCCACCGCGTCCTGGCCGCTTCGCTGGGACAGGATCCCGAGCGCCTGGTAGACGATCTGCTCGGCGCGCGACTTCTTGCCGTGGACCATCACCTTGTTGATGACCTGCTGGACGAGCTTCGAGCTGTGAAGCGCGTCGGGCTCGATCGGCCGGATCGGTGCTTGGGCGCGGCGGGGCACTACTACTTGGCCTTCACGCCGTACTGAGAGCGCGCCTTCTTGCGATCCGAGACGCCGGCGGCGTCCAGCGTGCCTCGGACGACCTTGTAGCGCACGCCCGGCAGGTCTTTCACGCGGCCACCACGCACGAGCACGACGGAGTGCTCCTGAAGGTTGTGGCCCTCGCCCGGGATGTAGGTGGTGACCTCCATGCCATTGGTCAGCCGGACGCGCGCGACCTTGCGCAACGCGGAGTTCGGCTTCTTCGGCGTGGTCGTATAGACGCGCGTGCACACGCCCCGCCGCTGTGGCGCGGCGATGCGCTTCTTCCGCCCCTGGCCGGACTTCAGGCCCGGGGTCGAAACCTTCTTCTTCGGCCTCGTGCGTCCCTTCCGGACGAGCTGGTTGATGCTCGGCATGCGGCGCGAAAGGCTAGCAGCGGGCCTCGGCTGCGGTTACTGTCACTTCATGGCATCCGCACACGAGAAGAAGTTCACCGAGGGGGTCCAGCCGTTCCTCGAGGAGGGTGAGGAAGTCCTCGCCAGCTCCATAGCCCAGGCCAAGGGATTCTCGCGAATGATGGTGAGCGGTCTCCAGCTCGGGCAGTCGCAGGTCGCTGGTTCGACCGCCGCCGCCGAGAGCGGCGAGGTCAGGGTGGACAACCCTATGGCGATTGTCCTGACGAACCGCCGCCTTCTCACCGTCAAGATCAGCGCTCCGATCGGGCTCGGCATGGGCGGCAACGTCAAGGAGTTGATGACGGCGATCCCTCTGACGGAGGTCGACTCGATCGAGGTCAAGAAGATCGCCCTGCGCCAGAACATCACCCTGATCGTCCGCGGTGTTGAGATACCCCTCGAGACGAACGCGAAAGCGAACGCGCGTGGTCTCGCAGACGAGTTCGCGCGGATGAAGGCCGCGGCTTAGCCGCTAGGCCGTACTAGGCCGTGGACTCGGCCGCGCGCATCGGGCCGGGCGTCAGCGCTGAGGCCACGATCACCATCAGGAACGCGAGGCTCTGCGCCACGATCCCAAGCGCGTCGCCCGGCATGGGATCACCGAAGACGATGATGCCGCCCCCGATCGCCGAGACGTTCGCCGCGGCGCTCGTCAGGGCGATGACCGGGACAGCCTCGGCCTTCTGAAGCCCGCTGGCAGACGCGTAGAAGGCGACGATCGAGGCGACGATCGTGACGGCGAGCCAGGGCGAGGCCACAATCGCAGCGGCCCCCCCGGCACCCGTAAGCGCCTTGATCGCGATGTCGGAGACGCCGAACATGATCCCGGCCGCAGCCCCGAGGAAGACCCCGTGGTGCTCGTGCGCCCGGACGCTCGGCGACCAGACGATGAAGCCGCCCACG
>Ga0307416_100001756_pt1 | contig 12005 bp, 10 predicted proteins | sample DK1Cmetagenome_2_FD_203821 | JGI IMG/M metagenome (GOLD analysis project Ga0307416, IMG submission 203821) | Maize rhizosphere microbial communities from greenhouse at UC Davis, California, United States - DK15-C-3 | ecosystem: Host-associated > Plants > Roots > Rhizosphere > Soil | place...
GTGGTTGGCCGTCCTCACGACATCAAAGGGCAGGCCGTCGCGGCGTTCGTCACCCTGAAGGAGGGCAACTCCGGCTCGGAAACGCTCGTCGCCGAGCTCAAGGAGCACGTCGTCAAGAAAATCGGCGCCATTGCGCGACCCGACGACGTAATTTTTGCCGCCGACTTGCCGAAGACGCGTTCGGGAAAGATCATGCGCAGGCTGCTGCGCGACATTGCCAACGGGAAAGCGCTCGGCGACACCACGACGCTGGCCGATCCGGCCGTGGTCGCCCGTCTGAAAGAGCAGTACCAGGACGAGCACTAATCGCTGTCGTGTCCGCCTTCAGGCGGGCCTTCGGAACGAACCCGACGCCGCGGCCGTAAGGCTTACCGGAGGAGGCAATTACCCCAGATGGCCCTGATTGAGACGCGCGACCTGTGGAAGACCTACGTCATGGGGTCTGAAGAGATTCACGCTCTCCGCGGCGTGTCGATTGAAATCGACCGCGGCGAGTACGTCGCGATCATGGGACCCTCTGGATCCGGCAAGTCGACGTTGATGAACCTGATTGGCTGTCTCGACACGCCGACAAAGGGCAGCTACCTGTTGAACGGCAAGCAGGTCAGCCAGATGAACGACAACGAGCTGGCTCGTATCCGCAACGAGGAGATCGGGTTCGTGTTCCAGACGTTCAATCTGCTGCCGCGCGCCTCAGCCCTGCACAACGTGGAGCTGCCGCTCGTCTACGCCGCCGTGCCGTCGAAGGATCGTCAGGCGCGCGCCCGTGCCGCGCTCGACAAGGTCGAATTGACCGAGCGCATGAGCCACCGTCCCAATGAACTGTCCGGAGGACAGCGCCAGCGCGTGGCGATCGCCCGTGCCCTCGTGAACAACCCGTCGATCCTTCTCGCCGACGAGCCGACCGGCAATCTCGACTCGAAAACCGGAAACGAAATCATGGGGCTGTTCGATCGGCTGCACGCCGCCGGCAACACCATCATTCTCGTCACGCACGAGGCGGAGATCGCGGCATACGCACGCCGCGCTATTCATCTACGCGATGGACAGGTCGAGAAGGACGTGCAGCAGAGCCGCGCGGTGCACGCATAACCTCGGATCCGCTCGCGTTCATCACGCCGGGTCCGCTCGCATTCCTTCGCCGCTGCTGGCGGAACCCGGCCTACACCGCGGCCCAATGGCCTGAAGCGATCTGCCGCAGCGGCGCCTCGCGGTCGAAGCTCGCTGGGTCCAGCTCGATGCGTTGACGTGCCGCGTCGGGATTCAGCGTCGGAATGGCGCTGAGCAGCGCGCGCGTGTACGGATGCGTGGGTTGGCGGAAGAGCGACGCTGTCTCTCCGATCTCGACGATCTTGCCCAGGTACATCACCGCCACACGACCGCAGATATTCTCGACCAGCCGCAGATCATGGGCGATGAAGAGATACGTCAGCTGCAGCCGCTGTTGGAGATCCAGCAGCAGCTTCACCACCTGCGCCTGGATCGAGACATCGAGCGCGGACACCGCTTCGTCGGCAACAATCAGAGCGGGATTGAGGGCGAGCGCACGGGCGATGCCGATTCGCTGCCGCTGTCCGCCGCTGAACTCGTGCGGATAGCGCTGCAGGTGGTCGCGCTCGAGTCCGACCAGCTCGAACAGCTCTTCGGCGCGAGCCCGCCGCTCCGCTCGTGAGCCGAGCCCGTGGATGACCAGCGGTTCCTCGACGATGCGGCCGACGCGCATGCGGGGGTTCAGCGACGAATACGGATCCTGAAACACGATCTGCATGTCGCGGCGCGCCTGCCGCAGGCGCGGTGCCGAGAAGCCGAGGACGTTCTCTCCACGAAAAAGCACTTCACCCGACGTCGGCTCGATCAGGCGCAGGATACAGCGGCCGGTGGTGCTTTTCCCGCTGCCCGATTCGCCGACGAGACCGAACATCTCGCCTTCTTCGACGACGAAGCTGACATCGTCGACGGCGCGGACGATCGACGGCCGTGCAAACAGACCCTGCTTGCGCGTGAAGTGTTTGACCAGGCGGCGGACGTCGAGCAGCGGCGAGGGCATCTACTTCACCCCGGGAACCGCTGCGAGCAGCGATCGAGTGTAGGGATGTACTGGCGCGCGAAGAATCTGCCGCACCGCTCCTTCCTCGACCACCTGGCCTTTGTACATGACGGCGACACGGTCTGCCATTTGGGCGATGACGCCGAAATCGTGGGTGATCAGCATCAGCGCCAGCTGGAACCGTTCCTTCAGCTCGCGAAGCAGCTCGAGGACCTGCGCCTGGATCGTGACGTCCAGTGCGGTGGTCGGCTCGTCGGCGATGATGAGCGGCGGCCGGCAGGCGAGCGCGATGGCGATCATCACGCGCTGGCGCATGCCGCCGGACAGCTGGTGTGGATAATCGCGTACGCGGCGTGCCGGATCGGGAATGCGCACGGCGTCGAGCAGTTCCACCGCGCGCGCCCGTGCGTCGCGCGCGCCGCTCATTCCGTGAACAGTCAGCGCCTCGGCAATCTGATCGCCGACGCGCATGACCGGATTCAACGCCGTCATCGGTTCCTGGAAGATCAGCGAGATGCGCGCTCCACGTACTGCGCGCATCTCAGGTTCGCTCAGGCGCAAAAGATCGCGTCCTTCGAACATCACCCGGCCGCTGACGATGCGGCCCGGAGGCTGCACCAGCCGGAGGATGGAGAACGCGGTGACCGACTTGCCGCTGCCCGATTCGCCGACGACGCCGAGCGTTTCGCCCGCTGCAATCTGCAGACTGACGCGATCGACAGCGGTGACCTGACGAGCCCCGTCGAAGACGACGGTGAGATCCTGAACGTCCAGCAGCGGCGGCATGTCAGTCGGCAGACTGGAACTCGCCGAACACCCGGCGCAGCGTGTCGGCAATCTCTCCAACCGTGGCGTGTTGTTCGACGGCAGTAATGACTGGCGGAACCAGATTGTCGCCGCCGCGGGCCGCCTGTTCGACGGCGTCGAGGGATCGCCGCCAGGCGTCTTCGTTGCGCGACGTCCGCAGCGCGCGCAGCCGGTCGATCTGCGCCTGTTCGCCGGCGGGATCGAGGGCGAACACTCCACGCTCTGGACGTTCGGTCGTGTGCTCCGGGCCTGCCACCTCGGCCTCCGGACCCTGGGCCACGGCATCACCGGCGTCACCAGCGTAGCGGTTTACCCCGACGACCACCGCCGCCGCCGAATCGATCGCCTGCTGTGCGCGATAGGCCGACTCCCGGATCTCGCGCTGAATATAGCCCGTTTCGATAGCGGCCAGTGTACCGCCAAGTGCCTCGATTCGATCGATCAGCGCCGAGGCGCCGGACTCGATCTCGCTGGTCCGCTGCTCGATCGTGAATGACCCGCCGGCCGGATCCACCGTATTCGCGACACCGCTCTCATGCAGGAGGATCTGCTGTGTGCGCAGTGCCGTTGTCGCGCTGTCCTCGGTTGGAAGGGCCAGCGCTTCGTCTTTGCCGTTGCAGTGTAGCGACTGCGTTCCGCCGAGAACGGCCGCAAGTGCCTGGAGGGCGACGCGGACGATGTTGTTGTCGGGCTGCTGGGCCGTCAGCGTGCTGCCTGCCGTCTGGGTGTGGAAGCGCAGCTGCTGCGCGCGCGCGCTGGTGGCGCCGAATCGGTCGCGCATGATGCGGGCCCACAGCCGCCGCGCCGCCCGGAATTTCGCGATCTCTTCAAGGAAGTCGTTGTGGGCGTTGAAGAAGAACGACAGTCGCGGACCGAAGGCGTTGACATCGAGTCCGGCCGCGAGGCACGCCTCGACGTAGGCGATGGCGTCTGCCAGCGTGAAGGCGACCTCCTGCGTGGCCGTCGAACCGGCTTCGCGGATGTGATAGCCGCTGATGGAGATCGGGTTCCACTGCGGCATTGCCCGCGCGCAGAACGACACGATGTCAGTCACGATTCGCAGCGACGGCCGCGGCGGATAAATGTAAGTACCGCGTGCGACGTACTCCTTGAGGATGTCGTTCTGCACCGTCCCGGACAGCCCCTCGGCGGTCAGGCCCTGTCGTTTGCCGGCGGCGACATACATCGCCAGCAGCATCAGCGCCGTCGCGTTGATCGTCATCGACGTGGAGACCCGGCCGAGCGGGATTCCCTCGAACAGCGTGGTCATGTCGTCGAGCGAGTCGATCGCCACCCCGACGCGGCCGACCTCGCCGCGGGCCAGCGTGTGGTCGGAGTCATAGCCGATCTGCGTCGGCAGATCGAAGGCGACGCTCAGGCCCATCACCCCGCGCTCGAGCAGATACCGGTAACGGCGATTGGACTCCGCGGCGGTTCCAAAACCCGCGTACTGGCGCATCGTCCACGGCCGGCCGCGATACATGGTCGGCTGAATTCCCCGGGTGTAGGGAAACTGACCCGGCAGTCCGATATCTATGGATGAGAAAGAGACGTTCGTGGGGGTGTGGAAAGCTGGCTGCTCGGGGTCTCCCATGGTGGACGTTGCCCGAATTCTAGGCCGTTTTGTTGACACTGCGGGATCCAGCCTCTACAATTGCGAGTAGCCTTGCTAAGGCTAACCCCCTATAAATGAAACACTTTGGCGCTCGATCCCTGTCACGCCTCCCCGGCCTGAACAGGTTCGGATCGGGAGACGCCCCGGATCCCGGCCCGGCGGCGAGTGTTAGGAGGAGCAGGAATGGATGACGTCGTGAACCGGTTCGCGAAAGAGCTGGCCGACGCGATTGCTGCCGCTGTGGCTGAAAACCCTCAGGTGGAGGCGTGCCGTGCACGCGCCCGTGAGGCCGGGTACGACATGCGCGTGACGCTCGAAGCCGTGGTCGGCTTCATGAACCGGAACAACGGGGCAGCTGTGACGAAGATCACCACGCCGGCCCGGCTCCTCCCGGCACGAAAAACGTTCGAACTGACGACCAATGACCGCCGCTTCCTGCGCTCCCTGCGGATCGGTGCGGACGAGGCCAAGGAGACGGTCGATAACGGCTAGTTGGCGGTGAGTGGTTCGTCGTTGGTAGTAGAAAGGGTGGCCGCCGCGGCCGCCCTTTTTCTTTTCAGCGGGCCTTGCCCTGATTCGCCACCGCATCGGCCTTTTTGCGCGCCGTTTCGGGATCCCCGAGATAGATCTTGTTCAGGGAGCGCAGGTCGTCGTTGAGCTGATATACGAGCGGGATGCCGGTCGGAATATTCAGCTCGACGATCTGTTCGTCGGACATGTTTTCCAGATGTTTGACCAGTGCCCGGAGACTGTTCCCGTGGGCCGCAATGAGGACGTGCTTTCCTGCTTTGATGTCGGGCGCGATGGTGGATTCCCAGTAGGGGATGAACCGAGCGACGGTGTCCTTCAACGATTCGGCGGATGGAATCTGGTCGTCCGGAATCGACGAGGTGTAACGCCGGTCGTGCGAGGGATGATCGGGATCGTTATCCGCGAGCGGCGGCGGTGGAATGTCATAGCTCCGGCGCCAGATTTTCACCTGCGCCTCACCATGCTCCGCGGCGGTTTCAGCCTTGTTCAACCCCTGGAGCGCGCCGTAATGCCGTTCGTTCAACCGCCAGGACTTGTGAACTGGAATCCACATCATGTCCATCTCGTCGAGCGCGATCCACAACGTCCGGACGGCGCGCTTCAGTAGCGAGGTGTAGGCAACGTCGAACTCGAACCTCTCGGCCGCCATCAGGCGGCCCGCCTCGCGCGCTTCCGCGCGACCTTTATCGGTGAGGTCGACGTCGATCCAGCCGGTGAATCGGTTTTCCTGGTTCCAGGTGCTTTCACCGTGACGCAGCAACACAACGCGGAACATGATCCTCCTGTCGCTTCCGCCGACCTCGTGCCTTACGCCGACCTTCGTGCCTTCCGCGTTGAGGCGGAAGCTACGCGCGCGCGAGCTGGCGAATAGCGCTTCGTCCCGCGTAGCGCGCGGCAGACCCGAGCTCTTCCTCGATCCGCAACAGCTGATTGTATTTGGCAACCCGATCGCTGCGGCTGGCGGAACCCGTTTTAATCTGTCCGGCTGATGTGCCGACGGCAAGGTCGGCGATCGTCGTATCCTCGGTTTCGCCTGACCGGTGCGAGATAACCGTTGCGTACCCCGCCTGGCGAGCGAGCGCCATCGCGTCGAGCGTTTCCGTCATCGTGCCGATCTGGTTGAGCTTGACGAGCAGCGCGTTCCCCACGCCCTCAGCGATCCCCTTCTTCAGGATGTCTGGATTGGTCACGAACACATCGTCGCCTACGAGTTGAATCCGATCACCGAGCGCCTGGGTCAGCGCCTTCCAGCCATCCCAGTCGCTTTCGGCAACCCCGTCTTCGATGGAGACGATCGGGTACTGACGCGCCCACTCCTCGTACAGCGCCACCATGTCGGCCGACGACCGCGCCGGTTCTTTCGACTTGCTGAAGACGTATGCGCCGCCGTTCCACAGTTCGCTGGACGCCACGTCGAGCGCGAGAAACACCTCGTCTCCCCCTTTGAGTCCCGCGGCGCGAATTGCTTCAACGATGACATCCAATGCCTCGCGGTTGGAGCGGAGATTGGGTGCGAAACCGCCTTCGTCGCCGACGCCGGTGGAGTGCCCGGCCTTTTTCAGGATGCCGCGCAGCGCATGGAAGATTTCGACGCCGGCACGGAGCCCTTCGGAAAACGTCGGCATGCCCGCCGGCACAACCATGAACTCCTGGAAGTCGACGCTGCTGTCGGCGTGGGCGCCTCCGTTGAGGATGTTCATCATCGGCACCGGCAGCACGGTCGGCGATTCCATCCCGGCTAATCGGGCGATGTGCCGGTACAGCGGAATACCGTCGGCCGCTGCCCCCGCGCGTGCCGCGGCCATCGAGACAGCGAGCAGCGCGTTGGCGCCCAGGCGGCTCTTCGTCGGCGTGCCGTCAAGCGCAATCAGCGCCTGATCGAGCGTTCGCTGGTCGAAGACCTTGCCCTGGAGGGCTGCTGCAATCTCGCCGTTGACGTTCGCGACGGCGCGCCGCACTCCCTTGCCGAGATATCTGCCCTTGTCGCCGTCGCGAAGCTCGAGCGCCTCGCGTTCACCGGTCGACGCACCCGACGGAACCGCCGCCCGACCGAACGCGCCGCCGACCCGGATGTCGACTTCCACCGTGGGATTGCCGCGCGAGTCCAGGATCTCGCGTGCGGCGACTCGAGTGATCTGCATAGTCAGGCCGATGCCGCCCCTTTACGATCCGCATCCGCCTCTGCGCGCAGCGCATCGTCGCTGATCGGACCAATTAACGGTTCATCGTCTGCCGTCACGACGACCACGCCACTCTCTGTGACCGTGTGACGACGGCGGTCTTCTTCGGCGACGAAGCCGATCAGCGCGCCGCGCGGAATGAGGACGTCGCGATCGACGATCGTCCGGCGGATGCGGGCGTGGCGGCCGACGCGAACACCGGGCATCAGGATCGCCTGATCGATGTCACAAAAACTGTGGACTCGCACGTTCGGACAGAGCACGCTGCCTTTCACGCGGCTCCCGGATATGATGCAGCCACTCGAAATGATGGAATCGAGCGCCTGGCCGCATCGTCGGTCCTGCTCGGCGAAGACGAACTTCGCCGGTGGCGCCTGCGGCTGGTAGGTGCGCAGCGGCCATTCCGGGTCGTACAGGTTGAACTCCGGGTTGACCTGGCAGAGATCCATGCTGGTGTCGAAATAGGCGTCGAGCGTGCCGATGTCGCGCCAGTATTTCGCCGACTTCTTGTTCTCGTCGTAAAAGCGATACGAAAAGACCGGGCCTTGCTGAATGAGCGCCGGCAGGATGTTTCTGCCGAAGTCGTGCTCGCTGTCGGCGCGCGTGGCATCTTCCTCCAGAGCGCGCACCAGTACGTCGGCCTTGAAGATGTAAATCCCCATCGACGCGAGCGCGACGTCGCTGGCGCCTGGTGCCAGACGCGGGTCGCTCGGCTTCTCCTGGAATTCGACCACCAGCTCTGACGCGTCGACGCCGACGACGCCGAAGCGGCTGGCGTCGGCGGCAGGAATTTCGATCGTCGCGATTGTGGCGTCGGCGTTCTTCTCGAGATGGTAGCGAAGCATTTTCGCGTAATCCATCTTGTAGACATGGTCGCCCGACAGCACGATGACATGGCTCGGGGCTTCCCGCGTAATCGAATAGAGGTTCTGGTATACGGCGTCCGCTGTACCGAGGTACCAGTGCTCACCGACGCGCTTCTGCGGGGCGAGGATTTCGACGAATTCGCCAAGCTCTTCTGAAACGACGTTCCAGCCCATCCGGATGTGGCGGTTGAGCGACAGTGACTTGTACTGCGTGCAGATGAAGATCCGCCGCAACCCGGAATTCACGCAATTGCTGAGCGTAAAATCGACAATCCGGTAGGGTCCGCCGAAGTAAACGGCCGGTTTTGCGCGGTCTCTGGTTAGCGGAAATAGACGTTCTCCGGCGCCGCCAGCGAGCAAAATGACGAGAACGTCGTCGAGGTTCATGATCAGGATAGCCCGCGCGCTGGGGTCGCGATCTTAGCATTGCGCGCGTTGACTTGGCTTTTGCGAGGTGCCTATGATCAGGCCGATTCGGCTTATTGGATTCGTTCTCCGGGGACCCTGACTGCGGAAGGAAGTAGAGGCGTTCATGCACATTCGTCAGTTGCCGGGGCCGGTGCTGGCTCTGGCACTGTTGTTCTCCGCGGGGCCGGTAGTCGCGCAACGCGCCAACACCAACCAGAATCAGGCGCCGAAGGCGCCGGATCCGGACACGATTGCGCTTGTGCAGCTGGTGGATGCGGCGATTCTGGCTGCACCGACCGTCCAGACGGGCGACACTGCGCAAGGCGAGGTCGCGCTGAAGTGGGATTCTGCTCATTTCATCAGGGGACAGAACGGCGTCTACGTTCCTTTTACAATCACCTTCGATCCTTCATCAGTCCGGACCTCAGAGATCGGCGTCTATATCCGCGCGATTGAGAAGAGTCAGCTTCCGGGCGTGGTTTCGGTGTTGACGCCTCCGCCTGCGGGCAGCAAGCCGCCGGCGCAGCCGCCGATGCCGCCGAAGTACTCCTGGGACAACGTGAGCTACCTGCAGAAGCCGGCTGACGGCCGCATCACGCGGGCGATTGCGCTGCCTCCTGGTGACTACGAGTTGTTCGTGGCGGTGAAGGAACGTTCCAACGCGCCGCCCGCCAAGCCGGCGAATGGGCCTGCGGCGCCCGCTGCCAGGAACGGCCTGCTTCGTCACGCCGTGCTCGCTCCGGATTTCAACAAGCCGGATCTGCAGACGAGCAGCGTCATTCTGGCAACCACGGTGGAACCCGTCAGCGGCCAGCTCTCGCCTGCGGAACAGGAAGCCAACCCGTACGTGTTTGGCCCGATGCGGATCGTTCCATCGAAGGACAGCCGTTTCGGGAAGAACAGCGAGCTGCAGGTGATCTTCTGGGTGTACGGAGCGACGGCGGCGGCCGGCAAGCCGGACGTGCTGATCGACTTCAATTTCCATTTACGGCAACCGGACGGCACTGAGAAGTACTTCAACAAGACCCAGCCACAGGAGCTGAACGCGAAGACGCTGCCGCCGGAGTTCAACATGACGGCGGGACACCAGCTGCCGGGAAGCCTGATCATCCCGATGGCGCCGTTTCCCGCCGGCGACTACCGTCTCGAAATCAAGGTGACCGACAAGCCCAGTGGTAAGGTGGTCACCCAGAACGTGACCTTCACGGTGACTGGCTAACGCGCGGAGCGGTACTGACCCGATTTCCGTGCTGGAAAGGCGATCGATGATCCGGATCATCACCCGTTGGTGTGTTCTCGGGCTCGTGGCGAGTGCCGCGGCGTCGCCTGCGTTCGCGCAGCTACCGAGCCGTGCCCGGCTTCAGGCCGTGCCGACCGTCTCATCCGTGCCGCAGGGTGAGATTCGCGGGATTGTCGAAGACGACAAGGGGCAATCGTTGGCCGGCGTCGTCGTTTCCGCCGTCGGGGCAACGGCGCTGTTTGCGACGACCGATGCGCAGGGCAAGTTCGGGTTCCGGAATCTCGCGCTCGGGCCGTACCTGGTGCGCGCGCACCTGCAGGGCTACTTACCCGCCAAGGCTCAGGTCATCCAGGTTGGCGCAGGTCAGCCGACGGTTCACACGCTGTCGCTGACGCGCACCGCGGCACCGATCGAGACACCGAAGGTCCTGACCGCCGGCGTTGGCGGTACTGTTCCGGCCGGCGAACCCGTCGAGCACGATCACGACGAGCGGGCGTGGCGACTCCGTCACGCGAAGCGGAGTGTGCTGAAGGAATCGGGACAGACCGTTGCGGTGACGGCGCTGGACGACGACTCGCTGTTCGAAGACTCGCTGCAGCGGCTCGGGCGTGCAGTCGGCAGCCCCGCGCGGCTTGCGACGTCGCTTTTTGCGGATCTCTCCGTCAACGGTCAGATCAACCTGCTGACCACCAGTGCGTTCGATCGCCCGCAGGATCTGTTTGCGCTCGACGCAGCAGCACCGCAGGCCGTGGCATTCATGGCTCTCGTGGTGCCGGCTCGCGGTGGCGACTGGTTGATGAAAGGAACGCTGACCCAGGGCGACCTGTCGTCCTGGATCGTGTCCGGTTCGTATCGGCGGAAGCCCGACGCCGCGCACGCGTATGAGGCGGGGGTCTCCTACAGCACCCAGCGTTACCTCGGCGCCAATACGGAAGCGCTCGAGGCGATGAGCGACGCCGGCCGGAATGTCGGCGTGATGTACGCGTACGACAACTGGTCGCTCCTCCCGCGCGTCCGAATCGGCTACGGCGCTCAATATGCGCGGTACGACTACCTCGAGGACCCCGGCCTGCTCAGCCCGCGTGTGAGCGTGACCGTCCAGCCTCTAGCGCGCGATCCGCTGAAGCTGCGCGCCGTCGTTTCGCATCGCGAAATGGCTCCCGGCGCTGGCGAATTCACTCCATCCTCCATGGGACTCTGGCTGCCGCCGGAGCGGACGTTCTCGCAGATCTCGCGCGCCGCGTTCCGGCCGGAGCGCGTCGACCACGTGGAACTCTCGGCCGAGCGTCAATGGGCCGGTATGTTCGTCGTCGGCGTGCGCGCGTTCCGCCAGAACGTCGAGGATCAGACCGTCACCATGTTCGGCCTGGCGCTGCCTGACTCCGTCCGCGGTGTCGGTCATTACCACGTCGGTTCAGCGGGCGATTTTTCTGCGCAGGGCTGGGGGGTCAGCGTCAGCCGGGCGGTGACGAAGAGTGCGCGCGCCTCGGTCGACTACACACAGGCGACGACGCAGTGGTCCGGCACTTCACGAGACGCGATGACGCTCGCCGCGCTGGCGCCGGCGGCGCTGCGCGACGACGAGCGCGTCCACGACCTGACCGCGACGTTCGACAGCGTTGTCGCGCCCTCGGCGACGCGGGTATTCGTTGTCTACAAGGTGAACAACACCTACGCGCGGGCGCACGACACGTTTTCGAGCTCGTTGCGGAACGCACGCTTCAACGTGCAGATCAATCAGTCGCTGCCGTTCCTCAGTTTTGCAAACGCGAGTTGGGAAATGCTCGCCGCGGTCAGCAATCTGTTTGGCGATGACGCATTTGATGGTTCGGTGTATGACGAGTCGCTCGTCGTGCAGCCGCCGAAGCGGATTCTCGGCGGCGTGACAGTCAGGTTTTAAAGGTCCACGCTGGACCAGCGAAGCTGGCAGATTTGCGGAGATGCCGCCGTCTGCCAGCTATTTTCGGCGCAATTTTTGACTCCATCTGATTGGATGATCGGTTCAATCCTTTGTTGCTGACGCCTTCGACCGAACGGTGGATTCGCGCACGATTGCCGCTGCTCGTGGTTGCGGTCCTGTTGTGCCTCGGCGCGGCGAACGTCGCCTCACGCGCGACCTGGCACGAAGTCGAGGACGGTGTTCTCTGGATCGAGCAGAGCGACGGAAGCGTAGTGGCCGCTGAGATCGCGCCCGGGACGGCGGCGGAGCGAGTCGGTTTGAGGCGCGGCGACATTCTGCTGGCGATCGACAACGTTCCTGTCTTCAAGGTGGACGACGTCGTCAAGGCGCTGCATCGCGCTGATCGCGCCA
>Ga0307416_100001757_pt1 | contig 12005 bp, 12 predicted proteins | sample DK1Cmetagenome_2_FD_203821 | JGI IMG/M metagenome (GOLD analysis project Ga0307416, IMG submission 203821) | Maize rhizosphere microbial communities from greenhouse at UC Davis, California, United States - DK15-C-3 | ecosystem: Host-associated > Plants > Roots > Rhizosphere > Soil | place...
AACCCTCGCTCAGGTCGCGGACGTCGAGTTCCGCCGGGCCGAAGGTGCTCCATTCCACCACGTCATCCCGCGCCAACGCGACGGCGCTGACCAGGAGCATCTTCTTTCCGGAGAAGAAACGCAGATGGTCGGCGGCTTCCTGGCGATCGCGAGGTTTGCTGAACAGGCGGCCATCCACCGCAACCACGGAATCGCTCCCAATCACCAATATGCCCGATCGCTGCGCGCTCACAACAAGCGCCTTCGCTTCTGCGAGCCCCTTGGCGATAGCCTCGAGACTGCCCTGCCCTTCTTTCTCCGCTTCTTCGTCGATCTCCGGCCGGACGACCTCGAACTCCACCCCCGCATCTTCGAGCATCTTGCGGCGAATGGAGCTTCCGGAAGCGAGAATTAGAGCGGGCATGAACAACCTTGTGGAAAAGAGGGTGCGACGTCCTAGCGCGGACATGGGGACAGGCTCAACGGACGCCTTGTCCAAGCTCCGTTTCGGTCGTTCCCGAGATTCATCCACTGGCGGCAGATTCCGTCCCCAACCTGTGAATCACGGGCAACAGCCGTTGCGACTCGCCGATTTCGCTGGAGAGCGCGCGGGGAGGGATTGTTGGCAAATTCGGGAGGCGCGCCTAAACCCCGCGTCCCGCGTCCCAACTACATCATCAGTCTTCTAAGATTCTTATATATAAGGAAGGAAAGAGGGTGGCCTCGAGCCGGAACCAGAGCTCCGAAGCCGTGTCGGCGCACAAGCCTTTGCTTGCCGTTCTGCAGGGCGAGAAGTTGAGCCCTCCGCCTGTTTGGATGATGCGCCAGGCGGGCCGCTACCTTCCGGAATACCGGCAGTTGCGTTCCGACAAGGGAAGTTTCCTCGACCTCGTCTATGACAGTGACGCCGCGGCGGACGTGACGCTTCAGCCGCTCCGGCGCTTTCGGAGCCTCGACGCAGCGATCCTCTTCTCCGACATCCTGATCGTCCCCTTCGCGATCGGCCAGAATTTGAGCTTCGTTGCCGGCGAAGGCCCGCGCCTGACCCCGCCACTGGTGTCTGCGACCCTCGACGAGCTGAACCCGTTCCCCGCGAGGCTGGACCCGATCTACGAGACGGTGCTCAAGGTGAAAGCGGAGCTGGATCCTTCGAAAACCCTCATCGGCTTCGCTGGGGCGCCTTGGACGGTCGCGACCTATATGGTCGCAGGCCAGGGCAGCCGCGACCAATCCGAAACGCGGCGGATGGCTTACTCGGATCCGGGGGCCTTCGGGGCGATTATCGACCGCATCGAGGCCGTCACGCTCGACTATCTTTCAGGCCAGATCGACGCCGGCGTGGAGGTGGTCCAGTTATTCGACAGTTGGGCGGGGAGCCTTGCCCCAGCGGAGTTCGAGCGTTGGGTGATTGGTCCCACGGCGCGCATTGCCGCGGCTATCCGCCAGCGTCATCCGCATGTGAGCTTCATCGGCTTTCCAAAGGGCGCGGGTGGGAAGCTGGCCGCTTACGCTCGGGAGACAGAGGTGGATGCTATTGGCCTCGACGAGACAGTGGACCCCGTCTGGGCCGACAAAGAGTTGCCCGCCGGACTGCCGGTCCAGGGCAATCTCGATCCGCTGGCTTTGCTTTCCGGCGGGGAGGGGCTTGTCAGGGCCGTGAACCGCGTGCTTGACGCCTTCGCCGGACGGCCGCACATCTTCAATCTCGGTCACGGCATTCTCCAGGAAACCCCGATCGCGCATGTCGAGCAGATGCTTGCAGAAGTGAAGAAGCGCGCATGAACGATCTCAATGCGATCCTCTCGGTCGCCTACCCTTGGGTTAAGGCGGCACACGTCACCTTTGTCATCTACTGGATAGCCGGCCTGTTCATCCTGCCGCGCTTCTACGTCTACCATCATGAAACGACCCCTGGATCCGCAGAGGATCGCGCCTGGATCGAACGAGAGGACCGTGTTCGGACAATCATCCTTACTCCGGCGATGGCTGTCGTGTGGATCCTCGGACTGACGCTCGCCTACATCACCGATGCCTGGATGCAGGGGTGGTTCCACGGCAAGCTGCTGATGGTGGTTGCCCTGTCAGCCTACCAGGGATGGCTCGGCAGCTACGGCAAGCGCCTCGCGGCCGGGAAACGCCCGCTGGACAACCGCACGCTGCGGATCATGAACGAGATCCCCGGTGTCGCGACCGCGATCATCGTCGTCCTGGTGATCGTGAAACCCTTTTAGTTCGATCTCTCCGAGGAGCATTGACTTGGAGCACTGCCAGACATACCTCGATTGGGACGGCTGAATCGGCCAGTTCACTTCCTTTGCCGACGAACCGTTTGTCCGGATGAGGCGTCCTGCCCATCCTGCGCTTTTTGATAAAGCCGTTTTCCCCACCTTCGTCCGAAGCACCCCATCTCATGCATCTCAAAGATCTCAAGAAACTCCCCCCCGCTGAACTCGTCACCATGGCCGAAGAACTCGGCGTGGAGGGCGCATCCACACTGCGCAAGCAGGACATCATGTTTTCCATCCTCAAGGTCCGCGCCGAAACTGGCGCCGAGATCATGGGATCGGGGACAATCGAGGTCCTCAATGACGGATTCGGTTTCCTCCGTTCGCCCGAAGCGAACTATCTCGCCGGACCGGACGACATTTATGTCGCGCCGAGCGTCGTCCGCCGGTTCGGTCTGCGCACTGGTGACACGGTCGAAGGCGAGATCCGGGCCCCCAAGGAGGGCGAGCGCTATTTCGCACTGACCAAGGTCACCCAGATCAATTTCGATGATCCGGAGGCCGTCCGCCACCGCGTCAATTTCGACAATCTGACGCCGCTCTATCCGACATCGAAGATCGAACTCGATCCCAAGGATCCAACGGTCAAGGACAAGTCCGCCCGCGTAATCGACATCGTCTCGCCGCTCGGCAAGGGGCAGCGCGCGCTGATCGTCGCACCACCGAGGACCGGTAAGACGGTGCTTCTGCAGAACATTGCCCGGTCGATTACCGCCAATCATCCCGAAGTGTTCCTGATCGTTCTGTTGATCGACGAGCGACCGGAAGAAGTCACCGACATGCAGCGGTCGGTCCAGGGCGAAGTGATCAGCTCGACCTTCGACGAGCCGGCTTCGCGTCACGTGCAAGTCGCTGAAATGGTGATCGAAAAGGCCAAGCGGCTAGTCGAGCACAAGAAGGACGTCGTGATCCTGCTCGACTCCATCACCCGTCTGGGCCGCGCCTACAACACGGTCGTTCCGAGCTCCGGCAAGGTGCTCACCGGCGGCGTCGATGCGAATGCACTGCAGCGTCCGAAGCGTTTCTTCGGCGCCGCACGTAACATCGAGGAAGGCGGCTCACTCTCCATCATCGCCACGGCTCTGATCGACACTGGGTCGAAGATGGACGAGGTCATCTTCGAAGAGTTCAAGGGCACCGGCAACAGTGAAATCGTGCTCGACCGCAAGGTTGCCGACAAGCGGATCTTCCCTTCGCTCGACGTCGGCAAATCCGGAACCCGCAAGGAAGAGCTACTGGTCGACCAGGGTGTCCTGTCGAAGATGTGGGTCCTTCGCCGGATCCTCATGCAGATGGGCACCGTCGATGCGATGCAGTTCCTTCTCGACAAGATGAAGGACGCGAAGTCCAACGAGGATTTCTTCGCCTCGATGAACCAGTAATCGCCGCGGCGGTTATCTGGCCACATGGTCTCCGGGTTCAGCTTCTCGAGCATTTTCACTGCCGGTGGTCTGGCCAAGCTGGGTCAGATCATCGTCGGTGATCTCACCATGGCAGGCGACAATGTCGTCATCATGGGTTCCCTTGCGTCCGGACTCCCGGAAAGGGATCGGCGCCGCGTCCTGATGCTCGGCGTAGGCATGGCGCTTGCCTTCCTGATCACCTTTGCGGTCCTCGCGACGCAGCTATTGAAGATCACGGGCCTGGTGTTCGCCGGAGGCCTGCTGCTGCTCTGGGTCGCCTACAACATGTGGCAGGAGCTGCATCCGACCAAGCCGGTCGTCAGCGACGACGAAGATACGGCGGAGATCGAAGGCCCGCCGCGGACGAAGACGTTCCTGCAGGCGGCGGTGCAGATCGCGATTGCCGACCTCAGCATGAGCCTCGACAACGTTTTGCTTGTCGCTTCGATCGCGCGCGACAATCCCGCCTTGTTGGTCATTGGGCTGACCTTTTCCGTGCTCTTCATGGGCTTTGCGGCCAACTACGTGGCGCGACTGATCCAACGTTACCATTGGATCAATTACATCGGCCTCGCCGTCATCCTCTACGTCGCCAGCAGCATGATTTACGAAGGCTGGGTCGGCGGTGAGCACGTGCTCGGCTTGAGGAAGGCGTTAGGCTTCGTCTAGGCCGGGCTGCAGGGAACAAAATCGTGAGCGATCGGCTCTGGTCTGATCGCTCCAGACAAATAGGGGGATCACTTGTTCGAATTGCTGACGACCCTGGCCGCCGCGGCAAGCGGCGGCTTTGGCGGGCCTGCCGGCATGTGGAATGCAATTATCCAGGATTTCTCGAACATCACCGAGCCGACGGCCTTTGCGGCCTTCCTGCAGGTCTTGATGATCGACCTCGTCCTTGCGGGCGACAATGCGATCGTGGTCGGCGCTCTTGCGGCAGGGCTGACGCCCGAGCAGCGGCGCAAGGTGATCATGATCGGCGTACTCGCGGCGTTGGTACTGCGTATCGCTTTCGCTCTGGTCGTCACTCAACTGCTTCAGATCATTGGACTAATTCTGATAGGCGGACTGCTGTTGCTGTGGGTCGCCTGGAGGATGTGGCGCGAGCTTCGTCACGCAGGTGAGTCTCCCGGTTCCGAGGAGATCCATGGCGACGAGCACTCCGGCCTAAAGCCGGCGAAGAGCTTCGCAGCGGCCGTCTGGGCGGTCGCAATTGCCGACGTGTCCATGAGCCTCGACAACGTCCTGGCGGTTGCGGGTGCCGCTCGCGATCATCCGGGTATCTTGATCGTCGGTCTGGTCTTTGCCGTCATTTTGATGGGCGTCGCGGCCAACATCATCGCGCGCTACATCGAACGTTACCGCTGGATTGGCTACGTTGGCCTGCTGGTGATCGTCTATGTCGCGTTCAAGATGATCTACGACGGCTGGGTGCATCCGGACGTGGGTCTCGGCAAGCTTCTCGCCTGAGGCGTTTGGAGCTCGCGGACGGGCCGTTTAGGGCTCGCTTGTGAGCATCGATACGATCTACGCCTTGTCGAGCGGCCGCCCGCCGGCCGCGGTGAGCATCATCCGCGTCAGCGGACCCCGTGCCCACGAGGCTGGCCGGGTGCTCGCGGGTTCGCTTCCGGATGCGCGTCAGGCCGCGTTGCGGACGCTGCGCGATGCCAAGGGTGGGGTGCTCGACGAGGCCTTGGTACTTCGGTTCGATGGTCCGGCGAGTGCGACTGGCGAGAACACCGTAGAATTTCAATGCCATGGCGGCCGCGCCGTGGTCGATGCGGTGCTTGCGGCACTCGCACAGATCGAGGGCCTGCGGGTTGCCGCGCCGGGGGAGTTCACACGTCGGGCGTTCGAGAACGGCCGGATCGATCTGACAGAAGCCGAGGGTCTCGCCGATCTGATCGAGGCGGAGACGGAAACCCAGCGCAAGGCTGCCCTTGCGATGGCCGAGGGTGGCCTCAGACATCAGGTTGAACAATGGCAGCAGCAGCTGCTCACGCTCTCAGCACGCGCCGAGGCGGCGATCGACTATGTCGGCGAGGACGATGTTGAGCCCGACCCTACTCTGGTTGAGGATGCCACGGCATTGGGGGCCGAGCTCTCGTCCTGGTTGGATCGTCCCCGTGTCGAGCCCTTGAAGAACGGGGTTCGCGTTGTCGTCGCCGGCCCACCCAACGCCGGCAAGTCGAGCCTGCTCAATGCAATTGCTGGTGAGGAAAGGGCCATCGTTACCGACATTCCCGGAACGACGCGCGACCATATCGAGGTGCCGCTCTCCCTCGATGGCATGCCGATCGTCCTGACTGATACAGCGGGCCTTCGGGACACCGACCAGCTAGTCGAGCGCATCGGCGTCGACCGCGCACGGCTAATCGTCGAACGCGCTGACGTGCTGCTCTGGCTGGGCGAGCCGGCAGAAGCCCCCTCGCATCCAAGGCTTGTCCAAGTCCATTCGCGGGCGGATCTTCCGGGTCGCGCGGCGGCGCCTGCTCAATCGATCGCCGTTTCGTCAGCCACGGGGGAGGGGCTCAGATCTCTCCTCGAGCGGGTGGCGGAACTGGCAAGCGCTTTCTTGCCGGGGGAAAGCGCCGTCGCCCTCAACCGCCGCCAAGCGGCCCATATTACTGAGGCCAATAACGCACTTCGTGGACTCCGAATCTCTGACGATCCCGTTCTGCTCGCGGAGCAGTTCCGAACGGCCCGCGCCGCGTTCGACCAGCTAACTGGCCGTGCGGGCATTGAGGAGGTGCTTGACGCGCTTTTCGGCCGGTTCTGTCTTGGCAAGTAAGCATGTTCCACGTGGAACACTGAGGTTGTCGTCTCAGACGATTTCCGACTCTCCGTAAATTCGCTAAGCGACGCGGCATGTTCGATGTCTTGGTAATCGGCGCGGGTCATGCCGGGTGCGAGGCTGCGGCCGCAGCGGCGCGGCGCGGGGCGCGCGTGGGCCTGGTCACGTTCCGAGCCGAGGATATTGGTCAGATGTCCTGCAATCCTTCGATAGGCGGCGTCGGCAAAGGACATCTTGTACGGGAACTTGATGTCTTTGACGGGCTGATGGCCCGAGCGGCGGATCATGCGGCGATTCACCGGCGCATGCTCAACCGCAGCAAGGGGCCAGCGGTACAGGGTCCGCGCTTCCAGGCGGATCGGAAGCTCTATCGCGCGGCGATGTCGGCGCTGATGAAGGAGAGCGGCGCAGAGCTTGTGACAGCCGAGGCTCTCGCTCTTCGGGTGGAAGGGGGACGGGTTACAGGCCTGCAAACGGATGCGGGCCTGCTCCGTTGTCGTGCGACCGTCATCGCTACTGGCACTTTCCTCGATGCGCGCATCTTTGTAGGCGAGGAAGTCCGGGAGGGCGGCCGCCGCGGCGAAAGCGCCTCAGTCGCGTTGAGCGGGCAGGTACGTGAGATCGGCTTGGCGCAGGGCCGGCTGAAGACCGGCACGCCGCCGCGTCTCGATGGCCGCACAATCGACTGGTCTGGCCTTCAGCCTCAGCCGAGCGATGTGGACGAATGGACCATGTCTGCGCTCGACGATGGCGTGCGGCGGCCCCAGCTTGCGTGCGCAATCGCACGGACAAACGAGCGTACGCACGACGTCATTCGGGCGGCTTTTGGCCGATCGCCGCTTTATGCAGGGGCAATCGAGGGTCGGGGGCCGCGCTATTGCCCGTCGATCGAAGACAAGGTGAAGCGGTTCTCCGACCGGGACAGTCATCAGATCTTTCTCGAGCCCGAGAGGCTGGACGATCCCTTGGTTTACCCCAACGGAGTTTCGACCTCGCTTCCAGCAGATGTGCAGCTAGCCTTCATGCGGAGCATCCACGGACTGGAACGCGTTGAGATCGTCCGGCCCGGCTATGCGGTCGAATATGAATTCGTGGATCCGCGCCGACTGGGCTCAACTCTGGAAACGCGCGAAGTCAGTGGGCTCTTCCTTGCCGGGCAGATCAACGGGACCACCGGCTATGAGGAGGCGGCTGCGCAGGGTTTGGTTGCGGGGCTGAATGCCGCCGCTTACGCGATGGACCTTGAGGCGGTCCGCTTCGACCGCCGGACGAGTTACATCGGTGTCATGGTCGATGATCTCACGCTTCAGGGCGTCAGTGAGCCTTACCGCATGATGACTGCTCGAGCTGAGCATCGCCTAGCCCTGCGCGCGGACAACGCGACGTCGCGCCTCGGCGCGGCGGCCGTCCCGACGGCAGGCATCAGCGCACAACGGCGCCCGCATATCGAGAGCCACCTTGCATGTCGGAGTGGCTCCTCATGGGGGGAGACCGCCGAAGGCCGAGCTGATACTCTCTACGCCCCGTATCTTGAGCGCCAGCAGCGGGAATGGGATGCGGTGAAGCGGGATGCTCAGATCGCAATTTCCTCCGTCGACTTCTGCGCAGTTCCGGGGATTTCGAACGAAATGGCTGAGCGGCTCGAATTAGCTCGGCCGGAGACCCTCGACCAAGCGTCGCGTATTCGCGGTGTTACTCCAGCTGCTCTTTCTGCTCTCTACGTTGCCGCATGCCGCCGAGCGGCCTGAGCGAACGACTGGCGGAGGTCTCCGGCCGCGATGTTTCACGTGAAACACTCGCCCAGCTGACGGAATACGTCGACCTATTGAAGGACGCTGCCGCCCAGCAGAACCTTATCTCTCCTTCCACCCTCGAAACGGTCTGGGAGCGGCACATCCTGGATTCGGCGCAATTGCTGAGATTTGCGGCGACCAGGGCAACTTGGGCGGATATCGGGTCCGGCGCCGGCCTGCCGGGTTTCGTGCTCGCTATCCTCTCGGGCAGTCCAATCACTTTGATCGAACCACGCCGCCTGCGCGCGGACTTTCTCGTCCAGACAGCGCAGGCATTGGGTCTTTCAAATGTCTTCGTCGAATGCGCGAAAGTTGAGCGCGTGCAGGGTCAATTCGACGTGATCACGGCCCGAGCCGTCGCGCAGCTCGACCGCCTGCTTGCGATGGCCGAGCATCTCGCCAAATGCAGCACGCTCTGGGTTCTTCCGAAGGGGAGAAGCGCGCAATCGGAACTGGCGCAGGCGCAGCTAAACTGGCACTGTGATGCCTTGGTGGAGCAGAGCTGCACAGATCCGGAATCCCGGATCCTGGTGCTGACAAGGGTGGGGGCGAAGAAGAAGCGATGATCAAGGTCGCTGTCGCGAACCAGAAGGGTGGGGTCGGCAAGACCACCACGGCAATCAACTTGGCGACGGCGCTCGCGGCCGTTGGCTGGAAGGTGCTGCTTGCGGACCTCGATCCGCAGGGAAATGCGTCGACAGGGCTCGGAGTGAACCAGGCTGGTCGAGCGCTGTCGAGCTACGACGTGCTGATCGGCAATGCCGGCGTTGTCGAAAGCGCGGTCTCCACGCGTGTGCCGCGGCTCGAGCTCCTGCCCGCGACGATGGATCTCTCGGGCGCGGAAGTGGAGCTCGTCGGCCTCGACGATCGGGCGCGGCGGCTCGAACGGGCCTTGGATGAGGTTCCGCCGGGCCGCTGGGACATCTGTCTGATGGACTGTCCGCCTTCTCTTGGCTTGTTGACGGTGAACGGGCTCGTCGCGGCCCGACACCTTCTCGTTCCTTTGCAGTGCGAGTTCTTTGCCCTCGAGGGCCTCAGCCAGCTTCTCCAGACCGTCGAGCGCATTCGCCAGGCGTTCAATCCCGAGCTGCAGATCCTGGGTATCGCGTTAACGATGTTCGACCGGCGCAACAAATTGTCGCAGCAGGTTGCGGACGACGTCCGCGCCTGTCTGGGTAACGCAGTGTTCGACACGGTCATCCCGCGCAACGTGCGCCTGTCCGAGGCTCCGAGCCACGGATTGCCGGCTCTGATCTACGACCTCAAATGCTCGGGCTCAGAGGCCTATGTGCATTTGGCTCGTGAGCTCATGGGGCGCCTGCCACGGCAAGCAGAGGCCGCATGAGCCCTACCAAGCCGGCATCTGGCCTGGGTCGGGGACTTCAGGCGCTTCTAGGCGAGCAAGCCTCTGTTCCGGTAGCGCCGGCGGGCGAGACCCCTCCGGGGGGACGTTCGGGCGGGGTGCGAGAGATCGAGATTGGACGCATTCGGCCCAACCCCGATCAGCCGCGTGTACAATTCAAAGAAGAAACGATCGACGAGCTTGCCGATTCGATTGCCGAGCGCGGCATCTTGCAGCCGATTCTACTGCGCCCGCATGGTGACGGGTTCGAGATCGTTGCCGGGGAGCGGCGGTGGCGTGCCGCCCAGCGAGCTCGGTTGCACACTATTCCGGCAATCGTTCGCGACATCGACGATTCAACCACGGCCGAGATCGCGCTGATCGAGAATGTTCAGCGCGAAGACCTGAACGCGATCGAGGAGGCGGAAGGCTACCGCCAGCTGATCGAGCGTCACGGCCATACTCAGGAAAACATTGCCAAGCTGGTCCACAAGTCACGTAGCCACGTAGCTAACCTGTTGAGGTTGCTGGATCTCCCTGAGTTCGTGAGACAATCGCTACTGCGAGGCGATATCAGTATGGGGCACGCGCGAGCTGTTGCGACGGCTCCCGATCCCGAAACATTGACAAGGGACGTGATCGCAAAGGGGCTCTCGGTGCGGCAGACCGAGGAGCGCGCTCGTTCCGTAAAGCCGGGTGCAGCCGCAGATGTGGCTCGGGGGAGCGCCAGCAGCGTCAGGCCGCTCGATGCCGACGTCCTGGCGCTTGAACGGCAGCTTGGCGATACGCTGGGCCTCAAAGTCGCGATCGCGAACAATGGCAGCAAGGGGACCGTGACGCTGCACTACAGCAGCCTCGACCAGCTCGACATGGTCTGTCAGCGCCTGAGCGGAGAGCCGATCTAGGCTGTTCAACGCCGACGGGCCTGGCGCGCGATGGCGATCAACTCTTCGCCAAGAGCTTCGCCCGCAGGCGGAGAGTCACCACGCATCAAGCGTCTTTCCAGCGAGCCCGTCCTCTCCGAGACTCGGGCCAAGCCTGCAGAGTCCCACATCCCCAGCATCTTCTCGACCATGGGCTTGTCCTTCCAGAACAAGGACTTGCCCATTGACGTCATGACGGCTTGAAGGCGCTCGCCAGCGTCGATGCGCGCCCGGATCGGAACAAGCATGAGCAGCCGGCGCTGGAGCGATCGGATGATGGGAATGGCTTCCTTGCCGCTCGAGTCCAGTCGCGAAAGCGCATCGCTGAGCAATCGAACATCGCCAGCTAGCGCGAGGTCGGCAATACCCAGGAAGTCGCCGCCCATGTCCGCACCGACTGCGTCCAGAGCATCCGAGTAAAGATCCTTGGGAGAGTCAGGCGAAGCGTTGAGATAGAGCGCCAGCTTCGCCAGCTCCTGAACAATCATTCGACGGTCATTCCCGCAGGCCTCGGCGATCCGCGAGGCGACGCCCGACTGGGCCCTCAGACCTTCCATCCGTGCCAGGTCACCAACGAGGCGCTCCGCATCGCGCGCGTCGAGCTCGTAAGAGATATGGGACAAGGCCAGCGCGTGAGACTCAGCCAGCTTTAGCAGGCCTGAGGACTTCCCGAGCTTCCCAGCGATCGCGACCACTGGGCTTTCCGCTGCGGGCGCATCCATCAGCGCCTCAACGGCCGCGACGATCTCTTCTCCCGAAGGCTGGATCCAGATCACTCTGGCACCGCCGAACATGTCGATCGCGCCGGCTTCGTCCGCGAGCAGCGCAGGATCGCTTCGAAGCGATCCGGATGCGACACCATGTTTGGCTGCTTTCAATGCGGTGAGCAGTCGGTCGCCAAGCGCGCTGGACTGCGCCTCGTCAGGGCCGTGAAAGAGATAGAAGCGGACCTTCGGATCGGGCTGGTCGACCGAACGGTCGATGCTGCCTTTGACCGCCTTCACCGGGCCGCAGGCGTCCGCGCCGCATAAAGGCTCAGCCGTGCGACGATCTGGTCAGCGACGGCTTCGGAAAGGCGCTCGGCCGCGGTCTGTTCAGCGGCGACGGTCGCATATTCGGAACTAACCACGTCGATGCCGGCGTCCGAACCCGCAGTGGCATCAAGCACGACCGACCCATTGGACATGTCGACCAATTGATAGCGCGCACGCAGGGAGCGCCGCTCACGAGTCACGGCCCGGTCGCCGCGGATGCCGAGCCCGACAATGTCGTCGTCCAGCTCAATCTCTAGACGATACTTCGCCTCCGCACTGCCGGTGGCGGCCAAGCGCTCTTTCAGCTTGTTGAAGACGAGCCAACCGACCTGTCCTTCGATCGGCGCGACCGTCACCGACGACAGAGTCGTTGCGACCTGTCCGCCTGAACCGCCGGCATAGAGCGGACGCAACTGGCAGCCGGAAACGAAAAGCGCCATCGCGACCAGGGCTAA
>Ga0307416_100001761_pt1 | contig 11989 bp, 10 predicted proteins | sample DK1Cmetagenome_2_FD_203821 | JGI IMG/M metagenome (GOLD analysis project Ga0307416, IMG submission 203821) | Maize rhizosphere microbial communities from greenhouse at UC Davis, California, United States - DK15-C-3 | ecosystem: Host-associated > Plants > Roots > Rhizosphere > Soil | place...
GATTCCATAAAACTAAACCTGCTGGTAGAAAATTCGCGTGTCGTAGAGAATTTCAATTTTACCGTTTTCGGAGTGTTTATCAAACAGAATGCGCAGGTTTCTGAAGAGCTCGGGAAACCGCGCATCGTCCTCCGACGGCATGTAGGAGGAAGACAGCAAACGGCCTTTCAAGCCGTCGAGATCGAGCCGCTGCAGGTTGCGAAACTCGGCTTTTTCAAATGCCTCGCCGAAGAAATCCGCAAGCCGTTGTTCGTCGATATTTTCGTGGCGCACCTGTTCGTAGTCGTTCGCCCATTCGATAAGAAATGCCTCATATTCCCGCAGGAAAGGTGTCGAGGCAAGCTGCCGTTCGTTCCAGATCAGGGAGATAAACCCGCCTGGCTTAAGGATCCGGATAAACTCTTTGCGGGTTTTTTTCGGCTCGAACCAGTGGAAAGCCTGGGCCGCGGTGACGATGTCCACCGAAGCCTCGGAAAGCGAGGTGTCCTCCGAAGTGCCGTCGATGCTTTTGAAATTGGGAAAGGCGGCGAGCAGGCTTTCGGCCGCAGCGCGCATGGCGGCGTTTGGCTCGACGCAGTAGACGGTGTTCCCGTTTTCGAGGAAATGCCTGGCCGAAATGCCGGGCCCGGAGCCGATATCCGCTATCACCGAATCCGTCGAAAGTTCCATCTTAGTTTTAAAAAGATCAAAGACCTCGGACGGATAGCCGGGGCGATATCTCACGTAATTCTCGACACGGTTGGAAAACCTTTCGACGGTGTTCATTTGGAAAATATTAGAGCGCACAAGTGTTTTTGGAGGAAGCCGGTAGTACATGAGGAAGCCCGCGCGTCAGCAAGGGCGATATGCTCTATACAGAGTTACGACGAGCGCCCGCATATCGCCCTCCCTCACGGTCGGGCTTGTGCATGTGATCCAGCCTTCAGAAAAAACAAGTTCCGCACCGAACAAAACTTTCGATGCGGAACTTGTTTGCTTGCTATTTGTGAGGGGGTTAGGTCGTGTGAGGTTGAGGGCGAGGGGATTGACGGTCGCGGTCGACCGGATCTTTGATCTAGACGTTGACGTGCTCGAGCTCGGCCGCGAGCATCGCTTTTACCCGGGTCTTCAAGGCCTTCTCGAACTGTCTTGCCTCGTTGATCCCTGTAAAAGAAAGTTCCTGGAGGTTGGCTTCTATCCGCTTGCGATAATCGGAGACGAGCGAGTCGGAAACCCCGAGCAGTTCTGCCACTTCCAACTGAGTGCCGCCGCCGGAGATCAGGTAGCAGTGCCACAAGACGCTGATCATGCGGTTGTACTGCTTTTCCTTTCCGCGGACGGAACGGCTGAGGTCGTCGAGAAAACTCTCAACGAAGCCGGCGGCCGCCGTTTCCGCCTCGTTGCGAAGATACCCCTCTTCCGGATTTTCGCGGAGGTCGGGTATCTCGAAATGCATGCGCTCCTCGTCGTCGCTGTCGCCGGAGCCGCCGACCGGGACGAGATGTATGTCCATGATCGGAAGCCTCGACATCACGAATGACCGAAGGCTGCGAACGTCGACGGGCGAATCGATCGCCTTGAGGACGCGAATGATGAGTTTTTCCAGCTCGACGTTGCTGATGACGATCTGGGCGTCGCCAGTGCACCCGACCATTCGGGTGTCGCGGCCGTGGAACGAGACTGTCTTGACACGTTCGTCCATCTCCTGAACGTCGCGGCGGGTCTTTTCGTCCCGCCAGGCCGAAAGGCCGTAAAGCCGGTCGGCGAGGCGGCGATGGGCGTCCGTCATGCCGATATTGTCGAATCTTTTGAAGGTTTCGCTATTCTGGATTATGGTCGAGATGCGGCGGGCGAGGCGGTACGATTCGGGGTAGCGTTTCCGCAGCTCCGCAGTCAAAAGGTTGGTCAGCTCGATCTGGCTGATCTCAGCCTCGACCTCCGTATCCGACATCCCGGTCTCGATGTAATGCTGGAACCGTTCCTTGCTGAGCAGGGCAACGAAGAGTTCCTGGGTCAGGTCGGTGTACGCGTTATATTTTCCCTCCTCGACCAGAAACCCTGCCCGCTTCGACGCTCGAACCAGCGGGTGGGACGAAACGATCCGGTGAAGCTCGATCCAGATCTGGTTGACGTCCGAGGCCTTAAGGCTTTCATTCCATTTGCCTACCCTTATTTGTCTGTTTTGTGCGGGACGCTGGGAACGTTCCGGCTGTTTGGTCGAGTTCATATTGAGCCCGTGCGGACGGCTTTGCTTTGTAATATTCGGGTGAGCTTTCGAGACAGAATTACATCCGCAGGCTTAAGGAGGGGGATCCGCCCGTGGAAAGGCCATTCAGTTTTTTTGGTTAAATGCTTAGGTCTAACTGCCGAGCACTGACGTTCGGTTTGGCTGGCGGGCAGAGAGCTTTTCCGACTCACCGCCGACATTTAGATACTAGCAACAATTCAAAATTCCAGCAACAATTTTTTATTCTGTTGTGTCATGTTGAACGATTGCCGAAAAACACAGTAAAATCTCAGTAAATAGGTGATATGGCACGGGATGCGGCGCTCTTGGTCGTAGGAGGTTTATGGAAGGTGCAGGCCATTCGGGATTTATTCACGTTGTATCCGACAAATCACTTCTCCGAGCGGCTTGAAATGTGTCCGCGGGTGCGGACCCGAGATCGCGACGAGTATTATCTATCTGGAAGGCAATGACTGACTTTCAAAAGACCAGATATTGTCCCACCTCGGAAATGCTTGCCGCGTTCGCCGAAGTCGGGATTGAGGTGAAGGATGACGCGTTCATCCGAAGACACCTTGGAATTTGCGATTTTTGCCGGGCGGAATTCGAGTTCTACGCTCTCTTCCCACCCGCGATGAACGAGCCGGTCCCAAAGCCCGGGGCCGTCCCGCCGCCTCTGTTTGAATTGGCCGAGGCGCTGCTCGATCGGGGTTCGAACCTGCGAAGCTTTTATCGCCTCGTGGACGGCTAGCTGCCTGAGATCTCGTCTATCGCTTCGGAATATTTCTCGTCGATGACGCTGCGTTTTATCTTCAGCGTCGGCGTCATTTCGCCCTTGTCGATAGAGAATTCCCGCGGCAGCAGGTAAATGCGCTTGACGCGTTCGTAGTCGTTCAGTTCGCGGGTGAGCTCCGTCGCGTCTCGTTGGACCCGTTTCACGATCGCACGGTCTTCGCACATCTCCTCGCGACTGCCGTTCGTTCGGATCCCTTCCTCTTTGAGCGTTTCCTTAAGGGCTTCCCAGTCCGGAACGATCAAAGCGCCGACCTGTTTCCGACCCGAACCGACCACGACGGCCTGTGAGACGAGCGGGCTCTGCTTTAACAGGCTCTCGACCTGCAGCGGAGCGACGTACTTCCCGTTCGAAAGCTTAAAAAGATCCTTGATGCGGTCGGTTATGTAGAAATGACCGTCGGAGTCTCGATAACCGACATCGCCGGTATGGTAGTAGCCGTCGGCGTCGATGACGCGGGCCGTTTCTTCCGGGTCGTTGTAGTAGCCCCGCATCACGTTCGGCCCGCGGATAAGGATCTCGCCGTCGCCTTCCGCGATCTTCATGTCTATACCTTCGAAGGGCGTACCGATCGACCCGACCTTGTTGTCGTCGGGTCGGTTGGCGCAAACGACGCACGCCTCGGTCATCCCGTAGCCCTGCAAAATGGGTATCCCTGCAGCCCAAAAAGCGTAGGCGAGCTTCTTCGACATCGGGGCCCCGCCTGAGACAAAAAAGCGAATACTTCCGCCGACGCCCTCGCGCCATTTCGAGAATACAAGCCGGCTCGCCAAAGCGTGTTTGGCCTTTAACGAAGCTGATATCTTCCCTTTCGTGTCCGCCGCGGTCCAATAATCCTGCCCGACCTCTAAGGCCCAATCGAACAGCTTCGTTTTCCACCCTCCGGCCGACTTCCCCTTCTTCACGATCTTGTGGTAGACCTGCTCGAAAAGCCGCGGCACGGCGGTCATTATGGTCGGTTTGACCTCGCGGAGGTGCGAGGCGAGCTGATCGAACGACGCGCAGTAGTTGATCGCGACGCCGTTCGAACAAAGAACGTAAAAGACGGTGCGCTCGAAGATGTGCGAGAGCGGCAGCACGGCCAGCGAGCAGTCCGAGGGCCTGATCGGGAGACCCTTCGACACAGCGGCGACGTTGGAGACGAAATTCTCGTGCGTGAGCATGACGCCCTTGGGCTCGCCGGTCGTGCCCGAGGTGTAGATGATCGTCGCGAGGTCGTCCGGCCGCACCTCGTTCAAATATTTCTCGAAAGTCTCGCCGTTGGTCCTTTCCTGCTTTTCACCCAGCTCTTCAATGGCCGAGAGCCATATGGAACTTTCGGGGTTGCCCGGGACCGCATCATCGTCGAAAAAGATCACCTTCTCGATCTGTTCGACTGTCTGGATGGCCGGTTCGGCGTGACGGAACAGCTTCTGGCCCGAGACGCAGAGCATCCTTGCGCCGGAGTTTTCGAGGATGTATCGGATCTGCTCGACCGCCTGGGTGGTGTATATCGGAACGTTAACGGCCCGCAGCGAAAGGATCGCAAGATCGACCAGCGACCATTCCGGCCGGTTTTCGGAGATGATCGCGACCCGATCGCCCGCCTTTACCCCGAGTGCGGCGAGCCCGAGGGCGAGGCGTCCGACCCGCTCGATAGCCTCACTTCCCGATATGCGCCGCCATTCCCCGCCGAACTTAAAAGCGAGGGCATCGGGTTTATTGTTTCGACGGAACGATTCGAGGCAGTAGGACGGAAGCGTCTGGGGGAGGTCTCCGAATCCTGCCAGGTTGTTTACGGTCATTCGTGGTTTACGGCGTTAAGAGCTTCTTTTTTGGGTTCGACGGTTCATCGAAATGATTGCAAAGAAAGCGGTCAAAGTCCAATAAATGCAACGGGCTTGGCGTCGAACGCCATGCGCGAATCAGGCCGTCGCGAGTCGGAACCCGCGACGGCCTGAAAAACCGATATCGAAGACTACCTGGCCGCTACGCCTTGAGGCAGCGACGGGACGACAGGTATAACTTTGCGGTCGGTCTGGGCCGCGATCCGCCCGTCGGATCCGATACGTAATACGTGCAGCTCATTAGCATCTGGCGGCATTATATCGAGGGTCTTTTGCCCGATCACATAAAGAAACTCTCCAGACCGGTCGAGCGCCATTTGCTCCGAACCGGAAGGCGGCCCTTCGAGCGGAAATTCTTGAATTTTTACCGGGTTGAGCGGGTCGGACGTGTCAATGACGGCTATCGTGTTGGATAGTGTATTGCTGGTATAAACACGATCGCCCGCGGCGTTGAAGATGACCCAGCAAATACCGAATCCGGCCGGAACGCTCCTTACGAACTGAAGATTCCCGGAGAGATCGTATGTGTAAACGCCCGCCACCGAGGACACGATGAAGCCGGCATAAAGTACCCGCTGCGTGGGGTGCACGGCCGACCCGAGAACGAACGGCCGCATGGCCGGGTTGGGGATCAGCGGAAACGGCACGAACTCGGAAGCAGGCGTCGGCAGCGATGCCACATGCTCGAGACGTCCCGAAATATCGACCCGGAGCGACTCCATCTCGGTGCCGAAGGTATCGGTATCGAAAACAAGCCGGCCGTCCGGCGACACCAGTGCCTGCGAAGGCGTCGGATTTCCCGGACCTATCGCGCCGCCGTGGCCAGCGGAAACGGTCGAGAACGGTACCGGGATGAGTCTTCCGTTCGGATTGACACGAAAACTGGTGTAATTCGGTTCCCTCTCGCTCACCGCGAACCCGGGCCGCCCCAGATCGTAGTCCTTGTTGACCACCACGAGGACACTTTCGCCGGCGGCCAATCCTACACTTACTGGGTTTTTCCCGCCCGAATAAAACGGAGAGCCCTTGACCGGTGACAGGCTTCCGTCACTTTTAACGTCAAATACGGCGATGGAATCGGATCCCGAATTTACCGCAAAAAGAAGGGTGCCCGCGCGGTTTAGAATGACGTTTTGGTCCGAATCGAAAGGCCCGAGGGTATTGGGAAGTGTCCCAAGCGTCACATTTATCGGGTGAACGCCGGTACCGCCGGTCGGAAATGCCCCGAATTGCTCGAGATGCCCCGCGCCGTCGCGCCTGAACGCGAGAATGGAATTTTGGCCCTCGACGTGGCCGATGTTGCTTTCGATGTAGACGACCCCGCTCGGTGCCTGTGCGGCAGTGAGCAGGGACATGGCGCTGACGACGATCAGCGCCAAGAAGATTCGTTGGATCATTGACACTCCTCCTTCGGAATTAGCTTCTAAAAACTTTGACGATTTGTGGCTTGCGGCAAAGTGTAAAGCTAAATACGGCGGACGGTCAAGGTACTTGTAAAGGAATTACGATTGTGAGGTAACTCCGTTTAGAAGCGACGAGAAAGAACCGACAGGACGCGGCAGTTGAGTGTTTCTATTGGCGGGCGGCGGCGGCGTTCGATCGGCTGCAAAGCGACCGGTCGACGTACTTCTTGCCGCCGGACGGTGTAACGAAGTAGCAGCCGCCCCGTGGACCTAGGTTGTAGATGCCGGCGGAGTCCGCTTTGGCGGGCGTCGAGGTCGGTGGAGTCGGAGGGCCAGTTTCCGGTGCCGTCAACGCCACTTTCGTGTCGGGCTTGCACGGAAGCTCGCCCTCGCTCGGCTCCGTTTTCTTATCGGCCGCGAGGCTGGCCTGATCGCTCAAAAGGTGAGCGTTTGAAGCGTCCTCGGCGTCATTTATCGATGTCGGCGGAAAGACCGCGGCTGCGGCCGCGGTCGCGCCCGGCGAAGGTATTCTCTGATTTACGGGAGTTGAAGTTTGGGCGCCCGGCGAAAAGACGAAAACTTCACCCTGCTCCGAAACGGGGTCGCTCGTCGGTATCAGGTCGTCGGCGGGAACCAGCCCCGATCGGACTCCTTCCGGCTCTGAAACAGCGGCGGCCGTCTCTGTCTCGTCCGATATTGCAAACGATCTCGGCGACGTCAAGTATCGCGGCCAGGCGAGCGCGATCGCCGCACCGATCAACAAGATCGCGAACCCTATCCCGATCGTCGCGTTTCGTCTTAAAGGCTTCCTGGCCGCCGACGGCCTCGCCGTGCGAAAAACCGTTTCGGTCTCCCATCCCTGAACGTTCGTGACCGCTCCGTTAAACACAACGGAGCAGCCGCACAGCGGGCCTTTCGGGTCAAGCTCTTTTCCGCAATTTGGACACGTCGGCATCGTGAAAGATCGGATCTTCAAGGGTTCTGGCACAGCGTCTTGTCTTTGACGTATACCTTGACGCCCTGGTCGTTGAGGTAATAGCAGCCGCCTCTCGGGCCGAGAATGTATTTTCGGCCGGGGACTGGCGACGATCGTTTCTGAATCTCGGTGGGATTTCCGGCGGACGCCTCTGTCGAGGTGGTCTCCAAAATTGCCGGTTCGACCTTTTCGCCGCGAAACGCCCAGGGGGCCGTCGGGTTTTTGTCATCCCATAGTCCCGACCTTGCCGTGCGGGCCGCAGCTTCGGTCCGGGTGTATATTTCGCGGTCCGATGCATTCAGCGAGCCGCTTCGATTCGGCGAAAACCATGCGAATCCTTCCCGGATCAGCTTGAGTCCGATGTCGTCGGCCCCCGCGTACACGACCGCAAAGGTCTCTCCGCGCTCGTCGGTCCGCATCAGGACGGTCACGTCCTTGCCTTCGACCAACTCGGCCAGTCGTTTCTTCGCCTTTTTGAAAAAGTCTTGTTTTTCGTCCGGGGCATCGACCGCAAGCAAGACCGCGGAGAAGGCGGTCCCGTCATCGGCGACGATCTTGATACGGTCGCTGTCTTCGACGGAGAGGACGCTGCCGCGCAACCGTACCACTTTGGACCCTTTCACCGCTGCTTGCTGTGCGAAGCACCCGCACGCCAGCAATAGCAGCACAAAGGTCGATGATATAAGTGCTCGAGACTTCACTTTGCAATACGGCCGAACGAAATGCGGAAAGCCGGCTTGAATCTTGATTTTTTGAATTATTGGTCGAGGACCGGGAGAGAACGCGGAAAGTATAACACCGGAGTTGACAAATGCAAGTAAAATATAAGGTTTTGCTTGTAACTATAAGCAAACGCACGGGTTGATCAAGCCCAGTAGTTGCGGTCGAGCGATCGATAGTTTATCGCCTCGCTCAAATGCCCCGATTCGACGCTGTCGCTGCCGGCGAGGTCGGCGATGGTGCGGGCGACTTTTAGGATGCGGTCGTGGGCCCGCGCCGACAGGCCTTGCCGCTGCATCGCCTTTTCGAGAAGGGACTCGCTTTCGGCATCGAGCGGACAAAATTTGCGTATCTGCCGCGAGGACATAGCCGAATTCGAGAAAACGCCCTCGCCGTTGAACCGCCGCAGTTGTCTTTCACGTGCCGTTATTACTCGTCCCCGGATGGTTTCCGACGAATCGCTGGCCGGAACGCCGTTGCCGCCGCGGAGCTCGTTGAATTTAACCGCCGGCACGTCGACGTGAATGTCGATGCGGTCCATTAGCGGCCCGGAGATCTTTCCGACATATCGCTGTATCTGGATCGGCGAGCACTTGCACCCGCGCTGACTGCCGAAATATCCGCACGGGCACGGGTTCATCGACGCCACCAGTGTGAAACTGGCCGGGAAGGTCAGCGACGAGGCCGCACGCGAGATGGTGACTTGTTTGTCCTCCATCGGCTGCCGCAAAACCTCGAGCACGCTGCGGTCGAATTCGGGCAATTCGTCCAGAAACAGTACACCGAGGTGGGCCAAGCTCACTTCACCGGGCTTCGGGATCGAACCTCCGCCGATCAATCCGGCCTGCGAGACGGTGTGGTGCGGAGACTTGAAAGGCCGCTCGGTGACCAGCCCCGACCGGCCGGTCAAGCCGGCGACCGAGTGGATCTTGGTGATCTCGAGGGCCTCTTCGAATTCGAGCGCCGGCAGGATCGTCGGAAGCCGCTTGGCGAGCATGGTTTTACCGGAGCCGGGCGGGCCGATGAACAAGATATTGTGGCCACCCGCTGAGGCCACCTCGAGAGCCCTCTTCGCCGTCTGCTGACCGCGGACGTCCGCGAAGTCCAGGTCGTAGCGACTTTCGTTTTGGCGAAGCACCGCAACATCCAACTCGAGCGGAGAGATCCGCGTCGGACCGCCGCCGACGATGTCTTCGACGAGCAAGGCCGCCTCTCGAAGCTCGCGGACCGGAAAGACATTCACGCCCTGCACGACCGCGGCTTCCGTCGCGTTCTCCTCGGGCATTAGCAAGTTCGTTATTCCCTTTTCCCGGGCCGCCACGGCGATCGATAACGCCCCGCGCACCGGCCGTATGCGGCCATCAAGCGACAACTCCCCGACGGCGAGGATGTCGACGGAATTCTCAAGATTCCCGATGTCGCCGTTCGCTCCGAGGATTCCAAGGGCGACCGGCAGATCGAAGCTCGCGCCTTCCTTGCGGAGGTCGGCCGGAGCGAGGTTGACGGTTATCTTGTGGATGGGGAAGAAATATCGGCTGTTGTTTATCGCGGCGCGGATGCGTTCTTTCGACTCGCGGACGGCGGTGTCGGGCAGCCCGACGATGGTAATGTTCGGCCGCTGGTCGTTGTCGCCCGCGGCCGGAGAAATGTTGACCTCTATGTCTACGATGAGGGCGTCGATGCCGTAAACGGCGGCCGAGCGGGTCTGGAAGAGCATATTTTATGCGGAATTCCGGCGGATCGAAACGCAGTGTAGCCCAATCCGAACCAAAACCAAAAGCTGCGCGGTCAGCTCAGGTGGACGCCGAATCTTGACAAGTTTCGACACCTGCTAATATGCTTTCCTGAATTTTTATTTAACTTCGCGCATTTGGCGCATGAATGCGACTTAACATTGTTTACCGGAAAAGGAGAATCTATGACAAAGCAGAAATTTCTCGGCCCACTCGTCGCCCTCGCCGCCGTGCTGGCCGTCGGGCTGGGATGCAATTCGCTCAAAGAGCTCGGTTCTCAGAACGCGAACTCGACCTCTAACACGGCCACCGTGACAAATACGACCGGATCTAATTCCTCGGCGAATTCCGCTAATTCGGCGAACACGGCCGACACCACGACGTCGGGTGACAGCGGCATCGTTTCGCCGACCGATAAGCCCGATTTCACTTTCACCGCCGAGCAGATCTACAAGGAATACAAAGACGATAAGGAAGCGAAGGTGGACGACAAGTACCTCGACAAGACCGTCGCCGTGAAGGGACGCTTTAAGGATTTCGACACGAGCAAGAAAGACACGTCAGGCGGGTATTCGGCCCGGCTGACGGCCGGCGGTTTTCTCGACTGGGTCGAGTGCTCGGTCGACGAGGGCAACAAGGCCGAGTTTGCAAAGCTGCAAAAGGACCAGATGGTGACGTTCATCGGTCTGGGCGAGCAGTTCTGGATCGGCGGGCCGCGGTTCAAGCACTGCCGCGTTGCGGCTCAATAACCTCGTTTCGGTGACCGCAAAATGGAGGCGTTCGGACTCGTTCCGGACGCCTTTTCGTAATTCCCGCCGGAATCTGGCATACGTCTTGCTTATAAAAAATTATCTATTTTTAACGAACAGAGGGAGAACATGAATATTAAGTTTGCCAAGCCGGTAGTTTTTTCGCTTATTCTCGCGCTCGCGGCCATTTCGGGGCTGGCTCAAAAGGAAGGGAAGGACCAGAAGAAGAAGGATGCCGGCCCACCCGCAACAACGAACGCCGTTCTGTGGGAGGCGGTCGATATCCCATCTCGCGACCTCTATTTGGGGCCGGGCGGGGCCGAAATGCGGCCGGACCTGTCGCGCGTCACCTTCATCAAGGAAGAGACCCAGGGGCACAACAAAAAGTATCGGATCAAGGACGCGAAAGGACAGGAGTGGGTCGCCAAATTCGGCAGCGAGGCCCAGCCTGAGACCGCGGCGGTCCGACTTTTGTACGGGTTAGGCTACAAGACTGAGATCAACTACCTGGCGCCGAAACTGACCATTCCGGGTCAAGGCACGTTCGAAAACGTCAGGTTGGAGGCCCGGCCGGCGAACGTCGAGCGGCTCGACGAGTGGAAATGGCGTGAAAACCCCTTTGTCGGTACGAACGAGCTGCAGGGCCTCAAGATCATGATGGTCTTTTTTACCAATTGGGATCTTCTGGACCTGCAGAACAAAGTATTTCGCGTCAACAACAACGGGACCATAGAACACCAATACGTTATCAGCGACCTCGGCGCGACGTTCGGCAAACTCGGCAACAATAATTTGCCGTTCTTCTTCCGTCTCGGCCGAAAGACGAACGACCCTGGAACGTGGTACGAGGCCGGTTTCGTCAGCGGCGTGAAGGACGGGATGATAGATTTCGACTTCAAAGGCAAGGGCCGGGGCCTGATGGAAGACATAACCGTCGCCCACGGCCGCTGGCTGGTCGATCGGCTCGATCAGATCAGCGACAGGCAGTTGAACGACGCGTTCCGTGCGGCCAACTATTCGGCCGACGACGTCAAGCTGTTGAGCGACGGCTTCAAAATGAGGGTCGAGGAACTGGACAAGGCCACCCGTGGGGCCGTAGCCGCGAGGTAGGCAGGCCCGATCATTACCGCAAATGCCGCCGCTTTCTTCGGGATGCGGCGGCATTTTCTATTTCATTACCGGTCGCCGATCGGCACGCTGCTGCCTAATTGAGCTTGGCGAGAAAAGTCTCGAAAAAAATTTCGCCCGACCCTGCAAGTTGCGCCTTAACCGCCGTTCTATTCGGCGGTCGAATGCGTTTAACGGATCCAGGCCGCCCGCGGTCAAAGCCGGCGGGATGATCCGTGGACGATCCGACTGACGAAGACCGCCGGCCAGGTCGCCGAGCGGGAAAGGCATGCGGGGGTGGTGCAAAGGTTGTCGCCGCCCGGAAAGACCGCGAACGACCGTAAATATAGGAAAGAAAATGAGAAGATCAATTCTGCTGACAGTTTTCGCGGCGATGGCCGCGTTCGCCGGTGCCTGCACCGAAACCCCCAAACCTGCCGACCCGAAGCCGGCCACACCGACTCCGACGGCGTCGG
>Ga0307416_100001762_pt1 | contig 11989 bp, 6 predicted proteins | sample DK1Cmetagenome_2_FD_203821 | JGI IMG/M metagenome (GOLD analysis project Ga0307416, IMG submission 203821) | Maize rhizosphere microbial communities from greenhouse at UC Davis, California, United States - DK15-C-3 | ecosystem: Host-associated > Plants > Roots > Rhizosphere > Soil | place: USA...
AGTTCGCCAACTCCAGACATCATTGCTAAAGTTGTAGTACGCCCAATTGACGGAAGATCTTGCGGTTCGTACAATGAAGTTCCTCCAAAACTTTCAGCTTTAAGCTCTACTTCTTTTTTGTTTTTATCAGCAAATTTGTAATGCACTTTTACGCCATTGCTCAAGACAAAAGTGGTTGCATCGATTGCAGTTTCTTTTTTCTCCGAAACAATTTTTCCAGAATTAATTTTTAGGTTTCCTAAAAGTGTTTTTCCTTCAAAAGTATCCACATAAGGCTGTAACGATGCATCGTTTTCTGCTTTCTGAATAATATCAAAAGCTTTTTCTTGCGTTAAATTATTTTCGTTTTCTACACCTGTAACCGCTACCACACGATTTTGCGCTGTATATAATTTACTGATTTGCTCTTGAAGAATTTTCGTGTCCACATTTTTCAAAATGCTTTTTACCATTTCAAATTCTGCTTTTGGGTCGGCAATTACTTCGTGATTCAAATAATCGTCTTTTACCATTCCGATAACTTGTTTATGCGGAATCTCATTTAGTTTGTCTAAATAGTTTTCATAACTCGAGATATTTTCTGTAATGGCTCTTTCGATTTCTCCTTTAGAAAAACCAAATTTATACGCACGAACCCATTCGTTCATTACCATCGCAAAAGCTTCAGCTTGTTTTTCTGGTTTCGGAGAAACGTTCAAAATCCACATATCATTCAAACGCGTGTAGTTTTGATATCCGATTGATGCACTTTTAAAAGGGCATTCTTGTTTCTGCGCCATTTCTGCCAAACGATTATTCAAAATTGAAAAAGCAATACCTCTTTGCATCGATTTCTCTAATTCTGCATAGTCATTCGTCGATTTTTCAGCCGTATGGCGAATCATAAAACTAATGTTTGAAGCCGAAATTTCTTTGTCTAAAGCCAGTTTAAAAGTTGGTTCTACTCTTTCTGGAATAGCAATTTCAAAACGCTTTTTAGGATTCACAGGTGTCGGAATATCTGCAAAAAGTTTCTTGATTTTTGCTTCAATTTCGTCTGCATTGATATCTCCCACAATTGCGATTGCTTGCAAATCTGGACGATACCAATCTTTATAAAAATCTTTTAGAACTTGATATTTAAAGTTCTTTACAATGTCCATATCGCCAATTGGCATACGCTCCGCATAAAGCGAATTGTTGTAATAATACGGCGCCAGCTGATTGTAAATTCTAGCTCTTGCATTTTGTCTCGTACGCCATTCTTCGGTAATCACGCCACGTTCGGCATCGATTTCTTCATCTGTTAGAGATAAAAAATTTGACCAATCGTGCAAAACCAATAAACAAGTATCGACAACTCCGCCATCTTTTGACGGAATATTATCTAGATTGTAAACCGTTTCGTCTGTGCTTGTGTAAGCGTTGATATTTTTCCCGAAAACGGCCCCTTGTTTTTGAAGCGTATTCAAGATTCCTTTTCCTTCAAAATGTTTCGTTCCATTAAACGCCATGTGTTCTAGGAAATGCGCCAGACCTTTCTGCTGATCGTTTTCTAAAATCGAACCAACATTCTGAATGATATAGTAACTTGCCGTATTTTTATTGACATCTGTCGGATAAATATAATACGTCATTCCGTTTGGCAACACGCCCTTTTTTATTTTCTGGTTGACCGCAATTGGATCTGTTGCTTTAAAGTTTTGAGCTTGCGACAAGTTTATAAAACCAGTCAGAAGCAGAAGAACTACAGATATTTTTTTCATTTGTTTAATGTTTTAAATATTTTTAAACACATAGAAACATAGTTTAGCTACCTATAAAAAAGGCGTTTCACTTAATTCTAAAGAACATAGTCACTATGTGGAAAATCTTGATTCTAAAAATATCTTTTCTACATTTTTTGATCTATGATTCTATGTGTTAAAATATTTTTATGTATTTATTTAGCTCTTCAATAATTTATCCAACTGCACTCTCAACTCTGGATTTGACGGACGAAGCGCATCGGCATTGATAATATTTCCTTTTGTGTCAAACAATAAAAATCTAGGAATCGCATTTACGTCATAATTTTTTGCCACATCAGAACCAAAATCTTTATCGGCCATTAATTGAATCCCTTTTAATTGTTCTTTAGTGACAAAATCTTTCCATTTTTGTGCGTCTTTTGGTTTATCCAATGAAAGACTTACAAAAACGATATTTTTTCCGTGATAATCTTCCTCGATTTTTTTCATGTGTGGAATCTCTGCTTTACAAGGTCCGCACCAAGTTGCCCACAAATCTATGTACACAAATTTACCTTTAAAATCTGAAAACGAAACTGGTTTATCGTTGATGTCTTTATAAGTAAAATCCAACCCTTTTTGACCCACATTTTTATGCAATACTTTTTCATATTCTAATAAAAATGCTTTACTCGCGTCAGAAATCATAAAAGGTTTAATGGTTGGAGCAATTTTTTCGTATTCTTCAATTTTCATTCTTGAAGTGGCAACTTCTTCACGAAGGTATGCATCTTTTAAAGCTGGATCTGTAATATGAGTAATAGATTCTGTTAAATCTAAACGCTTTGGTTTTTCACTGCCATTAATGCTTACATAGAAAAAATAATTTGTCATTAAAGAAACTCCATTCGCTAATTTCAACAAATCTGGATCTGTAAATTTCTTGTCTGTCATCCAAGTTTTAATCACTGTCGGACGATCGTCTTTGTCTGGAAACACAGATCTTGGCATTCTGAAAAAAGTATACGTCAGTTCTTCAACATCTGTTGCAACGGCCAATTTTAATAGTTTATTGAAATTAGCATCTTTGGTTTTAATGGATTTTGAAAATTCGTCTGCTTTGGCAATGCCCTTATCAATGAATGGATAAAATTCTACATACGATACATTTTCACCCAAACGGGCAAATGGCGCAAATTCGTTATAGATTTCGTTTGCTTTTTGCACCAAAGCATTTTGTCCGATATTCTTTCCGCTTAAAACATAATTCGTTTTATTAACCAAAAGATTAATATCTAATTTTGGTTCTAAATACAAACGAATTAATTGGTTTCTGCTTTTAAATTGTCCATAGTCAACATAATAAAAGCCAGCAGCTGAAACTGGTGTCATAAAGCCAAATTCCCCCAGTGAATTGACTTTTGCGGTAGCAGCAACGACTGGCTTTCCTTCTTCGACATTGTAAAGTGTTACCTCTTTTGCTTTGAAATCTGGAATCGCAATTGTTCCTCTGATTACTGCGTATTCTGAAAGATTGGCAGCAAAGCTCATTTGAACCGTAATGAAGGTTAAAATGAAATAGAAAATGTGTTTTTTCATATTTTTGTGTTTTTTTGGTTGATAGCTTAAATTGAAATTCGCATAGACTGATCGCCTTGTTCAATAATGAAGTCTTTGCTTTCTTTTGTTTCTTTTAATTGTTTCAGATTTTCAGGCTTCAATAAATCTTTTGCCTCAAAATCATTAATCTGTGTGACTTTTGCACCAATTTTGACTTTTTTCAAATCCTCATTTTCCTGATCTATAATTCTCTTTACCAGAAGATTTTGGTCTTCATCAAAATCTAAATCAAGTCCACTTAAATAGAAAGAAAACGTTTTTTTGAAATTCTTATTCGGTTCCAAATACACCGTTTTATGCAAAAGATCAATGGTAAAATTGAAACGTTTTATTAAATCAATTCCGAGTGATCCATCAGCGAAAGCCCAGTTTTTATTGGCTTCGTCATATTCCTGCAAAGCAATCGTTACGTTTGGAAAATTGTTTCCGTTTAAACCAACATTTGGAATAACACCACCCACAATTCCAGTTTGTTTTCCTAAGCTGAAATTGACTGACTTATATTCGGTTTTTAAACTTGCTTCTAGATTATTTTTATGATTGAAAGGTCCGTAAGCTATAAGATCGTAACCTGCCCCAGTATCAAAAGTGAAACTGCCTTCGACTGTTTTTTTATCTTCAAAAGTCAGATTCATTTTTACTACCGGAAGTCCCGATTTATAATCGAAAACCAATGGCTTTGCTTTTCCCCAATACTTGAAATTTCCAAAATTGTACAAGTCAATCGTCATCGTATCAAAATTGACCGACGTGATAAAATTTCTCAACAAGTTTGCACCAAACAATCCGTCATAAACTCCATGCTTCGGAAAAATAACTAAACCTTGATTCTTTAGAACTTGATCGCCAATATAAATAGTATTATCCGCAGAATACTGCACTTGCTGACTTCCGCCAACTACAGATGCCGATTTACTTTTGGTAACAACAACGCCTGCTTTGTAGGCGCTGTCTGGATTGAGCGCCATTCCGTCTGCACCTGTGTCAAAAAGCATTAAAAACTCACGATCGGCTTTGTTTAGTTTTATTTTAATGGCGATTCCGTTTTCGATAATTTCAAACGGAATGCTTGCCACTTCTTTTACTTGCGCGTGTCGGTCAACTTTGTATAAAGAATCGAAAAAAGTCACATACAGCATTTTATTTTCTGAGTTGAAGACGATTTGAGACGGCTTTTTTTCTTTTCCTTTAAAACAAAAATCTACCAAGACAAAAGTTTCGTTTTTAATCGCCACAGATTTTCCAACTTGAATTGAATCTAAAGCCGGAAATGCTTTGAAAATTCCGTTCAAATAAAATTCGTTTGAAGAAGAATCTCCAACGCCGACAGTAAACTGTGGCGCCAGAAGATCTTTCATTTCGGCAAAACTCTTGTTCTGAAAAGCTTTTTCGAAAGTTTTAATAGATTTCTGAATGCTGTTTTGAGCATAAATCGTACAGCTAAAAATCAATATCACAAAGAATACTATCTTTTTCATTTCGATTACTTGTGTGAAGCCGAAGGATTAACTACCACTTTTTCTATTCCAAAATCTTTCAGTAAAATAGCCGAATATTTGGCGAATTCTTCTGGCGTATAGAGTTCTTTAGATTCATTTACTAATTCTGTAAATCCTTTTAAATCGTTCTTTTTTTCGAATTCTTTTTTCTTGCGCTGTAAAATGGAAAATACGTGTGTTGTCACATTCCATGTTCCGTAATCTTTCGCCAGTTTTTTACTATTGAAAAGAAATGCATCATCATATTGTTTTCCAACTCGCAATCCAGTAACAATTACAAAAGAAATTTCATCAGAAGAATCTTTAGATTTTAAATATGTATCGATCACATCGAAAGGCACATTTCTTTTGTTTGCCATATAAGCTTGTTTATAAAAATCAGGATAATCATTTTCATTGATTTCAGGACTATACTTTTTGAAAATCCCTTTTTTAGCCGCTTCTTTTGCGTTTTGAAGTAAAGCTGTAAGCTGCTCTATACTTTGAAATCCAGATTCGATATCAATAATTTTCCCTTCAGAATTCATCAATAAAAAAGTTGGAAATCCGGTAACGCCATATTTCATGCATAGCTTTTTACCGATTTCTTCTTTCAAAATATCTGATTTGAAAGTGACAAAATCAGCGTTTAAAAGTGCTGTTACTTTTGGATCAGGAAACACTTCTTTATCCATTTGCGCGCATGGCATACAGCCTGTAAAATACAAATCGACAAAAATTAATTTTTTCTCTGTTTGCGCTTGTTTTTTAGCTTGTTCCCAACTTTCTTGACTGGATTGCGCTTGTGCTTTTAAGGCAATAGATGGACAGGCAAGCAGCAAAACTGCGCTTGCGATTTTAAAAAAACGTTTCATAAAATGTGGGTTATTCAGCCGAATGAATTTTTAAAATTCATTCGGCTTTGAGTTATCAATTTTTAATTATCTAGCACGGTATGCAACATCAACAATTTTACACAATCCTGAATAACCATAATCAAGTACCAAATCTCCATTTACAGGAGGAACAGTAAATAATTCTAGTTTTCCTACTGAACCATTGTAACTTCCAACAATTAATTTTTTATTGTATAATTTATTGGCTCTTGCATTACAATCCAGATAAGTGATTTCTTCACTTCCTTTGTCCAGCATCAATTTTGCAGACTGAGTTCCATTATCATACTCATATAGTTTTCCTCCAACTGCATAAAACAAATAACCAGAATCTGGACTTACAGCAAATTTGGTCGCTTTATCAAAATCTGGAGCATTCAAGATTTCTTTATAATATGTTTGCGCAAAAGCTTTATTAAATCTCAACAAATGAAATTTACCTGTTGTAATATTTCTTAAGACCGCAAAATTTTCATAAGAATTGTAAGCTGACGTAGTCATAAACACTAGATCGCAATTGGTATTGTTCCAATCCAAAACAGTTGGAGAACCAACAACTGGAGGCATTATAGAACAATTTCCTTTTACTACATTCATACGAACAAAACGACGCAAATCTTTATCAAATAAAACTGGAGGACCACCGTATCCCTGATTCTCCGCTATAAAAGGCGCTGCATAAAAAGGTTTTGTTTCTGTATCCAAGATATTGTTTGGCAAACCATATCTAACTTGCTGCACTTTTATGTAACTATACACATTTCCTTTGCTGTAAATAATGTTTTCTGCAGGGCCAGCAGATTTCATAAAATCAACACCAAAATTGGTATCAAAAGCACCACCAACACTTTCGTACGCAATATTTTGAGATTGTGTCCAAGCAAAAGAGTCTGGTTCTAATCTTGCTGTACCAGTTTCTGTAGAGGTTACATAAATTCCATAGGCAGTAGAAGTGGCAAGGGCTGAGCCAAAACATTCTACATCGACAGCTTTACCACTTAATTTTAGAGCTGAACCTGCAGCGTCTAAAACATCTGTAATAACACGTGTTGTTCCGTTTGGTATTATAGAAACCATATCTAATCTTGCTTTTCCATCAACATCACCTACCACAAGCCAGCCTTCATAAATAGCCGAAACTACATTCAATGTAAAATAGTCCTGTTTCTTTGTAACCCCAGTAACTTTGTCAGTAATTAAAAACTCCGTTTGCCAAGTAACTCCAGTAACTTTATCTGTAATGAGGTAATAAATCTTGTACTGACCAGGAGACAATTTTATTGCGGCATCAAAATCTTTTGTTGTGCCGATAACAGTTCTAGTTCCCTTTAACGCTACCCATTCAAATGTATAGCGATTAGGATCAGTCCCATCATCTTTGGTAGGATTTAAATTTGGAGATATTTTAAAACTTTCTCCAGTATAAACAGTATACTCATTATCGATACCTGTTACATTTAAGGTATTAATATCAGTATAATTGTAATTACCTTCATCGCTTACGCAACTGCTCGCTAAGATCAACAGGAGCATCACAGCGATTTTAATTTGTATCTTTTTTATCATTTTTATACGTTTTATAATGAAATGAATTTGATAATTTATGGAAGGAACATTTCTGTACCGTCTTCTTCATAAATAGTATTTCCAGATTTCTTCTGATCGGCTAAGTAACGTTTCATAAAATTTTGATAATATGTTACATCTGGCACCGTTAGTCCTGGAGAGCCAAGTTTCTGTGCAAACATTTCTGGATTTAGACTCATTAGTTCACACATTAAAAAGAATTTCTTAGCAGTAAAAACACCCAAATAAGCGGCAAACCATCCTGGAGGTTGTGTTAACTTGTCATCGAAAGTTATTTTACATCGAATAAAACTCATGGTTTTTCCCGTAATAGAATTCACCACTTTTGTCTGCATTTTTGTGGTAAACCATTCATTTTCTTCAAGATTTAAAACCAATGTATATTGATTGGTTTTCATATCTGGAGTTCTAAAAAAAGCAACATCTACTGTATCGACATGTTTTCCTGCATGAAGGTAGATTTCTTTAGGAAGAGAGAAATGAGTTCCTTCAATCGCTGTGCTCGATGGATCTACAGTAAGTTTTACTTTTCTGTCAACATCACTTAGGTTTCCTTGAACCCTAATCGGAATTTTGAAAATTCTTCCCGTTATAGCTGGCCTATCTAAACTGAAACTAAATCCTGTACTATCACGAACAGGCTCACTAATCCCATTTGGAGCATATAAAGCATTAGAAAAATAAATATTATCGGTGTCTTGGTATGTTTCAATTTCTTCTTTATCGCAAGATGTAAATCCTAAAAAAGAAACGAAGATTATACTTAAAATCAATATCTTATTCATATTTAATCTTTTAAATTATTGAAAGTTAATTTCGGAATCTGGTAACGGTACTACATATTGAGTGGCATTCATAGTCAAATTTCCTGATGCAGCAGCACCGTTTGGAATATTTGCAGAATTGATTCTTTTGTAATAGAAAAACAACTGTCCCTCTCCAATAAATTCTTTTCGGTATTCTTTTGTGACTTCGGTTGCTAAAACTGCTGTTGCAGCTAAATTTCCAAGTCCTCTGTTAAAGCGAAGCGTATTTAAGTAAGAAATTCCAGTGGCAGGAACTGTTGAAGTTTCGGCTGCGATTAAATACATTTCTGAAAGTTTGAACATTGGAATTTGCAAACGAAACACTTTAGTCTTATCACTAACATCTTCATATTTAAAGAATGTTTTCTGAGTTTTTCCTCCAACAATTGGAATTTTCCAGCTTGGAAGACTTCTATAATCGTTATCATTCGACTCGAAAACTGCATTGATTCTAGACAATAACGGAGAATATATTTTACGATCTTCCAGACTAGAATCAAACAAATCTTTTTGTTTGGTATATAAGGTATAATCGCTTAGAGCAAAGAAATTTTCTGAAGAAAAAATACGATCAGGATCTGCTGCATTAGTTGCATCTAAAAAGGCTGTCCAAGGAAAAAGTGTATTTGATTTAGTAAAATTGATTACTTCATTTGCTATAGTTGAAGCACCTGTTTTATCTCCAGAATATAATAGGACACGTGCCTTTAAGCATTTTACTGCCAAATAATTCATTCTATTTCCTCTGTTTACAGAATAATACGGATTGCCCCCAAAAGCGTCCGATCCTGTATACTTTCCAGTGGTCAAAACAGGGTCATTTGCTAAAAGAGTTAAAGCCTGATCAAGATCTGCAAGCACCTTTGCAATTACATCATTTGCTGGAAGAATCGGGTTAATTGTTGTCACATATTTATCATAATAAGGAATTCCAGGATCAGCAGGAGCTACTTTGTAAATAGGCCCATAAAGACGAAGCATATCAAAATGAAGCATAGCGCGAATCGCAATCGCTTCGCCTTTTAACATATTAGCTTTTTCTGCAGAAATTACACCAGCATGTTCTTCTATGCTTTCCAGAAATTTATTGGCTGATAAAATGGTTGTAAATGCTGTTTCCCAAATACTCGTGAAAGTTGCCTTAGGTGTTTTTTCAGCATAGTTATAACTCGCCATAGTATATTTTTCATGATTTGACTGTATATTATACTGCTGTGCCAAAATCTCAACGGCATCCATAGTCAGCTGTTTGCCATAAAGATTATTGGAGGCCAATTGCAAATAAAGTCCATTGTGCACATTCTGAACTCCTGTTTCTGAGCTGTACAGCTGTGATTCTAAGATTTTATCCTGAGGTACCACATCTAGAAAATCACTACAGCCAACAACTGTAAGAGATACTAGAAAAAGGAATGAAATTTTATGTAAATACTTTTTCATACTAATTAAAATGATACGTTTAAATTAAGTGAATAGATTCTTGAAAAAGGGTAATCGATACCTCGCTCGGCTTTGATAGAAGACACTAGGAAAAATTCGTTTGCAATAGCATTAAATGCTAATCCAGTTAATCCTGCTCTTTTTAGCCAAGCTCTATCAGTTACTCGATATCCTAGACGCATAGATTCTCCTGCTATATAATCGTCTTTTTGAATAAAGCGAGAAGATATTGGAGTAGCATTCGTCAAACCAATAGCTTTAAATTGTGCTACCTGTCCAGGTGTTGTCCAACGATCTGTAAAAGCTCTCGCATCTTGATTATCAAAAATATTATCCTTCGAGATATTTTCTACTTTGTTGTACAAGGCGGTATTAAATCTTTCCGCTCCAAAACTGTATCGCACTAATAGTCCGAAACTGAAGCCTTTATAGGTCAAGTTTGTAGAAACCACTCCTGTAGCCGTTTCTCTAGAATTCCCCATTACCACCTCATCTTTTTTATCTAATGTAAAAGTCGATTGACCATTTTTCTTTAAGAAAACTTCTCTTCCTGTTGCAGGATCAATCCCTAAAGAAGGAACAGCCCAAAGGTCATTACTGCTCGCTCCATCGTAATAACGCGTAAGACTTGTTGTTTTTTGAGCAGCCTCATTTAGAGAAGAAAGAGCATTATTAAAACCTCCTAATTTATTATCCCCAGAAGCACCCATAATACCAATTCCCCAAATAAAGTTCTTTTGAAGATCATAAATAAAGTTGTAGTTCACTTTCCATTCTATTCCTTGTGTAGCTAGATAGCCTATATTTAATGGATACGAATTTACCCCTGTTGAAGCAGCCATATCAATCGCCACAATTTGTGGAGAAGTCTTCCTTTTGTAGGCACCTAATGTTGCAGTCAGTCTATTTCTGAACATAGCCAAATCTAATCCAACTGATAAATCTTTTGTTCTTTGCGCTTCTAGATCAGGATTCGCCAGTTGAGAAACCGATAGTCCAGGTCCAAAAACGTTAGTGTTAATGCTATATGAATAAACGTCATAAGAAGCAAAACCTACTAAATTTTGATTTCCTGTCTGTCCAATATTTCCGCGAAGTTTTAAAATATTAACAATGCTTTCGTTCATTTTGAACTCATTATTGATATTCCATCCCACACCAACACCCCAATATGGAGAATATTTTTTATTGGTTCCGAAGTTGGTTGCTCCTGACATTGTTTGTGTAAAATCAAACAAATATTTTCTATCATAAGCATAGTTGATTTGATTGGTTAAATCAACACTTCGAATTAACTCGGTGAACACTTTAGGTTTTCCGTTTGGCTGGTATCCAAAAGCAAATGCTGGATTTCCTTCAACACCTAATGGAAACCCTCTCAGCGTAGTTCCAAAAGCATTGTTTCTAGTTTCTAAAGCCGAAGCTCTAATGGTATAATTGAAAGAATGTACATTTTTAAAAACATTAGAATAAGTGGCACCAAGATTGGCGTTCCATTTATCAGTAATTGCCTCGTTTTTAAAGTACGATCCTTTTTCTGTCGCAATATCATTAATATATCTCGTATCATCTGGCGATACAAAAACAGTTGAAAGCGTGCTGTTTCTTGTTACCGATAATGCTCCAGTTGCTTTTATATGTGGATTTATATCGTAATTAACAGCAAAGTTATTCGTAAAATTGAAAGAATTTGATTTATCGTAACTACCTAAGAAAACATTGTAAAGCGGATTAGGAGCCTGATTTACCACAATATCTTTTGCTTCTAAAGGTAATGAAGAACCATCCAAATAACGTGTTATAATTCCATCTTCATTATATTTTGGATAATACGGACTTGTTTTTGCCCAAGTTTCAAAAGAACCATACGGTGATTCTTGGTTATCTCCTCCAGAAACAAAAAACTGATTGTTAATACTCAATTTATTCTTTCGGTAAGTTAAAGTAGCATTGTATCCCCAAGTATTATGCTCAGTCCCTTTCATAGTTCCCGTAACCTTTTTATAATTTCCTGCGATATTGAATCGGAACTCGTCACTTCCACCTCCGAAATTCAAACTATGCCCTGAGGTAATTCCCATTTGAATTGGCTCATTTAACCAATACGTATTGATTCCGCTTCGCACACCTGCTAAACGTCTTTGATATTCTTTTTGTACTTTAAAGTCAAATTCAGAAGCATTATTAGAAGTGGTATATACTCCAGAAAGTCTTTCAAACTCCAGTTTTTGCTCGGCATTCATTAAATGATAAACACTTAAATCTGCTAATTCGTAAGATGAATTATACACATAATTAAACTGCAATTTTCCAGGTATTGGTTTGTTTGTTTCAATAACCACAACACCATTTGCAGAACGAGAACCGTACAATGCAGTCGAAGCCGCATCTTTTAATAAAGTGTTGCTCGCAATTCTATTAATATCTAAATCGACAACCTGCTGTAATGTGGT
>Ga0307416_100001763_pt1 | contig 11984 bp, 10 predicted proteins | sample DK1Cmetagenome_2_FD_203821 | JGI IMG/M metagenome (GOLD analysis project Ga0307416, IMG submission 203821) | Maize rhizosphere microbial communities from greenhouse at UC Davis, California, United States - DK15-C-3 | ecosystem: Host-associated > Plants > Roots > Rhizosphere > Soil | place...
CCGGCCGGGCTGGCCGCCGCCACCCGCCTCGCCGAGGCGGGCCGCCAGGTGCTGGTGCTGGCCCGGGGCAACGGCTTCACCCACTGGGGCCCCGGGGCGGTCGACGTCCTCGGCCGGGTCGGCGGCGAGCCGGTGGACCGCCCCCTGGCCGCCATCGACCGCCTCCCCGAGGGGCATCCCTACCACCTGGTCGGCCAGGACTCGGTCCGCGACGGCCTCGACTGGTTCAGCCGCTTCACCGCCGGCGCCGGCCTGCTCCACGTCGGCGACCCCGAGCGCAACCGGGCCCAGGTCACCGCCTTCGGCACCCTCCGCCCGACCTGCCTGCTCCCCGAGCCGGCCGCGGGCGTCCTCCAGGGGCGGGTGGCGGTGGTGAACTTCGCCGGGTTCCGGGACTTCTCGCCGGCGTTGTGCGCGGCCCGGCTGCGGGAGACCGGGATCGACGCCACCGCGGCCAGCGCCCCCCTCCCGGCCTGGGACCACGACCGCTACTTCACCGCGGTCGAGCTGGCCAGGGCGATCGACGACCCCGGGTTCCGGCGGCGGCTGGCCCCCGGGCTGGCCAGGGCGGCGGCCGGAGCCGGCACCGTGGTCGTCCCGGCGGTGCTGGGGCTGAACCGTGGGCACGAGCCCTGGGCCGACCTCCAGGCCCAGATCGGGACGCCGCTGGTCGAGGCCGCGACCGCCCCGCCCTCGATCCCCGGGCTGCGGCTGTTCGCCGCCTACCGGTCGCGGCTGGAGACCCTCGGCGTGCGCTGGCAGTTCGGGTTCCCGGCGGTCGGGGTGGAGCAGGCCGGCGACCGCGTCACCGCCGTCAGGAGCGAGGGGGCCTCCCGGCTGCTGTCCACCCGCTGCCAGGAGCTGGTCCTGGCCACCGGCGGGGTCGCCGGCAACGGCATCGAGGCCAACCGGGACGGCACCCTGACCGAGAAGGTGGCCGGCCTGCCCGTGCAGGGCTTCGACGGCCGCCTGGCCTACCTCGGCCCGCGGTTCCTGGGTGAGCACCCGCTGGCCGCCGCCGGGGTCCGGGTCGACGCCGACCTCCGCCCGGTCGGTCCCGACGGCGAGCCGCTGCTGGTCAACGTCCGCTGCGCTGGCGGCCTGCTGGCCGCCCACGACCCCACCACCGAAGGCTCCCGCGAGGGGGTCGCCCTGGCCACCGCCGCCCGGGTCGCCGCCCAGCTCGCCGCCACTGCCCCGGCCCTCCGGGGGGCTGACCATGAGCCCCCCGGACCCCCCGCCCGCTGACCCGGAGGCTGCCGTGCTGCATGTCGAACAGACCGCCGACCGCTGCATCAAGTGCAACATCTGCAACACGGTCTGCCCGGTCTCGGCGGTGACCGACCTGTTCCCCGGCCCCAAGTACGAGGGGCCGCAGGGCCAGCGGTTCCGGGCCGGCATCGACACCGGCGAGTCCCCCGACCACTCCCTGGACTACTGCTCGGCCTGCGGGCTCTGCACCCAGGCCTGCCCCGAGGGGGTGATGATCGCCGAGATCAACCAGGTCGCCCGCAGCCGCCTGGTCGCCGACCGCGGCGGCCTCAACCTGCGCGACACGATCATCAGCCGGCCGTCACTGATGGGCCTGATGGCCCGGCCGGTGGCCCCGATCGCCAACGCCGTCATGGCCGCCACCCCGGTTCGGGTGGCGGTCGAGAAGGTCCTCAAGGTCCACCGGGGCGCGGCCATGCCGAGGTTCTCGGCCATGACGTTCCGCTCCTGGGCCCGCTCCCACAAGAGCCCGCCCGGCACCTCCCGGACCGTGGCCTACTTCCACGGCTGTGCCGCCCAGGAGTTCGAGCCCGAGGTCGGCGCGGCCGTGGTCCGGGTCCTGGAGCGCAACGGCGCCAGGGTGACCTTCCCCAAGCAGGGCTGCTGCGGGCTGCCGCTGGTCTCCAACGGCGACTTCGACGCCGGCCGCAGCTACGCCACCCGGCTGGTCCGGAACCTGCGCGGCGCCGCCGACGACCCCGGGGTGATCGTGGCCAGCTCGACCTCGTGCGGCATGACCCTCAAGGCCAAGTACCGCGAGCTGCTCGGCCTCGACGACGCCGACACCCGGGCGGTCTCGGCGGCCGTCTACGACATCTGCGAGTACCTGGTCGGGCTGAACGACGACGGCCAGCTCAATCGCGACCTCGCCCCCATCCCGGCCCGGGCCCTGTACCACCCGCCCTGCCAGCTCATGGCCCACGGCGTCGGCACCCCCGCCATGGACCTGCTCGCCCTGGTGCCGGGGCTGGAGATCGAGCGGTCGCGGGCCGGCTGCTGCGGCACCGCCGGCACCTACGGCACCAAGGTGGAGAAGTACCAGATCGCCATGGATGTCGGGCAGACCCTGTTCGACCAGGTCGCGGAGTCCGGCCCGGACTTCGTCGTCTGCGACTCCGAGACCTGCCGCTGGCACATCGCCAAGAACACCGGCCTGCCCGTCTACCACCCGGTTCAGGTGCTCGACCGCGCCTACTCCACCGCGTGATGTGTCGCCCCCCGCAATGGAGGGAACGACACGGGCATGGAACTCTCGCTGGCCCTGACCCTGCCACGGGACGAGCAGACGGTCCGGGTGGCCCGACACATCGTCCGCAACGCCATGGAGCAGGTGGGCGTTGACCCGGACTGCGTCTACGACTTCGAGCTGGCCATGAGCGAGGCCTGCACCAACGTGCTGCTCCACTCCGGGCCTGGTGATCAGTACCTCGTCCGTCTCGACATGGAGGACTGGATCGGCTGGATCCGCGTGGTCGACGTCGGCCACGGCTTCGACTCGGCCCGGCTCCAGGCGGAGGGCCCGCTGCCCGAGGCCGAGCGGGGGCGTGGCCTGGGGCTGATGCACGCCCTGGTCGACCGGGTCCAGTTCACCACCCGCCCCGAGGCGGGCACGATCGTGACCCTCGAGAAGGCCCTGACCTATCGCCACGACGTCCTCGCGGGCGGGCGGCGAAAGCAGGTTTGAACCCGGCCCGCGGCGCTCATCCAGGTCCTGGCAGGACGGCCGACCGGCCGTCAGGAAACGAAAGGACGTGGCATGGGCATCATCGGTTGGATCGTCCTCGGCCTGATCGCGGGGGCCATCGCCAAGGCGATCCTGCCCGGCGACGACCCGGGCGGCATCATCGTCACCATCATCGTCGGGATCGTCGGCGCCATTCTCGGCGGCTTCCTGGCCCAGGTGCTGTTCAACCGGGACACCGTGGACGAGTTCTTCGACATCAGCACCTGGCTGACCGCGATCATCGGCGCCATCATCCTCCTGCTGATCTACCGGCTGGTGGTCGGCCGAGGCCGAGGCAGGCGCCGGGTCATCTAGCCCCCGGCACGACCGGTCAAGCGACGCGCCCCCCGCAGCGGGGGCGCGTCGTTGTCGGTCAGCGGACCGCCCGGGCCGGCTCCAGCGGGCCGATGCCGGTGCCGAACCGCTCGTCGGCCAGGGCGAAGGCGGCCACGGCGAGCGGGGCCACCGACGGCCCGGCCGGGATCCGGTCCGGGTCCAGGGCCAGCCGGACGAACCCGCCCACCCCCGACGGGCCGAACGCGAGCACCCCGTCCGCCGGCCGGCCGTCCATGGCCGGCCGGCAGGTCCCGTCCTCGAACCGCACGCGAAGCTCGGTGGTGGCGTCGGTGGCGACCTCGTTCTCCGGGTGGCCAGGCTTGAGCACCCCGGGCCCCCGCTCGGTGACCGTCGCGGCGCCGCCGGCCCGGGTCCGGTCGGCGGCCGCCAGCACCTGGCGCTCCAGGTCGCCGGCGCCGTAGCGCAGCGGCTCACCCTCGATGAGAGCCCGGTCGAGCAGGGCGACCGGCAGCTCGGGCAGGTCGCTGGCCATCACCGACAGCCCGGCGCCCAGGCGCGGGTTCAGCTCGGTGGGCAGGAACCCCTCGGCGGCCAGGACACCGTCGACGGTGAAGGCGCCGCGGTAGCCGACCCGCTCGCGCAGTCCGGCCCCGACCCGGCGGGCCAGGTCGCGCATGGCCTCCCGGTCGGCGGCCGGCGGGTCCCAGAAGGTGGCCGCCCCCGCGTACCGCAGCCGGTTCGACCCTGGCCGGCGGAGGGTGACCAGCTCGACCGGACGGAAGGCGGCCACCGCGTCGGGGAAGACCATGCCGTGGATGCTGCAGGGGACGCCCTCCAGGAACGGCATCACCCGGACCCGGTCGCAGCGGGCGGCCAGGAAGCCGGCCGCCTCGGCCGCGTCCTCGGAGCTCCGGACCCAGCGCACGCAGTGGGCGCCGCCGTTGAACCCCTGGCTGGCGTCCCCGGCCCAGGCGGTGCCGGCGCCCCGGTCCAGCCGCGCGGCCGCCGCCCGCAGGGCCGCCGCCTCGGCCGGGACCACCGCCGACGGCGCCCTGGCCACGCCGAGGTCGTCCCAGAGGGCGTCGACCACGACCTTGTCCTCCAGCCGCCGCCACTCGGGCCGCCGCGGCCCGTAGACCCGCCGTCCGGCGATCTCGGGCAGCTCGTTGAACATCGGGCTGAGGACCAGGGCCGCCCGGTCCGGGTCCCAGCGGTCCAGGGCGGCCACGACCTCGCCCGGCAGCAGCCGCAGCAGCCGCATGGCCGCCCGGATCTCGGCGATGACGTCGGGCGCCCGCACCTGGACCACCACCCACTCGGCCTCGTCGGGCCCGGGAAGGTCCCCGGTCCCGGTCCCGGTGGCGAGCAGGAACGGCCGCTCCGCGCCCAGCTCCCGCAGCCGCCGGCAGGTCCCGGTCATCGCCGCCAGCGGCCCCCCGGTCACCATCACCTTGCGCCCGGCGAACAGCGGCCGCAGCGCCTCGGTCAGCGCGGCCACCCGGCGGCGCCTAGGCGCCGCCGGCCATGGCCGGGCGGGGGTGCTCCTCGGGGTTGACGACGACGTCGACCAGGGCGGGGCCGGGAGTGGTGAAGGCCTGGCGGACGGCGGGCTCGACCTCGGCGGCGCGCTCGACCCGCAGGCCGAGGGCGCCGTTGGCGCCGGCCCATGAGGCGAAGTCGGCCGGACCGCCGGGGGCGCCGTTGGCGCCGGACCGCAGGCGCCGGCCGAGGGAGGAGACGTTGCTGACCACGATCTTGACCGGCAGCCGGTACTGGATGGCGGTGAGCAGCTCGCCCATCACCTTGGCGAACCCGTCGGAGCCGGTGACGGCGATGCAGGAGCGGCCGGGGTGGGCCCACTGGGCGGCGATGGCGTAGGGGACGCCGGCGGCGATCGTGGCCAGGTTGGCCGAGAGCAGGTAGTGGCGGTCCCCGCGGACGTCGAAGTGGCGCGCCGACCAGGTCGCGACCGTGCCCGAGTCGGAGGCCAGGATGGCGTCGGGGGCGGCGCAGCGGTCCACGACCCGCATCAGGTACTGGGGCTGGATGGGGTCGCGGGACTGGTCCTCGAGCTCCTCCAGGCGCCGGCGCCAGCCGGCCATGCCCGACTGGGCCTGCTCCAGGAAGCCGCGGTCGGCCTTGCGGGCCAGCCGGGGCCGCAGCGCCGAGAGGGTCTCGGCGGCGTCGCCCAGCAGGGTGACCTCGTTGGCCCCGGACCCGCCGAAGCGGGCCGGGTCGGTCTCGATCTGGACGGCCCGGACCCGGGACGGGTCGGGCACGTTGGCCGCCCAGGGGAAGCTGGTCCCGACCAGCAGGAGGGTGTCGGCCCCGGCCAGGGCCTGCTCGGACGGCGGGGTCCCGAGCACGCCGATGCAGCCGGTGGTGAACGGGTGGTCGTCGGGGACGGCCGCCTTGCCGGGCAGGGACTTGACCACCGGGCCGGCCACGGCGTCGGCCACGGCCAGCAGCTCCTCGCGGGCCTCCAGCCCGCCCGCCCCGACCAGCAGGGCGACCCGCGAGCCCTCGTTCAGGACGGTCGCCGCCCGTTCCAGGTCGGCGTCGGGCGGGACCCCGGGGCCGGCGGTGAACAGCGGAGCCGTCGGGGTGCTGCCGGTCGGGGTCATCAGCATCCACGGGCTGGTCTCGACCGCGGTGTCCTCCAGACCGGGTGGGAAGGTGATGTGGGAGACCGTGCCCATGGCCAGGGCGTGGCCGATGCCGATGTCGACCACCGCCGGGATCTGCACGGGCACGTTGACCCGCACGTTGTAGTCGGCCACGTCGTCGAAGGCCGTCTCCAGGGCCAGCTCCTGGCGGAAGCTGGTGCCCAGCAGCCGGATCTCCTGGCTCTCGGTGACGGCCAGGACCGGCTGGTGGTCCAGCTTGGCGTCGTACAGGCCGCCCAGCATGCGCAGCGCCCCCGGGCCGGAGGTGGCCAGGCAGACGCCGATCCGGCCGGTCGCCTTAGCGTACCCGGCCGCCATCAGGGCGGCCGCCTCCTCGTGGTGGACCAGGACCAGCCGGATCCGGTCGCCCAGGCGGGCGAACGCCTCGACGACCCCGTCGGCGCTGTCGGCCGGCAACCCGAAGACGGTGTCGACCCCCCAGTCCACCAGCCGGCCGACCAGCAGGTCGGCGGTGAGCTCCCGCACCGGCTCTCTCCCCCAGAACATCGGTCATGCATCCGGCGCCGCATGCAGCGCCGAACCGTCCGCGTAGCCAGGGACAGTTGCGCGCCGCCCACGGCGGCCACGTACTGTCCTATACCCCGGATACTTGACCGGTGTTCTGGCGTGGCGATGATGTCCGGAAGCTACCAGATTGTCGGTGATCGTTCGATCAGCGACCGTTGACGACGTCGGCCAGAGTCTTGAGCAGCAGGTAGGTGGAGGTGGCGCCGGGGTCCTGGTGGTCGCGGGAGCGCTCGCCCAGGTAGCTGGCCCGGCCCTTGCGGGCGATCATCGGGATGGTGGCCTTCATGCCCTCCTCGGCCGCGGCCACGGCCTCGTCGAGGGCCGGGCCGAGCTCCTTGCCGCCGGCCAGGGCGGCGTCCAGGGCCTCGAGGGCCGGGTGCCAGGCGTCCAGCATGGTCTTGTCCTCGAGCTGGGCCTTGCCCCGGGCGACCACGCTGTCGTAGCCGGCCCGCAGCGCCGCCGCCAGCCGCTGGTCCTCGACTTCGGCGGTGTCGCCCAGCTCCTTGCCCATGCCGAGCAACAGCGAGCCGTACAGCGGGCCCGAGGCCCCGCCGACCTTGCCGATCAGGGCCATGCCGACCGCCTTGAACACCGCCCCGAAGTCCTGGTCGCCCTCGAGGGCGTCCAGGCGCTGGACGGCCGCCTTGAAGCCGCGGTTCATGTTGGTGCCGTGGTCGCCGTCGCCGATGGCCGAGTCCAGCTTGGTCAGCTCGGCCGCGTGCTCCTCGATCACGGCCGCCGCCGACCGGACCCAGGCGACGGCCTGGGCCACCGAGAACACCGGCTACACCCCCCAGCGCAGCCCCGGGGTGTTCACCGGGGCGTCCCAGAGCCTGGTCTTCTCGTCGTCCAGGCGCAGGATGGTGACCGAGGCGCCCTGCATCTCCAGCGAGGTGATGTACGGCCCGACCAGGTTCCGGGCCACCTGCACGCCCCCCTCGTCCAGGAGCTGGACGACCCGCCGGTAGATCACGTACAGCTCGGCCAGGGGGGTGCCGCCCATGGAGTTGACGAACAGCAGCACCTGGTCGCCCGAGCCGAGGCCCAGGTCCTCGATCACCGGCCGGGCCAGGCGGTCGGTGAGCTGGTCGGCGCTCTCCATCTTGATGCGCTCGCGGCCCGGCTCGCCGTGGATGCCGATGCCGATCTCGACCTCGTCGTCGCCCAGGTCGAAGGTCGGCGACCCGGCCGCCGGCACGGTGCAGGAGCTCAGGGCCAGGCCCATGGAGCGCACGTTGGCGTTGACGTCGCGGGCCAGGTCGGCCACGGACCGGAGGTCGGCGCCCTCCTCGGCTTTGGCGCCGACGATCTTCTCCAGCAGCACGGTCCCCCCGACGCCGCGGCGGCCCTGGGTGTAGAGGGAGTCCTTGACGGCCACGTCGTCGTCCACGACCACGCTCTGGACCTCGATGCCGGCGTCCTTGCCCAGGTCGGCCGCCATCTCGAAGTTCATCACGTCGCCGGAGTAGTTCTTGACGATGTGGAGCACCCCGGCTCCGCCGTCGACCTTCTTGGTCGCCCACTCCATCTGGTCGGGCGTCGGCGAGGTGAACACCTCACCGGGACAGGCCGCGTCCAGCATGCCCTTGCCCACGAACCCGCCGTGCATCGGCTCGTGCCCCGACCCGCCCCCCGAGATGACCCCGACCTTGCCCTGCACGGGAGCGTCGGTGCGGTACACCACGAAAGGGTCGTAGTTGACGCCGATGAGATCGCCGTGGGCCTTCTCCATGCCCTCGAGCGACTCCTTGACGAAGTCGTCGACCGCGTTGATGAGCTTCTTCACACCGGTTCCTTTCATCGAGCCCGGGACGGGGCCGTCCAGGTGGCCCCGTCCCGGCGAAGGGACTAGTCGACCCAGGCCCGCGTCCGCTCGATCGCCTTCTTCCACTGGGCGTAGCCGGACTCGCGCTGGTCCTCGGACCACTGGGGCTCGAAGGTGCGGTCGACCTGCCAGTTCTCGCGCATCTCGTCCAGCGAGGACCAGTAGCCGGTGGCCAGCCCGGCCAGGTAGGCCGCGCCCAGGGCGGTCGTCTCCTGGACCTGGGGCCGGATCACCGGGATCCCGAGGACGTCGGCCTGGAGCTGCATGAGGAAGTTGTTCTTGACCGAGCCGCCGTCGACCCGCAGGTCCTCCAGGCGCTTGCCCGAGTCCTGCTCGACGGCCTCGACCACGTCGCGGCTCTGCCAGCACTCGGACTCGAGCGTCGCCCGGACCAGGTGGGCCCGGTTGACGTACCGGGTCAGGCCGACGATGACCCCGCGGGCCCGCTCGTCCCAGTAGGGGGCGAACAGCCCCGAGAACGCCGGCACGAAGATGGCTCCGCCGGAGTCCTCGACCGACTGGGCGATCTCCTCGGTCTCGTTGGCGTCCTTGATCAGCTTGAGGTTGTCGCGCAGCCACTGGACGGCGGCGCCGGTGATGGCGATCGAGCCCTCGAGGGCGTAGAAGCTGTTGCCCTTCTCGAGCGCGTAGAAGCCCGTGGTCAGCAGCCCCGACTTGGACGGCACGACCTCCTGGCCGGTGTTCTGGAGCAGGAAGTTGCCGGTGCCGTAGGTGTTCTTGGCCTGGCCCACGTCGAAGCAGGCCTGGCCGAACAGGGCCGCCTGCTGGTCGCCGGCGTCACCGGCGATCGGGACCTCCCCGCCCATGGCGCCGTCGGCGGTGGTGCTGCCGTAGGTCTCGCGGTCGGAGGACGGCCGCAGCTCGGGCAGCATCGACCTGGGGATGTTCAGCTTCTCGAGGATGCCGTCGTCCCAGTCGGTGTTGGCCAGGTTGAACAGCATCGTGCGCGAGGCGTTGGTGTAGTCGGTGATGTGGCGGCCGCCGTTGACCCCGCCGGTCAGGTTCCAGATCACCCAGGTGTCGGTGTTGCCGAAGAGCAGGTCGCCGCGCTCGGCGCGGTCCCTGGCCCCCTCCACGTTCTCCAGGATCCAGGCGATCTTGGTGCCGGAGAAGTAGGTGGCGATGACCAGGCCGGTCTTGGGCTTGATCTCGTCCTCGTAGCCCTCGTCCTTCCACTGGGACACGATCGGCTGGGTCCGGGTGTCCTGCCAGACGATGGCGTTGTAGACCGGCTCGCCGGTGTTCTTGTCCCAGACGACGGTGGTCTCGCGCTGGTTGGTGATCCCGACGGCGGCGATGCTGTCGGCGGTGAGGTTGTTGTCCCGCAGCACCTGGGAGGTCACCTGCTGGGTCTTCTCCCAGATCTCCTTGGGGTCGTGCTCGACCCAGCCGGCCTGGGGGTAGATCTGCTCGTGCTCCAGCTGGGCGACCCCGGCCGAGGTGCCGTTGTGCTGGAAGAGCATGGCCCGGCTCGAGGTCGTGCCCTGGTCGATCGCGAGGACGTACTCCTTCGCCATCCTTTGGCCTCCTGTGCGCGAGGGAAGGGGAGGGGTGCGCGGGGACGGCGGCCGAGATGGCGCCGTCCCCGCTGCGTGGTGGGCGGCTAGGGGGTCTAGGGAGTGGCTTCGGGGCGCCGGTCGGCCTCGACGACCTCGCCGACCTCGCCCCCAAGGGGCAGGAAGTTGCCGACGAACCAGTCGTAGATGTAGGCGCCGATGGCCCCGCCGATGAACGGCCCGATGATCGGCACCCAGAAGTACAGGTCGCCGTTGGGCGCCTTCATGGCCGTCGACCAGCCGGTGACCCAGGAGGCGAGCCGGGGCCCGAAGTCACGGGCCGGGTTGATGGCGTACCCGGAGGTGGCGCCGAGGCTCATGCCGATCACGACCACGGCCAGGCCGATGATGAACGGGGCCATGTTGGCGCCGGGGGCGGTGTTGCGGGCGTCGGTGATGGCCAGGATCAGCAGCATCAGCATGGCCGTGCCGATGATCTCGCTGCGCAGCCCGCCCAGCACCGACATCCCGGGTCCCGGGGAGGTCGAGTAGATGCCCTGGGTGGCAAAGGTCTTGCCCGGGTCCACCTGGTTGAACCACTCGTAGAAGTTCCACCGGATGAGCAGGGCGGCGATGAACGCCCCCAGGACCTGGGCGATGATGTACGGCCCGACCTTGCCCCAGGGGAAGTCCCGGCGCAGGGCCAGCGACGTCGTCACCGCCGGATTGATATGGGCCCCGCTGACCCCGCCGGCGACGTACACCCCCATGACCACGCCGAAGCCCCAGGCGAAGTTCACGGTGGTGAAGTTGCCGAAGGTCCCCGGTGCCGGGAGCGGGTCGCCGACCGCGTTACGCAGCACGAAGTGCGCGACCACGCCCAGCCCGAAGATCAACAGGGTGAAGGTGCCGAGGAACTCGGCCAACAGCTCGGCAGTTAAGGTATTCCGCCGCAACGAACAGCCCTCCTTGCTCCCCCCTGCCCACGAGCGGACCTGAATAAAGAGGCGGGTCCTCCCTCCCCGTGTTCGGTCATGCCGAACAGTGTTGGGACATTCACGCGCGGGGCTGCTTGCGTTGTCAAGAGGCTGTTACGTGGCCATTACGGGCGATCGGTTTGACGAGGTCAGCGCGCCTCCGCTACCATTCGCGATCGCGCTTCTGCGAAGCCGTCGCGAACGCGCGCCCCCATGACCAGGACAACGAGATTGTGGTGCCGGGCGCCTGGGAAACGGAATAGACGCCCGACACCGTGGAGTTGAACGAGCAGCAGGAACAGTCGGCACAGTCGGCAAGGAGCAGAGAGTGCCAACGATCGCCCAGCTGGTCCGCAAGGGCCGTGAGAGCAAGGTCGAGAAGACCAAGACACCGGCGCTGAAGGGTTCGCCCCAGCGGCGGGGCGTCTGCACACGCGTCTACACGACCACGCCCAAGAAGCCCAACTCGGCCCTGCGCAAGGTCTGCCGGGTGCGGCTGTCCAGCGGCATCGAGGTCACCGCCTACATCCCGGGCGTCGGCCACAACCTGCAGGAGCACTCCATCGTGCTCGTCCGCGGGGGCCGGGTGAAGGACCTTCCCGGCGTCCGCTACAAGGTCATCCGCGGCACCCTCGACACCCAGGGCGTCCGCGACCGCAGGCAGGCCCGTTCGCGCTACGGCGCCAAGGGCAAGCAGGTCTAGGAGGAACTGACGGATGCCGCGCAAGGGACCAGCCAGCCGCCGGCCGCTGACACCGGACCCCATCTACCAGTCGCAGCTCGTGACCCAGATGGTGAACAAGATCCTGCTCCAGGGGAAGCGCTCCACCGCCGAGCGGATCGTCTACTCGGCCCTCGAGCAGTGCCGGCGCAAGACCGGGAACGACCCCGTGACCACGCTCAAGCGCGCGGTCGAGAACGTCCGGCCGGTGCTGGAGACCAAGAGCCGCCGGGTCGGCGGAGCCACCTACCAGGTCCCGGTCGAGGTCCGGCAGGGCCGCTCGACCACCCTGGCCCTGCGGTGGCTGGTCAACTTCTCCCGGGCCCGCCGCGAGAAGACCATGGCCGACCGCCTGGCCGGCGAGCTGCTGGACGCCTCCAACGGCGCCGGCGCCGCCGTCAAGCGCAAGGAAGACACCCACAAGATGGCCGAGGCCAACCGGGCCTTCGCCCATTACC
>Ga0307416_100001764_pt1 | contig 11983 bp, 10 predicted proteins | sample DK1Cmetagenome_2_FD_203821 | JGI IMG/M metagenome (GOLD analysis project Ga0307416, IMG submission 203821) | Maize rhizosphere microbial communities from greenhouse at UC Davis, California, United States - DK15-C-3 | ecosystem: Host-associated > Plants > Roots > Rhizosphere > Soil | place...
CGCGGTGCTGCTGAGAGAGACCTCGTGACGCACGGCCCGTTGTCGCCGACCGTTCGGTGTGTGGCTGAAGTGACACACGGACGTCTCTCTTACGCCGTAAGAGAACTGGATTTCTACCTACTCCCTTGGACATTCAGCTGCCGTCCGGAACCTGTATGAATGTTTCTCAAAGCGAGCCCCTCATGTACGAACAACTTCACACCAGAGCAAACGTCTTGTCTCGGCTGATGCCTTTCCTCTGTGGCATCGTACTGGCTGGAATATCGTGTGGGGACGACGAGGGGGTCAGCCCAACGACCCAAGGTACTATCAGGGTGACTGCAACAACGGTGGGCCTCGACGCGGACCTGGATCCGAACGGCTACACTGTCGAGCTGAGCACTGGCGAGAAGACTCCCATCGCTCTTGCGGGGACTATATACATCGAGGATTTAGAGGAGGGGGACTACGAGGTGGCCCTAACGGGGATAGCAGCGAATTGCGGGGCGGAGGAAAATCCCGTCAACGTCTCCGTAGTCGCGGCTGACACGGTCGAGGCTGAGTTCGTCGTCAGCTGCGCGAGCCCAGAGCCTCCGGACGACGGTGGTGGGGACGAGCCTATCTGACCACAGGCGACAGTGAGAAGGAGAGCTCTAGGAACGAGGCTCAAAGCGCCTTGATCCAGAAGGTCAGCCACTCGCCCGTCCTCGAGATCACAGTCGAGCTGTCATTGGTGAGAAAATCATACCCGCCCCTTGCCAGAGTGGAATCCGCGTAGGTTCTCCGAGCCCGCGCGCGTGACCTTGCCTCCAGGAGTGCCTTCATAGCTCCTCTGGTTCCCACCCAGAGGAGCCCGTCTGACGCTCGAATCGCATAGCGCTTGGGTATTCCGAAGCTGTCCGGCGCGGCATAGACCCGCACGAGAAGCGGTATGATTCTCGGATCGGTGAAATACGAGAGAAGGGTCAGGTAGCGGACCCTGAACTCCTCGGTATCGGCCGCCCGAAACCGGGATATCACTGAGTCGAGCGCCCCCGCACCCAGCCGGCCGAGCACCCACGCATCACCATGATTGTATTTGCCGGTCGGAATTCGGCTCAGGATGTCAGCCAATACCGCCGAGTCGCCCTCCACCTGACGCCGCCGCTCGAGCACGATCGCCTGAAACGACGGCTCGAGATCCTCAGGCTTGAGCCCCGGATCCCCGGGAAACGGCACTGATCCCCCGCTCTCCAGAAAGCGCAGCATCCGCGCGGCGCTGTCCGCGTACGCGGCGCTCCTGAGCTCCGCCAGCCTGGTGAGTGACAGCAGAGCCGAGTTCCAATCACCCTCCCCATCGATGGTTCGCCGAAGCTGACGCCAGAGCGGCGCTGGAGCCTTGGCCCGGAGTATGGTTTTGACCGAGTCTGCTACCGGAGTGCCGCTACGCAGTCCCTCGTGCAGCTCCGAGTAGGTGGCCCTTCCGGGCACTCCGACACGTACCTGGACCTGGGCAGCCGCGACCGTGGAAAAGGACACCAGCATGATCATCGCAGGGCCAATCGTTGCTTTCATCGAGCTATCGGTCCTCATCAGGTGGAGAAATCACGAGCCAGGCAGCAACGGCAAGTCCCATTCCCGCCGCCGATCCCCACAGCGCGCTCCGGGCGCCGCCCGACTGGTAGAGCGCACCGAAAATTAATCCCGCCGGCAAAGCTGCCACGCCAACGACGGCGTGATACGATCCGAACGCTCGACCGACTTTCACCGATGCCAGCCGGGCAACCACCGCGCGCTCGCCCGACTCGGTCAGTCCGGCAACCAGACCGAGCACCAGAAAGAGCAGGATGGCGTGTGTCGGTGTGACTGGAGTTCCGAAAACGAGCGCGACCGCAGCGAACAGCAGGCCCCCCGCGGCTACTACACGGCGCGGTCCGAGATGATCGGAGAGCCAGCCGCCAGGATACGAGCTCAGGCTCCGAACTACGTGGAGCCCGCCCCACACCAAGGGTATCGCAGCCAGGGCTACACCGCGGTCCTGTAGTCGCAGAATCAACAGAGCTTCTGGTAAACGAAAGAACGTCAGCCCGGTGAGAGCCAGAATGGGGGGCCAGAAGGAGTCGGGAGTCGGGAGTCGGGAGTCGGGAGGTATCTCCCGCCTGACTCCTGTCTCCTGACTCCGGACTCCTGAATGAGTTCGCACTCCCCTCAGCAGCACTGCCAACACTACGAACGCGATCAAGCCCGGCACCACGCTCAACCCGATTACGCTACGGACATCAGTGCCCCGGCTCAACAGCCACCACGCGGCGACGGACCCCAGCACCGCACCGAAGTGGTCGGCCGCTCTATGGAAGCCGAACGCCCGACCTCGAGCAGCAGGAGCGGTGATTTCGGCGATCATGGCGTCACGGGGCGGGGTTCGCACGCCTTTGCCGATTCGGTCCATTACCCGAAGTCCCACCACCTGAACCGCCGAGCCGGCGCCGGAAATCATCGGCCGCACCAGAACGGCGAGTGCGTAGCCCCAGATGATGAGAGGCTTCTGCCAGCCAGGCCGGTCGGCCAGGCGGCCGCTAACCCACTTCACCAGTGAGGAGGTGAGCTCAGCGGCGCCATCGAGGACGCCGAGCGCCAGCGCGCCGCCACCGAGTGTTCGGGTGATGAATGCAGGCAGAAGCGGGTACACCATCTCACTGGCGACGTCGTTGAACAGCGAGACGACCGAGAGCCCTTTGACTCTGGCCGGAACCCCGCTGGGTGTCTCCCTCCGGTCGACGTCGATTGTCATCTCGAATCTGGGGCAGGAGCAAACACTTCGAGGGCTCCGGCCACCACACGGAATCGTGCCGGAGTCGTCCCGCAGATCTCACCGTCCACATTGATCTTCCGGGGAACCACGGTTGAGATTTCGAATTCTGAAGCGCGGAGCGCCTCGACCGAGTCCCTGCGACCGTGCACGCCGCGCCTGAGTGACGGAACCAGCGCCAGTATTTCGACCCAGTGGCGCACCTCGAGCGAGTACAGATCGAGGCGAGCGTCATCGATCGTGGCATCGGCCGCAACCGGAAGTGTGCTCCCGTAGTAGCGGCCGTTCCCGACCACGATCTGCACGGTGCGGCTGTGCCGGCTTCCACCAGGCCACGAGATATCGGCATGAAATGCCCGAGTGCGAGTGAGGGCCCGCACGGCCGCAACCCCGTAAGCCAGCGCTCCCCAGCGCTGTTTGGTCTTGCTGGTGAGTGCCTGGGTGATCTGCACACTGAGTCCGATACTGGCGGTAGTAAAGAAATATCTGTCGTTCACCACGCCGAGATCGATGCAGCGGCGTGGACCCCGCACCGCCACCTCGCAGGCTTCCGGAATGGTCAGGGGAATCTCCAGCGTTCGCGCCAGATTGTTGGCTGTACCGAGTGGGATGATCGCCAGCGGCAGCCCGGTACCTGGCAGTCCCTGCACCGCCGCGTTCAAGGTGCCATCCCCCCCAGCCACCACCACGCGGTCGATCTCGCCCCGATGGTGCCGGATCAGCTTGCTCCAGTCCTGTCCCGACGCGCCCTCATCAGCGACCAGTTCCAGACCAAGTCCGGCGAGTCGCCGCCGCACCTCCCGGGACTGCTCCTTCCCTCGCCGAGAGTGGGGGTTCACGATGAACAACGCGCGCGGACTCATGCGGGAATGTAAGGGGCCCGGTCATGTATATTTTCTGCCCCATGCATGCCGAGCCGAGCCGGTTTCAGGAGTCGAATCTCTGGTCTACCCCAATCAGGGATCTGGGGCTCACCATCGAGGGCACACGGCTGGAGCCGATTCTGGCCGAGTTCGAGGAAGAGCTCCGGACGGCCGGTATCACTCGCGTCCGGCCCCGGTGGTATCTCTCGACCGAATGGGGGGTTCCGTTCGAGACCGTCGCGATCGCCATCCCCTTCTATCTGGCTCGGCCCGACCTCACCGCGTTGCATGCGGAGAAGGTCGGACACGTCGAGGGCTTCAACCGCACCGACATCCTGCGCTACCTGCGGCACGAGATGGGGCACGTCGTCAACTATGCCTACCGGCTGTATGACGACGAGGAGTGGGTGAAACACTTCGGGTCCATCACCCAGCCGTACTCCGAGGAGTACAGTCCTGAGCCGTTCAGCCGCCGGTACGTACGTCATTTGCCAGGCTGGTACGCGCAAAAGCACCCGGATGAAGACTGGGCGGAAACGTTTGCGGTCTGGATGACTCCGGGATTGGATTGGCGGTCGGAGTATGGTGCCTGGCCGGTCGCCGCGGCGAAGCTCGCTTACGTGAGCCGGACCATGGCTGCGCTTCGGAACAAGGAACCGGAGGTCACCAGCACTGACCTCGACGAGGATGTCGGCGAGATCGAATACTCGCTGGATCAGTATTACGGCCGGGACGCGAGCGGAGCCGGCGATCTGCCGCCGGGACTAGATGGGGCACTGCGCGCCATTTTCGACGACCTTACCGGGACCGACGGACCCTCGGTGGTCACCACGCTCCGGCCGGCCGCGGATCTCATCCGGCGGCTCGAGCCGGAGCTGATGGCGAACGTGTTCCGCTGGACGGGTCACTTCCCCGAGCGCACCAGGGTCCTGCTTCGATATCTCGCCGAGAGAGCTACCCGTCTCGACCAGGGCTACCCGGCTCAGCGGGAGGACTCTGCCATCATTGCGCTTACCACACTGGTGACCGGCCTCGCAATGAACCACGTGCAGCGCGGCAGCTACTTACCGTAGCGCTCGAGCGTGAGATTCACGATCTTCTCGATCAGGCGGGGGTAATCCATTCCCGCTGCCGCCGCCGACATGGCGAACTCGCTCGATTTTTCCAGGTAACAGCTCGCGTTCACTTCCAGCACATAGATGTCGCCGGTGTCGGTCAGCCGCAGATCGACTCGCCCGTAATCGCGGACCCTGAGCGCACGATACGCGTCGACAGCCACCTTCTGGAGACGCGCCCTGAGCTCGTCCGGAAGGTTGGCCATCACCGATCTGGTGCCCTTGAACTCCTTGCTCCTCTCGTCCCATTTCGCCTTGCTGTCCAGCACCTTGGGAACACCCTCTGGAAAGCCGGTGAAGTCGACCTCGACCGGAGGCAGCGCCTTGGGCTGGCCGTTGCCCAACACTCCGACGTAGAACTCGCGACCCTCGATATACTCCTCGGCAAGCGCGGAGTCGTTCAGCTCCTTTCGGATCGCCGTGACCCGCTCCATCAGCGCCACGGCATCGTGCACTAACGATTTACCGCCGATGCCGAGCGAGGAGTCAGAGCGGAGCGGCTTGACGAAGAGGGGCATGCGCAGGTTGCCGCCGGTCTCGAACGCCTGCTGCCTGGAGAACACGGCAAACCTCGGATACAGTATGCCGTCGAACGCGAGCAGCTTCTTGGTGAGACCCTTGTCCTGGCTCAGATAGAGCTCGCCCGGGCCGCTGCCGGTATACTTGACGCCCAGCAGGTCGAGGAGTCCCGTCACCGGGATGTCTCCGAAGACGTTCTGTCCGAACATCTCCATCAGGTTGAACACCAGATCGGGCCGCCGGCGTGACAATCCGGCGATAAGCCGCTTCACGTCTCCGTGAACCCCGAGAATGGAGACCCGATGACCCAGGCTTCGGAGGGTGCGGGCCACCTGGGGCACAACCTGCTCGTAGTCTTTCGAGTTCTCGTCTTCGCTGTCGAGATAGGTCAGTACCGTGATCTTCATGCGGTCGGTCCTCTCAGGTTCCGGCCGTTCACTGGGCTAGTCCCATGCCCCAGCTCGCCATGCTCACTGGTAACCCGCCGTAGCTCATCAGCTCGTCGTGAAAGCGCCGAGCCCGGTATGCTGAGCCCTCCCGCTCCATGTACGCGTCTCTCAACCGCAACAGCTCCCTCCGTCCGACGGCATAACAGAGCTGGTAGGTCGGCCACGCGCAGTAGCGGCGGACCTCGGCTTCGGCACTGGAGCGCTCGATCGGAAGGTGCTCAACCATATACTCGACTGCCTCGGCCGGCGTCATACCCCGGGTCTGGAGGCCCACGTCGAGGACGATGCGCACCGCACGCCATAGCAGATTCACCAGCTGAAAGAGCCTGGCTTCGTCTCCCGCGTAGTACTCCTTCTCGTTCATCAGCTGCTCGGAGTAGAGCGCCCATCCCTCCACCATCACCGGGGTCCAGATGTGACGCCGCACCTCGGAGCTGAGCCCCTGGGCAGTCACGAGCTGCAGGTGATGCCCGGGGTACGCCTCATGGGATACCATCGCTGGAATCCCGTGGCGGCAGTGGCCCCGTCGCTGCTGAGCGAAGATCTCCGGCGGTAGCGACGGATCGGGAGCAGTCACGTAGAAGCGGCCGGTGCGATCGGCGAGATAGATCGGCGGAGGCTCGTAGGCGGCGAACGGCACCAGTGCGGCGAGAAATGCAGGTGTCGGTACGACATCGAGCGGCGCATCAGGCATCGTCACCAGGTCATACTCGAGCACGAAGTTGGTCGCGCGGTCGATCTCCTGCCGGTATGAGGTCAGCAGCTGCTCGACGGGAGGCGCGTCATTACGCAGCTCGTCGACCACCTCCCGCCAGGGGCGCTGATCGACGCGTCCGGCCAGCGCGACGATCTCCGCGGTGACCTCCTCCTGTAACCGCATGCCATAGCGCCACAGCTCGGGGCCGCTGGCCATGAGGGCGTGCTCGTGCTGGAGCCGGCGGGTGAACTGGTCCTCGCCGATGGCGAAGGACTGGGGATCGGAGCTCGGCTCGATGTCGTGCCGAAGCGCAGTGCCGAACGCGACCAGGGCCTGAAGCGCTGATTGTCCCGCCTGCTTCAGCGGATCGGCCACGCCCGGCGCGGCACTGGCGAAGGCGGCCACCATCTCCGCGATCAGCTGGCCTCCGCCGCCGAGCATGCTGAGAGTCGTGTCCACGAACACGGGCGGCGGATGATCGAGGGTCTCACGCGCCTGGTCGAGAAAGGCCGGCGCAGCTTCGAGTCTTGCGAGCACCGCCGGCACACGGCTCGGAAAATCCGGCTCGTGGCGAGAGAGCAAGGCATACAGCCCCTGCAACAGATGAGACAGCCAGAAGCCTGGGTTCCTGAGATGGGGACGCTCGTGCTCCAGGCGGAATATCGTGGTGCGCATCTCGCCCAGGAGAGCGGAACGGTCGATCTCATCGTGCAGCTCGTCCGGCTCCAGCTCCTCGACCGCGCCCGTCAGCGAGCGAAGCGCCGCAACATGGGTGCGGACGCTCTCTCCATCGAAGCTGCCGACCCTGCCGTCCTGGGAGACCAGGCCGGCAGCGCTCGCCGAAGCCGGATCGAAATGGTACTTGAGATCCAGGTACGACCGGCAGAGATCGTCAACGGCCGTCACTGAGATCGGCTCCTTCGCTCCACTTCCCTCCCGTCTGTGTCGCTCAGAGCTCGCCCCGAGCAGCGCGAGGGGACGACCGCTCCGCGGTCGACTTCGCGGTCAATTCGGAGTCATCGCCGAGCGAAATGCTCCCCCGGAGGCCATCGACGACCACGCGATTGCCGAGCATGGAGCCTTCGAGATTGACGTTGGTGAGCTTGGCCTGCTGCCCCACGATCGTGTGCCGCAGCGTGCTTCCAGTCACGCGTGTGCCCGCTTCCAGTGAGACGTTGGGTCCGATCTCGCTTTTCTCAACGGTGACCCCATCTTCGATATAGACCGGATCATGGATAGTGACGCCGGGAAATTCGCGGCGACGGGCCGCGCCTTTGTTCAGGAGGATCTCGTTGGTCTCGAGCAAGGTGTCGAGCTTGCCGCAGTCGTGCCAGCCACCGACCTCGGCCGTGAGAATGCGCTTGCCCTGCTCGATCATCCACTGAAAAGCGTCAGTGAGGTACCATTCGCCCTTGTTCGCGGGGTTCGCGAGCACATGATCGATCCCCTTCCACAGGCTGTCCACCGACCGAATGTAGTAGAGACCGATATTGGCCAGCTTGGAGATCGGGGTGGAAGGCTTCTCGACGATGCGAGTCATGTACCCCTGGGCATCGGTCACCACAACACCGAAGCGCTGATAGTCCTCCACCTCCTTGGCCCAGATGATCCCGTCCGCATCGGTGCGGTTGATCAGCGTGAGATCGGCCTCGAATACGGTATCTACGAAGATGATCAGCACCGGACCCTTTACGTGCGGGCGCGCCAGATTTATCGCGCCCGCGGTACCGTCCTGCACTTTCTGCTCGAGGAAGCGCGATGGGATCTTGTACCGCGCACGGGCAAATGCCTCTACCTGCTCCTTCAAATGACCGGTGATGAAGATCAGCTCGGTCACGTCGAGCCCCTCGAGACGATCCATCACCCAGTCCATCACCGGCCGCCCTGCCACCTTCAGTAACGGTTTCGGCGTGAGATGTGTGTGAGGCCGGAGGCGGGTGCCCTTGCCGGCGAGGGGAATAATCACTTGCATGTCAGCCTCTTCCGTAGCGGTCCTGGAGGCGCACGAGATCGTCCAGCTCGGGCGTCGAGGCCTCGAGGACGTCGCTATCCACCACCGCCTCGATCTGGTGGATGAGCTTTGGTGGAATGTGCACGGTCTCACCCGCCTTGAAAGACCGCGAGACGAGCGTCTCTCTGGGCTGAGTGCGGAGGATGAGCTCGCCCGCGAGCACGTGCATGGTCTCGTCTTTCTGATTGTGATACTGAAGACTGAGGATATGCCCGGCCTTCACGTGGAGGATCTTGCCGACGTATCGCGAGGTCCGAGCCCACACCAGCTCATACCCCCACGGTTTGTCTACCCGATAAGGGACGTCGGGCACTCAGTGCTCCACGCCGGTGAGCTCGTATGACGATGGACTCGTGGGGCAGACCTGAACGCAGACCCCGCAGCCGACACATCCCTCGCGCCGCAGCACGGGATGACCCGCAGGGTCGAGGGTCAACGCTGCATCCCCCATGGGACATGCATCGACGCAGATGCGGCAGGAGCTCCCGCGAAAGGTCAGGCAGTGCTCGGGGCGGAGCTCGAGATCGCCGAGCCGGTAATCGACCCAGCCCATCTCGGGCGCGCTCAGCGCCGCCGTGGGACAAGCGGCTGCACATGGCATGGTGGGACAGGCGATACAGGGAGTCGAAGCCGGCTCGAGATAGGGTGTGCCCGCGGCCAGACCGCCGTCACCCGGAACCTTGAGGAGTGCGTGCTCGGGGCACGCGTTGATACACGCACCGCACCGGGTGCACGCCGCCAGAAATCCGATCTCCGCCATCGCTCCCGGAGGCCGGAAGTACCGGCGTGCGATGACTCGGCTCTCTGTTTGCGCGACGAGACGCTCGAGCCAGTCGCCAACTGCCGATCGTAAGAGGCTGCGACGCGAAGATTCGGAAGGCATCAGCATGAGCGTGAAATATGGCGAGGAAGTGGGTAAGCGGGTAAGCGGGTAAGCGGGCGCAGCAGGACAGCGGGCGCAGCGGGGCAGCAATCCGAAGAAATTCCTCATCCCGAGTGTAACGAGGGATCTACTCAGCGTTATCGAGAAGTCAGAGTAGATCCTTCGCTTCGCTCAGGATGAGGAGCCTGTTTTGCCGCTGACCCGCCTTTCTGCTTACCCGCTTACCGGCTTACGCGCTTACCCACTTACCCACTTACCCGCCTACCCGCTTACCCGCGTCCTTCAAAACGCCGGCTCGAAGCTGAACACCCACCTGAAATCGAAATCGTTATCCGTGGGACGCACCGACAGCTCCGGCCGGTTCACATACAGCGGCACGTCGAACCGGGTTGTGAACCGTGTGTCACCGATGCGATGATCGGCTCGGAGACCGATCCCTGCGTCTCCAACGAAGCTGGCGGCGTCAGTATCAGCGGGATCGATGTTATCGCCCACTGCCAGATCCGTGAACAGCGCGAGCGCCACCCGTTGAAAGAGGGGAGCGGTGGGCCGGCTCATCAGAGCCTGATCGAGCTCCAGATTGAGCGAGACGATCGCCGAGGACGAGGCCCGCGGATCGATTCCCCGGACTCCAGCGCCACCGGGCGCGTGGTAATGCATGTCGTCGCCCACCAGGAGAGCTCCACGGGAGCGGAGGAACGGATTGGAGAGCACCTGGAAGGGATCGGCTCCCTGGTAGTAGATCTGACGCTGTTTCGCCGTCGCGTTGTCCCCCGCCGCATAGCCGAAATACAACCGAGCGCCAAGGTTGCGTGTGGCCCCGAGGGTCCGTCGTACGATTCCTTCAAGAGAGCCGCGGAAATAGAAGGGGTTGAGCTCCGGCCGGCCTGCCGCAGCCAATCCGTCGTGATTGTAGATCAGTCCGCCACCGAGTGAGCTCCGAAGCGCCAGCTCCCACTTGCCGGTCTGCGTACTCACGCCGCCGAATGTCTGCACCTCGACCGTGCCCACGTCGTCGTACAGGCCGGGATCCAGATAGCGCATATCGTCAATGCCCACCCATGTCAGGCTCACACCGCTCCGATAGACCGGTCCGAACGTGAGGTGCTGGCGCCGGCTCCAGTCGATCGTGGCGCGTGCGCCGTATCGGCCCTCGATCCGGAATGCGTCGAAGGTCTGGGACATATTCCTGGCGCGCAGAAACACCGGATTTCGGGCTCGCAGAACGACATCGACCTTCTTCACATCGTCATCGGCTCCCCATCCGGTGCCAATAGTGACGAGCGCCTGGTTCTGCTCGAACCGGCCGAGATAGTCATCCCTGCTCCGAACCCCGAGGGTGACTCCACCCGCGTCGTTGTACCAGACGGTTGGTTGAAGACCGACAGTCAGGCGATCGCGGCGGGAGCGGGTCGAGAAGTACGGATGGAAGTAGAAGTCGGTCTCGGGAGGGGGGAGCAGCGACCTGGGATTGAACCAGCCGAGCCGCTTCCGGTTGTTGAGCATGTTCCAGTCGTGAGTCCGCACCCGCGGATCGAGCACCACCCTCTTGGGTTTACTCCTGGTCGGGACCTCCACCCACTCCCGCTCGGCCACGCCCCTGACCCGCACAACGCCGGTATCCTCCTCGGCGACGACCGCCACCTGCACCGGAATACGCCCATCGGCCTTGCGCAGCACCTCGACCCGGGTCAGCCAGGTCGTTTCCTCCGTCCTCTTGGTCTTCACCTTCCCCACGGCATAATCGTACAGCTCGGTCGTGTGCAGCCCCTGGGCAAAGAGCATGGACAGATCGCGCTTCGACACCTCCTCCGCCACGGCGCGGAAGGCACCCTCGTCCACGTGCTTGAGCTTCCAGCGTTCGTAGAAGGTGCGAAGGATGGTATGCATCGTGGCGGTGCCGACGACATAGCGAAGCTGGTGAAAGAACAGCTCGCCCCGGCTGTAGATCGAGATGTTATACGAGACGAAGTCGCGGTAGGCCTCGCTCACCAGGCTCGCAGGCTCCGAATAGCCGTCGATATCGAGATCGAGCATCGAGGCTTCGTTCCGCTCGTAACCGCCATCCCTGCCGAGCTCCTCCCAGAACCAGGTCGTCTGGAAGCTGGTGAAGCCTTCGTCCAGCCAGCCTTCCCGCCACTCATTGTTGGCCAGGATACCCATGGTGTAGTTATGCCCCGCCTCGTGGACGATCAGCCCCTGATCGGCCGAGCCGTTCATGACCATCATGGGAAACTCGGTACCACCACCTTCGATACGATGCACGTTCGTGAGCTGGGGCCAGGCGAACTTGCCGAAGAGCTTGTCCAGCCAGGCCAGAGCGGTGAGCGTACGCTCGACCGCAACCCCGCTACCCCAGCTGCCCTCATCGCCCGGCTGATACAGCACGTGCACCGCCACATCCTGGAAGCGCCCACCTTCGTAGCGGTAGTCCGGATTCAGCGAGAAAGCGAAGTGGTGGACATCCTCGGCATACCAGCGGATTCTCTTTCTGCCTGAGGCTGCCCCGCCGCACGCATTTCGAGCCGGGGTGCGCTCTCCGTAGTGATCGCGCTGATAGTCGATCGCACGCGATCCGCGGTTCGCCCGCTCCCAACCTGGATCGCCGCACACCGGAACGCCGGTGGCACCGACCACCTGATCCTGCGGGACGTCGAGATCGACCAAGAAGGTTCCGAA
>Ga0307416_100001765_pt1 | contig 11979 bp, 12 predicted proteins | sample DK1Cmetagenome_2_FD_203821 | JGI IMG/M metagenome (GOLD analysis project Ga0307416, IMG submission 203821) | Maize rhizosphere microbial communities from greenhouse at UC Davis, California, United States - DK15-C-3 | ecosystem: Host-associated > Plants > Roots > Rhizosphere > Soil | place...
CTCGTCTCGCCGACGTGCGCTCAACCAGCGTGTCGAGACGCTCGATCGCTTCGAGAGTAGTTCCCGCTGGAACAGGAATTCCCCCGGCACGGAACGTCGCCGCTTTTCCCCAGTGTGGATCGGCAATGAGTAACGTGCGCTCGCGATGCCAGTACGCGGCACGCTCCGCGTACAAGGTGAGAGCTTCGCCCTTCACGTCGACGTCGATCATCGCGCAGCGCGCTCGAGCGTTCGCTGCATCCGGCGGATTCGGTCAGCGAGCTTCTCCGACGACACGCGCTCGCGCGTTCTGTCAACCAGGAGCGGAAAGGCGAGCGGAGGTGTGCGAGGCGGATTCGTAATCACCACGCGCGACTTCGAGAGCCGCTCGAGAGTGTGACCAAGTCGCGTGCGCTCCAGCTGCCGCTCGAGCACCTCGCGGTGCGCCTGCGAGAGAAGCATGTTGCCGCTGTCATATTTTCTGAAGACGTCGAAGAAAAGCCCGCTCGACGCCTGAAGCTGGCGCGCGCTCTTTCCGGAATGCGGAAAACCCGGGAACACGAGCCCGGCTACGCGCGCGATCTCCCGGAATTGTCGTCGCGCCATCTCGGTCGCATTCAGCGACGCGGGAATGTCCTCGATGAGATTCGCCGCTTCGAGCAGTCCCGCATTTACTGCCTCGTCAATCGGCGCTTCATCAGGCGACAAAAGCTCGAAACCATAGTCATTGGACGACATCGAGAACGTGATTGGTGTGATTCGCGAGATTCGCCATGCGAACAGAGCCGCAAGCCCTTCGTGTACCAATCGTCCTTCGAACGGAAAGAAAAAGAGATGGTGTCCCTCCCGTGTCTTCACGCGCTCGATCAGAAACTCATCGGGCAGCGGAATGTGCGACCATTTTCGCTGCACCTCGAGTATCGGCTGGAGCGCTTCCATTTCCGCTCCGCGATAAGCGCCTCTCGATGCTTCTCCCAGTCGAGCTCTTATCGCTGCCGCGAGCTCTCCGGAAAGGGGAAGACGACTTCCCATCCACCGCGGAATCGCTCCCTGCGCGTTAGGCGCGCGCCGAACCCACGCAACCATGTCGCGAACACGAACGAACTCCAGCGGCGTACCTGCAAAAATGAATCTGTCACCCGGACTGAGACGCGCGATGAACGATTCTTCCACCGTGCCCAGCTTTGCGCCGCGCATGTATTGAACACCGATGTGAGCATCACTCACGATCGTGCCGATCGACATGCGATGCCTGCGCGCAATCGTGCGATCCTCAACTCGCCACACACCGTCTGCGCGGGGCACGACTTTGGAGTATTCCGGATATCCTTCCAGTGCAGCCCCGCCTTTACTGATGAAGCTCAATGTCCACTGCCACTCATCATCGGGAATATCGCCGAAGGCCTCCGTCTGCCTGATCTCGTGTAGCATCTCCGAGGGAACGAAGCCTTCGCCGGCAGCGATCGTTACGAGATGCTGCGCGAGAACATCGAGCGGCCGCGTAACCGGATAACGCGATTCGATCGCGCCTGCTTCCATTCCATCTCTGGCGGCGGCGACTTCGATCAGCTCGAGCGTATGAGTCGGAACGCACGTGACTCTGCTTTGTGCCCCCGGCCTGTGACCACTTCTCCCCGCGCGCTGAAGAAGCCTGGCAATTCCTTTAGGGCTTCCGATCTGCAACACGCGATCGACTGGCGAGAAGTCGACGCCAAGATCAAGACTCGATGTGGCGACGACACACCGAAGCCGCGCGGTACGAAGTCCCTCCTCTACCCACTCTCTTCGCTTGCGGTCGAGCGACCCGTGATGCAGCGCGATGGATCCTGCCCAGTCTGGTCGCTGCCCGAGAATCGCCTGATACCAGATCTCAGTCTGTGACCGCGTGTTGGTGAATACGATCGCCGTCTCGCCTTCCTCGATTGCGGCGACAACCTGCGGGACCATCTGTGTCCCGAGATGCCCGGCCCATGGAAATCGCTCGATCACGGGCGGAATGAGTGAGTCGACAATGACTGCCTTGGGCTCGACCCCACGGACAATTCGCGATCGCGACGGTCGTCGTCCAAGCAGCGTTGCCTTTGCCTCTTCGATGTTTCCGATCGTCGCTGAAAGTCCCCACGTACGAACGCGCGGACAGATTCCGCGAAGACGCGCGAGAGCGAGCTGTGTTTGAACACCGCGCTTCGTTCCCATCAGCTCGTGCCATTCATCCACGACAACCAGTCGGAGGTCGGCGAACTGCGCCGAAGCATTTCCCCGGGAAAGCAGCAGCGACAGGCTTTCAGGCGTTGTGACAAGCGCTGTCGGCAATCTTCGGCTTTGCCTCGATCTCGATGCTGCCGTAGTGTCGCCCGTGCGTGTCTCGACGATCCACGGAAGGTCCAGATCATTTACTGGAACAATGAGCGCTTCCGCGGTATCAGCGGCGAGCGCACGTAGCGGAGTGATCCAGAGAACTCGAAGCGGTACTGACTTTTCTTCAGTCCGCTCTTCGTGGAGATATTCGAGAATCGGACCCCACCATGCAGCAAGAGTCTTTCCGGTTCCGGTTGCCGCGTGAATCAGTCCGCTTTCCCCGTCGAGATACGACATCCAGACTTCGCGCTGAAAATCGAATGCACTCCAACCGTGCGAGCGGAACCATTGCTCGGCGTGGTCGAGCGCGCTCACGAGCTGTTTCCTTCCGCAGATGTGAGCAGCGCACGGAGCGATTCAATCGTATCAGCTTCGCTCGCCGGCTTGTCCTTCCTCCACCTCAGAATTCGCGGAAAACGCACCGCGATACCTGATTTGTGTCGCGTGGATGCCTGGATTCCCTCAAAGCCAAGCTCGAATACCATCTCCGGCTTTACAGACCGAACAGGACCGAACTTCTCCACAGTGTTTCGTCTGATCCACGCGTCCATCTCGCGGATCTCCTCATCGGTCAATCCGGAGTATGCTTTCGCAAACGGGACGAGAGTGTCGCCATCACGAACCGCGAACGTGTAATCGGTATGAAGCAGTGCTCGGCGGCCATGCCCCGGCTGCGCATAGACCATCACCGCATCGATTGAATACGGATCGACTTTCCATTTCCACCATCCGCCCTTGCGGCGGCCAACTCCGTACTTCGAGTCGCGACGCTTGAGCATTAATCCTTCGGCGCTCAGCTCGCGCGCACGGTTCTTCGCATCGCGGATGTCATTCCACGATTCCGCTTTCACAACCGGCGAGATGATGATTCTCGACTCCGGGTGCGATTTCTCTATCAGCTGCTCGAGTCGCGCCCGTCGCGAAGACAAAGGCTGCTCACGAAGATCTTCGTGCTCGAGCTCGAGCAGATCGTATGCAACAATAGAAATCGGAACTTCAGCGCGAATCTTTGCAGTGAGATTCTTGCGCCCGATTCTTCTTTGAAGCTGGGCGAATGGAAGCGGACGGCCGCCCTGCCAGGGAAGAATCTCACCGTCGATTACCGTACCATCGGGCAGCCACTCCGCAGCTTCGACGAGCTCCGGAAATCTGTCGGTGATCAGATCGTCACCGCGCGACCATATGTATGTCGCGCCATTTCGCCGAATGACCTGGGATCTGATTCCATCCCATTTCCATTCTGCCTGCCAATCTTCAACGGAGCCCAGCTCGTCGAGCTCAGTCTCGAGAGGATATGCGAGATAGAACGGATACGGACTCGACTCGGAAGGCGTTTCATTTCCTTCAGCCACGAGCTTGGTGTAGGCTTCCGCGGTCGGACGCCAATCTCCAGCGAGACGATGTGATATGACAGCCTCAGGAACGGCGCTCGCGCGAGACAATGCCCGCACGAGTAGAGATTGCGACACGCCAACGCGAAAGCTTCCAGTGATGAGCTTGTTCCAGACAAACCGCTCGATTCCACCAAGCACGCGCCACGCGTCGAGAACGATTTCCTTTTGCGTTTCTTCCGATTGGCCTCCTATGGCGAGCAGCTTCAGCCGGACCCACTCGTCGAGTGACGCATCGCTCGAGCTCGAATTCTCCGGAAGCAGAAGCGCTATCGTCTCGGCGAGATCTCCAACTGCGTGATACGATTCCTCGAAGAGCCACGAGCTGATTCCCGATTCTTCCATTGCCCATGTTGCGAGAAGTCGAACTGGCACGAGTCGCTTTGGTCTTCCTCCACTCAGGAACCACACAGCCCACGCGGCATCGGCAGGATCTGCCACCGTGAAGTAGCGGCTCATCGCTTCGACTTTCTCGGTCGTGCGAGTCGTAGAATCAATTTCCGAGAAGAGCCTGGCGAACTGCTTCATTCCGGAACCGACTCGTCGTCGGGGACCACTTCTTCAGTCTCACTCTCACCCTCGCCTTCCCAACGCGAGGCAATCGATTCGGCGGCGAGTCCACGCTCGTGCAGATATCGAACGACTGGATCCCGATACCCATGAGTGACGAGAATTCGCTGCGCACCAGTTGCGTCGATCGCACTGATGAGTGCCGGCCAGTCGACGTGATCTGAAACAACGAAGCCGCGGTCGACGGATCGTCGTCGGCGTGCTCCGCGCACCCGCATCCATCCAGATGCGAATGCAGTGGACGACGAGCCGAACCGTCGAAGCCAGGTCGATCCGGCTGCCGATGGTGGAGCGACGATCAATGCGCCGGTCCAGTCATGACCTTTCGCTACGGACGCGGCGTATGTGGTGGCGGGTAAGTCGATTCCGGAATCGCGGTAATCGCGATTCAGCCGCTCTACTGCTCCGTGCGTGTAGAATGATCCTTCGGCGATGTCCTTCAATCCCGCAAGGATTCGTTGTGCTTTCCCAAGGGCATAGGCAAAGATGATCGAGGCTCTTCCCGCTTCGCGATTGCCTCGCCACCAGCTCGCGATCGCCGCAAACGTCTCGGATTGTTTCGACCATCTGTAAATGGGAAGTCCGAAAGTGGATTCGGTGACGAAGACGTCGCACCGAACCGGCTCGAAGGGAGTGCACGTGGGATCAGGCTCGGTCTTGTAGTCCCCCGAGACCACCCATGTCTGCCCCTTGTGCGCTACGCGAATCTGGGCGGAGCCGAGTATGTGTCCTGCGGGGAAGAATGAAAGTGTGACGCCGTTGATGTGAAATTCCTCGCGCCATCGGCGTGCCTCGATGTTCGCATTTAACAGCCGCGTGCGCAGAACCCGCTCGCACTCGGCGGCGCAGACGTATGTGCGCGATCCCCATCGCGCGTGGTCGCCGTGCGCGTGTGTTACGATCGCGCGGTCTACGGGCAGCCACGGATCGATGTAGAAGTCCCCGGCTTCGCAGTAGAGTCCGCGTTCGGTGGTGCGAAGAAGATCGGTCACAGTTGGAAGTTTAAGGGCTTGAAAATAAATGTTATAACAACTATTGTTATAACATCACCGTTCAGGGAGGGCACGTGAGTCAGCGATTCGGGTCGGCGTCACAGGCGCAGACCGCGCTCGGAATTCTCAGGATTGTCGCGGGTGTCATTTTTATCGCGCATGGCTACCAGAAATTCTTCATGATGGGGATTCCCGGAGTCACCGGATTCTTCGATCAATTGGGGATTCCGCTGGCCGGAATCATGGCGATCCTCATTGCGACGCTCGAGCTTGTCGGCGGCTTTGCTCTCCTGATCGGTTTTTTCGGTCGTTTTGTCGCAATCCCCCTCGCGCTCGACCTTGCAGGAGCGATCTTCTTCACGCATGCCAGGAACGGGTTTTTCGTACCCAGGGGCATCGAGTTCGTCATGATACTCATGGTGTCCGCGATAGCGATTGCAATCGCGGGACCCGGAAGGTTTTCGGTGGACAATGCATTCGCCGGCAAAGTGGATCGGCGATAACGCGGTGGAGAGCCAAATGGAAAGAGCTGGAATTGCGCCGCCCGGGTTCAGACTGCCCGACGAGACACGCATTGGGCGGGTTCGTCTTCAGGTCTCCGACGTCGACAGGTCAGTGGCTTATTACGAGAACGTTCTCGGAATGCGCGTCATATCGCGCGCGGACAATACCGTTCGCCTGGGGGCCCACGACGATGACCGCGTTCTGCTCGAGCTCGTTGAGAAACCCGGTGTCCGGGCGGTGCCGCGCCGGGGGCTGCTCGGTCTCTACCACTTTGCGATTTTACTTCCGGATCGCGCTTCGCTTGGCCGATTCCTCATTCATCTCAACGATATCGGTGCGCACGCTGGAATGTCGGACCATCTCGTGAGCGAAGCTTTATACCTCACCGATCCGGATGGACTCGGGATTGAAGTGTATGCCGACCGTCCGCGAGACTCCTGGCGAATTGTGGACGGTCAGCTCGAGATGGCAACGAAGCCGCTCGACGTATCGAGCGTTGTTGCCGCCGCCGGCGGTAAGAAATGGGACGGACTTCCCGCGGGCACGGTGATAGGCCACGTGCATTTCCATGTGGGCGATATCGACAAGGCCTCGGCCTTTTATCACACCGGCCTTGGACTGGACAAGATCGTCTGGAATTATCCCGGCGCTCTCTTCATGTCGGCGGGTGGATATCATCATCACGTCGGGACCAATACGTGGGCAGCAGGTGCGCCTCCCGCTACGGATGATGATGCTCGGCTTCTGGAATGGGAGCTTCTCGTGCCCGATTCGGCGGCGGTCCAGGCTGCTGCGGCGAGTATCGCGACAGCTGGATATCCGATCTCGCACGATGGTGACGCTCTGCTGGCGTCGGATGACTCGGGCATTCGTCTCAGACTCCGAACTACGGGAAACCCAGATTTGGACACGGATTTAACGGATTGAACGGATTCACACGGATATACGCGACTACAGAACTGCAAACTGATTAATTGTTTTGTTCGTTGCCGACTAGAGAGGCTGCATTCATCGAAGACTTTCTGTGCTCCCGCAGTTCAAAAATCTTAAATCAGTTCCGCAGTTGTGGGCATCCGTGTGAATCCGTTCAATCCGTTAAATCCGTGTCCAAATCTGGGTTTCCCGTAGTTCCGCCTTTGCGAAATGTTTGAAATAAGACGATCAAGAATCCAGGGATTGGGCGCATTCGCCACACAGACAATCCCAAAAGGGACGAGGCTGATCGAATACGCCGGCGAGCGGCTCACGCCAAAAGAAGCCGACGCGCGGTACCCCGACGATGAAAGAGGGAGGCATCACACATACCTCTTCGCCATCGACGATGACGTCGTCGTCGATGCAGCGGTGAACGGCAACGATGCCCGCTTCATCAACCACTCGTGCGATCCGAACTGCGACGCCGTCATAGACGACGGGCGGATCTGGATCGAGACGATACGCGATGTGGAACCGGGCGAAGAGCTGGCGTATGATTACGCCTACATTCTCGAGGAAAGACATTCACCCGCTGCCAAGCGCAGGTTTCCGTGTAACTGCGGCTCGCCGAAATGCAGGGGGACGATACTCGGGAAAAAGAAATAATCACGCAACTCGAGGAACTGACGATGCGCTCGATGTCAGCTGCCGTTCTACTCGCTGTGTCGTTGTCTGTTGCGTGCAGTAATCCGCGCGATCTCTCGAAAGATCTAGAACCAGGAACGGGATTCATCGACGTACCCGGCGGAAAAGTCTGGTACCAGGTGGTGGGCACCGGTCATCGCACGCCGCTGCTGCTTCTCCACGGAGGACCTGGCGGATCCAGCTATTACCTCAAGCCTCTCGCATCGCTTGGCGCCGACAGGCCGGTAATCTTTTACGATCAGCTTGGTGGCGGCCGATCGGACAGGCCGAACGATACGACTCTCTGGAGGATGGAGAGATTCGTTCAGGAAGTGAGCGCAGTGCGCGAAGCGCTGGGGCTCGAGCGTGTTCACATCCTCGGCCACTCGTTCGGTACTCTCATTCTCGCGGATTATCTCAAGACGAAACCAAAGGGCGTGCGAAGCGCGATATTCGCGAGCCCGGTGCTGGACGTGCCCGGCTATATCGAGGATGTGAAAGGTCTGCTCGCCCGGATGCCGGATTCGATGCAGCGCATAATCACGAATGCCGAAAAAAGAGGCACTACCGATTCACCCGAATATCAGGAAGCGATGATGACTTTCTATCAGAGGCATCTCGCACGAACGCTGCCCTGGTCCGCGGATGTCGACAGCACCATCAGCCAGCTGAATCCCGGTCCCTACGTATACATGCAGGGGCCGAGCGAATTCACAATCAATGGAACGTTGAAGACGTATGATGCGACGGCGTCATTGAGGAATATTCCGGTTCCCACTCTCTTCGTATCAGGACAGTACGACGAAGTGGTGCCATCGCGCGTGAAGAAATTTCAGCAGCTGGCGCCCGGATCCGACCGGGAGATAATAGCCAACGCAGCGCACTTCATGATGCAGGATCAACCGGCTGCTTTCGTGACGACCATCCGCGACTGGCTGCGGCACGTCGAGCGGGATTAGCTTTTGGGGATTCCGCCCCAGGCATTTACGATCGCCTCACCCATTCTGCCGATGATCAGATGCGCCTCTGCATCGGGTGAGTATCGCCGATCGACATTCTCCCTGGTCAGCACGCACGCGACAACCCGGTTGCGGAGGTAAAACAGCGCGCAATCAGTGCGAACCTGATCGGTCTCACCACTCTTGTGAGCTGCGCGCACGCCGTACACGTATCGCAGCAGCTTCTGGTCATTCTCATTGTGCTCGAGAATGTCGAGCATCGCTGAATCAGCTGACGGACTCACCGCTTTGCCGCGAGCGAGCATCTCGAAGAGGCGCGCCATCTCGTTTGGAGTAGTGACGCCGAGCCCGTATTTGACGGAGCTGTCCATCGCGATGCTTGCAACTCTCAGAAACGATTTCGAGTGAACGCGAGTGTCGCGGAGGCCGAGCGAATCCATCTTGTTCCACACGCGTCTGATGATGATGCGGTCGAGGAGCAGATTCGTCGCTGTGTTGTCGCTGATCGTGATCATGAGCCATGCTGCATCACGAACAGTGAGGATCGTCCCGTTGTGCAGATACTGAATGATTCCTGATCCCGGGACCTGATCGATCTTGAGAACAGTGATAGGATCGTCGAGCGAAAGCTGACCCCTGGCGACGAGATCGTAAACGGTTACGAGAATCGAAACCTTGATGAGACTTGCTGTCGAGAACTTTTCGTCACCGCGTCGCGAGAGGCGGACATTGTTGTCGATGTCGATCACGCTGTAGCCGACCACGCCATGATGTGTCGCGGCGATCGAATCGAGCTTGTGGCGAAGCGCTGTTGTATCTGCGCGAACGGGAGGAAGCTTTGGCGGCGTTTGTCCTTGAACGACAGTCGCTCGCGAACAGCCAAGCGCCGCCGAGAGGACGGCGGCGCTGGAGAGGATTCGGATTAGTGGGTTCATCCCAGAGGTAAACAGCCCGATGCTTTCTGCTCAGGTGTGAGCACTGCGAGTATCTGCTGACGAAGAGCCTGTCTTGCCGTTTCAAGGCGAATGATTGCTGGAGCGGCTTTGGCAATAATCTGCGCAACTTCCTCGCGTGATTTTCCAGCTTGAATGGCTGCATGCGCCTCCTCGAAGGTGGCCCTCACGAGATCGAGATCAGCCTTGTTGTTCTGCTGGAATGTCATCTCGAGAGCGCGGATCTGCGCTTTCTGCGCATCAGTAAGCGGCGGGAACCTGTCTGCGCGGCAGGTGCGCGGTGAATGAGCGGCAATCCACGCGCGCTGCTCTGGAGTCAGGACCGCATCGATATCGGCCTTGAGCTTTGCCTCCGCAGCTGAAAGGCGACGCCGAATGTCGGCGCCTTTGGCGAGGATGACCTCGATTTCAGTCCGGGATTTGCCAGCCTGCGCTGCCTGACGCGCTTCGCGAAGAATTGCCCCCAACGCTTCGCGGTCGGCTCTCGTGGCTTGAACGAATGCTTCCACCAGCGCCTTGATCTTCGCCTGCTGTTCGGATGTGAGCTTGAGCTCGTCAGGAAGAGCGTTCGCCAGCCGGTTCTGATACAAGTCCGCGTCGTAACCGCCCAGCGAGGTGAGCGCTGTACCGTAGGCACCGGCCTCGAGAAGTGTCAGGTCGGGTCCGCTCGGAGATGTTGCATCGGAGCATGCGGCCAGAGAGAGTACTGCGGCTGCGATAAGAGCGGTCCTGCGCATCGTGCCTCCTCGAGTTGTCGTCGTCCTGTGATGCGGTTGGACGACAGCAGCGCCAATACGTTAAGACAAACTCACGACTCGCGCGACAGGGGCCTGTTAATTGCCAGTTTCCCAGCCCGGAAAGTACAAGCAAGGGCACGGTCCCTGGAGGAAACCATGATTAGGCGCGCAGGTGTAGTGCTTGGTATGATTGCGGTATTTGCTGGATGCTCAAAGAAAGATGCGGGAACGACAGACACGGGGATCGCGACGAACACCGATACCGGCGCGGTTGCCCAGATGTCGGACACTGGAATGGCGCCCGCGCCCGGACTGACAGATCCGAACATCGTGTACATCCTGGATAATGCAAACAAGCTCGACAGTGCGGCCGGCTCGATCGCCGCAACCAAAGGCACCAACGCAGAGGTTCGCGATTACGGAAAGCGGATGATGCGGGATCACCACTCGCTCAGACAGCAGGGACAGGATCTGGCGACAAAGCTTGGCGTGACTCCGACACCTCCGGCCAACGACGACAGTCAGGCGCAATACGACAAGACGATGTCGATGCTGAATGGCGCAGCAAAGGGTAAGGATTTCGACAAGGCTTACATCGATAACGAAGTCACTTATCACAAGGCGGTACTGGAAACGGCGACGAATGCAATGAACGCCGCGCAGAACGCCGAGCTCAAGAATCTGATTCAGAAGGCTGCGCCGGCAATTCAGGCGCACCTGGACATGGCTCAGTCGATACAGGGCAAGCTTCAGTAGGGAGTGCTTCGCGGGGTAATCTTCGATATCGACGGCACGCTCGTAGACAGCAACGAGGCGCACGCCCGCTCATGGGTCGATACGCTTCACGAAGCCGGCTACGACGTGCCGTTCGACATCCTGTGGCCGATGATTGGAATGGGCGGCGACAAGCTGCTGCCCTCAGCGATCGGAATAGAATCGGACAGCGCTTTCGGAAAGCAGCTTTCAAAGCGACGCTGGGAAATATTTGAGCGGGATTACCTGCCGCGACTGAAGCCTACGCGTGGTGCACGCGAGCTCGTCGAAAGGATGAAACGCGACGATCTCGTGATGATCGTCGCCTCGTCGGCAAGCGGGAACGAGCTGGGCTCATTGATGGAAGCCGCGAACGTTGCGGATCTGATGCAGGAGAAAACATCATCGAGCGATGCAGAGGACTCGAAGCCCGATCCTGACATCGTGCAGGCTGCTGTCAGAAAGACCGGGCTCGAGCCCGACGAGCTCATCATGCTCGGCGACACGCCCTATGATGTTCAGGCGGCGATCGGCGCGAACGTGAAGCTCGTCGGACTTTTGTGCGGCGGCTGGACGATGCTCGAGCTTTCCGGCGCCACAGCGATATACGACGACCCCGAAGATCTTCTGCGCTGGTACGACTACTCGCCGTTTGCCGTCAAGGCATTGGCGGGCAAAGGGGCCAGCCGCTGACGCAGCGAATTACGCGGGCGCGGAGATTCGCGCGACCGTTTCAGCAACTTCGTGGTCGCTCACCTGGTTTCTCGAGTGTGTTGCGCGCGCAAGGTCTGCCTGCGAAACGATTCCAACGCATCCACCGTCTGCATTCACGATTGGCACGCGTCGCACCTGCCGCTCACCCATAACCCGCTCGACGTTGTGAATGTCATCGTCTTCGCCGCAGCATTCCGGTGATGCGGTCATTACGTCACGAACCGCTGCATCGCCGCCGAGCCCGCGCGCGAGCGCGCGTACAGCCAGGTCCCGGTCGGTTACGATACCGACAACTCTTCCAGCTTCTACGACGGGAACGCTTCCGCAGTCGTTGTCCCGCATCATGCTCGCGACTTCAGTGATCGAATCATTCGGTGAGCAGCAGCACGGCTGCGGTGTCATCAGGTCTCTCGCTTTCATTTGCTCCTCCATCGTTAACAATCGGGTGAAATGGGAGCAGTGTCCGTGCC
>Ga0307416_100001766_pt1 | contig 11975 bp, 13 predicted proteins | sample DK1Cmetagenome_2_FD_203821 | JGI IMG/M metagenome (GOLD analysis project Ga0307416, IMG submission 203821) | Maize rhizosphere microbial communities from greenhouse at UC Davis, California, United States - DK15-C-3 | ecosystem: Host-associated > Plants > Roots > Rhizosphere > Soil | place...
TTGGCTCCTTCGAGCTTGCGGTTCTTCTGCGTGGAGACCACCGTGCCAACGACTCGAGCTATCTGCACGTTACGCCAGGTCCCAGTGATCGACGATTCCAACGATCGTCGCATCGGTCGGCGGTTCGGATGGATAGAACGGAAACGCCGCTTCACGGCCGCGGACGAAGAACACGTGCTCGCCGACGCCGGCGCCGACCGAATCGGTTGCCACCAGCGTTCGGCCGACGTCGGAACCATCCGCGGCGATCGGCTGCACCACCAGCAGCGTCGAGCCGATCAGTTTCGCGTCCTTGATCGTGGCGACGACTTCGCCGAGCACGCGGGCCAGCTGCATGTCAGCGGGCGTCCTCTCGAACTTCCACGGTATCGACGATGCCGACAATGGCGGCGTCGACGGGGCAATCTTTCAGACCTGAGGCCATCCGGGCCGAGCTGCCGCTGACGATGAGGACCGTCTCGCCGACGCCGGCGTCAACGGTATCCACGGCCACCAGGTAGGTGCCTTCGGGCTTGCCTCGCGGGTCCATCGGCCTCGCCACGAGCAGCTTGCTGCTCACCAGCCGCTCGTCCTTTCGTGTGGCGACGACGGTGCCCACGATCTTTGCGAGGATCATTTCGCGTTCGCGGTCGCCTTTCCGATGGGGAGCGCATCCTCGAGATTCGCGTGCGGCCGCGGAATCACGTGGACCGACACGAGCTCGCCGACGCGCCGAGCCGCCGCGGCGCCCGCATCGGTGGCCGCCTTCACGGCCGCCACGTCGCCGCGTACGATGGCGGTAACGTAGCCGGCGCCGATCTTCTCCCATCCGACCAGCGTTACCTTGGCGGCCTTGACCATGGCGTCCGCCGCTTCGATCATCGCGACGAGGCCTTTGGTCTCGACCATCCCCAGCGCCTCACCCATTTATGCCTCCTCAGCTCTCAGCTTTTCAGCTCTCAGCTCTCAGCTTATTTCAGATTCCTGACCGCGTCCTCAATCAATGCCGTGAGCTCGCGGTATGTTAGCCGAATTTCCTCGTCCGGTCCTACGGAACCGGCGCCGCCGCGCGCCGGATCGCGAACGAGACGCTGGCCGGAGGGCGCCTCCGGCGCGTGCACGATCTGGCAATCGGCGCCTTCGACCCCGTCCGGCTCCGGACAGATCGGCGCCGGCGAGGCGATGCCGTACATGCCGCGCAGGCCCTGCAGCCGGAACACTTCGTCGCGCGAGAGCAGCCGCTCGCCGCCGAGCATGCGGGCGACGAGACTGATCTTGGCGAAGTGTTCGATCGTCTCCATCTTGTAATACGCGGCGAACAGGTCGGCGCCGAGCGTCAGCGCGCCGTGGTTCGCGAGCAGCATGCCGTCGTGCGCCTTCACGTACTTCCGCACCGCTTCGGGCAGCTCCCGCGTGGACGGCGTCGCGTACTCCGCAATCGGCACGCTGCCGAGCGTCGTCACCACTTCGGCCAGCACCGCGCGGTCGAGCGGGATCCCCGCCACGGCAAAACCGGTGGCGATCGGCGGATGCGCGTGCACGACCGCCTGCACGTCCGGCCGCTGACGGTAGACCTCGAGATGCATCTGCATCTCCGACGACGGGTCGCGATCGCCGGCAAGCTTCACCCCGTCGAGATCGGTGATGCACATCATCGCCGGATCCATGAAGCCCTTGCAGACGCTCTTCGGCGTCATCAGCAGCCGCCTGTCGTCGAGCCGGACGCTGATGTTGCCGTCGTTGGACGCGGTATACCCGCGCGCGTACAGGCGCCGGCCGACTTCGACGATATCGGCGCGCAGTTGCTGCTCGTTACGCACGCTCAGCGTTTCTCCCACTTGTCACGGCAGCGTTCCGAACAGAAATATGCCGTCTCGCCAGCCGCGCGCGCGACGAGAGCCTTACCGGGCGCCACGTAGACACCGCAGATCGGATCGCGAACGAGCTTCACGGCCTGCGGCGCGTTCGATCCAATCTCTCCGTATCCCGCGCCCTCGAACACGCCACGCAGCAGACGCCACAGCGCCCGCAGGACGACGAGGAGGAGGATGACGCGGAGCAGCCAGCTCACGGGACTACTCCTGCGATGCGGGAGGCTTGGGCGCCGGGGCCGAGCCGCCGATGTCGGGATGCGCATTGCGAAGGCCGTCGAGCGCCTGCCGGGCGGCCCGTGCTTCGGGAGAATTCGGCGCCACTTCGATCACGCGCTGCCACGCTTTCGCCGCGCCTTCGAGATCCTGCTTGCCGAACGCCCGGACGACTCCGACGTTGAGCAGGGTCTTCGAGTGCTTCGGATCGAGCTCGAGCGAACGGTCGAACTGCGCGAGCGCCTTGTCCGGCTGGTTCATGTAGTAGTACGCGATGCCGAGATCGGTGCTCACGTCCGGATCGCGCGGCTCGATCCTGAGCGCATCCTCGTACCACTTGACGGCTTCGGGAAACCGGCCGGCGTCGAAGTACATGTTGCCGAGCTGCACGCGGGTCGCCGCATCACGCGGATTCTGCTCGGCGCTGGCGCGCAGCGCAGCCGCCCGGGACTCGTCGAGCGGAACCATCGTATCGGTCTGGCCCGACGGCGCCGGCGCCGCCTGCTGTTCCGCGACCATGGCGGGGCGAGGGCCGGCGACCTGCTGGCTGCCGATGATCCAGCCAACGATGAGGCCAAAAAAGACGCCGGCTACGCCGAAAATAATCGATTCTCTGGGCACGGGGACTCAGATCAGCATAACTCAGGAACCGGAGACCGGGGAGGGAGATCACCCCGCGACCGCGGCCAGATAATCGCGCACGGCCCGGTCGAGGCCGACGAACAGCGCACGGCTGATCAGCGCATGGCCGATTGAGACTTCGTCCAGATGCGGCAGCGTGCGGAACAGCGTCAGGTTCTCGAGGTCGAGATCGTGGCCGGCGTTGATGCCGAGGCCCAGCCCGTGCGCCAGCTCCGCCGCGGCGACGTACTGCCGGAAGCTCGCGGTCGCGGCGTCGCCGCCCGCTTCGAACGCGCGCGCAAACGGCTCGGTGTAGAGCTCGATCCGCGCCGCGCCAAGCGATGCCGCCCAGCGGATCGCCGCGGGATCGGGATCGACGAACATGCTGACGCGGATGCCGCGGTCCTGCAGGTCGCTCACGAGGTGCCGCATCTCCGCCACCGGCGTGTCCGGGGGCCAGCCCGCGTGGCTCGTGATCTCGCCGGGACGGACCGGCACGAGCGTGCACTGATGCGGACGCAGGTCGCGCACGGCCTCCATCAAATCCGGCCGCGGATCCCCTTCGATGTTGAACTCGACGTGAGGCGCGCCGGCGCCGAGCTCGTTCGCGATCTCGTGAACATCCGCCATGGTGATGTGGCGGGCGTCGGCGCGCGGGTGCACGGTGATGCCGGGCGATCCGCTTGCGACGGCCACCCGCACGGCCTCGATGACGCTCGGGATGCGGCCGCCGCGCGAGTTGCGGACGGTCGCAATCTTGTTGACGTTCACGCTCAGCCGGACACCACTGGAGGCCTTGGCGCGATCGAGTCTATCCATCTAGGTCAGTCTTTCGAGTTACCGTCAACCGCGCGCAAGCGCGGCCGCCGGAGCGGAGCGGGGCGCAGGGGCCCCGCGAGCGACGGCGATGGGGGTCCGGCGGGGCGAAGCCCCCCGGTCTAACCCAGATGCTCCTTGACGGTCCCTGCGATCTCTGCCGCCCATCCCTGGATCTCGTGCTGGTTCCGTCCCTCGAGCATGACCCGCAGCAGCGGCTCGGTGCCCGAATACCGGACCAGCAGCCGTCCGTGTCCGCTCAATCGCTGTTCGACGCGGTCCATGGCCGCCGCAATCTCGGGAACCGATCGCAGCTCTTTCTTCTCCCGCACGCGGACGTTGACCAGCACCTGCGGATACGTCACGAGCTGATCGGCAAGCGCGGAAAGCTCCTGGCCGGTTTCGGCCATCACCCGCAGAACGTTGAGCGCCGTGGCGATGCCGTCGCCGGTATAGAGGTGGTCCGAGAAGATGATGTGCCCCGACTGCTCTCCGCCGATCGACAGCTTGCGCTTGAGCATCTCCTCCATCACGTACTTGTCGCCGACCGGACAGCGGACGAGATCGATCGCGCTTTCGCGCAGCGCGATCTCGAGGCCGATGTTGCTCATGACCGTCGCCACGATCGCGTCGCCGGCCAGCCGCCCCTGCGACTTCATGTGCCGTCCGCACATCAGCAGCACCGCGTCGCCGTCGACGATCCTGCCCAGTCCGTCGACGAAGATCGCGCGATCGCCGTCGCCGTCGAACGCCACGCCCATCCGGCAGCGATGCTCGGTCACCGCGCGCGCCAGCAGTGCCGGATGTGTCGAGCCGCACTCGAGGTTGATGTTCCGGCCGTCCGGCGCGGCGCCGAGCAGGACGACATCGAATCCAAGCTCGCGAAACAGCCTCGGCGCGACAGTGGTCGTCGCCCCGTTGGCCGTGTCCACCGCGATGCGGAACGCGCCGAGTGCCTCCGGCGCGGGCAGCGCCAGGCGCGCGTGCGCGATGTAGGCATCGACGACGTCGAAGCGCTCGATGCTCGGAAACGCGGACGGCGGCACCGTCCAGTCGTCGCGCGCGACGATTGCCTCGACTTCCCGTTCGAGCTGCTCGGTGAATTTTTCCCCTTTGCCCGAGAACACCTTGATGCCGTTGTCGGCGAACGGATTGTGCGACGCCGAGATGACGATGCCGGCGTCGAAGGCCATCTCGCGCGTCACGTAGGCGACGGCAGGCGTCGGCACCACCCCGGCGCTCGTGACCGACGCGCCAGCGGAGGTGGCGCCACGCGCGAGCTCCTGCTCGATCCAGTCGCCCGACTCGCGGGTGTCGCGCCCGACGATGAACCGCAGGCCGGTCGAAGGGCCCTGCCCTGAGCCCGTCGAAGGGCCCTGCATCGCCCGCACCAGCGCGGCGCCGAGCCGCGCAATCGTCGTGCGATCGAGTGGATATTCCCCCGCGGTGCCGCGGACACCGTCAGTACCGAACAGCTGGTTGGACATTCGAAAGCCGGATGGTTACCTCGACTACGGCGGGCTTGATTGCGCTGACGCCGAATGCTTCTGAAGGATCGACCTGAACGCGGAGATTGTACCGGCCGGTTCCGAGGCCGGCAAGATCCACGAAGGCCTGAATGGTATCCGGCCTGATGGTGTCGAGCGCATCCTGCTGGCCGCGGATCTGGACCTCCGTGAGCGACGGCGCGATGCTCGCCCGCATGCCGTTGCCGAGATTCCGCCACCGCACCGGGACGCGCGCGTGCCGTTCGACAGGCGCCGGCAGGATCTCGACCACCACGGTCGCGCGCTGAGGCTCCACGAGCCGGACGGCGGAATCCGAGACGCCAACCGTCACGACGTCGCGCAGCCGGTCGCGCTCGCCGTCCACTGATAGCGTCTCGGTCGTCGCCTCCGCCAGCTTCCTGACGCGGCTCTCGGGACCGATCACGCGGACCGTCGCAGGCTCTGAGGTGATCCGCCCCACCACGAAGCCGGGCGCCGGTTCGCCCTCGAGGGCCGGCACCACCGGCAGCGTCCGGGTGCTCGACTTCTCGAGCTCGACCGCGAGCGTCGAGGGCACGATCTGCGCGACCTGCACACCGTAGGGGACTTTGACCTGATCGGTGCGCAGCGGAAACAGCCTGGACCCCGGCCGCGCGCCCGACAGATCGAGAACGGCGATCACCTCGCCGACGTCGAGGCGGCTGAGCAGCGCCGACGATCCGCGGACGAGCACGTCGACCGACAGCGGCGGATCACCGACGATCTCGAGGTCCTCCGGCTTCTGGGTCATCTCGAGCGGCACCCTCATGGCACGCTCGACGACCTGCTCGCCGGCAACGGTCAGCCACAACAGCGTCGCCACCGCGATCGCGAGGACCTTCAGGCCCAGGTGTCGGAAAGGGTGATACGCCATCAGGCCTCGTAGCGGACGGGCGTCTTCCTCAACGGCCTGCGGTGCGAGATCAGCGTGTGCAGCCGCTCCCGCAATTGATCCGCGGTGAGGTCGCGCTCGAGGCCGCCGTCGAGGGCGAGCCCGATCTGCCCACGCTCCTCCGACACTACGACCGCAACCGCGTCGCTCTCTTCGGTCAGGCCGATGGCGGCGCGATGCCGCGTGCCCAGCTCCCGGCTGATTCTCGGATTCACGGTCAGCGGCAGGAAGCAGGCGGCCGCCGCGACGCGGTCCTCCTGCAGGATCACGGCGCCGTCGTGCAGCGGCGAGCCGGGCTGGAAGATGGTGACAAGCAGGTCGTAGGTCATCTCGGCGTCGAGCGGGATGCCACTCTCGATGTAGTTCCGCAAGCCGATCTCCCGCTCGATGGCGATGATGGCCCCCTTCTTCTGCGCCGCGAGCATCGTCGCGGCGACGATCACCTCTTCGATCGTCTCGTCGGACTCCTGCTTCGTGAAGTAGCGGAAGAACGGCGCCTGCCCGAAGTGCGCGAGCGCGCGCCTGATGTCGGACTGGAAGATGACGATCGCGGCAAACACGACGTACACCAGCATGTTGCGGATCAGCCAGTTCAGCGTCTGCAACGGCGCCAGGCTGGAGACGTAGAACAGCGCGACGACGAGCAGCGACCCGACGGCCATCTGGACCGCCCGGGTTCCCCTGATGAGCTTGAGGAACTCGTAGATCAGGATGGAGACGATCGCTATGTCGAGCAGATCCCACCAGCCGGCCGGCGGCCGATAGCGGATCAGGCTGTTCAGAAACTCAGGCATCGCAGGGGTAGCTTAACAAAAAGGTGCCAAGGTGCCGGGTGCCAGGTGCCAGGTGCCAGGTACGGTGCAAGGTGCCGGGTGCCAGGTACGGTGCAAGGTGCCGGGTGCCAGGTACGGTGCAAGGTGCCGGGTGCAAGGTACGGTGCCGGGTGCCAGGTGCCAGGTGCAAGGTGCTAGGTGCTTGACCTGATGCGATCAGCGACCCGCACGACATCCACCATCTCCCTGACCCCATGCACGCGGACGATGTGCGCGCCGAGGAGGACGCTGGTGGCGACGGCCGCGGCGGTGCCCCACTCACGGTCGGGGGGCAGCCGCTCCCCGAGGGCGACCTTGAGGAACGACTTGCGGGATGGGCCGCTCAGAATCGGGCGGCCGAGGGCGGCAAGCGCGGGGAGGCGGCGCAGCACCTCGAAGCTGTGCTCGGCCCGCTTCGCGAAGCCGAACCCGGGATCCAGGATGATCGCGTCCTCGCGGACTCCCTCGGCGACGGCCCTGCCGATTGCGCCGCGCAGCTCCTCGCCGACCTCGCGGACGACATCGTCATAGACCGCAAGCTCGTACATCTCGCGCGAGCGGCCGCGGGTGTGCATCAGCACGAGCGCCGCGCCGGTGTCCGCCGACACCTGCCCGAGCGTCCTGTCGTACAGCAGCCCGCTGACGTCGTTGATGATCGTCGCGCCGCGCGCGACCGCTTCCCGCGCCACTTCCGACTTGTAGGTGTCGATCGAGATCAGGGCGGCGCCGTGGGCGGCCAGCCCCTCGACCACCGGCAGGACGCGCTGCATTTCGTCGGCGGCCGGCAGGCGGTCGGCGCCGGGACGCGTGGACTCTCCGCCCACGTCCAGGATGTCCGCGCCGTCCTCGATCATGCTGAGTCCATCGTCCACCGCGCGCTTCGGATCGAGCCGCAGGCCGCCGTCCGAGAACGAATCAGGCGTGATGTTGAGGATCCCCATGACCAGTGTTCGAGCGCCGAGTTCGAGCGTTCGTCCGCCCGGAAGGGGGACACGGTATGCGGCGCGCTCCGGCCATGAAAAATGAAAAAGGGACAAGGGATGCATTATCCCTTGTCCCTTCGAGGTTGTCGCGCTGGCGTGCGCGGCGCTATTCCTGCGTCGCCGGCTTGTGCAGCGGCGGAATCGGCGGAACGAGCGAGCCGCGATCCTTCGACGGCCTCCGGGCCGCATCGTCCGGCACCGGAGCTGCCGGGGTGGCCGGCTTGTGCTCCTCGAGCGGCTCGCCCGCGACGATCTTGCGGACCTGCTCGGCGTCCAGCACTTCGCGAAGGAGCAGCTCTTCGGCGATCTTGGCGAGCGCCGGGCGGTTCTGCTCGAGCACCTTCCGCGCCGATGTGTAGTTGGTCGTGACGATCTTCTTGATCTCCTGATCGATCCGGATCGCGGTGTCCTCGCTGTAGTCCTGGTGCTGCGCGATCTCGCGGCCGAGGAAGATCTGCTCTTCCTTCTTGCCGAAGGTCAGCGGACCCATCGCGTCGCTCATGCCGTACTCGCAGACCATCTTGCGCGCCATCTCGGTGGAGCGCTCGAGATCGTTGCCGGCGCCGGTCGTCATGCTGGCGAAGGTGATCTCTTCGGCGATGCGCCCGCCGAGCAGGATTGCGATCCAGTCGTTGAGATAATCGCGCGTGTAATTGTGCTTGTCGTCGACCGGCAGCTGCATCGTGACGCCCAGCGCCATCCCGCGCGGGATGATCGTGACCTTGTGCACCGGATCGGCGTGCGGCAGCAGAACGGCGAGAAGCGCATGGCCGGCCTCGTGAACGGCGGTGACCTTCTTCTCCTCGTCGTTGATGATCATCGAGCGCCGCTCGGAGCCCATCAGGACCTTGTCCTTGGCGAACTCGAAGTCGAGCATGCGAACGACTTTCTGGTTATACCGCGCGGCGTTCAGCGCCGCTTCGTTGACCAGGTTCGCGAGATCCGCGCCGGAGAAGCCCGAGGTGCCGCGCGCCAGCACGTGAATGTTGACGTCGTCGGCAAGCGGGATCTTCTTGGTGTGGACCGCGAGGATGCCTTCGCGTCCCTTGACGTCAGGACGGTTCACCACGATCCGGCGATCGAAGCGCCCGGGGCGCAGCAGCGCGGGATCGAGAACGTCCGGACGGTTCGTCGCGGCGACGAGGATGACGCCTTCGTTCGATTCGAAGCCGTCCATCTCGACGAGCAGCTGGTTCAGCGTCTGCTCGCGCTCGTCGTGGCCGCCGCCGAGGCCGGCGCCGCGATGGCGGCCGACCGCGTCGATCTCGTCGATGAAGACGATGCACGGCGCGTTCTTCTTGCCCTGCTCGAAGAGATCGCGGACGCGCGAGGCGCCGACGCCGACGAACATCTCGACGAAGTCGGAGCCGCTGATCGAGAAGAACGGCACGTTGGCCTCACCCGCGACAGCGCGCGCGAGGAGGGTCTTGCCGGTTCCCGGGGGGCCCATGAGCAGCACGCCCTTGGGAATGCGGCCGCCGAGCTTCTGGAACTTCTGCGGTTCCTTCAGGAACTCGATGATTTCCTGCAGCTCTTCCTTGGCCTCGTCCACGCCGGACACGTCTTTGAACGTGACCTTCTTCTGCGAGCTGGAGGAGAGCTTCGCGCGGCTCTTGCCGAACGACAGGGCCTTGTTCCCGCCACTCTGCATCTGCCGCATGATGAAGATCCAGAATCCGATCATCAGCAGGATGGGCGCCCACGAGTAGAGCAGCGTCGCCCACGGACTTGCCGAGGCTTCCTCCGCCCTGATCTCGATGCCCCTGGTCCGCAGTTGATTGGCGAGCCCTTCGTACTGTTCCGGCGCGTACGTGCGGAACTGCTCGTTGCCGTCGCCGGCCGAGCCAAGGAGAGTGCCCTTTATCTTGTTGCCCGTGATCTCGACACTGACGACCTTGCCCTCGTCCACGCGGTCGAGGAAGGTCGAGAATGGGATCTCCGCGGGGGGTGTCCTAAACGTCTGGGAAAAGTTCCAGATCAGTACTCCAACAACTACGAGCACCATCCAGAACAGCAGGCTCTTGAGGGTCGAATTCAACCTGGGCCTCCTAACCGCCTTGCTTTCAAGAATATCACGCCTTGTAAAGGCTCCGTGACCCGAAAATCCTCGGCCGCGGGATGCCCCACGACCCACACGATACGGTCCTCGCTATCCACAACGATCGGCAACAGATCCCGGTCTTCGCGGGCGACTTTCCGGTCGACCAGGAAATCCTGCAGCTTCTTGGTCCTGCCGGGCAGCCCCCGCGGGCTAAACCTGTCCCCCGGCTTCCGGGAGCGCACCGCCAGCGGCAGGGCGAGCCGATTTGCCTGGACGACGGCATCGAGCCAGGCCGCCGGCGACGTCACGGCCGCGGAACCGGCCGAATCCCCCGCCATCTGCGCCGAGATGGTCCAGCCCTGCGGGGCCAGCGTGACCTCTCCTGGTATAGACAACGGAAAATTGAAAGAGTTCGCGAACGCGCGAAACGGCTCGCGCACCAGCTCGATCTTCGCCCCCCTGCGAGCCGCCTGCTGCCCCGGTAAACTGACTGCACCCGAAGACGCCACGGCCATGTCGAGAATCGCCTCGACGTGGTCGAGCCCCACGAATCTGTCGGGAGCCAGAATAGAGAGCGCGATGCGGGCGAGCCGAGATGCCAGCGCAGGGTGCAGAGACGCCAGCGCCGCTGCATCGATTTCGACGGCGGCGACGCCATCGAAGTCTTTGCCGCGACCTGCCGGCTCGAGCCGTTCCCGCGTCAGCGGGACCGTTTCGCCACTGCTATTTCTTAAGACGATCAAACCGGCAAAATCGATTGCTTCATTTTGCAGGCGGTCCTGATCCTGCCGGGCGAGCTCGGCCTCGCGGGCGAGAATCTCGACGATCGGTTCGCAAAACCCGCGCGCGATGAACGGAATCAGCTCGTGCCGGACGCGATTCCGCGGGATCGACACGTCCACGTTGGTCTCGTCCTCGCGAAACGGTTGAGCGCTCTCCGCCAGATAGCTGCGCAGCTCCTCGCGACGGATCTCGATCAGCGGCCTGACGACCCGTCCGGCGATCGGCAGCACACCCGCAAGGCCGCGAGTGCCGGCGCCGCGAATCAGCCGCAGCAGAAAGGTCTCCGCCTGATCGTCGCGCGTGTGGCCGGTGGCGACGACGTCGGCCGCCAGCGACTCGCGAGCCCGTTCGAGGAACGCGTAGCGGGCCTGCCGCGCCGCATCTTCAATCGACCGGTGCTGCTCCCGCGCCAGCTCGCGAATCGCGGCACGCTCGGACACGAACGGCACGCGCAGGCTCGCCGCCAGGCCACGACAGAACTCCTCGTCGGCATCGGCCGCCTCGCGCAATGCGTGGTTCAGATGCGCAATTCCCGCGAGCTGCCAGCCGCCGCGCGCCTCGAGCTGGTGCACGAGCAGCGCCAGCGCGACCGAATCCGAGCCTCCCGACACCGCGACGAGCACACGCCCGCCCGCCGGAATCATCCGGTGAGTCTGAACCGTGCGAAGTACGCGCTGCGGCAGAGACATGGCTTTCAAATTGTCAATTGCCAGTTGTTAATCAGCGTTGCCCCTGATTAACAATCAGCATTGACAATTACACAGGACTTAGAAAGAGGATGGTGCCGGTGCAGGGACTTGAACCCCGGACAACGCGGATATGAGCCGCGTGCTCTAACCAACTGAGCTACACCGGCGGGAAACAAATATTCTACTACAGTGCATACCGTGCGAGAGCGCGCCAGCGCGATACCGTTGATAGAGCGCGCCAACGCGATGGCCTTAATGGACCGGGTGAGCGCGGTGACGGCCAATATCGAGGGGTGGCTGAGCGACGCGCAGGGGCGCGCGCTCCTGGCGGCGGCCGCGGCGACGACGGGACGCGGTGCGATCGTCGAAATCGGGTCCTGGAAGGGGCGTTCGACGGTCTGGCTGGCGGAGGGCGCGCGGCTTGCGGGTCAGCGGGTGCACGCGATCGATCGCCACACGCAATCCCGCGAGGATCCGTCGGCCAACACGCTGGCTGAATTCCTGGCGAACATCGGCAAAGCCGGCGTCGCTGACGCAATTGACCCGCTGGTGATGTCGTCGGCAGAAGCCGCGGACATCGTCCGCGGGCCGGTGGAGCTGCTGTTCATCGACGGCGATCACTCCTTCGATGGCGCTAAGCACGACGCCGAGATCTGGCTGCCGCGCGTAATCGATGGCGGCGTGGTGATGTTCCACGATGTCGCAACGGCGGGTTATGACGGCCCGCGCCGGATCTTCCGGAAGAT
>Ga0307416_100001767_pt1 | contig 11970 bp, 12 predicted proteins | sample DK1Cmetagenome_2_FD_203821 | JGI IMG/M metagenome (GOLD analysis project Ga0307416, IMG submission 203821) | Maize rhizosphere microbial communities from greenhouse at UC Davis, California, United States - DK15-C-3 | ecosystem: Host-associated > Plants > Roots > Rhizosphere > Soil | place...
GGCATCTGCGGCGCAACTCCAGCCCCGACATGTTCCAGCGGTCGGCCAAGCTCGCCATCGTGGTGCTGATCCCGGCCACGATGCTGGCGCTGTTCTTCGGCGGCCGGCTCGGCATCAACGAGACCACCTACCAGCCGATGAAGATCGCCGCCGCCGAAGGGCAGTGGACCACCTGCCAGCCGTGCTCGTTCTCGGTGTTCCAGATCGGCGGCGGCAACAACGACCCGACCCCGAAAAAGATCATCGAGATCCCGCACCTGCTGTCGGTGCTGGCCACCGGCACCTGGAACGGCCAGGTGGTCGGCCTCAACGAGGTCCAGTCCCAATACGAGCAGCAGTACGGCTCCGGCAACTACATCCCCAACATCTTCATCCAGTACTGGTCGATGCGGGCCATGGCCTACGGGGGTGTGCTGGTGCTGCTGGTGGCGCTCTGCGGGGCCTGGCTGCTCTGGCGGAAGAAGCTGGCGACGGCCAGGTGGTACCTGCCGATCGCCATCTGGGTGGCCGTGCTGCCGTTCCTGATGAACACCGCCGGCTGGCTGCTGACCGAGAACGGCCGCCAGCCCTGGATCGTGCAGGGCCTGCAGCTGGTCAGGGACGCCGTCACGCCGTCGAACAGCGTGACCACGATCGTCATCAGCCTCAGCGTGTTCGTCCTGCTCTACGCGGTCCTAGGCGTCGTCGACTTCCTGTTGATGACGCATTACGCCCGCAAGGAGCTGGCGCCCGTCACCGCCGAGACCGAGGAAGAGACACCCGCCCTCCACTTCACCTACTGAGGTCAGCGCATGACCCTCGTCACCTTTTGGTTCGTCGTCCTGGTCGTCTTCTGGACCGGGTTCCTGGTCCTGGAGGGGTTCGACTTCGGGGTCGGCATGCTCCACGGCGTGGTCGGCCGCGACGAGCAGGGCCGCCGGCTCGCCATCCACACCATCGGGCCGCTGTGGGACGGCAACGAGGTGTGGCTGATCGTCGCCGCCGCCGGGACCTTCGCCGCCTTCCCCGGCTGGTACGCGACCATGTTCTCCGGCTTCTACCTCGCCTTCCTCCTGCTGCTGGCGGCGCTGATCGCCCGCGGGGTGTCGTTCGAGTTCTACGGCAAGCGGGACAGCGCCCGCTGGCGCCGGGCCTGGGACGCCGCCACCACCGGCGGGAGCCTGCTCGCCCCCCTGCTCATCGGCGTGGCCCTCGGCAACCTGCTGCACGGGGTGCCGATCGGGACCAACCAGGAGTACGCCGGGACGTTCACCGACCTGCTCAACCCGTACTCGTTGTTCACCGGGGTCACGGTCGTGCTGCTGTGCCTCCTGCACGGGGCCAGCTTCCTCACGCTCAAGACCGCCGGCGAGCTCCGCGAGCGTGCCGTGCGCGTCGGCCGCCGGATCGCCCCGGTGGCGGCCGCGGCCGTGCTCGGCTTCGCGGTCTGGACCCAGGTCATGGCGGGCGAGGGACTCCTCGCCCTGCTGGTCGAGGTGGTCGCCGTCCTGGCGGCCGTCGCCGCCGCCGGGCTCCTGGGCAGGGGCCGGGACGGCCGTGCGTTCGCGGCCACCTCGCTGGCCATGGCCGCCGTCGTGGTGTCGATCTTCGTCAACCTGTATCCGCGGGTCATGGTCTCCACGCTGGGCTCGTCGACCGACCTGACGATCACTAACACCTCGTCGGCGCCGTACTCGCTGAAGGTGATGACGGTCGCCGCGGCCGTCCTGTTCCCGGTCGTCCTGGCCTACCAGGGGTGGACCTACTACGTCTTCCGGCGCCGGGTCGGCGGTCCCGACGACACCGCCGCCGCCGGGCCCGGGCCGGCGGCCGGACGCGCGCGGTGACGCGACGCCCAGGCGGGCGGTCCGAGCGGGTCATGACAGCGCCCCGGCGGCGGGTGGCGCTGGCCCTGCTACGGGCGTCGCTGACCGCGACCGTGCTGGTGGTGCTCTACTACGCGGTGCCGGTGAGCGGCGCGATGGACGCCTCCGCGGTCGGGCTGCTGCTGGGCGGGCTGCTGCTGTTCGCCGTGGTCATCAGCTGGCAGATCAGGGCCATCCTGAAGTCTAGCTACCCGGCCCTGCGGGCGGTCGAGGCCCTCGCCTTCGCCATCCCGCTCTTCCTGCTGCTGTTCGCCCTGGTCTACTTCAAGACGGCCGACCTCCAGGCCCAGGCGTTCAGCGAGCCCCTGAGCCGCACCGACGCCCTCTACTTCACCATCACGGTGTTCTCCACCGTCGGGTTCGGGGACATCACGCCCGTGACCCAGCCGGCCCGCGTCGTGACCATGGTCCAGATGCTGGGCGACCTGGTGGTGGTCGGGCTGGTCCTGCGGGTCATGCTCGGCGCGGTCAAGGAGGGCCGGCAGCGACGGGCCGCCGACTCGGCCGGGCCCGCCGAATCATCCCATCGGGAGGATGTCGAGCCGGCGGCGGCCACCTACCGTCCCAACCACGACGGACCGGAAACCTGACCGGGGAGGTCGGAGACGATGGGGACCATCCACCGGCGCACCAGCGAGCACCAGCCGGCCGACGTGCTGGTGGTGTTCGGGATCAGCGGCGACCTGGCCAAGGTGATGACCTTCCGCTCCCTCTACCGGCTGGAGCGCCGCGGGCTGCTCACCTGCCCGGTGGTGGGGGTCGCGGTCGACGACTGGAGCACCGAGGACCTGCGCGAGCACGCCCGCAAGGCGATCGAGGCCACCGGCGAGCCCTTGGACGAGCAGGTCTTCGAGCGCTTCGCCGGGCGCCTGTCCTATCTCTCCGGGGACTTCGGCGACCCGGCCACCTTCCGGCGGGTCGCCGACGCCGTCGACGGCGCCACCACCCCCGTCTTCTACCTGGAGATCCCGCCGTTCCTGTTCGGGACCGTGATCAAGGGCCTGGCCGAGGCCGGCCTGACCAAGGGAGCCCGGGTGGTGGTGGAGAAGCCCTTCGGCCACGACCAGGCCTCCGCCCGCGCCCTCAACCGCGAGGTCCACGCCCACCTGGAGGAGTCGCAGCTCTACCGGATCGACCACTTCCTGGGGAAGATGGGCCTGGACGAGATCCTGTACCTGCGCTTCGCCAACGCCATGCTGGAGCCGGTCTGGAACCGCCACCACCTGGCGTGCGTGGAGATCACCATGGCCGAGAGCTTCGGGGTGGAGGACCGCGGTCACTTCTACGACCCCGTCGGCGCGCTGCGGGACGTGGTCGTCAACCACCTGATGCAGGTGGTGGGGGCGGCCGCCATGGAGCCGCCGTTCGGGGGCGACGCCGCCGCCCTCAAGGACGCCATATACGGGGTGTTCCGGGTCATGCCGGACGCCGACCCGGCCCAGTATGTTCGCGGCCAGTACGACGGCTACCAGCAGATCGAGGGGGTGGCCGCGGACTCGGGCACCGAGACCTACGCCGCCCTGCGGCTGGAGATCGACAACTGGCGCTGGTCCGGGGTGCCGTTCTTCATCCGCACCGGCAAGTGCCTGCCGATCACCCAGACCGAGCTGCGGCTGGTCTTCAAGGACCCGCCCCGGCTGAACTTCTGGCCGGGATCCCACCGGCCGCTGGAGCCCGACCAGTTCGTGGTCAAGCTCGACCCCTCGACCGGGGTCAGGCTGCGGGTGGACGCCCAGCGCGGCGACCAGAAGGAGCCCGAGGGGGTCCACCTCGACATGGAGTTCGCCGAGGAAGGAGGCGAGGGCGCCACCCCCTACGAGGTCCTGCTGCACGCGGCCATGGTCGGCGACTCGGTCCGCTTCACCCGCCAGGACAGCGTGGAGGAGACCTGGCGGGTCCTCCAGCCCCTGATCGACAACCCGCCCCCCGCGCATCCCTACGCCAAGGGCAGCTGGGGCCCCGAGGAAGCCGACCGCCTGCTGGCCGGGTACGACCGCTGGCACGGACCGTGGGTGACGTCATGAGCCCGGCCAAGGGGGCCAAGCGGGCCAGGCCCGCCACCGCCGCCATCGCCGGGGTCGAGGGGTTCCAGAGCGCGGCCATGCCCTCGCCGTTCTCCCCGATCGACGAGTACGCCTTCCTCTCCAACTGCCACACCGGCGCGCTGGTCGCCGCCGACGGCGCCGTCGACTGGCTGTGCGTGCCCCGGTTCGACTCGCCGAGCGTGTTCGGGGCGCTGCTCGACCGGGAGGCCGGGGCCTTCCGGCTAGGGCCGTTCGGTATCAACGTCCCGTCGGGGCGGTCCTACGAGGCCGGCACCAACACCCTGGTCACGACCTGGAAGACGCCGGGCGGCTGGGTCGAGGTCCGCGACGCGCTGACGATGGGCCCGCGGGCGGGCGAGGACGAGGTCACGCCGCACACCCGGCCCCCGGCCGACGACGACGCCGACCACCTGCTGGTTGGACGGCCCGCTGCCTGGAGGGCGAGGTCGAGGTGGAGCTGGTCTGCGAGCCCATCTTCGACTACGGCCGCTCCCTGGCCGACTGGGCGCTGGTGGACGGGGGCCGGCAGGTGGCCGACGCCAGCGGCGCCGGCCAGACCGTGCGGCTGCGGACCAGCATGGAGCTGGGGATCGAGGCCAACCGGGTCAGGGCCCGGCACGTCCTGCGCGAGGGCGAGCAGCTCTGGTGCGCGCTGTCGTGGGCCGAGGGCCTGGCCGTCCCCGAGGACCTCGACGAAGCCAACCGTCGCCTGGCCGCGACCACGCGGTTCTGGCGCTCCTGGCTGGGACGGGCCCGCTTCCCCGACCACCGCTGGCGCGAGCCGATCCAGCGTTCCGCCCTGGCCATCAAGGGCCTCACCTACATGCCGACCGGGGCCACGGTGGCGGCCCTCACCACCTCGCTGCCCGAGACGCCGGGCGGGGAACGCAACTGGGACTACCGCTACACGTGGATGCGCGACAGCACCTTCACCCTGCAGGCGCTGCACTGGCTCAACCTGGACTGGGAGGCCGACGAGTTCATGCAGTTCGTCGCCGACGTGGAGCCCAACCAGGACGGCGCCCTGCAGATCATGTACGGGATTGACGGGCGCCGCGACCTGACCGAGACGACCCGCGACGACCTCTCCGGCTACGCCGGGGCCAGCCCCGTCCGCATCGGCAACGGCGCCTTCGACCAGCGGCAGAACGACGTGTACGGGGCGGTGCTCGACTCCATCCTGCTCCACACCCGCCGCAGCCAGCGCCTCCCCCGGCGGCTGTGGCCGATCGTGCAGGCCCAGGCGGCGTGCGCCATCGCCGTGTGGCGCGAGCCGGACCAGGGCATCTGGGAGGCCCGCGGCAAGCCGCAGCACTACGTGTCGTCCAAGCTGATGTGCTGGGTCGCCATGGACCGCGCGGCCAAGCTGGCCGGGGTCCGCGGGATGCCGGAGCTCGAGTCCGAGTGGCGCAAGACCGCCGACGAGATCCGGGCCGACATCCTCCAGCACGGCGTGCGCGACAACGTCCTGCGCCAGCACTACGACACCGACGCCCTGGACGCCTCCACCCTGCTGGCGGCCGTGTTCGGGTTCCTCCCGGCCGACGACGAGCGGCTGCGGAGCAGCGTGCTGGCCATCGCCGAGGAGCTGACCGAGCACGGCTTCGTGCTGCGGTACAAGACCGACGAGACCGACGACGGCCTGAGCGGCAAGGAAGGGACGTTCCTGATCTGCTCGTTCTGGCTGGTGTCGGCCCTGGCGGTCGTGGGGGAGCGCCAGCGGGCGCGCGACCTGATGGAGCGCCTGCTGCGCGTCGGCTCCCCGCTGGGGCTGTTCGCCGAGGAGTTCGACGTCGACACCGGCCACCACCTCGGCAACTTCCCGCAGGCGTTCTCCCACCTGGCACTGATCGAGGCCGCGGGACGCATCGTCCTCGATGAGCGGATGGAGGAGCTTCAAGGATGAGTGACTACGACGTCATCATCGTCGGGACCGGCGCCGGCGGCGGCACCCTGGCCCGCCACCTGGCCCCGTCGGGCAAGCGCATCCTGCTGCTGGAGCGGGGCGACTGGCTGCCCCGCGAGCCGCAGAACTGGTCCACCGCCGATGTGTTCATCGACAACCGCTACATCTCCCCCGACACGTGGTACGACGACAAGGGCAAGGCGTTCCAGCCCCAGGTCCACTACTTCGTGGGCGGCGCCACCAAGCTGTACGGGGCGGCGCTGTACCGGCTGCGCCGTGAGGACTTCGGCGAGCTGAAGCACCACGACGGCCTCTCGCCCGCCTGGCCGATCGGCTACGACGACATGGAGCCCTACTACACCAAGGCCGAGCAGCTCTACCAGGTGCACGGGGCACGGGGCGAGGACCCGACCGAGCCGCCGGCCAGTGCGCCCTATCCGTTCCCGGCGCTGTCGCACGAGCCGCGGATCCAGCAGCTGTCCGACGACCTCGCCGCCGCGGGCCGCCACCCCTTCCACGCCCCGTGTGGCGTCATGCTCGACGAGGCCAACCCGCCGTTCAGCCGCTGCATCCGCTGCGCGACCTGCGACGGCTTCCCGTGCCTGGTCCACGCCAAGTCCGACGCCGAGGTCCTTGGTGTGCGTCCCGCCCTCGAGCACCCCAACGTCACGCTGGTCACAGGCGCCCAGGCGGTCAAGCTGGCGACCAACGACGCTGGCACCGCCGTCACCGGGATCGAGGTCGACCACGACGGGACCCGCGAGGTCTTCACCGCCGACCTGTACGTCGTCTCGTGCGGTGCCGCCAACTCGGCCAAGCTGCTCCTGGCCTCCGCCAGCGACGCCCACCCCAACGGCCTGGCCAACAGCTCCGACCAGGTCGGCCGCAACTACATGTTCCACAACAGCCAGGCGGTGCTCGCGCTGTCCAAGGAGCCGAACCCGACCGCCTTCCAGAAGACCCTCGGGGTCAACGACTTCTACTTCGGCGGCCCCGACTTCGAGTTCCCGATGGGCAACATCCAGATGATCGGCAAGTCACAGGCGGAGATGTTCAAGGGCGAGAAGCCGCTGGAGACCAAGCTCGCCCCCGGCTTCGCGCTGCGCGACGTCGCGACCCACGCGGTCGACTTCTGGCTGTCGACCGAGGACCTGCCGGTGCCGGAGAACCGGGTCACCCTGGAGCGCGACGGGAACATCAAGCTGAGCTACTCGGCCAGGAACGCGACGGCCGCCAGCCGCCTGTACCACCAGCTCAAGTCGATGCTCGGCCACCTGGGGATGCACCCCGATCACCTGATCCCCCGGCACGCGTATCTCAAGACCGACATCCCGGTGGCCGGGGTCGCCCATCAGGCCGGCACCTGCCGGATGGGCATCGACCCGGCCACCTCGGTGCTGAACACCGACTGCCGTACGCAGGAGCTGGACAACCTGTATGTGGTCGACACCAGCTGCTTCCCGAGCATCAGCGCGGTGAACCCGGCGCTGACCGCCATGGCCAACGCCCTGCGGGTCGGCGACCACCTGCTCGAACGCCTCGGCGCCTGAGCGGGCTTAGGCGTCGACGGAGGAGGGCACCGTGCCGGCTTCGGTCCGCGTCCATCGATGGCGGGGTGTGGCCGCCGTCACCTTGACCTCCGGGGAGCTCAAGGCCACCTTCGTCCCCGAGATGAACCTGCTGGGCGCATCCCTGCGCCTCGGCGGCGAGGAGTTCCTGGCGTTGCCCGGCGGGGTCGGGGCGTACCGGCGGGTCCGCACCACGGGCCTGCCGCTGCTCGCCCCGTGGGCGAACCGGCTGAGCGCACGCGCCTACCGCGCCGGCCGCGTCCGCGTAGACCTCGACGGGCTCGACCTCTACACCGACCCCAACGGGCTGCCGATCCACGGGACGATGTCGGCGCGGGAGCCATGGGACCTTGGCGCCGTGGGGACAGGCGGCCGGGTCGCGAGGCTCCGCGCCGGGTTCGAGTACGCGGGCGCGGAGCTGCTGGCCGCCTTCCCCTTCCCGCATCGTCTGGAGACGGCGATCGAGGTCGATGGCCGATCGCTCTCGGTCGCGACCACCATCCGGCCATCCGGCCGCCGATCGGTGCCCGTGTCGTTCGGCTACCACCCCTACTTCCGCCTTCCGGGAGGCCGCCGCGCGGCCTGGCGTCTGCACCTCCCCAGGCGATGGCATGTCGAGCTGGACGAACACGGGATCCCGACCGGCCAGAGCACGAGGCGCCGGCCGAGGCCGAGCCGATCGGTGCCCGGACCTTCGACGACCTGTTCGAGCTGATCGGCGACCGGCGCCTCGCCATCCAGCACGGAACCCGGCGCCTGACCATCCACTTCGGTGACAGCTACCCGTTCGCGCAGGTCTACGCCCCGCCGGGCGCGGGGTTCGCCTGCCTGGAGCCGATGACGGCCCCCACCAACGCGCTCGTCGCCGGCGACTACCCGGTCGTGGCCCCTGGCGAGTCGTTCACGGCACGGTTCTCGATCCGCCCCGAGCGCATCCAGCCCGCGACGACCTGAGGTTCCGGCTACAGGACGGCGGCGCGCTCCACGGCGTCCTCGGCCGTCGGCGTGGCCGACCCGGCGCCGTCGTCCTCGTCCTCGTCGTCGCCCCAGTCGATCCGGGCGGCGTCGGTGCGGTCCAATACCTGGGGCCCTCGGCTCTTGGAGAAGTAGTCCCAGCCCCAGTCGATGAACGCCTCGATGCGGGCGCGGGCGCCGGTCATAAGCCAGGCATGCACGCCCAGCCAGGACGCGAAGGCGATCGGCCCGTGCAGCTCGTGGCGGTGCTCGCCCATCTCCGCGATGGCCGCGTTGCGACCGATCATCGCCATGATGCCCTTGTCGTGGTAGTGGAACGGCCTCGGCGGCTTGCCCGCGATCTCGGCCTCGATGTTCTTCGCCGTCCACTGCCCCGACTGGAGCGCGACCGAGCCGAGCTGGGGGAAGGACCGCCCGTCCGGAGCGGGGATGTTGGCGAAGTCCCCCAGCGCGTACACCCCTGGGTGGTCAGCGACCGTCAGGTCATGCCCGACGTCGATCCGCCCACCCCGGCCCTGGGTGAGCCCGGCGTTGGCCGCCAGCGGCGCCGCCATGATCCCCCCGCCCCAGATCACGCAGTGGCTGGGGATGGTGGTGCCGTCCGACAGCACGGCCCGGTCCTCGCCGACCTCCTTGACCGAGGTGCCGAGCCGCAGCTCGACGCCGTCGCGCTGCAGGACCTTGGCCGCGTACTCGTGCGCCTTGTCGGAGAACGGCGCGAGCACCGTGTGGGCGAGGTCGACCAGGATCACCCGGGCGTGCCGCACGGCCAGGTCCTGGTACTCATGCGGCATGACGTCACGGATCATCTCGGCCAGCGCGCCGGCGGTCTCGGTCCCGGTGGCGCCGGCGCCGACGATCACGAAGTTGAGCGCGCCCCGGTCCACCAGCGAGGGGTCCCGGTCGGCGTCCTCGAACAGCGCCAGGATCCGCGAACGCAGCCGCTCGGCGTCGTCCAGCGAGTAGAGCGGGAAGGTGTGATCGGCGCCCGGCGTGTGGAAGAAGTTCGGCTGGCTCCCGGCCGCGAGAACCAGGAAGTCGCCCTGGATGCTCTGCCCCGAGTCGAGGGTCACCTGCTTGGCGACCGGGTCCACCGCCGTCACCTCGCCCATCCTGACGGCCACGTTCCCGTGCTTGCGGAACGGCTTGCGGAGGCTGGTGGCGACGTCGGAGGGGGCGAGCTGGCAGGTGGCCACCTGGTAGAACAGCGGCTGGAACTGGTGGTAGTTGTGCTTGTCGATGAGCGTCACGCGGATGTCGGCGCGCTTCGCCAGCCTGCGGGCGCAACCCATTCCCGCGAACCCGCCACCCACGATCACGACGTGCGGGGCGTCCGTCATGGCAATCCTCCTTGCGGCCGGCGACCCGCAGCCTACGGCGGCGCTCCAGTGGCCGCATCCTCCTGTTCGGATGAAAGGCGCGGCGGCGCCGGCGCATCATCCGATCGGCATGATGCACGCCCCAGCCCGTCGTGCGGTGATCTCTGGGGGAGCCTGAGCCGAACCCGAGGTGCGCATGGCAACCGAGAAGGAAGCGAAGGTCGTCTACGCGGCCGGGCTGGTCCAGGGCATCGTGCTGGTGACCTTTCCGGCGGCCAGCACGATCTTCACGGACCCGGCGCAGTACGACCTGTCCAGCACCCAGTACGGCACCATGTTCCTGCCCCAGGTCGTCACCGCGATCATCGCGTGGCTGCTCGGCGGACGCCTGGGTCGCCGGCTCGGCAGCAAGCGCGTCTGCCTGGTTGGCCTGTTGCCAACCTGGTCTCGATGGGGCTGCTGATCGTCAGCCAGTTCGTCGCCGGCGACCCGGTCGCGTACGGTCTGCTCCTTGTGGCCACGGCCTGCCTCGGGGCGGACTTCGGTCTCACCGCTCCCCCGCTGAATATCCTGACCGCGGTGTTCCATCCGACGAGGGTCGACACCTCGGTGCTCACCCTCAACGCGCTGCTGGGGCTCGGGACGGCGCTGGCCCCGGTGTTCGTCGCGATCTTCGTGGGTCTCGGGTTCTGGTGGGGCTTGCCTGTGCTGTCGGCCGCCCTGCTAACCGGCCTGCTGGTAGTGAGCGCGCGCCTGCCGTTGCGGTCGGGCGCCCACGAGGCCGGCGAGCGGGCAGGGGCCAGAGCTGGTATCCCCACCCGGTTCTGGGTCTTTGCCGCGGTCGGGTCCTGTACGGCATCTGCGAGACCATGAGCGGCAACTGGGCCCAGCTCGAGATGACCGGGCAGCTCAGGGCGTCCGCCATGCTGGCCTCGCTTGCCCGCACCACCTGCTGGGCGATGGTCACCGCCGGCCGGATCCTGTTTGCGCGCATCGAGCAGTCTCAGCAGATGCATCCTTGATGGCGGCGGCGTCCTAATAGTTGCCCTGGATCACGTTCGCGACGTCCGCCGGGATTATCTAGTTCGTCGCGTCGGCCCAGAAGGCTCGATTCCGGCCGCGAGCCGGAGTGTCGCTTGTGGGCACACGTGAACGGCGGCATATACTGGCGCGGCGAACGAAATGGCATGCTCACGGCCTCGGCGATCAGTTCCACCACGTCTCCAGCTGGAGCGCTACCCAACAAGGAGAGGTCATGGCAGTCGGCCCCGTCGACGTCTACATCATCGGCTTTCCCGGCAACAAGTTCACCGGGCGTATCGCCCCGGCGATTCTCGATCTGGTGGAGAACGGCACGATCCGAGTGCTCGATCTGCTCTTCGTGATGAAAGATGCAGACGGCGTCGTGACAGCACTCAAGGCTGCGGACATCGACGAGGAGGGCGCGGCCTTCCTCTCGATCAACACGGCGCAGCCGGGTGCGTTGGGGCCCGAGGATGCCGACGAGGTCAGCGACGACCTCCCGTCCAACAGCTCGGCCCTCCTGATCGCGTTCGAGAACCTCTGGGCCGGGAAGCTGGTCGACGCCCTCCAGGCCGCGGACGCTTTCGTGATCGACTCGATCCGGATCCCGGTCGACGTCGTGTCAGCCGCGCTCGACGCAAGCTAGACCCGTCCACTTCGAGATCGAGAGGAACGACATGGGACTTTTACGTATGGCAGCCCGCACGGCCGTCGTCGCGGGAACCGCCACCGCCGTGTCTGGTCGCGTGCAACGTCGTCAGGCCGCCAAGTGGGACGCGCAGGAGCAGCAGCAGTACGCGCAGGAGCCGCAGTACGCGCAGGCGGCGCCGGAGCCGGCGCCGGAGGAGGACGCGACCGCACAGCTCCAGAACCTGGCGGCGCTGCACACGCAGGGCGTACTCACCGATGAGGAGTTCGCAGCGGCCAAGGCCAAGATCCTGGGAATCTGACCGGACGCCGAGGCCCAGTGAGGCACGTCGAGGCGTACTCGCGACTGGCAGGGGTCTACGACGAGATCGTCATCGACCCCTGCCACGACCGCTGGGCCTCATTCCTCCATGAGCTTTGGAGTGCCGACCCGGAGGGCGTGCGCTCCGTGCTCGATCTCTGCTGCGGCACCGGCGTCCTCGCGGGCGAACTGATCGCACGCGGCTACCGCGTCGTCGGTGTCGACGCAGCCGACGCGATGCTGGCCCTCGCTCGCGAGCGCCTTGGCCCCGAGGTGGCGTTGCGCCGGGTGACGCTCCCCGACCTCGCGGTCGAAGGTGT
>Ga0307416_100001768_pt1 | contig 11970 bp, 10 predicted proteins | sample DK1Cmetagenome_2_FD_203821 | JGI IMG/M metagenome (GOLD analysis project Ga0307416, IMG submission 203821) | Maize rhizosphere microbial communities from greenhouse at UC Davis, California, United States - DK15-C-3 | ecosystem: Host-associated > Plants > Roots > Rhizosphere > Soil | place...
ATTGAACCAGGACAAACACATCAGTACGTTTCCGGATGTAATCTGAAATCCGGAATAGGCAAAATGTCCGGCACCTATTTGATGGAGCGGGTCGTCGACGGAACGAAGATGCAGGTGAACATCCCCGAGTTTACCATGATCGCCCCTCTTCGTCTGAACTGATTCAGTGACCGATTTATTTTTCAGAAGCAAATCGTTCCTTTCATGGTGGCTTGAAGCCATAGACGAACATTCCCTCCACTCCCCATTCTTCTTCGACCTTTACACCAAGCAGATAAAGCCGCGGGCATCGCTCGAGCAATATGCTCATATTGAGTCGCTGCGTGAGAAGCTTATTCACGATGAGCGCTATATCACGGTAAGGGACCTCGGATCAAAGGCGCTGAAGAAGTCAACCAGAAGAATCTCGAGCATCGCCCGCACGAGCCTGACACCACCGCGATATTCTGTCTTGTATGCGCGTCTCGCGCAGTACATGGGCGCCACCTGTATTGTCGAACTGGGCACCTCATTCGGAATTAACACCCTGTACCTTGCTGAGAAACGCGATGCCAGCGTAACGACGTTTGAAGGAGCTCCCGCAGTGGCAGACATTGCCGCTTTGACTTTCGAATTTGCTTCGAAAAAAAATATAGAGCTGATCATTGGAAACATCGACAAGACCCTCCCCGCCTTTCTACAGCGCACGCGCCGCGTGGACCTTGCATTTATGGACGCGAACCACCGATATGAGCCCACCCTCCGGTATTTCGAATGGTTGCTGAAGAAAGTGCACGACAAGAGTGTCATCATCATTGACGATATTCATCACTCGTCCGAAATGCAAAAGGCATGGCGAGTCATTCAAGGCCACAGACTCGTATATGGCTCAGCCGATCTCTTTCGCGCCGGAATCCTTTTTTTTGATCCTTCGTTGAACAAACAACACGTTATCTTACAGGTATAAAGGTTGAAATAGAGGGATTAAAGCTCTATTTTTGCCGGAATATACTTTCGAATGCTCTCCCAAAAACCCGATCGCGACTCATCTGATATGACAGACTACGCAGACAACCCAACTCCGGAACCCGCACCCCGCAGAAATAACAAAGTGCCGGTGATCATAGCGCTGATGGCTATCATCATTATCATTCAAGGCATCAAGATATATCTGGATACAAAGGAAAAGCAGGAAGTCAGAACGGCTCTCATCACCACTGAAGAGGAGCTTGCAACGACCATGCAACGCCTCACTGAGATCAATGCAGAGCTCGACGAGAAGATCGCCCAGGTAACGAAGCTGGGTGGAGACGCCACAGATCTCGAACAGGCGAAAGCGGAGATCGAGGAAGAACTCAGAAGGAACAAAAGAGCAACCGGGAAAGAAATCAAAGCGCTCAAAGACCGTGTCGAAGGTTATGAGCTTCTGCTGAAGAATAAGGATGAAGAAATCGCCAAGCTCCAGACGGTGAACAAGGAATTGCTTACGGAAAACCGATCTTTAAAGACTCAACAAAACAGGTTGGGCGATTCATTGAACCGCTTAAGCCAGTCGAAAGACGAACTCGCGACCAAAGTAGCGATCGCATCTCAGCTGAAGGCGGAGAACATCAGAATTGCTGCATTGAATGAGCGCGGAAAGGAACGGGATTCGCCTTTCAGAAAAAAGCAGATAGCGCAACTGAAGATTGACTTCAACCTTGCCGAGAACAGCGTCGCGCCCATTGAAGGAAAAAAGATCATGATCCGCGTCATCGACGAAAATGGCCAGGTGCTTTTCGATGTCTCCCGCGGCTCCGGCACTTTCCTCTTCAATGGCAAAGAGGAATTCTACACCGCGGCACAAGAAATCCTGTTCGACAATACACGGCAACAACTTACTTTTCTATATGACAAAGGCTCCGAATACGCGGAGGGAAATTACGTGCTCGAGATCTACACTGATGACTATCTGATAGGACGCGGTGATTTCACTGTGAAGTAAACTGTTTCGGATCGTCGGTTACCAGCATTACCGATGGCCTGGCACTTTTCTTAGTGGGTGCATGGTGGGTCGTCCCGCTGGGACTTCCATCAATTGGTCGTTGCCTTTGCTCTTATAAGGTCCTCGCTCTGGTACTCAATTGAAAGGCAACGTGTCGCGTCAGGTTCACAATTCATTATTGAGTCCATCCCCTACCTGATCAACAGCTTCAAATTGATCTCACACATGCAAGGTGTTGATGTAACCCAGGTCCCAGAGGGACGACGTTGTGGTAGAACATGGACGACATGGACCTACGTCCCATAGGAACATAGATAATGTAATCGCACTGGCCTTAACCAGGCTCGTCTTAAGGTTGCTAAATGAGAAGGTTGATAGGCACTCTATCTTATCCCTATTTACGCGATGTCTGCTTGTACACAATGGTGTCAGTGGGCAGTTTTTCAAGCGTGTAATTCCCTGTGTCGATCTTCATCTTCTCATGCTCTTTCATAAGCTTTTGTAGTCCGGCATCGCTGATGGCTGTCTGATAAAGGAAAAGGTGCGTGAGGTTCTTGATTTTCGTTAGCGTTTCAATGGATGCATCTGTAACCCTTGTACCTACAACACTCAAGGACCTCAGTTCATCCAGCGTCGAGATTTGCGAGAGGCCTGCATCAGAGATCGCTGTGTTGTTCAGATTGAGGACCCGAAGGTTGCGCAGTTTCGATAATGCTTTCATCTGATCATCCGTCACAGAAGTGTAGCTGAGGTTCAACCACACGAGCTGTTGCTCAATTTCCTGAAGGCTTTGCAATTGTTCATCTGTAACTTTTTGTGTACCAGTAAACGTCACCATGAGGTAATTACTGCCCGTAGCGAGTGGCATCGGATTTACGCGAAGGTCACTCAGCTTCCTTAGGGATTTGTCAGACGCGGCACTTACGCTATTCCTGGGGATCCACGATTCTCCAGGCGCCTCCTGCATTGTCCTGATGATGGCGGCTATCTTGTCGTCGTTCTTGAACTGATCTATGGGTTTTTCGAAGCTTGCTTTCTCTTCAATCCAGTACTTGATAAGCGCAATCTCTGAGGAAGAGAGCTGTGGTTTTTCATTAGGAGGCATATGGTCTTCGTGTTCAAGCGGAAGCACAAGCCTCGCGAACAATGAGCTTGAATCTGCAGGGCCGTCGCGTATCACCAAGCCGTTTTCACCTCCCCGCGTGATGAGTTCCTCACGATCGAGCCTGAGATCGCCTTTCTGTTTGGTGGAACTGTGACAATCGTAACAGCGTGCTTCGAGAATTGGCTGAATAACATCATCGTATAATATTGCCTGATCCACATTGATGATCTGCCGGATCTTCTCAGCAGGGTCGATGTCCTCGTTATTGTCCAGCGACATTACAGCGAACAAATATTCCTCTCCGTGGGTCAGTGAACCACCCCAATGACCTGTGATGACCAACGCGACAATCAGTGGAATCGATAGTGCAAGCTTCACCCGTTTTCTGCGCAACGGATGGTCAACCCAGTACTTTACTTTCGGGCGCAACACGTAGACGATCATTGACAGCACTGCCGTGACAATTCCAAAGTTCTGATGCAGGTCTGCGATGTTTTCCTCATAGCCTCCCTCCTGTCGGAGGAAAAATCCGCTGATTGCAGCTGCGATGGAGAAAACGCTTCCCCAGAACAGAGCCGGCTGAACAGCTTTGTTCAATTTTTTATAGCCATTACGGAAGGACAGGCATTCGAAAAGGAACGCAAGAAACAGTATGCCTATGGGCAGGTGTACCAGTAGCGGGTGAAACCGTCCAAAGAACGTTGTAACAAAATCCATATTAACTGTAGCGCGCGCGCAAGGTATCCAACATATGTTTATTAATTTCCCACTGGTCGGCTACTGGTTGACGCGTGAAAGGGAGGGCAGGCATATAATCCACCGGGCCGAATTCTGTAAGAAAGGTCATGAGCTTTCCTTCATTTTTCTTCCGTGTTACAACGGTGTCCCACCACGCAAAATGGGCTTGCACTGCATCATTCCACTCGGGAGCACGCGGATCATTCACCTGCGGACCTTCCGGGTGGCCTATGCGCGCATGAATGTGATCGACGCGGTTCAGCGCTTGTGAAAGAGTCTCCTGTTGGTCGGCCAGCAGCGACTCGTGCACGTTACACCAATGCGAGACATCAAAGGTGATCCTGAGGTCTGGCAGATTTTCGACATATTTCAGCGCGACTGGTGCTGAATACAATATACGTCCGCGGTGCGTTTCATGGTAAACGGGTACACCGGAGCGCCTGGACACCTCGGTTGTGAGCTCGATGAATTTTTGGTTCTGTTCAAAAGCAAAGTGATCACGTCCGGAGTGGCAATTGATGTATACTGGTTTCGCCGCAGCTGCACCCTCGAGACTGGACCTGAACTGGCTGAGGTGTTTTTGGAAATCGCGTTCGCCACTTCCAATCAGGAACCCTAGCTGTAACGCGTGGTCGCGAAAGACGGAGAGAATTTCGTTTCGCTGTTTCGAATCGGTGGGATACCAGAGTTCCGCCCCGTCGTATCCAAGAGATTTTATGCGTGATGCAAACTCTTTCCAGCTTCCTTCGTATCCCCAGTTGGTGGCGAAAATCAGCAATCTATAACCATTCTGTGCTGTGAAGGGCGCCAGTGGCTTTGCCATTAATTGAAGGCTGTTGAGCGCCGCGCCTGCGCCGGCAACTGCCGACAGTGATAAGAAATGTCTTCTTGATAACATTGGGAAGATAAAAGATTAAAAAACGTTCAAATTACGAAATGTTGTATAAAAAAATCCGTCTTGCTTCACCGCTTTTTGGAACACGCGAGGCCAGATGATTGTAGACGTCAGTCTCTATGGAAACGCTTTGAATCCATGGATTGCAAATTAGCCACCACCAATCCTCCGATGACGAGCAGGCTCTGTCACTGGCGTTCAAGTCTGACGCCTATCTATTCCTTCATCACTGCCTCATCCAAATTCAACAACGCATTTGCCACGACAGTCATTGCGGCAAGCTCATAGGTTGCCTCTTTGTTTTTGGTGAGCGCATGAACCGCGGCCGTATCTGCCTTGTACACGTCTGATGCATCCTTATACAAGCTGTTCAAAATATCCAATTTCTTTTCAGGAATGTCCCGGAACGTTAACATGCGGTAGCCTGTGGCAATGGCCTTGGCGGCGGAAGTTGAGTCCGCGGACATCATCCTCACTGCAAATGCTCGCGCAGCATCTACAAAGACCGGATCATTAAGGGTTACAAGGGCCTGAAGTGGAGTATTCGTTCTGATCCTTCTGCTGATGCACACCTCGCGGCTTGAGCCGTCGAACATGATCATCGATGGATACGGACTTGTGCGTTTGATGAAAGTATACACACCGCGCCTGTATTTATCTTCGCCTTCGCTCAATGTCCACTTTTCACCATTATACACTGACATCCAAATTCCGTCCGGCTGATGAGGCATTACGCTTGGGCCGTACATCTTTTTGCTGAGAAGGCCACTGACGCCCAGTGCCTGGTCACGGACCTGTTCAGCGGAAAGGCGCAGCCTCGGTGCGCGACCGAGCAACTTGTTACGTTGATCGACCTGCAGCGCCTCATCCGACACCCGTGAATCCTGGCGATATGTTGCTGATACCACAATATCGCGCAACAATTTTTTCATGCTCCAATGATGGTCGTTCATAAACCGCAACGCAAGCCAGTCGAGCAGCTCAGGATGCGTGGGTGGCTCGCCTTGCGACCCGAAGTCTTCCAGCGTTTCAACGATTCCAAATCCGAAGATCTGTTCCCAAAACCTGTTCACCATTGTGCGTGCAGTCAGAGGGTTACTTTCACTCACAAGCCACTGTGCAAAACCAAGCCTGTCGGCCGACACTGATCCCCCGCTGCGACTCAAAGATCCTGGTACGCCTGGATTAACCTCGTCTCCTTTGACTAACCAGTTGCCACGCTCGAACACACGTGTTTTCCTTCTTTGTTCACGTCCGCTTTCAACGAATACCGGTGTGTTTTCAGCTGGAGCGTTAAGAAGCGATACGAAATCCTTCTTCACATTGGTATAGTCCGGAGAAGTCTTGCCGGCAAGTTCTTCCTGGAAGGAAAACCATTCGACCCTGCATACGCTTTGATCTTTTTTCAGAGCGGGATTGTGAAATACAAAATACAGGTCATGAACGCCTGTAGCCGGCTTAAGTGGAATCTCAATGATGCGAGTATCCTTTGTTTTTTCAAGATGTACACTTGCAAGGCGTTCTCCGTCGCGATCGTCGAGACGAACGTCAAATGAACCTCCGGCATCATGCATTGCGTAATTGATGAACAGACGTGCCTTATTTGTCAGATCAACTTCTTTCAACCGCGCGCTGCCTCCGGGGCGGATACTGAGCCACTTGTATCCGTTGAGTTCTCCGTTCTCGAACTTGTCAAAGAGATGCGAGTGTATCTTAGGCTCAAGGGTTTTCAAAAACCGCGTGGCCGCAACAGCTTTTTCTCTGCCTGCATTTTTCTCCATCCACGATTTGATCTCTTTGACCCTTGCCTCATCGGCCTCGCCGTATGTGCGCAGGAGCGGATGCTCACCACTCACATCTTCGTCACGTGTATTATTGAAGTAAGCAAGACTCTGGTAATACTCTTCGTGGTGGATGGGATCATATGGATGGCTGTGGCATTGTACGCAGCTCATTGTGGTGCTCTGGAAGACTTCCCATGTAGTGCTCACCCGGTCAATAACCGCGGCGGTGCGGAATTCCTCGTCATCGGTTCCACCTTCATCGTTATTCATTGTATTCCGGTGGAACGCAGTAGCGATAATCTGCTCGTCGGTGGCATCAGGCAGCATGTCACCCGCCAATTGTTCAATCGTGAACTGGTCAAATGGTTTATCGTCATTGAAGCTTTTGATGACATAATCGCGATAGCGCCAAATAACACGTGAAGGGTCCGCTTCGTATCCTTTCGTATCCGCGTACCGGGCAAGGTCAAGCCACCACGAAGCCCACTTTTCACCAAAATGTGGTGATGCGAGCAACTCGTCGACGACCTTTTCATAGCTGTGCGCGCTGGTATCTGCAAAAAATTTTTCTGCCTGTGCGAGTGTCGGGGGAATGCCGATCAGGTCTAGATAGACGCGGCGGATGAGCGTGGCCTTGTCCGCTTCCGGCGATGCCTTGAGACCTTCCGATAGTAGTTTGTCCGAGATGAAATGGTCGATGTCGTTTTTAGCCCACGATTCGTCTATGGGACCGCTGCCAGCCAGCAGCTGGTTTGACCGGGGCACCTCCACTGGTTTGGGTGGAGTGTACGCCCAGTGATCTCCCCATTCAGCACCCTGTTCGATCCATGTGGTGAGAACCCGGATCTCTTCACCAGTCAAGGGCTCCTCTTTATATGGCATCCGGACCTCTGGATCGTTGGAGTTTATCCGCCGGATCATTTCACTATGTTTGGGATCGCCCGGTACAATGGCAAGCTTGCCTGACTCCGTCGAATCCAGGGCTTCCTCGCGGAAAAGCACGCTAAAGCCGCCGTTTTGTTTTACGCCGCCGTGACAACTGATGCACCGTTTGTTGAGTATCGGCTTGACCTGGGTACTGAAATCGACCCTCTCCTCCCTGCAAGCTAGAAAGACGCAACCGAGCAGTAAAAAAGCAGCTATTTTTTGGCAGATTCGCAGCATACGTTCATTAAAATTAGGTCTATTTGTGCGGTTATAAAAGATTTTCGCACAAAGACGGGACCTTTCACGTGGGAAAGGTTGCAATATTGATATGAGTGGTGGCGCACGTGGAATTCTCGAAAATTCCCATCCGGATTTTTAAAATCGGCCCTGTTTCCCTACTTTTGCAGGCTCAAAACCAAAAAAACAATTATGAACAATTACGAGACGGTATTCATTTTAAATCCCGTTTTGTCTGAAGAACAGGCAAAGGATACTGTCGATAAGTTCGTGAAGGTGTTGACGAAGGCAAACGCCCAGATCATCAACACGGAAAACTGGGGCTTGAAGAAGTTGGCGTATCCGATCAACAAGAAGTCCACAGGTTTTTACAACCTCATCGAATTTGCGGCAGATTCCCAGGCGATCACGACGCTGGAAACGGAGTACAGACGCGACGAATCTGTGATGCGCTTTTTAACGACGGTGCTTGACAAGCATGCTGTTGTGTACAATGAGCGCAGACGCAAAGGAGAATTTAAAAACAAGGAAAACAGAAAACCTGTAAAAAAAGCTGAGGAGGAAGCTAGAAGATGACATTAATGAATGAACCTATAAAGCGCGCCGAGATAAAACCGAAATACTGCCGCTTTAAGAAAAACGGTATCAAATATATTGATTACAAAGACCCTGACTTTCTGTTGAAGTTTATCAACGAGCAGGGCAAGATCCTGCCGCGCAGGCTTACGGGAACCAGTCTGAAATTTCAGAAGAAGGTGGCTCAGGCGGTTAAGCGCGCGCGTCACCTGGCGATCCTTCCCTATGTAGGTGATTCATTGAAGTAATCGTTAACCACAAAAGAACACAAACATGGAAGTCATATTAAAGCAGGACATTTCCGGCCTAGGATATAAGAATGACATTGTCAAGGTAAAAGCGGGCTACGGCAGAAACTACCTGATACCGAATGGTTATGCGTTGATTGCTAACGAGTCGAACCGCAGACAGGTAACGGAGAATGTACGCCAGATGTCGCACAAAGCAGCGAAGCTGAAGCAGGATGCTGAAGCGCTCGCAGGCAAAGTAGGTGATTTTGTAGCGGAGATAAAGACGAAGGCTGGTGAAAGCGGAAAGATCTTTGGTGCGGTAACAGCGCTTCAGATCGCCGATGCACTGAAAGCAAAAGGATTCGATATCGACAGGAAGAAAGTTATCCTGAAGGAACAACCGAAACAGCTTGGTACTTATTCTGCCACACTCGATCTTCACAAGGAAGTGAAGCACGAAATAAAAGTGGTTGTCAGCGCCGAGTAGTAGTTGACGTCATTGATAACAAAGCCGTCCGGGTTCGCCGGGACGGCTTTTTTTGTGAGACGTGAGTGGTCAGTGGTGAGTCGGCAGTCGTGAGTCGTGAGGCGTGAGTGGTGAGTCGTGAGTCGCGACGATTGACCACTGACAACTCACCACTCACCATCAATTCACCTTCATCAGCTCTACCTCAAAGATGAGCGTAGAGAACGGCGGGATCTGTGGAGGTGAGCCGCGCTCGCCATAGCCGAGCGAGTAAGGGATAAAAAGCGTCCACTTGTCACCTTCCTGCATCATCTGCAGTGCTTCTGTCCAGCCTGGTATGACCTGGTTGACGCGGAAGGTTGCGGGTTGGCCACGCTGTACAGAACTGTCGAACACGGTGCCATCTGTAAGTTTGCCTGTATAGTGAACCGTAACCCTGTCAGCGGTGGTTGGCGATTTGCCTGTTCCTTCGGAAATTACTTTGTATTGCAGTCCTGACGCCGTGGTCTTCACGCCGTCTTTACTTTTGTTCTCGAGTAGAAATTTTTCGCTTTGTGATTTCGCGATGGCGCTTCTCTTCATCATAGTCGCCTGCATATAGCGATGCATGGTGGCCTCTGCCTCCTTCGGACTGACCTTAAGCTGCTTGTCGTCTATCACATCCTGCATTGCAGAAAGAAAAACTTCCATGTCAAGTGAGTCGAGTCCTGTATTCTTGAAGTTATGACCGAGAACGACGCCAAAACAATAACTTACCTGTTCAGTAGAATCAGCAAGGTTAACTTCAACCGGACTCTTTAGTTCCGCGATCTCCGCATTCAGCGTCGCGAGCTGAGACCGAAGTCTTGCCACTTCAGCTTCAAGTTCTTTTTTCGACTGTGAAAAAACCGGGAAAACAAGGCCGGCACAGATACAAAACAGTAATAATCTCATTGCACACATTTGAGTCCAAAGAAAGGCATTTGCTTGCAAACATGAAACCCGGCGTTCCTGGATGGGTGAATCATTGGTATGACTGGTAAGCCTGTTGGTGTGTAACTGATACTCCAGGTCATTTGGGAGTGACCTGTGGTTTTTGTCTCATCATTTTCAATGTAAAGAATGCGAGGCCGCCGATCAACACCACCATTACACTCCACAGCCACCACTGACTTTCAAAGATTGGTTTCGTTTGTACCTGCGGAATTGTGAGAGTCTCAGCCGCTCCCAGCTCCGCACTGCCAAGCGAACCTGGGATCTTGTTGCTGAAATATGCGAGATCGTAAGCTGGCGATCTGACATCGCCAGCGCCATACAACATAAAATTCGTCCCTGGCTTTAAATATGTCGTGATGGTGGCCTTCGGGCCTTTCACGGAAACGTTGTTGATGCTGACCGGCGCATTATCAAGATCAGAAATTACAAGACGAATGTCACGTGCAAGTGTATGTGGAAAAGAAAATACATTCGGACGCAACGATGTGAGGTAACCTTCATAAACAGTCTCGTATGACCTCATCCACCCGTTATCCGTCTTGAAGCTATCGGCGACATATTCAATGCGGAGAGGGCGGTAATAGTCTGACCTATTATCCGCTGTCACCTCGATGGAACTTACCGGAACATAGTTTTCGAGTCGCACATCCATGATACTTTGCCTGCCCTTTTTGTCCAAACGATTTTGCCACGTCAAAGGAACAGTACGAAACTCACCTGGTTTGACGATCTTATGTTCGAAGAAAGCGCTTTCGAAGGTCAGGGAAACATCCGCCCGCACGCGCAGATGGAGGTAACGATAATCCGTAACAGGAAAGGTGATCCCGGACAAGCTGTAATCGACGCCGCGTTTTGTGACGTGAGCGATCCGCTGATCTTTAAAAATTTCGAACCATTCTTTTCTGTCGTCACTTCCGTGAAGCGTTGCCCAAGCAAAAAAATTCTTCTCCCAAAAAGACAAGCCCAAAAAGTTCACCTGCTGCCCAGGGCTTAGCTCGAACATGAGAGACAATGACCCAAGGCTGTAACTATGATTCATGGCCTTCAGTTGCACAATTTCACTGGTAAGGACATCGTTCCTGATCTTCAGTAAGTACGGGTTTTCGACAGTGTCTTCCCCGTTCAAAGTATATAGACGCAAGTCCGTGAGATCTTTATTAAGGTCCATGAAAATGTCGTCTGGCAGGGTGAGCGAATACCACCCCTCTTGTCGGACGCCTTCGATGCCTCTTCTGAACTTAAAGGAAGATTGCGCGTACGATTCCAGGCCAATTAAAAAAATTAGCGCAAAACAAATACTAAGAAGTTTCATTTCATGTAGGTCTTTTATACTTATTGTAAATGAAAGAGGCTGTAAGGAGTAACGTGCCAAGGATCACCATTACTATGGTCTTGAGAATGGTGCTCATATCCTCCATGTCATAGGCGAAGAGCTTTAATAACGTTACTGCGAACAGAACAATTCCGGCAAGTCTGATGTGTCTGATGTCGCGGGATAATCCGTACACGATGAGCAGTAAGGCGTAGCATCCCCAAAGAATGCTCAATGACAATTTGAATGTATTTTCTACGCGCACCATATCCAACCAGTGGATGAGCTCGCTGCTAAGCAATATCAGGACAATCAAATGAAAGAACAGATTGCCCGCTTTTCGCACAAAGTCCTGGTGATATGGCTCAATGAGTATCTTGTGGTTGAACCACAAAAGCGGCAACATTGAAAGTATCGCCAGGTACCTCATCAATATGTGTCCATATTCCCGGTCATAGTATTGTGACAGACTCTGCTCAAGAAAGCTTGTCCGCAAAGCGGTCAGATCCATCAGGCCCGAAGTCACAAAAACCAAAAGAACCAAACTGTTCACCACAACTGCAGAAATGGCTGTAAATCTTGTTTTGCGATTAAAGTGCAACACACTCACCGCCGCGGCAAACAATGCAGAATAGATTAGAAGCCACACTCCCCTGAAATGGAATAGATCTTCGTTATATTGATCGTACTCAACGCCGTCATCACCTTTCAAGACTATTCGTGAGCTGGCATAGGCATTATTCCAAAATGCTTCGATCTCCT
>Ga0307416_100001769_pt1 | contig 11969 bp, 16 predicted proteins | sample DK1Cmetagenome_2_FD_203821 | JGI IMG/M metagenome (GOLD analysis project Ga0307416, IMG submission 203821) | Maize rhizosphere microbial communities from greenhouse at UC Davis, California, United States - DK15-C-3 | ecosystem: Host-associated > Plants > Roots > Rhizosphere > Soil | place...
CATGTACTACGAGCGAGGGATCAACCTGCGCCACGGCTACCTCAGCGAGTACTACGTGGACGACGCCGAGTACATCGTGAAGATCCCGCCGGGGTTGAAGGATGTGGCCGTGCTGCTCGAGCCCACGACAGTGGTGGAAAAGGGGATCGCCCAGGCCTACGAGATCCAGCGGCGGCTGCGCGTCTGGCGGCCGAAGCGTGCCGCGGTCATGGGTGCCGGCACCATCGGGCTTCTGGCGGCACTGGCCCTCCGACTTCGGGGATTGCAGGTAACGGTGTTCGGCCGGACAGCCGCGCCCTACCTCAATTCCGATCTGGTCGAGGCAGTCGGCGGTCGCTACGAGTCGACAGTTACCAGGCCGATCGCCGAAGGGGCCGGTAAGTACGGTCCGTTCGACCTGATCTTCGAGGCCACGGGCGCGTCCTCGGTGGTGTTCGAGAGCATGCTCGCCCTGGGCAAGAACGGCGTGCTCGTGCTCTCCAGCGTCACCGGGGGAGATCGGAAACTCGAGGTGCCGGCGGACCGCATCAACCTGGAGTTCGTGCTGGGCAACAAGGTGATGGTAGGAACCGTGAATGCCAACCGGGAGTATTTCGAAATGGGGGTGAAGGACATGGCGCATGCCGAGGCCCAGTATCCGGGGTGGCTCAGGCGACTGATGACTCATCCCGTCAAGGGGCTGGAGAACTACCAGCTGCTTCTGGACACGCTGACCATGGCCAAAGGCGCCATCAAGGTTTACTGCGAAGTGGCGGAGGACTGAAGGAAAGGGGACGGGTTCTGCCGGAGCCCCATTTCGATTTCCGGGGTGGCACCACTATCGGTAGCGAACGGGGAGGCATGCGACCACAGAAAGGAATGGCGTGATGACCGTAGGTACGACGCTGGCTGAGATCTTCCGTGCCGCGGGGAAGGCTCATCATCGCGCTTTCGCGGCCACCAACGGGGACGATCCTTGTTGGCCCGAGTGGTACGCCCGGGACCTCGCCCCAACCCTCTCCGCTGTGCTGGGGATACAGCTGGGGCCGGACGCTCTGGAGGCGGATTTCAAGAGGGTCGACGCCAAGATGCGAGCCCAAGCTCCGGCAGCGGACTGGACTCTGTACTACGCCGAATGGCTTCTGGCCCGGTATTCCTCCCGCCAGGCAGGGCTCGCACGGTCTGGCGAAGCCGGCCGGCGACCTGCAATATCCACCGCATGACATACCCCCCCAAGCCTGGCTGCCCGGTCCGACATGGCATGATCGTTATCCGACACAAGGAGACCGGCGAGACGCTGCTCGAGGTGCCGGGAGACACGCTTGTGGGCGCCGACCTGGAGGGTGCCATGCTGCTGGGCGCCGATCTCCGCGGCGCGGACCTCCGGGGCGGCTTCCTCCGCATGGTCGATCTCTGTCAGGCTGACCTGCGCGGCGCTCGCCTGGACGGCGCCGATCTTCGAGATGCGGACGTAACGCTGGCCAACCTGGTGGGCACGAGCTTTCGCGATGCGGTCATCGCCGACGCCCGCCTCCAAGGCGTCAACATGGGATTTCCCGGACCGGTCGGCACCGACTTCACCGGAGCCGACCTGACCCGGGTCTACCTGAACTTCTCGAATCTGACGGGCTGTACTTTCAGGAATGCGCAGATGCAGGGAACCGATCTGACCCGGTGCGATCTGACCGGCGCGGTACTCGTGGGGACCAGCCTCATCCGGGCAAATCTGAGCAACTCAAATCTGCAGAGAACCGACCTCAGCTACGCCATGTTACTGGGGGCGGTGCTCAACGATACGGATCTGACCGGGGCGGTGCTGCGCCATGCGGAGCTGGCACTGGCGACCTTGAGCGGTGTCCTGCTGGCGGACGCAGATCTTACCGGCGCACACGTCTCCAGGACGGTGTTCGCCCGTTGCCACGATCTGCATCGTGCGGTGGGCCTGGATTCCCTGTCCTGCTCGAGCCCATCCTCGATCGACCTCGAGACGTTGCGGGTCTGCCTGGGGGGCCTGCCGGACGAATTTCTGGAGGATGTCGGTGTCGAGCCCCGCGAATTTGAGGCACTGCGCGACATGGCCGGGCTACCGGCTTAGCGCCCGTTGTCGCGCGGGAGAATGGAGAGCACCCGGGCAACCAGGTCCGGCGGCGCCTCAATCTTTCGCAGCCTCCGCTTCAGCCCATGCAGGACGCTGGTCTCGAAGTTGAACTCCCGAGTGCACCAGTCGCAGATCCGCAGGTGCTCTTCGATCAGCCGAATCTCGTGGGGAGTCAGCTCCCGATCGAGATAGTCGTCGAGCCGCCGGAACGCCTCTTCGCAGTTGCTGCGGTTGAGTTTGGTCATTGGTCGACCTGGCCCATCTTGTCGTGGACGATGCCGTCTTCCTGGGCCACCTGCCAGAGCGCTTTCTGCAGCATCTTTCTGCTCCGGTGCAGCCGGGATCGCACCGTCCCTACCGGACACTCGAGCGCATGGGAGATCTCCTCATAGGTCAGATCTTCCATGAAGTACAGCGTGGCGACCATGCGGTAATCGGTCGGCAGCCGAGCCATCGCCTCCGCAATCCGTTCGGTCCCCAGCTTGTCCAGGAGCTCGGATGCCGGATCGGAGCCCTGGGTCGGGAAGCCGGCTTGGCCCGACCGGGCGTAGAGGTACAGATCGGGCGTATCATCGAGGTCAGAGGTGACGGGCCGGCTCTTCTCCCGCCTCCGCTTGGAGAAGTAGCAGTTGGTCACAATCTTGAGAAACCACGCGCGAAAGTTGCTTCCCGGCTCGAAGGAATCGAAGGCGCGGTAGGCCAGAAGCGCCGCCTCCTGCACTAGATCTTCCGCGTCGGCCTGGTTCCGGGTCAGCCGCATGGCCACGCCGAATGCCGAGTTGGCAGCACTCGCGAACAGCGACTCGAAGCTCGCCGGCGGCGTCGGCCGCTGAAGGCCGGATTGCTGACTATCGGACAGCACAGGCGACAACTCGGTCACGACCGATCCGGGGTCAAGGTTGTCGGGAGATCCTCAATGCTGCTTCCGTTCGCCGGGGGTGGCAAGCCGTGACTTCATGTTGGCCCGGCTGGCGGAACCGTTGGGCGCCGTACAAGTTGCATTCAGTATGACCGACATCCGGCACAAGGAAACCGGACACCTTCTGCTCGAGGTACCTGGCGATACCCTCGCCGGCGCCGACTTGGCTCGCGCCGTCCTGTTGTACGCCGACCTGCGTGGCGCGGACCTCCGGGGAGCCAGGCTCCGTGGCGCCGATCTGTGCCAGGCGGACCTGCGGGGCGCGGTGTTGGACCAAGCCGATCTCACGGAGGCGGATGTCACCCTGGCTACCCTGGGCAACGCGAGCTTCCGGAACGCGGTTCTGGCCGATGCCCGCCTCCAGGCGGTGAACCTGGAGCTTCCGGACTCCGCCGGAACCGATTTCCGGGGAGCCGAGCTCACCCGCGTCAACCTCAAGAACTCGAATCTCTCCGAGTGCGTTTTTGCCGACGCCGAGCTGAGGCGAATCGATCTGACGCATACCAATCTGATTGGAGCACGGTTCACCGGCGCCAATCTGACCGAAGCCAACTTCAGCTACTCCAATCTGCAGGGGGCCAATCTCGACTATTCGATGCTGCTGAGTGCATTGCTGCACGAGGTGGATCTTCGGGACAGTACCCTGCGTCACGCCGATCTGACCTATGCTGTCCTCAGCGGCATCCAGCTTGCCGGAGCCGATCTCAACCACACCCATCTTTCACGAACTGTGTTTGCTCGCTGCCACGACCTTCATGGTGCACACGGCCTGGACGCGCTCGACTATCTCAGTCCCTGCTCGATCGACCTGGAAACCTTGCGCCACTGCCTGGAAGGGCTGGACGATCCTTTTCTCGAGGGCTGCGGCGTCGAGCCTCAGGAAATCGGCATGCTCCGGGCGCTTAGGTCCGAGGCCCACCTCTCGGTCGGCTAGTTCTGCTGCTCTTCGATTTCTGAGAGTCGCGCCAGGACCCGAGCCAGGAGGTCGGGCGGAGCGGTGAGCTGGCGGAGGTTCCGCTTTACCCCGGCCAGAACGCTGGACTCGAAGGTGAATTCGCGTGTGCACGCTTCGCAGACACGAAGGTGCTCTTCCACCAGCGTCGTCTCCTCGAGACTCAAGCGGCGGTCGAGAAAATCATCGAGCCGGCGAAAGGCCTCCTCGCAGGTGCGTCGGTCCACTCGGATTCTCAGCTGCGCCGGGCTTGGACGTTACCGCAGGCCGGGCAGCCATAGGTCTCTTCGATCACGCCTCCCAGAACGTCATCCACGCGGCCCTCGCCCTCACTGCCGGTAAAAACCAGCTTCTCGGCGTGCCGATTCATCTCGGCGCCGCATTTGCCACATTTCATATGATCTCCGCCCTTCAGCTCAGAGGGATGTTATCCCGGCCATAGCGCAGCGTCCTGGCCATCCAGATCAGCTCGCCGAGGAACTTGTCGGTGCGTCGCACGAATGCCGGATCGAGCAGCTCTCCCTGTTCATTGAACGTCTTGCTCACGCTCCCGACGTTCACGTCCCAAAAGATGGTCACCAGTCCGAGCTCGCGGAGCACCGGCAGGGAGCTCTCGATGACCCGGGTACCACCAAAGGGACCGGCCGAGACCGCCACGATCCCGGCCGCCTTATGAATGTATTCCTTCAGGCAGCTGTCCAGAACGTGTTTCAGGAGCCCGGGCATGGCGTGGTTGTATTCGGGCGCCACGATCACGAGGGCATCCGCCCGCGCCATACAGGACGCGTATCGGGGATCTCCCGTCCCCTGACCGTTGTCGTCGAGCTGGTGCTCGAGCTGGCCGATGTCGATGAGCTCGGTGATGACCCCCTCGCGCCGTTGCAGCAGCTGGGATACGAAACGGGCCGCGTGGACGCTCATCCGCCCCTTCCGGTTGGTGCCCAGGATGACGGGAATGCTGAGGGGCCTGCTTTCGGGCACACTGTCTCCTTGACGCATCGTTGCTGGTGTAATGCATTCCCGGCCGGGAAGGTTCCAGGCCGGGCACCAGGGTCACCGACTGGCCGCCTGCACGCCCAGGGCGGGGCGAATGCCCGGAATGTTGACCCTAATCCGATAGAGTCCCGTGCTCGCCGTGAGGTACAGCGTCCTGCCGTCCTCGTCACCGAAGGCAAAGTTGGCGTCGTGCTCCGGGGGAACGATCCGACCCAGCGCCTTGCCCTCCGGCGACAGGATCCAAACACCCCCCGGAGCCGACACGTAGACATGGCCCTCCTGGTCCACCTTGATCCCATCGAGCGCCACCGGCTCCGGATCCCGGGTGAAGTCGTAGAAGACCTTTCCGTTCGCGATGCTTCCATCCGGATTCACCTCATACCGCATGAGCACCTTGCGCTTCAGGTCCCAGTTGTCGACGTACAGGTACTTCTCGTCCGGTGAGAAGGCGATTCCGTTGGGTCCGCTCAGCTCCCGGGTCAGCAGGGTCACCTGGCCGTCCTTCACCATGTAGACGCCGCTGTACGGCAGCTCCTTCTTCGGATCATCGAAGGTCCTGGGTAGTCCAAAGGGCGGGTCGGTCAAGTAGAGCGTGCCATCCGACCGATACACCAGATCGTTGGGGCTGTTGAGCCGCTTGCCATCGTAGTGGTCCGCGAGCACCGTGATCTTCCCGGTACGCTCCAGCCGGGTGACTCTCCGGTTCCCATGTTCGTTGATGCTCAGCAGTCCGTTCCTATCGAGCGTAAGGCCGTTGGAGCCCGGCTGATGGTAGTCCCCGATGTCGAAGCCGGCGTAGCCGCTCTTGCTACGGAAGACCGAGACCGCTCCATCCCGAGTCCAACGATAGATAGTGTTGGCGTTGGGGTCGCTGAAAAGCAGATACCCGTCTGGATGCCATAACGGCCCTTCGAGGAACTGGAAGCCACCGGCCAGCTTCTCCAGCCGGGCGCCTTGGAGAATGATCCGGTCCAATTCCGGATCGAGCCGCACCACCTCAGCCTGCACGGGCTGCGCCCCACCCACCTGATCCCCGCGATAGAAATCGAGGGTGGCGGAGCGAACCCAGATGAAGTTCGCCGGCGGATTGGAGATCGGGCCGTTCATGCCCAAGATGGCGAGTTGGATCTCCTGACCCGGTCGAGCGCTCTCGGTCAGGATCACCCGATTCGGGGCGTTGAAACCCTTGATGAGCTGACCTCCGGTCTGGCCCAGCACCAGCGGCAGCCGCCCGTTCACCCAGATCTCGGCGTAATCGTCGATCACCAGCTCAAGCACGACCGTTGAGCCGGTCACGTCGAAGTTGGCGACCTTCGCGGGGAGCGTCAGCCTGGTCCGATACCAGTTGAATGCGAGGCGTCCATTTGACCGGCGCGCCTCGAGCTGGACCGGGGCCAGTGGTTCCCAGGCCGAATCATCGAAGTCGGCGGCTCCGGCGTGGGGCGAGATGTCGTTGGTCCTGTTGGGCGGCCCCGAAGGCCGAAGATCCGGACCCGGCGCGTTGTTGGCGACCTCGATCACCTTGGCATCGGCGTAACGCCATTGGGCCTTGACCAGGGCGGCGCCCTCGTCGGTCCGAAGGTCGATGACGGCGGTGGGAAGAGCCACCGGCAGGTCTGCCGTGGCCTGGCCGGCTCCAATGGTTGGTGCGATGACGGTCCCGATCGCCGCCAGCAGGAGGGCGAGGAGCCAGCACATTATCATGCCTAGCAGATTGCCTTTTAGCGATGACTTTACAGTGGGCTTGTGAGAGCCCAGCATGACGCTACGAGGCACTAATCGATATTCGGGAGTCACGGGGCGGCGCATCACATGGCTCCTGCTGTTGTCTGTCTCTCGGCCTGACGCACCTTGACCACATAGTACAAGAATGGGACCTTTACTTCCTCGAACCAATGCGGAACGCCGTTGGGGATGACCACCACGTCCCCTACGGTAAGCTGGCGAGTCTCCCCTCCCTGGATAGCGGTCCCACGCAGCTCCTCGGGCCCGATCGGCTTCACGCCTACGGCTGTTCCGCCGGTTACCAGTGTGGCGGAGCCCTGCAGCACATAGGCGATGTCGGTGTCACGGGTGTGGATCTCCGCCATTCCGGGACCCTCCCGCCGACTCGCGTGGATCTTGTAGTCCCGCACTTCAACCAGCGGCCTGCCCTTCACGAACGCGGCCTGGACCTGATCGTGGTCCAAGAGCGTCACACCGGTGTCGCTCGACTGGGCGGCGGCGCTTATCAACGGCGGAGCCGCCAGGAGACCTGCTGCCGCAAGAAGACTGAACGTGCGCATGAGAAGCTCCTTACCGGGCTGCGCTGGTCTTGCCAGTGAGCGCCGCGGCACCCGCCAGCGCAATGACCGCGTCGCGCGCGGCACTTGCGGCACCACTCACCCCGACGGCCCCCACGATCTTTCCATCCATAAGGATGGGCTCGCCGCCGTTGAGCGGCGCCGACCAGGCGTTCAAGAGAGGGGTGCGACCACCGACTATCGCGTCCTCCAGAATCTTCGTTGGCTTCTGAAAGAGGGCGGCAGTCCGGGCCTTTTCAGTGGAGATGGTAGCGCCCATGGGGAACGTGGGCTGGATGCGCTCCAGGTACATCAGGTTACCGCCATCATCGACAATCGCGATGGAGGCTCCTTCATTCCCCCTCTTGGCCTCTGCTGCTGCGGCGGCCACGACTGCTTTGGCGCCTTCGAGCGTTAGAGTTCGCTTGCTCTCGGTGGTCTGCGCGCTCAGCGGTGAGGTAAAGGCCAGCAGACCCAGAACCGCGAGGTAAGACATGGTAGTTCCCATGTGCGAGCACTCCAATTAGTTGAAAATGGCAACACGTCGTTGCGGGTTCTAATGCGGCGGGCTGTGTAATGGTTCCCTGGACGGCGGGCAGGTGGGCTCGCAACTCATCGCGGCTCAAAGCATGAGCACGGAGAGCACAAACGAAAAACCCCGCTGGACGTGAGTCGCAGCGGGGTTGGTACATCGAAATATGGGCCTGGTGTAGAGTTGAACTACCGACCTCACGCTTATCAGACCGGAGTCGAGCATTGGCCTGCGATGACCAGCGCTGATTCTCCTCGTCTTACGTCCCTACCCCGCTGACCGGCGTTGGCTGGCACTGACGGCGTTTGGCACCACGACTGGCACCGCGGAGTCGCAGGCCGAGGAAGCGGTACGTCGTACGGCCATCGGTAGCCGACGTTCTTCTGAATTCCGACCCTAGCGGCTGCTGGTGGTCTTTGGCTGATCGGCCGGGTTCACATAGGTCAGCTTCCAGGGCCCAGTCCCATGAAGCTGGAGTACAGTGGCACCTTTCGCCCGCGCGAAGTGCCGCATCCCCGCCGGTATGAGGCCAAAAGTCCCCGAGGGTAGAGTCGTGAGCTTGGATTCGTCGAAAGTCTCACCCATTCCTACTTGGAACTTGCCGGATATGACCGTGACGTGTTCATCGGCGGGGTGAAAGTGCGGCGGGAGCCGATACCCGTCGGGAATTGAGAGCCGCATGGTGAACGGGCCCGGCTTGGTGGGATCACCTTCCAGAACAGCCAGTTTTGCGCCCGGTGGCAACAAGGTTGGAGCAGGTCCCCACGTGGTTGCTTCCGGAGTGACGATAATCGCCGTTTCCGCGCGCGCAGGTTGAGCGGACGGATTGTTTTGAGCCATGACCAACGTAGGAAGAACCAAACCAGCCAGGATCAGCGCGCTTCGCATACAATCTCCTGAGTTGATGGTATTCGATGTTCAGGTGGTCACTTGACCTAATTTCCATGTGCCGCTATTCTATAGATCATTGGTATATGCTGTCAAGTCCCCCATATTTCTGAGTCGCTATGTCGCATCGCGAGTTCAAAGATCCTCTCTACGCACAGTTTGCCCGGATGGGCCACGCCGTCGGGAGTCCCACCCGCATCGAGCTCCTGGACCTACTCAGTCAAGGGGAGAAGACGGTCGAGCAGCTGGCCGAGCAGTCCGGCACAGCCATCAAAAACACGAGCGCTCACCTCCGCATCCTTCGGCAGGCCCGGATGGTCGAGACCCGTCGCGATGGTACGTACGTCTACTACCGTCTCGCCGGCGTGGACGTCTTCCGGTTTCTGCGAGAGCTCCAGACTGTCGCTCGCACCCGCCTGGCCGAGGTGGAGGGAATCGCCAGACTCTACATTGACGGTCGCGACGATCTGGAGCCGGTGAGCTTCAAGGATCTGCGGCGCCGCATACGGGAGGGAGACATCACGCTGATTGACGTGCGTCCCGAAGGGGAGTACCAGGCCGGCCACATCCCTGGGGCACTCTCTATTCCCATCGCCCGCCTGAAGCGCCGACTGGCCGATATCCCCCGAGGCCGGGAAGTGGTGGCGTACTGTCGAGGGCCCTACTGCGTGTACTCGGTCGAGGCGGTCGGCATCCTCCGCAGCCACGGGTACCAGGCGCGGCGCGCGGAGGAGGGGCTACCTGACTGGCAGGCGAGCGGACTCCCGATTGCCGTCGGCGAGTGAGAATCCAAGCCCTGGGAAATCACCGATACCGTTAGGTCATCCATGATCCTGCGACAGTTCCTTCATACCGATCCAGTGGTCGCCGCCTCGTACCTCTTCGGCTGAGGCGGGAAAGCGGCGGCAGCGGTCGTCGATCCCGTCGGCGACCCGACGTCGTACCTTCGCGTGGCGAGGGAGACCGGGATGTCCATCAGGTTCGTGTTCGACACCCACGTGCACGCCGACCATCGCTCCTCCGGCCGTGAGCTGGCCCGCGAGTCAGGCGCCGACTACGTGCTCTACAAGGGTGCCGGTGCGATCTACAAGTACCGCGGGGTGCGTGATGGCGAGCGCCTCGAGCTCGGAAATATCGCCGTGGACGTGCTGCACGTGCCTGGCCACACCCCTGAGCACATCGCGCTCGCCGTCACCGACCGCACCCGCGCCAACGAGCCGTGGCTTGTCTTCACTGGGCATACACTGATGGTGGGTGACATGGGGCGGACGGAACTCGCTACTACCGCCGAGGATGGTGCGCGAGCGCTGTTCGAGAGCGCGCAGCGGCTCCGCGCATTGCACGACCACGTGGCAGTTCTTCCCGGAGCCTTCTCCGGCTCGGTTTGCGGCCGCGGCTTGAGCGGCAATCCCGTCTCGACTATTGGATTCGAACGGCGCTACAACAAGGCGTTCGGCGTTATCGACCGCGACGCTTTCATCGCGTATATGCTGCGAGACACCCCGCCCCGTCCGGCCGACGCAGCCCAAATACGGGCAGAGAACCTCGGACTTCAGCATCAGGCGTAGCCGATGGGGGGCGACCCGCTGACTTCTGGCATTTCGACCGCAGGCACGTACGGAAGCGGTCGGCCCGTGCTGGGCTTGCGGGCGAACTGGCGCCAGTTCTGGCTCCTCGTGCTCGTGAACGCCTTTGTCGGTGCCATGGTGGGGCTGGAGCGTACAGTGCTCCCGCTCCTTGCGGAGCGTGAGTTTGGCCTCGCCTCCAAGAGTGCGGCGCTTTCATTCATCGCCACGTTCGGTGTCGTCAAAGCGCTCACGAACTTCTTCGCGGGGCGACTGGGTGACCGATTCGGGCGTAAGCGCGTGCTGGTGGCAGGATGGCTGGTCGGACTTCCGGTACCGTTCCTCGTGATCTGGGCCCCCACCTGGGCCTGGATCGTGGCGGCCAACGTGCTCCTGGGCGTCAACCAGGGGCTCGCTTGGTCTACGACGCTCAACATGAAGATCGACCTCGTGGGGCCCAGGCAGCGTGGTTTCGCCATGGGCCTCAACGAGTTCGCCGGCTATCTCGCGGTCGCAGGTTCGGCGCTCGTGACTGGGCTGGTCGCCGAACGATTCGGATTGCGGCCTGAGCCGTTCTATATCGGGATCGCCGTCGCGGCGCTGGGCCTCACGCTCTCTATCCTGTTCGTACGCGACACGACTGCCCACGTCATGCATGAGAGTTCGATGCAACATTCAGTCACCAGCCAAAAGGCGCCGTCCACGCGCGAGCTGTTCGTGGACGCAAGCTGGCGCAAACCAGCGCTCTTCTCGGCCAGCCAGGCGGGGCTAGTAAATAACCTCAACGATGGGCTCGCCTGGGGGCTCTTCCCGCTCTTCTTCGCTGCGTCAGGGCTCTCGATCCGGGAGATCGCGTTCCTCGCCTTTGCCTACCCCGCGACCTGGGGCCTGGCGCAACTCTGGACCGGCGCGCTCTCCGATCGGTGGGGCCGGAAGTGGCTCATCGTCGGCGGCATGTTCCTGCAAGGCGTGGCGTTGCTGACGATGCCAATCGTGCACGGTCTCAGACCCTGGATCGGCACAGCGGTCTTGCTCGGACTGGGCACTGCGATGGTGTATCCAACTCTTCTCGCCGCCGTAGGAGACGTCGCGCATCCAACGTGGCGCGCCACAGCGGTCGGGATCTACCGATTCTGGCGTGACCTTGGCTACACGGTCGGAGCCTTGCTTGCGGGGGTACTCGCTGATGTCTTCGGCATGTTCACAGCTTTGGCAGTAATCGGCGCACTCACTGCCGGGTCAGGACTTCTCGTCGCGGTGCGCATGCCTGAAACGCTGAGGGCGCGGCAGGTCAGAACAGCAGAGTAAGGCCGCCCGTGATGATGAGTGCACCGCCCCAGACCAGGTCGAGATTGATCCACATCGCCCGCAAAAGCCGAAGACCGAGCTTGTGGTACACGACCACCGCGACCAGGCCGGTCACAAACAGATACCCGCCCGTATGGAAAATCGTGGCCCAAACGCTCACATCCGTGACGCCAGACATCGGCACGAGCATCGCGTGTGCGGCGTGTACTCCGGGCATCGAGTGCGCCGCAAGGCCGGCGGCATTGGCCGCGCTACCGACCAGTAGCGGCACCACCATCAGTCCGGCTCCGTGCGCCGTGGCCATGAGGAATGACCAGCTGGTGAGCCCCCGAAAACCAACTCGCATCCCACCCGAGCGCGGATGCCGATGCCGGATGAGCCGAACGCCTCCTAAAGCGAGGAGGGAGATGCTGACGATCCACTTCAACACATCGGAAGGGACGACCTGGC